>LIDZ01014519.1_pt2 | contig 11149 bp, 8 predicted proteins | sample 644651 | NCBI WGS metagenome assembly LIDZ01 (sample SAMN03856242, study PRJNA289617) | food metagenome | isolation source: wine grapes on drying loft during traditional withering process | host: Vitis vinifera cv. Corvina | place: Italy: Gargagnago di S. Ambrogio di Valpolicella | collected 2014-01
AGAAAATAAATAAGAGTACAGATGAAATATATAGTATCGATTTGGTGGGTGTTGAAAGTCTCATTAACATTAAGCTGAACCTGGCACAAATTAGAGCAGATATGCTGCTAACGATCGATCCTACCCATAAAGCCGAGTTACAAGCAAATAAAGACGATATGATAAAACAAAGAGCGGAACTAGATAAGTATGTTAAAGATTATAAACCTACCATTACAACCGAACTGGATAAGACACAATTTGCTGAATTTGAACAATTGCTTGAGGTTAACCGGACAAGCAGAACAGAAATTATCAAACAGGTTGATGCCGGAAACTATGTGGGAGCAAATGGATTATTTCCAGCTTTCTCGAAGCTTAGAACGGATATGATTGTAATTCTGGATAAAGAGATTAAATTAGCCACTGATATGGCCAAAACTGATTATGATGCTAGTAATGCCTCCTACAGCAAGGCTTTTACGCAAATTATAGAATTTACTGCTCTGGGATTATTGATTGCTATTACCTTAGGCTTATATATCTCGATCACAATCGCCAAGCAGTTGAAGAAGGTTCTGGTTGTTGCTGAAGCCCTTGGAGCAAATGATTTAACCCAAACGGTGGATATCCATACCAATGATGAGATCGGTGGCTTAGCAAAAGCGTTAAATAAGGCTATAACGAATCTGAAAAAGGTGATTGGAGAAATCGCAGACAGCGCAACTGATATTAGCGCCACTAGTGAAGAGTTGTTTGCAACAACCGAAGAAATTTCAGCGAAAATGGAGATCGTAGATGATGCAGTAAGACAAGTATCCTTAGGCGCTGTGCAATTAAGTGCAACGACAGAAGAGGTAAATGCAACTACAGAAACTATTGCCGAAAATGTGGCTGAAGTAACGTCAAGAGCACAACAAGGAAATGAGATTGCCAAGAATATCGAAGTCAATGCCAAGCAAGTGAGAAGGAATGCTGAGATCAGCTCTAAGACTGCAAATGAATTGTATTTTGCAAAGCAAGTCAGTATCCTAAAAGCAATTGAAGAAGGTGCGGTAGTTAACGAAGTTAAGATTATGGCCGATGAAATCGAAAATATTGCCAGTCAGACCAATCTGCTCGCCTTGAATGCAGCCATTGAAGCAGCTAGAGCAGGAGAACATGGCAGAGGATTTGCAGTAGTAGCTGATGAAGTTAGAAAGTTGGCTGAGAAATCTTCCTCAACGGTCAAGAGTATCCAAGAAGTAACTGGACGGGTGCAACAAGCCTTTAACAATCTTTCGAGTAATGCTCAGGATGTATTAAGCTTTATTGATGATAAAGTTAAACCGGATTACGATTCCTTTGTAGATACAGGCAAGCAATATGGTGAAGATGCGGTAGAGTTTTCTGCAATCTCCTCGGATATTGGAGATTCCATGCACACTGTCAATATAACCATTAATGAAATTAAACAAGCTATTGAGAATGTATCAGCGACCGCAGAGCAATCCGTGGCCAGCTCACAGGAAATATTGGCAAGTGTGAATGAATCGGTTATGGCCATCCAAGATATTACCAAGGCTTCACAGAGTCAAGCTATTCTTGCAGAGAATCTGAATACTATGGTTAAACAGTTTAAATTGTAAAGGTTGTTGGTGTTTTGTAATTGACTACACCACTCCATCCGCCTGAGCCCGCAATCGAGGTTCAGGTTTTTTTATTTTTCTTACATAAGTCTGTCATAATCCCGCTAGAATTCTATTCTAGACTGAGTTTATGGAAGTGAAAACTTGGGGGAGTGAAAGGATATGAAATGGTTCAATAATATGAAAATAATCCAAAAATTATTGTCGGCGTTTATGGTTGTTTCCTTGTTTATTGGTATTGTTGGTGTTGTTGGGATCATTAATATGAAAAAGATAAATAGTAATACGGATCATATTTATAATTACGATTTGATCGGTGTTGATAGTGTCAACAAAATTAAGCTGAATTTAGGACAAATTAAAGCAGACATGCTGTTAACAGTTGATCCTGCGCATAAAGTGGAGTTGCAAGCCAATAAAGACGAAATGATAAAACTGAGAGCAGAAGTAGATCAGTACATCAAAGATTATAGAACTACCATTACCACTGATCTGGATGAGCAGCAATTTGCGGAATTCGAGAAATTATTGGCTGATAATCGGGCAAGCAGAACAGAAATTATCAAACAGGTTGACGAAGGTAACTATGTCCGAGCCAATGAGTTATTACCAGCTTTTCTGAAGCTTAGACTTGATATGATAGTCGTTCTAGATAAAGAGATACAATTAACGATCGATATGGCTAAAGCAAATTACACGAATAGTAATACATCCTATAGTAAAGCATTCACACATATTATAGTACTCACTCTGCTGGGATTAATGGTTGCCATTGCTTTAGGTATATTTATCTCGATTTCAATCGCTAAACAGCTTAAGAAGGTATTGGTTGTTGCTGAAGCCCTTGGAGATAACGATTTAACCCATACGGTGGATATTGATACAAAGGATGAGATTGGTAGTTTAGCGAAAGCTCTCAACAAAGCCATAACAAGTCTGAAAATGGTGATTCGCGAAATATCAGATAGTGCTACTGATATTAGCGCTACCAGTGAAGAGCTATTTGCGACAACCGAAGAAATTTCGGCGAAAATGGAAATTGTCGATGAATCAGTAAGATACGTTTCCTTAGGAGCCGTGCAATTAAGTGCCACCACAGAGGAAGTAAATGCGACTACAGAAACTATCGCTGGAAATGTGGCTGAAGTAACGGCAAGAGCACAACAAGGAAATGAGATTGCCAAGAATATCGAAGTCAATGCCAAGCAAGTGAGAAGAAATGCGGAGAACAGCTCTAAGACTGCAAATGGATTATATTTGGAAAAGCAAATAAGCATCTTAAAAGCAATTGAAGAGGGCTCAGTGGTTAACGAGGTTAAGATTATGGCTGATGAAATCGAGAATATTGCCAGTCAGACCAATCTACTCGCCCTGAATGCAGCCATTGAAGCAGCTAGAGCAGGAGAACATGGCAGAGGATTTGCCGTAGTAGCTGATGAAGTTAGAAAATTGGCTGAGAAATCTTCTTCAACGGTCAAGAGTATCCAAGAGGTAACGGGTCGTGTTCAACAAGCCTTTAACAATTTATCGAGTAATGCTCAGGATGTACTAAGCTTTATTGATGATAAAGTGAAGCCGGATTACGATTCCTTTGTAGATACAGGCAAGCAATATGGTGAGGATGCGGTAGAGTTTTCTGCAATTTCCTCGGATATTGGGGATTCAATGCACATAGTTAATATGACTATCAACGAAATTAAACAAGCCATTGAAAATGTATCAGCGACCGCAGAGCAATCGGTTGCTAGTTCAAATGAAATATTAATAAGTGTGAATGAATCGGTGCAGGCGATTCAGGAAATTACCAGGGCTTCACAGAATCAAGCTATTCTGGCAGAGAATTTAAATAGAATGGTTCAACAATTTAAATTGTGAAGAGGCTTATCCATGGGTTTACTTTTCAGTTTATGGTGTTATATTATAAGTATAAGTTGCAGCGAGGAAAAACATTTGCATCGTTGCAACAATGATTATCATTCTCACTACCCATATTCGTTTATCATGCTGTCCCGGCTAAGCCGGGGCAGCATGTGTCATTTTAGGGCTGTTAATAATGGCTCTCATTCTCACTAAGAAAGGTGATTACTAATGCAAACAACATCCAGACAACTTCCACATCACAAGGCACTCTCAGGAGGTGCGAAGCAACCTCGTACTCCACAGCCACGCAGGTTCGATCCGATCGCTATGCTAAGCAACTCAGAAATGCAGGCCGCACTGGGCAGCGGTGCGCTGATGCTTATCGCTTGGTCGGTTAGTAGCTGGTCGGAGCTCCTGTCTATTGTGCTATATGTGATTTCCTATACGCTTGGAGGTTGGAGTAAGGCAAAGGAAGGCGTAGAATTGCTGGTCAAGGAACGTGATCTTGACGTGAACTTGCTGATGATCGCCGCCGCTTTGGGCGCTGCTACGATCGGTTATTGGAATGAAGGAGCTATGCTGATCTTTATCTTTGCGCTGAGCGGCGCACTGGAAAGCTATACGATGGAGCGCAGCAAAAAAGATATATCTTCACTTATGGCGCTGAAGCCGGCAACGGCTGTGCGGATTGAAAAAGGGGCTATGAGTGAGGTTGCTATTGACCTGCTCGTAATTGGAGATCTGCTGCTGGTGCGTCCAGGCGAGTTAATTCCCGCTGATGGAAAGGTATGTCAGGGAGTGTCTTCTGTGGATCAGGCCTCCATCACTGGGGAATCACTGCCGGTAGAGAAATCAACAGGCAGTGAAGTTTTTGCAGGTACGGTCAATGGTGAAGGTCCGCTATATATTGAAGTAACCAAATCGGCTGAGAATACTCTTTTTGCCAAAATCATCAAAATGGTCGAAGAAGCAGAAACAGAATTACCGGATTCGCAGCGCTTTATTAAACGTCTGGAGGCTATTTATGCCCGGGTAGTAGTAGCAGTAACCGTGTTACTTATCACAGTTCCACCACTTCTTTTGGACTGGAGCTGGGGCGCTACGTTCTACAAAGCAATGGTCTTTCTCGTTGTGGCTTCTCCATGTGCCTTAGTCTCTTCGATCATGCCAGCGATGCTGTCAGCTATCTCCAAAAGTGCGCGCAAAGGGATTCTATTTAAAGGCGGAGTGCATTTGGAGAATATGGCCCGGACGTCAGTAGTCGCCTTTGATAAGACAGGAACGCTCACAGAGGGAACTCCACAAGTAACAGACTTTATTGTAGGAGATAGTTATAACCGTAATGAACTGCTGGCGATCAGCGCCTCCATTGAGAATATGTCGCGCCATCCACTGGCGGAAGCGGTTGTGCGTAAGGCTGCGGAAGAGAATCTAGAGCTGCACGGTGTACTGGAGAGTAAATCGATAACGGGCTGGGGGATAGAGGGGGAAATTGACGGACGACTCTGGAAGATCGGTAAATCGAATCTGTTGGATGAGTTGGCCAAGAGTACAGATGGTGCTGAACTAGAGTACTGGAGATCTTTGCGGCAGCAGCTGGAGAGCGAAGGTAAGACAGTCTCGATTATTCTGACTGATGATCAAGTTGCGGGGATGATTGCTCTACAGGATACCGTGCGCCCACAAGCCGCAGCTGCCGTAAGGAAGTTGCAGGAGCTTGGGATCAAAGTGGCAATGCTTACGGGAGATAGAGCGGCTACGGCCCAAGTAATTGCCGGAAAGACAGGTGTTGATTTCGTATTTTCCGACCTCTTGCCTGAAGATAAAGTGTTGCAAATTAAAGCACTGCGTGAACAGTATGGTCATGTGGTTATGGTTGGTGATGGCGTAAATGATGCACCGGCATTAGCGACAGCGACAGTTGGGATCGGGATGGGAATGAAGGGGAGCGGCGCGGCGCTCGAGATCGCAGATGTAGTGCTAATGAATGACAATATCGAGGAGATTGCCTCGACTATATCTTTGGCCCGGCGTTCGCAGCGCATCGTGAAGCAAAATATGATTTTTGCCGTAATGGTAATCACGGTGCTTATGATCAGCAACTTTGTCCAGGGGATCGCGCTTCCATTTGGCGTAATCGGTCATGAAGGCAGCACGATCCTCGTTATCCTGAATGGATTAAGACTTTTGCGCTAAAAAAGAGGCTTTGATCAATCCAGTGTCGTCAATTAATTACTTGAAATTAAATTGTTCACAAAATAAATTAGTTTTTGGAGTCTGGCATATTGACATATTCGTCTTCTGTTATCATAATTAGTACTAGATTATAATTATTTTAAATAAGCAACGACGTCATTGCCGTCATTCCAAGGAGGATATCATTATGTATAAATCAATTATTGTTGGCACCGGGCCGGCCGGATTGACAGCAGCCATCTACTTAGCACGGGCTAATCTGAGCCCGTTGGTTATTGAAGGACCTCAACCAGGCGGTCAATTGACCACCACCACGGAAGTTGAGAATTTCCCAGGGTTCCCTGAGGGAATTATGGGTCCGGATTTGATGGATAATATGCGCAAGCAGGCTGAACGCTTCGGAGCCGTATTCCGTACGGGCTGGGTAAACAGCGTTGAATTGGGCGAGCGTCCGTTCAAGCTGACTGTTGAAGGGTTGGGCGTTCTTGAGACAGATACCCTAATTCTTTCCACGGGCGCTACGGCCAAATACCTTGGTATTCCTGGAGAGCAGGACAATGTGGGACGTGGTGTCAGTACTTGTGCTACCTGTGACGGATTCTTTTTCCGTGGCAAAGAGATCGTGGTTGTTGGCGGCGGAGATTCAGCACTGGAAGAAGCAGGTTTCTTGACCCGTTTTGCTTCTAAGGTAACCCTGGTGCACCGTCGTGGTGAACTGCGCGCTTCCAAAATTATGCAGGATCGTGTTCGCGATAATGCCAAAGTAGTCTGGGGCTTGAATCGTACGCCGCTGGAAGTAACCTCTGGTGACAAAGGTGTGACTGGACTTAAAGTGCTAAATAACGAGACAGGCCAAGAAGAATTTATCGAAGCTAGCGGTGTATTCGTAGCTATTGGTCATCATCCGAATACAGCTTTTCTGGGCAGCCAGATTACAACCGATGAGAATGGTTACATCGTTACGAATCCAGGCAGTTCTGAGACAAACATTCCGGGCGTATTCGCTTGTGGCGACGTGCAGGATACTCGCTATAAACAAGCAATTACCGCAGCAGGCAGTGGTTGTATGGCCGCTATGGACGCGGAGAAATACATCGAGAGTTTGGAGCATAGCGCGGTAATCTTGTAATATAAGAAGTGAAGTTCCACAAAACTAAGCTTATGCTTACGAAGTAGTTTTGTTGCAAAGCTATATTCAATGAAGTGAAGTTCCACAAAACTAAGCCTGTGCTTACGAAGTAGTTTTGTTGCAAAGTCGTATTCGAAGAAGTATAGTTCCACAAAACTTTTAGGAGGTAATAACATGGAAAACGTAATTGTGTATACATCGACTAATTGTCCGCATTGCCGTCAGGTAAAAAGCTTTTTGAGCGACAAAGGTATTGTTTATGAAGAACGCAATATTGAGCAGAATGATGATTATGCACAGCAGGTATGGGATATGGGTATGAGAGCTGTGCCAATAACTGTGATCGGCGAATACAAAATCGTAGGTATGAACAAGACGCAGTTCGACAAGGCCCTTGCGACTGTATAATTCATTCATTACTCTTTGCATATATAGCAAAAAGGCCGCTTCCAGCATGGTTCTGGAGGCGGCCTTTTTGCGATGATCTCAGGCTTGAGTTAAGGAAGTAATGATCTGAAATAAGACATATACGGCAATACCGCCGCCGATGAGCATGAATCCCGATTTCTTTCTGGATTGAAACAAACGCAGCACGCCAAGGCTAATCAAAGGAGCAATAATGAGTAGAAATAGCAGGACAGTGATGAACATCCGTGCCGAAATATCCGATGTATCCACATAGGTCATGAACGCTCTCTCCATTTCAGAAAAAGGTGTTTTGGTGATAAATGTCACACTGCTATGACCTTCATTATATAGGATTAGAAATCTTTTTGCTGCATCTTGCCACCCTCTAATTGCGGCGATTTATCGTCGATTTATTTATAGGGTTACCCGGATATTTCCGAGAAAGTGCATAACGGCCGAGAAGCCGGCACCAATCATCGTGCCGCGGCTGCCCAGCTTGGAAAATGTAATCTCCAATTGCTGCTTATGATACGGAAGTGTGCGCTCAGCGACCACTCTGCGCAGCGGTTCTCCCAACCATTCCTCAGCTTCCGATAAAGCCCCGCCGATGACAATCAGCTCCGGATTGAAGCTGTTAATCAGATTGGTTACTCCAATACCCAGATACTCACCCATGAACGAGAAGTGGCGCAAGGCATCCTCTTGTCCATGGGCTGCATAGCTTACCAACTCGGGAGTCGTGCGTGCAGGCAATGTAAGGCCTGGATTATCATAGGTTTTCTCTGAGGCATACAGCTCCCAGCAGCCGCGATTGCCACAGCTGCAAGGCTTGCCTTTGGCCTCAATGCTCATATGTCCAGTCTCTCCGGCATACCCGCGCGCGCCTTTATAGAGCTCTCCGCCAATAATGATCCCAGAACCGATCCCAGAACCCGCACTGATATACAGTAAATGGCGTACATCCCGAGCCGCCCCAAAATTCAATTCGCCCTGTGCGCCAGCATTGGCTTCGTTATCAATTGTGACCGGTACGGAGAATTCTTGCTCCAGAAGGCCCCGCAGATTGATCATTTCCCAGCCAAGATTGGGGGCAAATAGCACAATCCCATGTTCGTCTACCATTCCCGGTACGCCAACACCGATACCTACGATGCCATAAGGTGTAGCAGGAGCTTTGGCAAATAGATCGGAGATAAGGATTTTCATCTGTTCCAGAACGTAGGGCAATTCATGAGCTTCGAGAGAGACATCGCTCTCGTGAAGAATGCTGCCTCCCAAGTCGCAGAGGACCGCAGTTAACTGCTTCACCCGCAGCTCTATGCCGATTACACTGCCAGCCATAGCGTTGAAATTCAAAATAAGCGGTTTACGGCCGCCGCTGGACTCTCCAGGACCAACTTCTGTAACTAATTCTTGTCCGCACAACTCGGCCACCAGGTTGGATACAGTGGCTTTATTAAGCCCGGTCATCTCCGATACTCTGGCCCGAGAGAGCGGAGAGTGTCTTCGGATAGTATGTAATATAATGGATTTATTTATTTTTTTAACCAGCGCCTGATCCCCGGTAACCTTCACGAATGACACATCCTTCTTGGCAACGTTCTCATTTGTCGTTATGCCACTTAGTCTAGAGTGATGTGCTGAAAATTGCAATATGCCTACGCATAGGCTAGGGAATTGCAGGGAATTGTATGCTAATAATAAACAGAGATTGGAGTGGTGCAAAGACGATTATATTTGTTCAGAAGACAAGAAATAGACAAATAAAAGTTGCTCAAAACTTTGTTTAACCAATATACAAAGTCCAAAAGATATGTTAAGATGGTCCTGTAAACGCTTGCGGGCGAGCACAATATGAGGAGGATTACTCAATGGCTTATTTTGAAACAGTGAACAAGATCTCTTACGAGGGAAGCCGTTCCACAAACCCTTATGCCTTTAAATCTTACAACCCTAAGGAAATTATTGCTGGAAAAACAATGGAAGAGCACATGCGTTTTTCAATGGCTTATTGGCATACATTAACTGCTGGCGGTGCTGATCAATTCGGCGCTGAAACGGCAGTTCGCAGTTGGAATCATTTATCCGTTCTGGACAAAGCTAAGGCTCGCGCTGAAGCTGCTTTTGAATTCATGGAAAAAATGGATCTGCCATTCTACTGCTTCCACGATGTGGATATCGCACCTGAAGGCGCAAATCTGCGTGAGTTCTACAAAAACATTGATACCATCGTAGATATTCTCGCTCAAGGCATGAAGACTTCCGGCAAGAAATTGCTGTGGAATACAGCTAATATGTTCACAAATCCACGTTATGTGCACGGTGCAGGCTCCACTTGCAACGCAGATGTATTTGCTCATGCAGCTGCACAAGTGAAGAAAGGTCTGGATGTTGGTAAACTTCTTGGATCTGAGAACTATGTATTCTGGGGCGGACGTGAAGGCTACGAAACGCTGTTGAACACAGATATGGGATTGGAACAAGACAACATCGCTCGTCTGTTCCACCTGGCTATCGACTACGCGAAGGAAATTGGTTATGAAGGACAATTCCTGATTGAACCGAAACCTAAAGAACCAACTAAACATCAATATGATTTCGATGCAGCTACTACTATTGCATTCTTGCAGAAATATAATCTCGACAAGCACTTCAAACTGAATCTTGAAGGTAACCACGCAACCCTTGCTGGTCATACGTTTGAACATGAAATTCGTGTAGCTCGTATCAATGGCATGTTGGGATCTCTTGATGCGAACCAAGGTGATCCGCTTCTGGGCTGGGATACAGATGAATTCCCTGTTAACATTTACGATGCAACCTTGGCAATGTATGAAGTATTGAAGAATGATGGCCTAGGCAAAGGCGGAATTAACTTTGACTCCAAAGTACGTCGCCCATCCTTCGAGCCTGAAGATCTGTTCTTGGGACATATCGCTGGTATGGATACTTATGCTAAAGGCTTGAAAGTAGCCGCTAAATTGATCGAAGATCGCGTATTCGAGAACTTTATCGACAAACGCTACAGCAGCTTTACTGAAGGTGTTGGCGCCGATATCGTATCCGGCAAAGCTACTCTGGCTTCATTGGCTGATTATGCCTTGAACAATGAGAACCCACGCCCTAATGAATCCGGCCGTCAAGAATATTTGAGAGCAGTCCTGAATCAATACATTTTCGCTGAGTAGTACTTAGCACGATAACAACCGCAACGGGGGTTGCTGAAGAGAGCATTCTTCGGCAACCCTTTTTTTCTGAAAGATAATATATTTATAGGTTTCACAAGATAACTTATATTTATATTTCTTGAAGAGACGGATGCCGTCCAAAAAAGGACGGCGAAGCCGTTTCTTCTTGGGTGAATCCCATAAAAAATTTAAATGAAGTAGAAGGAATAAATTAACATGAATTTATGCTGCTAATTGGAGTCATATCTCGCGTAAGAGACACATTAACATGAATTTCTGCCTCTAATTCGGTGCTTGAAAGCTGATTACCTAAATCTAGAGGGAAATAACGGCATGATATGCTGTTAATTGCCTAAATGGGTCAGATTTCAGCGAATTAACGGCATGAAATGCCTTTGAATTTATCCAACTTCTCGAATCTCGGCAAGCTCCATAAAAATTGAGCTGATGCTTACGAAGTGATTTTTATGACGAAGTAATCCAAGTAGCTTAGCTCCATAAAAATTGTAGGAGGATTAATATGAAATATGTTATCGGCGTCGATCTGGGTACCAGTGCAGTGAAGACGGTTCTTGTAGACCCGCAGGGAAAGGTAGCTTTTGAGCATTCTGAGGCTTATCCACTTAGTAGACCCCAGCCAAACTGGAGTGAACAGAATCCTGAGGATTGGGTTAAAGGTACGATTGTCAGCCTGCGTCGTCTAATCGAGACTTCAGGAGTGGACCCTTCACAGGTGGACGGTCTAAGCTTCTCGGGACAAA
>LIDZ01008785.1_pt18 | contig 11146 bp, 6 predicted proteins | sample 644651 | NCBI WGS metagenome assembly LIDZ01 (sample SAMN03856242, study PRJNA289617) | food metagenome | isolation source: wine grapes on drying loft during traditional withering process | host: Vitis vinifera cv. Corvina | place: Italy: Gargagnago di S. Ambrogio di Valpolicella | collected 2014-01
TCCGAAGGCAACGATGCACAAAACGGCAACGCCACCCGGCTGGGCTACGCCGGATTAAAGTATGGCCAGTGGGGCTCGATTGACTATGGCCGCAACTTTGGCCTGGTGTATGACGTGATGAGCTATACGGATATGCTGCCGTATTTCGGAAGCGACTCCGACTATAACGACGTGTTCCTGGTGGGACGTTCCGCCGGATTACTCACCTGGCGTAACAACGGCTTCTTCGGCTTGCTCAGTGGGCTTAACGTTGCCGCACAGTATCAGGGCAAAAACGAACGCACCGGCGACAGTGATGCCATCACACGGTCTAACGGCGACGGCTTCGCGCTGTCGGCCACCTATGATTTTGGCTCGGGCGTCAGCCTGGTGGGATCCTTCGCCAGCCTGGATCGCACCGAGGAGCAGAACAGCATGAGCCGCGGCAACGGCGAAAAAGCACAGCACTGGGCTGCCGGGGTAAAATACGACGCCAACAGTATCTATCTTGCCGCTGACTATGATGAAACGCTAAACGCCACGCCGATTAGCGGCGGGTTTGCCAATAAAGCGCAAAATATTGAGGCGGTGGCACAATATCAGTTCACCAATGGTTTCCGCCCGTCACTGGCCTGGGTATTCTCCCGGGCTGAGGATATTGAGGGGATTGGTGACACGGATATTATTAACTACATTGCACCGGGCGCCTATTATTACTTCAATAAGAATATGGTGGTGTTTGCAGAATATAAAATTAACCTGCTGAAAAATGATAACCCGTTGGATTTAGCCACGGATGATGTGATGGCGCTGGGAATTGCTTATCAGTTCTGATCTGCCGAAAGGGTTCAATTAATTATTCTGACAAAACCATTAGCCCAATAATAATGGGGTCACGCCCCGCGCCTGAAATATGGCAGGTGAGCGTGACCCCATTCTTTATTAGCGTCGTGCCAGCGCCGCCGCGTTTTTACCGGCCAGGATACCGAAGATAATGATATCGGCCACGGCGTTCCCGCCGATACGGTTGGCACCATGGATACCGCCAACCACCTCACCCGCCGCCCAGGCACCTTCAATCACCTGTTTCTGCGCATCCAGCACCGCGGTGTCCGGGTTGATGGTCACGCCGCCCATGGTGTGGTGAACCCCTGGGGCAATGCGAATGGCGTAGAACGGTCCCTGATTCAGCGGATGACGCAGCGCGGTTTTACGACCGAAGTCTTCATCGTCCTGTTTTTCAACGAACAGGTTGTAACGTTCCAGCGTCGCCAGCAGCGCGTGCAGATCCATGTTCAGCTTAATCGCCAGCTCCTGCGGTGACGGTGCGCTGATCACAAAGCCCTTAGCGATATACTCATCGGCCGCTTTGTTATTCAGGCGTACCTGCTCATCAAAGATCACCCAGGCACTTTTCTCCGGCAAGGCGATGATTTCGGCAGACACTTTGTCGCGGGTTTCCATCTCATTAAAGAAGCGTTTACCCGCCTGGCTGACCAGAATCGCCCCGCCGCCACGAATGGCTTCGGAAATCAGGTAGGAGGTGGTTTGTTCGACCGTTGGGTGGATTTGGATCTCGCCCATATCCACGGTATCGGCACCGATTTTCTGCAGCATGGCGATACCGCTGCCGGTGGCACCGGCATGGTTGGTGGTGACGAAACCATCCAGTTCAGGGCGGTATTTCACCACCATTTCGCGGTTGGCGCTGAAGCCGCCGGTAGCGACAATCACGCTTTTGGCATTCAGGATGCGGGTGTCGTTGTATTCATCCACCACCTTCACGCCGGTAACCACACCGTTCTCTACCAGAATGTCGGCCACTGAGGTTTCCAACAGCACTTCGATATCGCGCTTATTGATATTTTTCACCAGGCCGCTGATCAGGAAGCCACCGACCGCAGAACGGTCCGCCGGACGGTGGGTACGATCAATGCTCATGCCGCCGGTGATGGTGATATCACACAGCTCAATTTCCTTGGCGGCCAGCCATTCAATCGCTTCTGGCGCCAGCTCAACAAACTCTCTCAGCAATACCGGATTGTTTTTGAATTTGCCGCCCTTCAGCGTTTCGTCATAGAACAGGTCTTTGCTGTCCTCGATGCCTTTCAGTTTCTGGAAGCGGGTTTCTGCCGCGTTCATTCCGACCGACGCCTTGATGGTGTTGCCGCCGATGGTGGGCATCTTCTCGATGATCACCACATGAGCGCCGTCATCGCTGGCCTGAATCGCTGCGGCCAGGCCTGCGCCACCGCTGCCGATCACCACCACATCGTAATTCACCGGTGCTGCCGGGTTGCCGCCTTCCTCAATCACGTGCTCTTTACTGGAAGTGGCCAGCGCGCGGGAAACGGCTTTTTTCAGCGCTTCACTCTGGGTGGTCGCGCCGGTGATGGCGTCCACGTGCGGGCTGTTGGCCACCAGGATGCGGCTGCGCAGGCTCTCAAAGGTGGTGGTGAAGTCCACGTCCAGCGAGTCATCCGGCACCAGAATGATGTCGGTGATACGGTCGGTATCCAGTGTGACGTTAATTTTCAGCTTCAGCGCTTCCGCTTCCACTTTTTCCTGATAGACGCCGGCTTTATATTTGCGGCCGGTGGTGCTGGTATCGCGGATCATCGCGTCGACCAGCGAGAAACGCCACAGCGGCTCAGGAATGTTCAGCGCTTCGCGTTTGTTGCTGTCGATAAACAGTTCAAGGTGTTCATTGTTGGTAATGCGATCCGCCCAGTCCGGATAGGCGATGCAGGCCTTACCGATGGCCACCAGGTCAAAGCCATGTTCCAGCGCGCTTTCGGCATCTTCTTTATTCACCACGCCACCGACGCCGATCACCGGCACTTTGGCGAGGGTTTCAGAACGCATGGCGATAAATTTGCTGATCAGCGGCGTTGGATCGTCGCGATCGACGATGGAAGAACGCAGCAACTGGCCGACGGAGAAGTGCACGTAATCCAGACCACGCGCGGCAAGCTTCTCCAGCAGGTACATGGTGTCATCGAAACGAATGCCGGGGACTTCCAGCTCTTCTGGCGAGAAGCGATAGCCGATAATAAAAGAATTATCCGCGAAGCGTTCGGCCATTTTATGGGTGATTTCCAGCACTTCCAGCGGGAAACGGGCGCGGTTATCGCGGCTGCCGCCCCACTTGTCATCACGCTGGTTGGAGTTCGGAGAATAGAACTGTTGAATCAGATAGGTGTTCGCGCCGTGGATTTCCACGCCGTCGAAGCCGGCTTTGATCGCGCGGTTAACGGCATCACCGAATTTGGTGATCATCACATCCACTTCTTCCGCGGTCAGCGCTTGCGGCGTGGTGGCACCTTCACGCGGCGCGGCGATGGCGCTCGGCGCAACCGGGGTTCTGCCGCCAATCAGCTCCGGCTCTACCATCCTGCCGCCGTGGTAAATCTGCAGGATCGCTTTGGAGCCTTTGGACTTGATGGCATGGGCAATTTTGCTCAGGCCAGAAATTTTGTTATCGCTGTCGATAGCGATGGCACCGGGGAAAGCCGGGCCTTTGGGATCGATAAAACAGCATTCCACGATCACCGTACCAATGCTGCCAGCACGGTCACGGTAGTACTCCACCAGCTCGCTGGTCACGGTGCCATCATAAAACCCGGTGCAGGTGGTCATCGGTGCCATCAGCAGGCGGTTTTTCAGCACCGCACCGTTAGGCAGAGTGAGGGGATTCAGGATCGGGGTGAGAGTATGCATTATGATCAACTCCAAAATTTAAAAGTTTTGAATTCTGTCGCGGACGCGTTACTTTCCATTTAATTAAGTGGTCCGATGTGATGCAGTTAATATAACAATTTCTTTTCTTATATAACCGATAATTTTAGTTATAAAACTTTTAAATGAACTGAAGTCAGTTAATTGATGGCCATGCTTAAAATACCAACCTCAATTGTTAATCATTAGTTGTAAAAAATCAACCCTCCATTAACACTCCAGATAAAGCCATATAAATCATACAGATAAAAACGTAGTGGATTTTTTCAGAAATTGAATCTACTGTCTTTAAGTTCAAGGTGATAGCAAAGATGTGGCCTGCCAGATACAAAAATATGGGATTTATTTAACGAATAAGATTTTTATATTTATTTAAGGGATATGCGAATATTTTATTGATCCAGATCAAACTTAGCGTCACGGGTAAATCGCATTATATTCGCACGCTGACATTAATATAAATATGCAGACGTAAGATAAGGAAGTAAAATTAACTCAAATGTCACGGTAAAATAGCTAAAATTACCTTTAAGAAACTAAAAAAAGTGGCTGTAGAAAAACCGGGGCTTTAAATCGCATTCTCCACAACTTGCAGACAAATACTATGAAAACGACATCAACTATGAGTGAACCCGTCGCGGCACCTCCTGCCCCAGCGGGACAGAAAAAACGGCTGATTATGATGTTCCTGCCGGTGCTGGTTGCCGTGCTGCTGCTCCTGACCCCGGTGCCTGCCGGGCTGGAACCCTATGCCTGGCACTTCTTCGCTATTTTCGTCGGGGTGATTGTCGGGTTGATCTTTGAACCTCTGCCGGGCGCGGTAATTGGCCTGACCGGGGTGGTGGTAATTGCCCTGTTCAGCCAGTGGTTGTTATTCAGCCCGGCCGAACTGGCCAACCCGAAATTTAAAATGGCTACCGAGTCATTTAAGTGGGCAGTAAGCGGCTTCGGTAATTCAACCGTCTGGCTGATCTTCGGTGCCTTTATGTTTGCCGCCGGTTATGACAAGACCCAGTTTGGTCGTCGTCTGGCGTTGATTCTGGTGAAATACCTCGGTCGTCGCAGCCTGACGCTGGGTTACGCCATTACCTTCGCAGATTTACTGCTGGCGCCCTTCACCCCGTCCAATACCGCGCGCAGCGGCGGCACCATCTACCCGATTATTGCCAACCTGCCGCCGCTGTACGGGTCTAAACCGAACGATCCGAGCGCGCGCAAAATCGGTTCTTACCTGATGTGGGTGGCGATCACCGCCGCCTGTATCACCAGTTCGATGTTCCTGTCGGCACTGGCCCCGAACCTGCTGGCGCTGGCGCTGGTGAAAAGCATCGTCGGGTTTGAAATCTCCTGGGGCACCTGGTTCCTCGCCTTCCTGCCGCTGGGCGTGCTGCTGATTCTGACCATGCCGCTGCTGGCTTACTGGTTCTACCCGCCGGAAGTCAAAATCAATGACGAAGTGCCGAAATGGGCGAAAGGCGAGCTGGAAAAACTGGGCAAACTATCACGCAACGAAATTCTGCTGCTGGTGTTTGTCTGTAGCGCCCTGCTGATGTGGATTTTTGCCACCGCCTGGATTGAACCGGCCATGGCCGCGCTGCTGGTGGTGGTGCTGATGCTGTGGACCGGCGTTCTGAACTGGAACGACATTACCAGCAACAAACCGGCCTGGAACACCTTCGCCTGGTTTGCCACTCTGGTGGCGCTGGCGGATGGTCTGGCACGCGTCGGCTTTATCGGCTGGTTAGGTAAAGAAGGCGGTCAGCTGCTGACCGGCATTGACCCACAGGTGGCGGCGGTGATGCTGCTGGTAGCCTTCTTCCTGCTGCACTACCTGTTCGCCAGTACCACTGCCCATACCACCGCGCTGCTGCCGGCCATGCTGACCATCGCCGCCGCCATTCCGGGCATCAATATGCCGGTCTACTGCCTGATGATGGTGACATCGCTGGGTGTGATGGGAATTATCACCCCGTATGGTACCGGTCCAAGCCCGATTTACTACGGCAGTGGTTACCTGCCAACCAAAGACTACTGGCGCCTCGGCACCATCTTCGGGGCCATCTTCCTGGCGGGCCTGATGCTGATTGGTTATCCGTGGATGGTCATGATGTTCTGACCCGCTGCGGCCCCGGCCGCAGAAGCATGCAGATGTTGAATAATTGTTATATCATCTCTTCCCTTGCCGGTCTTCGCGGGCCGGCAAGCCTAAAACTAATAAGATGCTGTCGCCAATGATATTGCCTGTTGCTCACGCAGCAACGCGTCATTAAGTGAGAAAAAAATGTCGAATAAACCTTTCTACTATCAAAATCCCTTCCCGCTCTCCGCTGACGATACCGAATACTACCTGCTGACGGCGGATCACGTTTCCGTTGCCGAATTCGATGGTCAGGACGTGTTGAAGGTTGACCCGAAAGCGCTGACCGTGATGGCGCAGCAGGCCTTCCATGACGCCTCCTTTATGCTGCGTCCTGCCCACCAGCAGCAGGTTGCTGCGGTGCTGGCCGACCCGGAAGCCAGTCAAAACGACCGCTATGTGGCGTTACAGTTTCTGAGAAACTCGGAGATCGCCGCGAAAGGCGTTCTGCCAACCTGCCAGGATACCGGCACCGCGATCATCAGCGGCAAGAAAGGCCAGCGTGTCTGGACCGGCGGCGGCGACGAAGCGGCGTTATCTCAGGGCGTCTACAACACCTATATTGAAGACAACCTGCGCTACTCTCAGACCGTGGCGCTGGATATGTATAAAGAAATCAATACCGGCACCAACCTGCCGGCGCAGATCGACCTCTACAGCGTTGATGGCGATGAATACAAGTTCCTCTGCATCGCCAAAGGCGGCGGTTCAGCCAACAAGACTTACCTTTATCAGGAAACCAAAGCCCTGCTGAGTCCGGCGAAGCTGAAAGATTACCTGATCGGTAAAATGCTGACCCTTGGCACCGCTGCCTGCCCGCCATACCATATCGCCTTTGTGATTGGCGGCACCTCGGCAGAAAGCACCCTGAAGACGGTCAAACTGGCGTCCACCCACTATTACGACGGGCTGCCAACCGAAGGTAACGAGCACGGTCAGGCCTTCCGCGATGTGCAGTTGGAAGAAGAGTTACTGGTTGCCGCACAGCAGCTGGGGCTTGGCGCGCAGTTTGGCGGTAAGTACTTTGCCCACGATATCCGTGTGGTGCGTCTGCCGCGTCACGGCGCGTCCTGCCCGGTGGGCATGGGCGTCTCCTGCTCCGCAGACCGTAATATCAAAGCCAAGATCAACCGTAAAGGCATCTGGATTGAGAAGCTGGAAGACAACCCAGGCAAATATATCCCTGAGGAACTGCGCGAGCAGGGCGAAGGCGATGTACTGCATATCGACCTCAACCGTCCGATGAAAGAGATCCTCGATCAGCTTTCACAGCATCCGGTGTCAACCCGCCTGTCGTTAAGCGGCACCATTATCGTGGCGCGTGATATTGCCCACGCCAAGCTGAAAGAGCGTCTGGATAACGGCGAAGGTTTGCCGCAGTACATTAAAGATCACCCGGTGTATTACGCCGGTCCGGCCAAAACCCCTGAAGGACATGCTTCCGGTTCATTGGGCCCGACCACCGCAGGCCGTATGGATTCGTATGTCGATCAGCTGCAGGAAGCGGGCGGCAGCCTGATTATGCTGGCGAAAGGCAACCGCAGTCAGCAGGTTACCGATGCCTGTCAGAAACACGGCGGCTTCTACCTGGGCAGCATCGGCGGCCCGGCAGCGGTGCTGGCGCAGCAGAGTATTAAGAGCCTGGAGTGTGTGGAGTACCCTGAGCTGGGTATGGAAGCCATCTGGAAAATCGAAGTGGAAAACTTCCCGGCCTTTATTCTTGTCGATGACAAGGGCAACGATTTCTTCCAGCAGATCCATCAGGAACAGTGCGCGAAATGCGTTAAGTAAGCTGGCCAGAGCAGTGCCCGGTTCTTTTCAGAGCCGGGCATTTTTTTGCCTGATTTACGCCAAATCCGCGCCGTTACTGGCAATCACTTTCTGATACCAGTAGAAGGATTTCTTGCGGGTTCGCGCTAACGTCCCCTGCCCCTGGTCGTCACGATCGACATAGACAAAGCCATAGCGCTTGCTCATTTCGCCGGTGGATGCCGACACCAGATCGATGCAGCCCCATGAGGTATAGCCAATCACCGGAATGCCATCGGCAATGGCTTCACCCATCGCTTTAATGTGCTCGCGCAGATAGCTGATGCGGTAGTCATCGACGATCTCGCCCTCAGGGGTGATTTCATCTTTGGCCCCGAGGCCGTTTTCCACCAGGAACAGCGGTTTCTGATAACGGTCATACATCATATTCATGGTGATACGCAGTCCAAGCGGATCGATACCCCAGCCCCAGTCGCTGACCTGAATATGCGGGTTTTTCAGCGATTTCACCACGTTGGCGGCACTGCTGTTGTTCTCGTTCATATCGGCCGAAGCACAGCGTGAGGCGTAATAGCTAAAGGACACGAAGTCGACGGTATTTTTGAGGATCTCGCCGTCCCCCTCTTCCATCTTGACGCTAATGCCTTTCTCGGCGAACAGACGACGGGTATAGGACGGATACGCGCCGCGCGCCTGTACATCAATAAAGAACAGGTTTTCGCGGTCTTTCTCCAGCGCGGCCCAGACGTCCTCGGGCTTGCAGGTCCGTGGGTAGAAGTTTCCGCCGGCCAGCATACAGCCCACCTGGTTATCCGCATTGACCTCATGGGCGATTTTGGTGGCCAGCGCACTGGCCACCAACTCGTGGTGCGCGGCCTGATACTTCACCTGAGACGGGTCTTCACCCTCTTCAAACACCAGCCCGGCACCGGAGAACGGGCTGGCCAGCAGGATGTTGATTTCGTTGAAGGTCAGCCAGTATTTCACCAGCCCATCAAAGGCTTCAAAACAGGTGCGGGCGTAGCGGGCGAAGAACTCCACCATCTTGCGGTTACGCCATGAGCCGTATTCAGTGACCAGATGCATTGGTACATCAAAATGGCACAGCGTTACCAGCGGTTCGATGTTGTGTTTTTTGCACTCATTAAACAGATCGCGATAAAAGGCGATACCGGCTTCATTAGGCACCCGTTCGTCACCGTTGGGATAGATGCGGCTCCAGGCGATGGAGGTTCTGAACACGGTGAAGCCCATCTCGGCCATCAGCGCGATATCTTCCTTATAACGATGGTAAAAATCGATCGCCTGATGGCTGGGATAGAATTCATCCTCGCGCAGCGCAACGCGCTTTTGTAATCCGACTTTGACCGCCAGACGCTCAGCGCCATGCGGGATGACGTCCACCGTCGTCAGCCCCTTTCCACCTTCAAAACTTGCGCCTTCGGCCTGGTTAGCGGCTAATGCGCCGCCCCATAAGAAACCGTCGGGAAACTGTGTTGCTGACATGACTATCCTCTTAATCAGGTTGTTTTTACGGCAAGCGACGCCGGTGACACGGCATCACTCTGCTTACTCTTTTCGGTGCGCGGCGCGTCGACCGGGATGTCCTCAAAGCCGAGCAGTAAGGTGGTGACAAACGAGACCACCACCGCCAGCACCATCACGCCGACCACCCAGACAATGCTCATCGGATTGGCCGGATCAAAGAACTGCACGCTGGTGAACAGGCCCGGCGAGGCCATCGAGTGACTGGCGAGGCCGCCAATTCCGGCCACGGCGCCGCAGATAAAGCCACTGATCAGACAGGCAATCAGCGGGCGCTTAAGGCGCAGGGCAACGCCGTACAGCGCGGGTTCGGAAATACCGGCCACAATGGCGGAGGCCGCCGCAGCCAGCGCCGTCTGGCGCAGCTCCGGGTTTTTGGTGCGCCATGCGACGGCCAGTGAGGATCCGCCCAGCGACAGGTTGGCCCCGATTTCCGACGGCATTACCATGCCCTCTTTGCCAGTTTCCGCAATGGTCTGAATAATGGTGGGGGTAAAGACGCGGTGCATACCGGTCATCACCAGCAGCGGCCAGGCGGCGCCCATGATTGCCACCGACAGCCAGCCAAGGTAGCTGTGCACGGTATAAACCACGGCAGAAATCCCGGTACCGATCCAGATGCCCAACGGTCCAATCAGCACGATGGCGATGGGTGCGGCGATCAGCATAATCAGCATCGGCTTAAGGAAGTTTTTGGTGACCACCGGCGTGATGCGATCCACCCAGCGTTCGATATACGACAGCAGCCAGGTCATGCACAGTGCGGGGATCACCGTGTAGGTGTATTTCACCGCCGTCACCGACAGGCCGATGAATTCCACTTTTTGCCCCTGGGCGGCTTTGGCCATCAAATCGATAAAGGCCGGATGCACCAGCACCCCGGCGATAGCGATGGCCAGCGACAGGTTGGTTTTGAACTTAACCGCCGCCGACGCAGCGACCATCACCGGCAGGAAGAAGAAGGCGCCATCGCCGATGACGTTAAGGATCACCAGCGTTGGATCGGCTTTGGTAAAGACGCCGGACATTTCCAGAATCATCGCCAGCAGCTTGACCATCGAGCCGCCGATAATCGCCGGAATTAAGGGTGACATGGTGCCGATCAGCGCATCGAGAATGCCCGCGCCAATACGCTTAAAGGAGAATTTCTTGTTGCTGCTGGCGATCTCTTTTGCCGCGACGTCGGCGGGCAGCAGTTTCTGCACTTCGGCATAAGCCTGAGAGACGTTATTGCCAATGATCACCTGGCACTGGGTGTCGTTGCTGACCACGCCCATCACGCCGGTCAGTGACTTCAGCACCGCCGTATCCACCTGGTCATCGTTAACCACCACAAAGCGTAAACGGGTCATACAGTGGGTCACGGCGGCAATGTTGTCTGTGCCGCCCAGCGCAGCGACTATCGACTGCGCCAGCGGTGCAAAGTTCTTGGCCATCAGGGGCTATTCTCCAGAATTCATAGGGTTAGGCGATCAGCCTGCTTGACCACGGTCTCTTTTCGGCCGTTAATCTGTCACGCTGAGAAAAATAGGTAACCGGTTTCATACGAGAATGTTCAACTCTGGTTTAAACTTCAATCAATTTAGAAAATGGCGATCTGAATTTGTGACAGCGATCGTTTTTAGCGGGTATTTCATCGCGTGGTCTGCAGAATGTGTAGAATGACGCTTCATTTTGACTCTTCCAGGAGGGGCCTGTGTCGACAATGCAGGAAGTGGCAGCCAAAGCAGGCGTCTCGAAGGCCACGGTATCGCGTGTGCTTTCCGGGAAAGGCTACGTCAGCCAGCAGACCAAAGATCAGGTCTACAAAGCCATCGAAGAAGCTGGCTACCGGCCTAATCTGCTGGCACGCAATCTGGCCACCAGCAAATCAATGTGTATTGGCCTGGTGGTCACCAACACCCTGTATAACGGCCCTTACTTTAATGAACTGATCTCGCAGGCGGCCAAAAAGCTCGATGCCAACGGCCGCCAACT
>LIDZ01009413.1_pt59 | contig 11143 bp, 15 predicted proteins | sample 644651 | NCBI WGS metagenome assembly LIDZ01 (sample SAMN03856242, study PRJNA289617) | food metagenome | isolation source: wine grapes on drying loft during traditional withering process | host: Vitis vinifera cv. Corvina | place: Italy: Gargagnago di S. Ambrogio di Valpolicella | collected 2014-01
TATTGAATAAAGGTGAGTATGCCTTTTACTTAGGAGCTGAAACTTAACGACTCGTTTTCGCACTTTTCCAAATCGTAAAGCAATAGGCGATGCTTGTCAGCATAAATAGAACACTAACTAGTTTGAAAAGCATACTGTCGGAAATCATTGCTGAGGCGATTGAAAGAATAAAATATGCGATAGCCAGCATCGGGTACATTTTATTGTTTTTTTGTTTTTCCATTAGTCATTTCTCCTTGTAGTTGAGTGAACGGCGTTGCCTGGTGAGTTTATGCTCTATGACGATCTTAATAATGCTACGATAGCACAAACAGGAAGGATTGTGAAGAATCGATGTGATCACTTCTCACAGTCAAAGAATCCTGCAACGGCTTATCCTTTAGATTCGTTCCTTTCACTTTGATTTATTCAAAACTTAGGAGATCTTTTATGTGGCGTATAGTTTCTGGTGAAGTGTCTTCTGTAAAGTCGAAACAACCGGTATCCTCGGAGTTTCCTTGCAATTTAGATCTTGTAATTAGCATGTGATCATTCCGTATAAAATGAAAGATTGTTTAGCGAATTTAGACCCCCAGCTTCTCTTTCAGTGCTTCTGTTAGAACCAGAGAGAAATTAATATTTTCCTCTTTCGCAAGTGCATCAAGATAGCGTGGGATAGTCAGTGTTTTCTTAACGGCCTGGTTATCGAATTTCATGCGATAGATTTCGGTATTCACTTCAATTGGAACCAGTAAGTCACCGTTGGGAACAGTGATAGCTGCCGGCTGTAAAGGATCAGGAATGGTTTCGCCAGCATCTTCTGCATTGATCAGCCATCCCGCCAGCAAGTCTTTCGCCATAAATAAAGCATCGTGCATATCAGAACCAAAAGTAAACGCACCATCCAGTCCAGGGAATTCTACATTAATTCCATCATCGGCTAGATTGAATAAAGCATAGTAAATGTACATGATTTGCTCCTTTCTGACTGTGAAATAGATATAAAAGCATAAAAGATTTGTCTTAAACATGACAATAATCATTGTTGTCATAAAGGAAATTATTGTATCTGATGAATCTCTTCTTCTAACTTCGCTATTCCAACAAGAATTTCATTAAATGATACTCTTTCACCAAACAACATATCTTGCATAGCTCGATAGTCTTTGTAAAGTTTTTCAAGCTGGACTTTGGGAGGGTTCAATAAGATGGTGGCCGGTGTTGCCAAATCGTACTTTGCTCTATTCGATGGATAAAACTTCTTTTTGAACGCTACTACTTTAGTTAATAAAGCAACATCATTTAATGCTAAATCTTTAGTCGGTGTTTTACTCAATTGATACAAATCATAATAGTGCCGTGAGTATCTGGAAGGTACATCACTGTTGATTCGATGTGCCTCAGCATGTAAAATCGTGGCTTTTTCCCAAAAGGTTCGCTCTGCAGTTACTACAGGAATCCTATTAGGTTTTCCATCAAAGAACTTAGGATACTGCTCTTCAACATAAGAAATAATATTGATACTATTATGAGGAATTGTTGCAGCTAAAGGCCCAATCTCTAATCGGATTGTTCTTTCTACACCAGTTAAGTTATCAGCAATAATTGAAGGATATCGAAACATTAGTGTTTGTGGATCATCCTCTTTAATAAAAAAATCAAAATCGCTAATATCCTCAGAAACTATTTTTTCTAAATCGGATCTCAATATTTCATCAATCCATTTAGCAGCCCGTTCATTTGCTTCTTGGTTGAACAATCCTTGTTGGCGATTTGACCGCTCTTCCCATGGTGTATTATCAGCATAACCAAGCTTCCTCCAGTCTAAGACTAAATCTACATCCTCAGAAAACCGTTGGATATACCCATAGCCTTTTGATAAGGAAGTGCCTCCTTTAAACACAAAGCTATCTTTGTATTGGCTAAAATGAAACAGTTTGTTCAATAGATAAGTAACCCATAAGTCTTTTTCGATAATGACCGACGATATTTTTCGACTTGCGGACACCAATTGAATCGCAGCTGCTCGGTCTGACTCGCTTAATGATAAAAACTTTTTCATAAATATTTCTCCATCTTCCTTATATTATTTTTTATCCATTCAGAAGAACGTTGAGAATCCTTTTTCAATTGTTGGTACTCTTTTTTAGTTAGTTTCCCGCTTAAAATTTTCAACTCCTCATCCTTAACACTATCTTTGCCAAGATAATTTATCGCCTCTATGATCAGATTGGATTTAATTTGGGAAGATATGTTTCTAGGATTTACATGCTGGAAAGCTAATTCTCTACCTTCAAATGAGACTCTTGTGGTAGGGCCATTTGAGTTATAGGTATATACATTTGGCACTTGGGTAGATAGTCCTAAACTGTGCAACGCCAAATTTTTGGATGGGTAAATAATCCAGTTCATCTTTCTTGCATATGCCGTCGCTATCAATTGAGGATCAACAGGAACTTCCTGACCAAATAACTCATTAAAGTTTTTCTTCTTATATAATCCTTTCCCTAGCGTGATCAGTTTATCTTCTTTAGTCAAGCGATAGAAAATCTGCCTCACTGTATTATCGCTGGCAAGATGTGTAAAATCAGAAGTAACAACAACACTTCCACGTGGTAAGACTTTTATACGGTGCTTAATCTTGTCGGTAATCGTTTTTTCCATGCTTGCACCTCTTTTCTATCATTATTTTAACCTAAATGTTTGAGATGTCAAACAACATTATTATATCAACTCTAATTTCGATTTCACCGTAACGTTGCAAGCGCTTTTATACTTAATTTAAATCATCTTAAAACAATAGTTTGAGAACAACGAAGCGAAAATCAGATAGTTTCAAGCTATTTACGATAAGCTTCTCCCTTGTCTTTTAATATTCCGCTTTAAAATGTCTGTGGATTCGATCCAGCAGCAGCATTTGAACAAAAGACTTTATCATCCCTATCAGAAAGAATAAAATAAACAATTCCAGTAAACGTCCTGCAAATGCTGACTGAATTTGGAACATCAAGTGGATGACCATGCACGCGATGGCCAGTACCAGTCTTCGTATTCCTTGATTTCGGATTACGCACCTCCTTTGCGGGTATTCTGTTACAAAGCGCTCTACTTCTTTATCAGATAAGGGTTCTACTCTTTTTAGCATTTCGTTTTTCCTTTCGTGCCCGTATTATGAATTGTCTGGGAATATTCAATACGGATTGTCTTTTTTTGGTTTCACTATAAAGATATGCAAAAAAATCGAAATCTGTTTTAACCTTGGCTAAAATGATATAATTTAGTCATGTTTTGAATATGAAACGAATTGGGAGAAATTTAGATGATAGTCATTAGACAAGAAACAAAGAACGATTACGATGAGGTATATAAACTTATTACAGAGGCATTTGCGACAGCCGAACACGCCGATGGCAATGAACAAGATCTGGTAGTAGATTTGAGAAAAGGTGACGGATTTATACCTGAGCTGTCATTGGTAGCCGAAATTGATGGCGAACTAGCTGGACATATTTTATTTACGAAAGCGCTGGTGGGTACTGATGAAGTGCTTGTTTTAGCCCCACTTTCAGTTAGTCCAAACTATCAAAAACAAGGAGTAGGCACGGCACTAATAGCTGAGGGACATCGCATTGCAAAAGAATTAGGTTATCAGTATTCACTAGTACTGGGAAGTGAATTGTATTATCCCAAAACTGGCTATATACCTGCGGAACAACTAGGAATCGAGGTCCCAGAAGATATCCCATCGGAAAACTTTATGGCCATCAAATTACAGGAAGACGCAAAAGCAATAAGTGGTCCTGTAACCTATGCAAAGGAATTTGGACTGTAACCGATATTCTGCTAATCAACTTCATAAAGCATAACGAAAAGAGACAAGCAGGCGATCCTATTCGCCGACTTGTCTCTTGATTTTTATACTTGATTTACTGTTCATAAAGATGGCAAGCCACTCTATGCCCGGGAGATATTTCTACAAACTCCGGTGTCTCTACCTTACATTTATCCATGGCATGAGGACATCTGTTACGCCATGGACCTTTAGAATACTGACGATTCTTTGCCTTGATTTACGTTCAAAGTCACCATCCCACTATCTGGTAATCTATTAACAAATTATTTTCTGACACAGGAATAATGACGCTAACAGCAAGCCCGCTGGGAGATTGAGGCTCAAAGAGGATTTCCCCATGATGGGCTTGCACGATTTGACTGGACAATCGCAGACCTAGTCCGTGAGCTCCTTCGCTGTCTTGAGTGTCGAATTGTTTGGGAAAAATCCCATTGTTCAGCGTGTCAATTTGCGCTTGTGACATTCCCACTCCATCGTCAATCACACGTAGGCAGCAGGCATTTTCTTGTTTAGTGACGCTCACTAGAATATGACAGCCGTTTGGGTTGTGATTCATCGCATTGCCAATCAGATTGTCCATTAATCTTGTCAGCAAAGCGGAATCTCCTTGGAAAAGCATTGCATGAGCCTTTTCATCAGCCTGTAGTTCAAATGAATAATTTTGGTCCACGCCATTATTGAGGTATTCGGTAATGACTTGTCGAGCCAGCTCGACTGGATAAATGGTTTCCAGGTGAAGGGGCTGCATCGCATACTCCAGCTTCGAGGTCAAATTCAAGTCGGTAATCAGTTGGCGGAGCTTTTCACCCTTTTTCCGAATGAGCGTAGCTTGAGTCCTAGTTTCCACCGGTAATGCCTCGTCATCTTCAATTTCGCCGGCATAGCCCAGCATAATGGAAAGCGGGGTCCTGATATCATGAGATATACCGGCAATCCATTCGGTTCGAGCCTGATCCTTCCTTAAGATATAGCTTCCAGCCCGGTTGACTTCAGCATTAATAGCGGCTAGTTCACCTTTTTCAGCCAGTGCAACTGCTTTTCCATGAGAGATAGTTTCGATCCCGTTCAAAATCGGGGTAACTGCTTTTTCCACCTTTCTAGTGTTGTACCAGAAAAGCAGCAGCAACAATACGACATTGCAAACAACGACAATCAGGAGGCCAACTAGAACTGAGCGGACATAGGCGGTATCGGTGACAAAATTGTATTTGACGATACTATTAGGCGGGCATCCGATTACTAATAATCCGCTGGCAGTTTCCTGCACCAATACAGGATAGTCATCTAAATACCAGCGGCTGAATTGGGCGACTTCTGTGACAGAATACTGGCGGGGTAAATTGCTGGGCATGGCCTCTTCCCAAACAACCGTCCCTTCATCGTTCAAGACCATCCCCCAGGCTGCGTTTTCCTTTAAAAGTTCGGAAGCTTTTGCATCAGCAGACACGGTTCCCTGCTGATTTGTATGGATGCGGTCGGCAATTTGTGCAACCGGTATATCTGGATCAGTGGAAGAATTCCAGGAAAATAACAGTACTGCCAAAAGCAATGCGGCGTTGATTATCAAAAAAGAAATTAGGATCAAAAAACTGGAGAATAGATATTTTCGGAAAAAGCGTTTTGCGGCAGCCATCACTTCTCCTCCTTTACGATCAATTTGTAGCCCAGCCCTCTAACGGTTAGCAGGGACACCGGCGCAGAGGGATTCGCTTCTATTTTCTCGCGGATGTGTCGAATGTGAGTCATCAATGTCGTTTCATATCCTTGCCACACATCACCGCAGGCCGTCTGACATAAGGCACCAATCGTGACAATCCGGCCGGCATTTTCGGCCAGCTTTAAGAAGATGGCGTACTCTTTGGCGGTCAAAGAAATGATCGTCTCTCCTTTTAAAACCTCAGCTTTATCCAAATCAACAGTGGCGGCCTCCAAGGCGATTAACCGACGGCTTTCTGGGTACGAACGTTTTAAAATAGCGGCTACCCTTAACAGCAATTCCTTCGGCAGAAACGGTTTGACCAGATAATCATCGGCACCGAGTTCAAAGCCGGCAAAGCGATCTTCGGCTTCCCCTTTGGCTGTCAGCATCAAAACAGGGACTTTACTGACAGCGCGGATTTCCTGCAGCAATTCAAAGCCGTCCATTTCAGGCATCATCACATCCAAAATAATCATATCCGGCATTTTTTTCGTTAACACGTAGAGGGCTTCTTTGGCAGAAGAAACAGTCGTAATTTGTGTATATCCGGCTCGCTCAAAGATGGATTTCAGCATGATTAATAGATCCAGCTCATCATCGACAATCAAAATAGATTTGCTGTTCATTTCGGCCACCTTCTTTCATACTAATCTTTACTATAATTATACAACTGATTTTGGGTGTTGTATCTGTTTCCACCTGCAATCTCAAGGTAATCTCAAGGCAGACTGCAAGTTCCCTCAAGGTGGGTGCTCTACAATGAAGGTACCAAGAAAGAAGGAGGCCCACCATGAGTGATTATGTGATTGAGACAACGAAACTAACGAAGCGATACGGAAGCCAGGCCAGTGTTTCTGAGGTGGATATGCACGTGAAAAAAGGCCGCATCTATGGCTTGTTGGGAAGAAACGGAGCCGGTAAAACAACTACAATGAAAATGCTGCTGGGTCTGACTACACCGACCTCTGGTAAGGTGCGTATTAGGGGAAAAGACATGCAGAAAAACGGTGAGAATATTTTGCCCCAGATTGGCAGCTTGATTGAGTCGCCAGGTTTTTATCCAAACCTCACTGCTACCGAAAATCTGCGTATTTTTGCTGAGCTTAGAGGAATCAAAAACCGCCGCTGTATTCAGGAAGCGTTGGCGCTTGTGGGGCTGCCTTATCGTGACAAAAAACTATTTTCCCATTATTCATTGGGGATGAAGCAGCGTTTAGCGATTGCTTTGGCAGTCATGCATAATCCTGACCTGCTGATCCTAGATGAACCGATCAACGGACTTGACCCGATCGGGATAGCCGAGATCCGTTCATTTATCCGCGAACTTTGCGATATTCAAGGAAAAACCATTTTGATTTCCAGCCATATTTTGTCGGAAATTGCCCTGCTGGCAGATGATATCGGGATTATCCACCATGGCGTTTTGCTGGAGGAAGGAAGTTTGGCTGAGTTGGAACAAAAAAACCATCGCTATGTTCATTTTGAAGTGTCGGATAGCTCAAAAGCGGCACAAATCGCAGCGGGCGTCTTCCACACTAACAATTTTGAAATTTGTGATCGCCACAACCTCAAGCTGCTGGATACTAATCTGCCTGTCGGACTGCTTAATCGGGCCTTTATCCAGAATGGCTTGGAGGTTTCTGAAGCTCACTTATGCGTGGATACCCTTGAAGATTACTTCAAGCGAGTGACCGGGGGTGAAGGAATTGCTTAAACTGATTCGCTGTGAATGGTGGAAATTGAAGCGGAAAAAATTCATTTTGCTGGTGGTGTTGGCGGCCTTCATGTTTCCTATTCCGTTAACCTACTTAATGACCACTCCGGCTATGCTGGAACGCTATCCGGACAAGGCGGAGGCTTTCGATGGACTTTTTAATATGGTCTTAGGCTACGGGATTCAATTTCTTCTCCCCTGCATCCTAGGCGTGATTGCCGCACTGCTGTTTTTCATGGAAAGAGACAACGATACCTTCAAAAACATTCGCACGATTCCCGTTACCAGCACAAAAATGGTCATCACAAAAATCTTAGTGTTATTTCTTTTTGGCATCCTCTTTTGCTTCGCATCAACCATCGCTACGGTTCTTTGCGGAACTGTGATCTTAGAGGTAAACGGGCTGGCTTACAAACTGTGGTTGGCGGTGGAAACAGGTGTTTTTATTACCGCCGGAACCTTGCCGTTGGTGGTCCTGGTGGTGTTCTTCAGCAAAACCTACATTTTTTCGATTCTTTTATGTGTCTTTTACAGTGTCTTAAATCTGAGTGCCACATCATTGTTTGACGTGCTGCCAAAGGTTGTTTTATGGCTGCTGCCTACGCCATTGACTACTTTTTGGAGCGCTGGCGATATGGATGCTCACGGGATTACGATGGACTTGGTGCAAATACAGGGACTGATTCCCTCCACTTTTCAAGTTGTTTTCACCCTAGGTATCATGGGTCTGCTATCAGTAGTTGTCATCGCCCAGCTTTACAAACGGAGAGGAGAATAATCATGATCGTTATCGTCAAAACAGAGTTCTTGAAACTTAAACGATACCATATCCTGTGGGCTGGCATTGCCCTGATGCTGCTGTCTGTGCTGCTGACCTTGTTTACTTCGATGGCTAATGACGGTTCCTTCTGGGATTTTGCTTACTTGTCTGAACAGGTCATTAAAAACAATATGTCCACGATCTTTCCCATGTGCATTACGCTAATTGCCGGCTATATCATTTCCCGGGAGCAAAAGGATGACACCTTGAAGAATATTCAGGTGATCCCGGTTTCTTTCAACCGATTACTGGCAGGAAAGCTGATTTTGTGCGGTATTCTTGCGATTTTTTTAGGAGTGACCTGTACGTTGTTCACGATTGCGGCGGAATTTTTCGCGGGATTTCCCGGATTTACTGTAGGATTGGCATTTCAATCGCTAATTCAGATTACTTTAGGCAATTTCCTTTTGTATTTAGCGGTGCTGCCGATTATTGTGCTGACCAGCAGAAGGTCCGGGAGCATGCTAATCGGGGTGATTGTTGCCTTTGTCTATGGGTATGGCGGGATGTTCGCGGCTGGCAACATGACTATAGCCAATCTCTATCCCATCACCGCAAGCCTGGGTTTGATCGGCTACCGCAGCTACGATCCGACCGTTCATTGGAATAGTGGGCTGTGTGCCTTAAGTCTCCTGCTAGTAGTCGGAGTAGCAGCATTATTGATTACTGTCGGGAAAAATAAAGAGCCTAAAGCGACTGCTAAGAAACGAGTGAAGCAGGCTGCACCTAAGAAAGGTTGGTGATGAGGTGATGAAAAAAAGTCTAGTATTACTCTTGATGATTTCCTGCTGTCTTGCCTTAACTGGTTGCAGTAAAGACCAGATCCTGGGTCATTATAATCAGGCGATTCAAATCGCAGGCTTCGCCGAATTAACCAAGAATCATCACTTAACAGGCCAACGTAAAACAGGTGTCGATGATTACACAGGAACTTACACCGCCAACTACGAAGATGCCTCTATCACCGAGTATATTTTCGACGGTACCGCTATTGAAAGAGCAACCGGTAAAAATATTACCGTTACCTGTACTCTAACGGTGACTAAGGGTTCAGCAAAAGTCTTTTGGCTTTCTGGAAGTAATGAACCGGCCGTATTGTTGGAAGGTAGCGGTACTTATATAGAAGAACTTATCCTTCCCGACGGCGGTAATTACTTTGGGATTGAAGGCGAGGGATTTACTGGGAAGGTTGAGATGAGGATTGAATAGGAAGTTGTGGGGGAATTGTAAAAACACCTGCGAAATTGACCACTCGCAGGTGTAGAATTTGGTGATTACCAAGACATTTCTCTTTCGTTTACAATAGTCACTACTTCATCAATGCTGATTGGTTTATAGTCAATCATATCCACCCCGACATTCACTGCGTTTGGGCCTAGTGTTTCGTTGAAGAAGTCGGTTCGTGTATGGTGAACATGACCATACAGGTGGATTGCGCGATTGTAATAACCATCCCATTCCAGCATTGGATAATGAAACAAGACAAATTTTCGTTTGTTGTATTTGAAGGCATAGTAGTCCTCCACCCATTCATACAAGGAATGGTCAAATTTTTCATCATTCAAATACTTTTCGTGATTGCCTTTGATTAGGTATTTTCTCCCACGCAGTTGTTTTAGGATCGCATTGGCTTGCTCTCCATCCCCTTGATAAAGAAAATCGCCTAAAATGTAGACTTCATCCTTGGGAGACTTCACAACACGATTCCAATTTTTGATTAACTGCTTATTCATCTCTTCTACATCATGAAAAGGCCGGTGGCTGAATTCGATGATGGCTTCGTGATAGAAGTGAGTGTCAGCGATGAAGTACTTCAAGTTATCACATCCTACCTTTCCAGTTGATTTAATTTCCGCTACGTTTGGTGACTAATATCTCAGCCTACTCCAATATCCCAATCCGCCGCGCCTCTTCTATCGCCTGCACCCGAGAATTAACCTCCAGCTTGCGATAAATATTCAGCACGTGTGTTTTGGTAGTTGCTACGGAGATGTATAGCTTGGCGGAAATTTCTTTATTGGTTAGTCCTAGCGCCAGCTCGTTTAGGACATCCATTTCCCGATGACTCAGTATCGTTACTTCATCAAGTTGCAGGAGTTTGAGAATTTTCTGATGGAAGCGGCGTTCTTCTGTGTCAAAATTCTCCAGCAGCTCATTCCCCATTTTTTTGATCATATGATCGATCTCTTTGCGATAGATGAAAAATTCACTGAGGATTTCGTACTCGTTGCCATAATGAATGGCTTCGTGGTATAAATCGCGAATCATCCGTTTGTTTATGGCCTGCGCCTTTAGCAGCAGCTCGATTTTCAGTAAATCAGCGCCGATAATCCGTAGATAAATCCGCTCCTTGCGGCTGATTTCCAACAAGTGATTCGTGACTTCCATGGCTTGCTGATTTTGATCTCTGGCCGACAGCAACATGCCGTAAAATAGGATATTACTGATGGACAGCTTTTTATCTTTTTGATAGTCAGCGATTGATTCCTCTTGTTTTTCGGCAGACAACTGATCATTTTTCAGCATATAGCGAAACAGCCCTGCGTTCAAGCGGGGATTTTTATAATAGTCCGTCATCAGCAGCTGCTGGACTGCTTCTAAAGCCGCTTCCGGTTCAGCCTTTAAATACAGAAATTCTGCATAATTGTAGAGATAAGAAGCCCGCATATGGGGATGCTTCTGGTGTTCTAATTTTCCCAGAGCTGCTTCGGCTTCTGTGAGCGCCATTTTTTTCAAATAAATACCAGCAATTGTTAGCTCAAAGCTCAAGTGATAGTTGACGGTTTCTTTGGCATCGTCACTGAAATGATCCAGCTGATCATAGGTTCCCGACAACAAGCGCAGGCTTTGTTCAAAGTCGCCGATCTCTTCATAAATTTGCGCTAGAAAGGTCTGATTCATATAGCTGATAAAGAAATTGCCGCTGTTGCGATTTAAGGTGCGGCTTTCCTCTACATAATCCAGTGCTTGGCGGAAGTCGTTGTCATAGTAAAATACCATGGCGCACTTCAAGCACAAAAAGGCCTTAGACACGTTATTTACCGGTAAAGAAATAATCTCTTCTTTGGCAATCATGGT
>LIDZ01013851.1_pt5 | contig 11134 bp, 17 predicted proteins | sample 644651 | NCBI WGS metagenome assembly LIDZ01 (sample SAMN03856242, study PRJNA289617) | food metagenome | isolation source: wine grapes on drying loft during traditional withering process | host: Vitis vinifera cv. Corvina | place: Italy: Gargagnago di S. Ambrogio di Valpolicella | collected 2014-01
CATAATGCCCATTCCCAGTCTAATACTATATTTTCTTAGTCTAATGGTTTATTTTCTTTTAACAACTGGATATTTGTTCTTGACGGATTGTGATATGAAGTGCGACACCTAAAAAGATTCATGTACAATTACGACTACAGCCTCATCGAACCAGATTCCGCCGGCATTTTCCATGTCGTCGCGAATGCCTGGCGTAGAAGTAACGCGAACGCCCTGTAGGATTTTAGCGGATATGAGTACCCAGCCCGCATGCATTAAAGCCCCGATTTCTTTCGCACTGGGTATAGCATCGTAAAGTCGAATGTTTCAATTTCCGTATAGGGGATTGTGAGAGCGTTCAACGGTTCAAGCGGAATCGTCTCCATCCCGAGTACTCCCCCAAAGTAAAATAAATTTCACCTACGGACAGTTGTTGCGCTTTCCTGCGTTGTCCATGCTGCTTATCAAAGGACGCAAGAAGGAGATTCATGAGGTCGCTAGCTTGCCCGGTATTCGCTCGCTAATTCTACGTGGAATCACTGAGGAGGATTACCGCTTTTTTCAAGAAATGCCCGACTTGCACGGACTGTCTATCCAGATGGGAGTCAGCAAGGATTTCTCCGCCCTGCACGATCATAACAACCTGTGGATACTAGAGCTTTGGCAAATCAGCCACTTGAGCGACATCGGCTTTGCAGCCAAGCAACCCCAGTTGGAATGGCTCTATCTGCATCTGCATCAGCATGTGAAAGCCATGCCGTACTTCTCACAATCCGCTCATTTGCACATCATTATACTGAACGATTTAAAAAACTTGGTCGACTATGCTGCACTGTAGTCTGCTCCATCCCTCGCCTATTTCCGAGGCTTCAGTTCAAAAACCATCCCAGCGGATCGTTTTATTCCCGTCCTGCAAAATCCGTCCTTGCAAGGATTTTATTTTGGCATGGCGAACGACAAAGAAACCGTAAAGCAGGACGATCGCCGTACTTTTCAGTTTTCGGCTATGGGCTGCCGCCTCATCGATGAGTTCATAACTTTGATAGAACTCTGCCAAATTTCTCCTGATATTGCTCTTGCTTCACCAAAAATCTCTCCATGGCATGATGCAATTCCTTCATCCTGCTTCCCCTCTTCCTCCACCATCAACCAACCGCAGCAAGGTCGCATGCAACGCGTCAAATCGCTGTTCATCTTCCGCTGAGAACATCAGCAGATATCCGTCACGGTTGTTCATGACCACAATCACCTCGCCCGCTTGACCATAAAACTGCACGCCCGTATACAAGCCCGAATCCGCTTGCTTGGATGAAAACATCATCTTAATCCCTTCTACAACCTGTTCATCGATTTGCCAGTATTCCTCATTGCAAAACTCCATCGAAATCACTGCTTGAAAATAGGCCATGGCATGTAGGAACTCTGTAAGAGACTCGCTTGTCTGATACCACTCCTCCTTCCCGTAGTTCTCATACACAGGGGGATTGGACGCTGCCAAGTCCTCCCGGCGTATGCCCCAAACGCAAGCACCCTGATTTTCCAAATAGAAAATCAAGTAGTCGTCATTCTCATATTGATGAAAATCTTTCGGCTTAATCAAGAAATCCTGGGAACCATTCAATTGCGGATGTGCGCCCAATTCCAGATAATAATCCTTCAACACTTCGGGTATACTCCCATATCGACTGATCCACGATTGCAATTCCTTCACGTCGAAACCACAGGATTCCGTGATGTGAAACAAGTTGCGGATCGCTGCAAAATCGGTCATTGGCTCCACTTCTCCTTGTAAGCGCCCGATATCGGCGTTCATGATCTATATTCATAAACCGCTCTCCCAAACGCTGATCGTTATCAAACAAAAGCGAAAGGATAATGCTCAGGCAAATCCGGATGCAACATCCTGAGACATGATCCCAACTGTCCGGCCAAGTCGCTTTCTTCAAAATCTTTTACCTGATCGATCCACTCTTCGTATTGATGAATCAAGTCAGCTAACTGCAAAAACTGCCAAAAATCGATGAATAGAGCTGTCACTTTCGGCTGAGTCAGACTATGGTCAAAAAAAGAAAGGTTCCCATCCATTCTGTTCATCAGCCACGCATCACCTTGTCCGTTAGCGGCAATCTGTACATAGTTGTTTTTCAAATGCTCATCTTCGCAATACAGATTGTCGCCTTTATCATCCTCAAACACCATTTCAGCAGCAAGCTCTTGACCTGCCAGCATCTGCAACACATCCACAAGCCGGATAATATCCAGCGGCACTGTGGACAGTTTATTGCGCATATGGCGAGACAACGATACCTGCATATTGGCAAAGGGTGCCAGAATTTCTTGTACGCTGCGAATTTGAAACACTGTTTATAACTCCTCCATTCCCGTGATCAAACCCTCATCTAATACTCGTAAAGTTTGTAGCGATGGCTCTGTCACACATATTCCCTCCCGCTCGTACCCTATTGAATCAATCCCACCAAAAATACCACATCTCATTATTTTTCAGATAACTGGCATATTGTCCCACTGAATCAAAGGATTCCAGTACATAGAGACAGAACATAAAATGCTCCTTGATTGGCTTCGAACAGGCCACAAGTCACGAAAATATCCAGGTTGATCTCCAGACTCTGCGATCAACGGGCGATCTCGGCCAGGTAAGGGACTGCGGCCAGTGTGCTTGAATAAATGGTGTTTTGATGAAACAACTGCTCCCAATATAATTCATCTTTTACAGCTTTCTCATACTGCTTCTGCAACTGCTTGATCAACTGCGGTACATTCTCGGCAGAGCCGAAAGGACCATCCAGTTTGCTTCTTCTCCTGCCTTCCCTAATACTTATCCCTTCCGGTTCGCTGCTGCCCAGACAGCCGCGAAACCGTCCGCGCACTCGCCCTTCTCTTTTTGCTGCCGTTTTTGCAGATTGTCCAGGCTGCCCCAGATCAGTTCCACCAGATGGCGGGCATAATGAGGAGCCAATGACGCTATAATACCAGAGAGAGCTTGCAGATTCGCTGCGGTTTCGAAATCTGTGCGATATTTGATGAATTTGCCGTCCTGGCAGCTAAGCAGACAAGCGGCTATCGTCGGCAGCGTCGTTTCGTCAATCCCATACTGCATAATGAATGCCCCGGCAAAAGCAGCCTGAACGGACTGATGCTCATCATCTACGCGTTCCATATAGGCCTCCACGAGCGGAAAATAAAGTCGATTCGCCAGTCCCAATCCGAACACGGCATACGTACCGGGCATGCAGTTTTTCTCGCCCTCTGTGTCTTCATACCATTCATGCTCCACCATCGCCAGCTGCACGTAAGTCTCCAGCTTCGGATGCAACTCCTCATACTGCAAGGCATTAGCAAAGAAACGATGGGTTTGCGATTTCTCCAGACCGGGAACAGACACTATGTTTTTGGCTTGCGATTTCAGCTTGATCTGATAGCTTCGGAAGAAACCTTTCTCCAGCAGGCGACAAATAAAATCGAGACCCTTCGCATAACTGTCTGCGCACTCTTCCTTGATTCGAATGGTGATAATCGAGAAAACGTCATGAGCCTGACATTCGATATGTTCATCCTTATAATGGATATCTTCTGCAGGAAGCGTTCCGCTACCCTCCTTGATCACCTTAACCGCCTGCGTACTGCCTAGTTCCTTCAACCTTTCCAGCAGATCGAGTCCATTTTGTCGACTGTAGTTGGGTTCGTATTTAATAATCAAAATGGCCGTTTGCAGAACCAGTTCCATTTGCTGCGGCTCCATAGCGGTTAAGTCGATACCCTCTTTTATCGTATATTCAGCTCGCCCCCATTTGTGCTTGACATTATGAAAGTAAAACGGCAAAAACACACTTTCAGCCCACTGACTAAACGCACGAATGAATTGGGAACGATGATCGTCCATCTTTGTTTTATTCCCTTTGTTCCGTTTCATCACCAGCTCATATACATGCATAATAAAGGCAGTATCCATATCCGGAAACAGCTGCGGATCGACCAGATGTTGAGAGAGAAAAAAGCTCTCCAGCGGATCAGTCGGATAAGACTGGCCCTCCAGTTTGTCCTCGATATAGTCTTGAATGCGCTGCAACAGCAACTCGCGCTTGCGCTGGTTCACAACGTTCAGTATGGGAAGTGTTTCGGAGCCTCCGACTTTGATGCTTGCTTGAAATCGGTAATTCACCAAGGCGCTGTCCTCATAGGTTTGCAGCTTTTGTCTGATTCCCTTTTCCAGCAACGGTATCAACGTATTCTCTATTTCCTGATGGATCAGCGGGTTATCAAAGCGAATACTCTTGTTCTGATAGTCAGGTGAACCGTTAATCCAAGAATATAATTTGATTTCCCCATCCCTGTACTCGATATGTAAAAGGTCATGAATGCCGATTTGAAGCGAAGTTCGCCCAGCAATTTCGTTTAATTCCTTTTCCTTTTTCCGTTCGATCTGTTGAAACCATTCATCCACTGCACCAAGTATTTCTTCCGCTACCGTGTTGATCAGGGTGTGTTGTGCCATCTTGCGTTTTCACCTCATGTTTTCCGAAAGTACTGACCATGCTCAACCATTTAGTCGTCTATTAATCTGTTTCTTTTTTTGTCCGGACAGCTCTCCATTTGATATATTTATCATAAGGAGAATATCTCGCTCGCAAATTTGTGTAAAGAAAAGATCAGCATTTAACTCTTCCAACACTTGAATGCACATCTCAACCATCTTGTTTCTAAACTGACTAACTTTACTGTTGCTGGTAAGCAGGGTTACATGCTTCACCATCGTCTCGCACACAACATTAAAATGCTCTGAATGTGCACCTTCATATTTCCATTCTGTTGTTTCATACTTGTAAAATTCCTGTTCCTTGGGATCTTTCTCAACAACCTGTTTCAAAAAATCTTTTGTGTTCATTGCAGGACATACCATAGTTGCGTTAGTATCCAAATATAGCCCAAAAGCAATAATTTCTTCTTGTTCATAGAGATTAACCATACTAGAAAAGGTTGTTCGAGTAGCGGATTTTATCTGTTTTTTGATTTCATCATAATCAAAAGGCTTAGATGTTGGTGTTCGGATTAACTTATCCATGAATTCCTTAAAACTATTAGCTAACACTGTTTTTTCATACCCGACTTGATGTATGTGTTTTACAAAAGTGACCCTTGGCTCATCTTTTGCAGTACATTGTGAGTAATCAAATACAAAACGTTCTGTACGTGCTGCATCTAGATTTTCACCAAAATAGATTCCGATATCCGGCAAATTGACAAGTCCGGGATAATCTTTTCGTTCTTTTTCACTCTCCAATTCACAAATGGAACTGATATAGGAGCAAATGAAAAGTTGTTTAACATTTTGATTCTCATCATAAATAGGAAAACAGTTCCTTTTCAAGATCCCTCCATTTTGAGTGTTCTGTAACAGTGATATATAGGATTGTGGTAATTTATACTGAAGATTCTTCTCATATTGCAACTTTTCTTCTTCTGTAAAAATCGGTCTTCTAAGATCTTCTTTCCTTTCATTCCATAATTGCTTAAAATCAATGTCTATATCTTTCACTCCTGTACCTCCATTCTAGCTAGAAAATTACCAATCTCTCTCCCTGATGGCCGTCTCGATATCGATATCCACCTTAAACGCATGCAGGATCGCTTCTACGGTCGTCCCGATGGAATCCCGTGCCACAGTTTCGATTTCGCTGTCATGCTCATCGAATTCTTCCTGCAAATCGTTGATGGCGATCGTCATCTTATCCAGCTCGTCCTGTATCGCTTCATTCGAATGCGACCCGCTCTCCAAAAACCGTACCACTTCCAGGATCTGCTCTTTCACCTTATCCACTAAGAAAGTTGGATAGTAGCTGTCGTTATACATGTCTTGCAAATAGTTAAAATTGGCATCCAATTTCATTCCGTTTCCAACTTCCTGTGTTCGATTGTTTTAATCTTTTTTCTTTAATCAACTAGTTGCCAAATTCACATAGGTATTGTCAAACCTTCTCTGGCGCAAATCGTTGCGGTCGATTAGAAATTCAAGAAAGCCAGCATCCCACCAGCACATACCCGCAGCATCAAGTGAGGAGAGTGAGAACAACAATCGCCAGTTCCGAGCCGCTTCACGATGCTCCGATTCTCGTGCCTTAAACACTTGCAAGAGTGGAATTCGCTCGTTTTCAATATGTTCGGCATATTGATTCTGTCCGCCACACAACGCTTCTCTTGCCTTCTCGCGCAGTTCCTCCTCGGTTCTATGGGTATTATAGAGCAAAGCCTCCATCCCACTCCTGCATAGATAGGCATGCAGAGACGTATCGCCAGACCAGGACTGCAAACCTCCCCAAAGCGCATCGCTCTGATCACATACCTCCAAATACAGCTCCTCATATTTATCCATTAACTCTTCTGTCTCTTCCCCCAAATCTGCAAGGGACAGATGCGGGGCAAACGTGGCCCGATGAGCAACAAACTCCCGCTCATCCCCATATACCTCTTCCTTATCTGCTGGAGGATCGGCCAATGTCAACTGCTGCAGGTCACCCTCATAGTAAATGACGTGATGATCCACATTGTAGGCTGGCTCGTCTGCTCCTAGAAAAAAATACAGCATGCCTGTGGCAGGCAAATCATCTGCAGACGTAAAGGGCAACTCTCCCAGATTGATTTGAGCCAGGAACGTATACCATTCTCCATCCTCCGTACAGGGCCAAGCGATAGACGGCGGGAGATCCGGACGACCCGCTACCCGGCTGTTGCCTGTCTGGCTGTAATCTTCTTCCCCGACCAACTCCAGCCTCATCGCCACTTCTGCATGCTGATGCAGCAACGCCGCTACTTGCTCATCTTCCTCGCCATGATATTTGCTAAGTAATTCTATAATAGCTTGCTTTCTCCATCTTTCCCTCATGTTGGTACACTCCTTGTATTTTTCCCTCAAGGGAAATCGAGTTCTGGTGTAATTTTTTGAAAGATCTTCTCTACCTCGGCAGTATGGCTGCGCTCAAGTTCCTGCCATTGAACATGCGACATGAGCACAAACACATGGGTATCCGACCAATAGGAATCCCGAAACAACCGAATCTCAAACTGCTTTTGAATGATATCCGCAATGCCTCGAATCGTAATGTAACGATCATTAGGCGAAAACGTCAGTGGAATCGAATAGATCTCACCTGCGTATGACAAGGTCAGTCCCTCATCCGTCTCTTCCACGATCACTTCTCCAGGTAAAAATTCGCCAAATAATCGGACGATCTCACTATCTTCTTCTCGCCAATCCACAGTCACCCCGTACACCCAGGAAAATAGATTAGCTCGTACCGACGACAACTCCTCTTCCCTTGCTGCCTGCAAGAAGTCAGTCCGAACATCGTCACTGAACACACCCGGATGCCTTTTCAAAAACGCATCAACATCCTCAACACTTCCTTGGAATAGAAATTCCCTATCTTGCTGTTCCACTTGTTTCATTACGCTCACCTCTTCGATGTACTCGTTTAGCATTTTGCTGTCAACTTCGATTCAATTCTACTCTTCAAAATGGTTGACCATGTTAATCTGTTCCAAAATCAACTCGTCAAAACTGCCCGCTAATTCCTCAAAAGGATCATCCCCGGCACAGTCATGGAGCAAAATCAACAACTGGCCTGTCTCCAAATCTTCCACAACCGTGCTGCCATCTCCCATACCACCAACGGGGAAAAGGCGGCGGGGAGCTAGCTCGTACTCCCGCTCATACTCCTTGTAGTTTTCCACAAATGAAGGATAAGCCCAGTCCAAATCGCGGATCGAATCGATCCATGGATCGAGAAAGTGGCAGGAGCCAAAATGGAGGAGAAGCCAACGATAGCTTGAGGGCAACCGGCAATCGTATTTTTCCTCAAAAGCAAGGATATCCTCCTCCGACGCTGGTGTTCGGTCTGTCTGCGAATAGGCTTCTGTCAACAGCTCCAGATTGTCCAGTAATATATTATCCACCTTGTCGCCCCTTCCGATTTTACCCATCATAGCCAATACTTAAGGCATAACAACTGCTTGCCGAAACTCTTTGGAAAAGCCCGTGTATTCTTCCATACGATTCAGACTCATCCCAATGCCTCCTTACGTCTGTTGATGGAACAGGCATAGCTTGCGACAATCCGTACAAATCTCGATATACAACGTACCTTCAGAACAATCCACCAATACGTTCCAAGGAAGCGCCGAGAGAAATTTCATGGTTTGGCTGCAATCCGGGCATGTTCTAAATTGAGCATCCTGCACCCAATCCGGCCAGCCGCCGATCGTGATGACCTCATCACCACCGCTAGCGTAATGCTCCGGTACAGCCTCGGCACTAAGTGTGAGCTGATTCCAGCTCATCTCCAGAAGCTCTGCATCCGAACAATAATTTTTCGTTTCGAAGGACTGCTCATAAGGAATGATTTCACTCCGGCCATCTTCCCCATAGCACACGAACGTCTCTTCAGTGAGTGTGATGCAATTCGGACAGACGGGAATGGCCAGCACACCATCGACCCTCAGAAAAGAAAATCGCACATCAAGGCCATCCAGCCGCAGGACATCTATCAACCGGCAACCGCAATGCGAACAGTGCTGCTCCAATAATTGACCAGCTTTCGCTGCCTGATCGATACCATCTCCCGGCAGCATCGTGTAGCATCGCTTGAAGTACAATGAACTCCGATTCCCCTGATCATCGAAACGCCAGCCGCCGTGATGAGCATAGACAGACGGGTTCACATAAAGCTTGCTGCGCCAAGCTAGCGGATTTCTCTCCAGCTTCTGGAATGCTTCCTGAACGACTTCATCGCCTTGCAGGGCGAGGCAGAGCAGCAAATGACTTGCTTCCTCACATGCAGGATCAAAAAGACGCGAGAGTAGCTGATCCCTCACCTCGGGTGAAGCATTCCGATAGAGCTTAGCTGGAAAGAAGATCCCCTTATCGAACGCTGCTTGTGCAATTCGCGCAGTGTTGATGTCGTGATAGCCAAGCAATCCATTGAAGTCTTGATAGACATGATCCCACTCCCCGATCGTTTCAATATTCGAGATGATCGATTCGACCATTTTCTTCACTTCTTCACTGCTCATAGCCTGGTAGGCTTCCCGCTGATTCTTAATCCTACAGCGATAACAGATTCCATTAATACCAACAGATTTCCCGCATTCTTGGCATTGATTCGACATTTTTTTCTCATCAACCTCTCTTCTACTATTTTGTCCTCACGCTAATGATAACTTTTCATCTGAAGCTGAGTAGCTGTTAACTAGTTCCGTTCGATTCCTGACATTCAACTTCCGAAATACCACTGTCCAATGCTTCTTGACCTTTTTAAAAATTTCGCTCTATTTATGAAAAGTTTCTGCTTATCATAAATAGAGCGAAAAATCCAGCGCGGCGCGAAATAGCCAAACCTTCCCATATTCAAAGGCTAAGACCAACTTATAACAGATCATCTGCGATTATTCTTGCCTTTTCTGCAAGTTCCCTCATATCATCGGTCGGAACAAGCTCCGCTAAATCGTAGGACAGCGGATTACGGGAAAACTTGTCCAATTCATCCCGAAGCAATTTTCTTTTTTCTTCGGAGGCATCCATATAAAGTTTGCGCGGCTCCCTAGACTCATCCAAATCATGCAAATCGACATAACCTGATTTAAGACACTCCAGTACAATGGCTGAAAGATCGATTAGAACACTGCAGGCAATATCAAGTTCAACCCGAAACATTCCGCTAGCACTTCTCCTATCAAATCCAATATTTCCGCCGTTTTTCAAGTCGCCCTCAGAAAACAGAACATCGAAACCCAAGTCCTTTAAAATCTGATTGAGCGTCAGATCTGATAAGTCCAATTGTTCCAAATAGTCTATTAATGCTAGCGAATCATCGGAACCACCAATTAAATCTCCCCACCATTTGCTTATGTACATGTTTTTCTCCTCTTTTTATTGTTTTTTCTTTTTCCATAAAGGATTATCAGTTACTACAAACTTATTAAATAAAGAATCGAATTTCTCACCTTCGAGAGACGAAACATGTACATATGGCTTGGACTCCATTGATTCATATAATGTTTCCACTGGTTTTGAAATTCCGCACATGGATAACATTGAAAAAACTTTATTTTTAATAGACTCAATTTCAGGGATATCCTTTAAAATTTCATCTTCTAAAAACGGTTGAGATTTTAGCATCTCAGATAATTGTCCATTTCCTGAAAACTTCAATAAGTCTCCCCAATAAGGACAAGAAATCATTATACCAAGAAATTCCTCGATGTTTTTCCCAACTTTCCCTGCCTGTCCCTCGGAACTGATAAAGATAACTGGTAAATCTTCTTCATCACCATCTCCGTATAAAGCGAATACACCACCAGAAGCATCTTGTGCTAGGATAGTCACTTTGACATCGACTTCAAAAAAATTATCATTTGTATTTGAATTAGCTTCAACAATTTCAAAATCATAATATTGCGAAAAAATACCTATTAGTTCAGTGTTTGAAACCATTTTATGATACATACTTTTACTTCCCAAAATATGAAACCTCCAGGGTATAATACTTATAAAATTTCAGTTAGTTGTTGTAAAATGAACTTAAATCTTCAATCATTTTACTGATTATTTCTGAATCCGTTCCCCAGTTCAAGATTTTTGCCGTTTGTTGAATTCTTTTCAAGGAATCAATAGCGCATTGCTTTAGCTCAGGATCAATTACCCCAGTTATTTTTATCTGACCAAAAGCTACTGTAGAAGTGACCCTATCACTTTGGATCATGTTCATCTCTTCAGTCTCTACTACTCTTCTTACTTCATCTTCCAACAAGCTGCTTACGGGAACATATTTCATTTCCCATACCTTTTCAATAATAAATTTAGGGAACTCAGCAAAATTCTATTGACTTTTTTTTCGCAGATTTTCAGTTAATTCCGCTAATGTATCAGAGCCTTCATCACTGCCGAAAGGTGCTTCTTCCTCGCCGCAGTCATAATAAAAATCGTCTGTAAAATGTTTAAAAAAATTAGGATGGGATGTCTTGGAATGAAGCCCCATTTCCTCATCATCAAAGTATAGATGATTGATAAAATCAAAATGACTATCAGCCTGATAGCCTTTCTTTAACTTTTGTTTCATTAGTTTTTCAGCTTGTTTGGTAC
>LIDZ01013198.1_pt1 | contig 11133 bp, 7 predicted proteins | sample 644651 | NCBI WGS metagenome assembly LIDZ01 (sample SAMN03856242, study PRJNA289617) | food metagenome | isolation source: wine grapes on drying loft during traditional withering process | host: Vitis vinifera cv. Corvina | place: Italy: Gargagnago di S. Ambrogio di Valpolicella | collected 2014-01
GTCACGGAAAAACTACCTATCCGGATGATTACCCCCTAAATGCCAACCAAATAGGCAGTGATCTGGCAAATTTTATTGAAACCGTGATTAAAGAACCCGCGTTTGTGACCGGGAATTCATCAGGGGGGCTTCTAACGACTTGGCTGGCTGCTAATAGACCTGAACTGGTTAAAGCCATTGTGCTGGAAGATCCGCCATTGTTTTCAGCCGAGTATCCTAGAGTTAAAAAAACTGTTGCGTATAGGTCTTTCACGACGGCTCACAATTATATTAAGGAAGGAGAAGAGGATTTTCTGGTGTACTGGCTGGAAAGTAACTCGGTTTTTTTCGAGAAAAATGTGGGTAAGTTTTCGCTGCCAATGATTAAAACAGCAATTAATAGCTATCGGAACGCTAATCCGGGAAAGGCAGTGGAACTATCCCTTCTTCCAGACATTGTCCGATTGATGATTAGAGGATTTAAATACTATGATCCGCGTTTCGGTGCGGGATTCTATGATGGAAGCTGGAATGCTGGATTTGACCATGCTGAAGCCCTTCAAAAAATCACGTGTCCAGCAGTGCTGTTACATGCAAATTTCGAAATTCGTGAAGACGGTGAACTAAACGGTGCTATGGATCAGGGGGAGGCTGATCGGGTGGTGTCGTTAATCCCTAATGCTGAGTATAAGAGAATAGACGCTGTACATGTTATTCATATAGATAAACCCGATCAGTTTATTCAAATATTAACGACATTCATCAAATGAAAGGAGAGTGTGATTATGGGAGACGAGAAAGTAATTAGAGCTTTTGGAATTCTTAATCGTATCTTTGTAAGTTTTATTTCGAAATCTCTTTCGACCCAGGATCTTTCCTACTCAGACAGCATCTTTCTGGTCAATATAGGTGATAATGAGGGCACTACCCAAGAAGAATTAGCTAATTTTTTAGCGATCGACAAAGCTGCTATTGCCCGATCAGTGAAAAATATGGAGGAAAAAGGATACTTAAGAACGGAACGCTCCAATGTTGACAAAAGGGCCAAAAAGCTTAGCCTATCGGATTCCGGTAAAGAACTGTACCAATATATGCAGGATTTAAACCATCAATGGATGGATCAGATTATGGGAGATCTAGCTCCAGATGAGATTAAGCTCTTTATCCAAACCATTGATCATATAAGTAACCGAGCCAAAGCCTTTATCAAATGATTATAAGATCACCGTTAAGCTTGAACTACATCCAATCCTGTAAGCAGCATTCGAATCTTCTTCTCGGTCGCGCCATCATCCAGCGGCACATGAATAGCGATAAGTAAATCTGCCGCTGTCTCCTGCGGTCGGAAGGAAAGATAGTCAAAGGCCAGATCTCCAACGATGGGGTGATGCAGGATTTTATGGGCTGTAGCATCTTCCTCCACGTCGTGAAGCTCCCAAAGCTCCCTGAATTCGGGACTGCAAACTAGCAGCTTTTCCGTCTGTTCACTCCACCAGGAATCGTCAAGATACTGGGCGCACTTCGCGCGGAATTGAGCAACGACGCGCTTGGCATGGTCCTGCCACTGATTTCCTTTCATGGATCGGAATTCGGGGGACATGAATGTTCCCCAAACATAGTTCCGATCTTGTGGGGAAAGCGGCTCTAAATCCCCAAATACTGCCTTGAAGGCATCGTTCCACAACACGATATTCAGCCGCTCATCCAGCAGGCAGGCCGGAGAACAACCTAGACTTTTCACAAAGCGCTGCAGCATCGTGCTTATCTCAGAAGAGTCTGAGGGCTTTTCCGGCGGCGGTTGGCGATGTGCCAGCAAGAAGAGATGACGACGTTCGGCCAGACTGAGCCGAAGTGCCAGGGACAAATTCTCCAATAATTCAATCGACACATTGATATTCCGCCCTTGTTCGAGGAACGTATACCATTCCAGACTGACTCCAGCCAGCGTAGCGACTTCCCCTCGTCTAAGCCCAGGGGTCCTCCGATAACCCATCTCGGGTAGCCCTACTTGCTTAGGAGTCAGTCGTTCACGGCGGCTGCGTAAAAAATGGGCGAGCTCTTTGTAGCGATTCAAAGGGAATTTGGACAAGGGCACGCGCCTCCGATTCGTAAGCATACATAGAATGATCTTAAGTATACAATGTCTTACGGTGAAACATCGAATAAGGTTTGGCAAAGAGCCGTCTAGGCAGAGGGATTTACTCTGACTCGGCAATCATGCGTTGTACTGACCCACTGGTGAGTCTTAAACTGAGAGCGGGGGAAAGTCGGCTGATTAGCTTCAGAAAATTGCTTGCCCCGGGCCGAATTTCGAGGCGATCTCGGGTCAGGCCCCGAATGGCTAGATCGGCCAGTTTCTTAACATCCATGATTGGTAAACCCTTTGTATCAGCAGTGTCAAAGGTATGCTGCAACGGAGTTTGCACGGATGGCGGTGCCAACTCGAATACTTTGACAGACGTAAGCTTCAATTGCTCCCGCAACGATTGCGTGTAGGAATGAACTCCTGCTTTTGTTGCACAGTAGATCGGTGAGATCGGTAAAGGCACGAATGCCAGACCGGAGGATACATTGACAATAGCGGACCTCTCCTGACTTTTCAGCAAAGGTAGAAATTGTTGTACCATCCGCACAGGTCCTGTCAGATTTGTTTCGATTTCAAGGCTTAGGTCTTCCAGACTTCTACTGGAATCATGTAGATTGATCTTTCGCATAATTCCTGCGTTGTTAATCAGTATATTGAGCTTCGGGAATTGCTCTGCTACTATGGCATATAGGCTCGCGATCGCTTGTGGATTGCTGACATCACTTTGAATGGTGTGGACAATCTGCAGCTTGGCCTTGGCTTCGGTCAGTCGTGCCTGATCCCGGCCCGTAATGATGACCTGATTGCCCATTTCCAGTAGCCGGGCAGCGAGCTCGAAACCGATACCTGACGTACCGCCGGTAATAAGAATAGTATTGTCTTTTAGATGCATAGTAAATTCCCCTTTTCCGTCTAGAGCCCTCTTACTGGCCAACTCCTTATGTGCATTGTAGTCGCTGGCTATGTTTCCAAGAAGGGGGGCAGTGATAGGGGTATAACTACTCCCCTGTCTGTCTAGAACCTGAATCTATCGTGCAAGGCCATTCCGCACAGGAGGTCTCTATGATATGGTGGTTATACAGACTTAACTCTATGAGAATCAAGGAGACACGATGAATACTAAAACCATTGGCATGTTCGCCCATGTGGATGCGGGCAAGACCACATTTGCTGAACAACTACTTTACCATACACACAGCATTCGGGAGCGGGGCAGAGTCGATCATAAGGATGCTCACCTCGATAGCCATGACATAGAACGGGCAAGAGGGATCACTGTTTTTGCAGACCAGGCAGTTATGTCGTTTAAGGGCTCAACCTATTATTTGATCGATACTCCCGGGCACGTCGATTTCTCTCCGGAGATGGAACGGGCTGTCCAAGTGCTGGATTATGCCGTTCTCATTATCAGTGCGGTAGAAGGAGTCCAGGGTCATACCGAAACGGTCTGGCAGCTGTTGCATAAGCTTAAAGTACCGACGTTCTTTTTCATTAATAAAACAGATCGGGTTGGAGCGGATGTGGACCGAGTCTTCGCGGAGATTCGCATGCAGCTGACCGAGGCTGTGTGTTCGATTACCGGGAGATTGGGCAGCGGCGAAGTTGAGGAAGCCTTGGTGGAAAGCCTGGCGGAGCGTGACGAGCAATTATTAGAGAAGTACATGGCGGGAACGGCAGACCAAGCCTTCTGGCTGCAGACGCTGCAGGCTAAGTTTCGGGATCATCAGTTTTTCCCTTGCGCAAGCGGTTCTGCTCTGCAGGATATTGGAGTTACGGAATTTCTAGAGCAACTGCACTTGTTAACGTCTGTGGTTTATGATGAGCAGGCTCCTTTTGGTGGGCGTATCTATAAAATTCGTCATGACAATAATGGTGTGCGATTGACTTTTATCAAAGCCTTAAGCGGTACGCTTAAGGTTCGTGATGAACTAAGTTATGCCAGTAGAGATGCCCAAATTTTGGAAAAGATTACGCGGCTGTACATTTTTAATGGGAGCAAATCGCATACGGTTGATCAGGTATCCGCAGGTGATCTGTTCGCTGTAACCGGACTTTCAGCCGCCGAGGCGGGACAAGGCTTAGGCAGCTTTTCGGACAAGCTGATCTATGAGATGGTGCCGACCTTGAAGTCGAAGATTATTTATGCCGCTACCTATAACGTGAAGGATGTGCTAAAAGCTTTCCAGGTGCTAGACGCGGAGGACCCGTCATTAAACGTGATCTGGGAGGAAGCCCTGCAGGAAATTCACATCCACGTCATGGGCCTCATTCAACTGGAAGTACTGGAGCAGCTCGTGAAGGAACGATTTCAATTGGATATATCTTTTGGTAGCCCTGAGATTCTATATAAAGAAACGATTGGTTCCACCGTGCATGGCTATGGACATTTCGAGCCGCTCAAACATTATGCAGAGGTGCATCTTCGTCTGGAGCCGGGGGAGCGAAATAGCGGAATTACTTTTATGAACGCCTGTCATGCCAATGATTTAAGCGTAGGCAATCAGAATCTAGTAGAGACTCATCTTTATGAGCAAGACCACCATGGTTTATTAGCGGGTATGCCGCTTACTGATATGAAGATTACCTTGTTAACGGGTGCTGCGCATAATGAGCATACGCATGGCGGTGATTTTCGCGAAGCTACCTTTCGTGCGTTAAGACAAGGGCTGGAGAAAGCGGAGAATAGGCTGCTTGAGCCTTATTATCATTATAAGATTAAGGTGGAGCTCGATTACATGGGCAGGGTGTTGTCTGATATCCAGCAGGCTGCTGGACAATTTGATCCGCCGCAAATGACAGCAACGTACGCTGTCATTTCAGGCAAAGCCCCTGTGGCCTCCTTTATGAACTACAGTACAGAGCTAACTTCCTTTACGCATGGAAAAGGTACGATTCATCTCGCTTTTGGCGGTTACGATCGCTGTCATAACGAACAAGAGGTGATTGATCGAAAGGGCTACAGGAAGGATGCTGATCCGCAGTACAGTTCCTCTTCGATTTTCTGCGCCAAGGGACATGGCTATACGGTAGCTTGGGATGAGGCGGAGGCAAAGATGCATCTGGGTCGTTTACCCTATTCACCTGCAATTGAAATCTAATAATATATGTTCTACAAAAAAAGCAAAGGGCCATCCCGCTAAGGATGGCCCTAAAACTTACTGCTGCGCTTACTCTTATGGATTCATGCTGTTCCACAGCGTTTGGAACGCACCGGACTCGATTTCGAAGAATACAGGTGCATTGCCATACCGTACAAGTCCCTGACCAAATAGTGTCAGTTGTACCCGGGCCTTGTCTTCCAATTGCAGGTAGATGATCTTGCGATCTTCACTGTCGTAAATGCCTTGCTCGGTCAGCGGCTCCGCGGCCAGAGGTTTGGCCACTTGGAGTGCAGTCAGGAAGTCTTCAAGTGCTTCACTGCCGGTGAGCGGCGTGTACTGCTGCTTGCCGTTGTTCCAGCTGTCAAAGCTTTCCCACTGGGCGGTCGCGATTCGGCCTTCCAGATTCAGCTTGCCGAACAGGTCTGCGCCGCTGCCTACAGTAATGCCGTTCGTATGCTCGAATAGTTCGGCTAAGATCTGGCCGTCGATTTCCGTATAAGACATAACCAGAAAATCAGTGTCGTATCCTTTTACGGAATAGATATCCGTTGCACCGATGTTGGAGGATAGCTCGACATAATCTTCTTTGCCGCTCCATTCGTTGATGCCGCTTGTCGTCTTGCCCAGCTTCTCACCGCGCAGTGCAGCGGCGTCGGCCGGGTCAATTGTAGTTGCCGCTTGGGTATAGACATTGCCCTTGTATACGACCAAGGCGAGCATATCTGCCTTAACGCCTGATTCCTTATCTGGCAGCTCCAGCTTAGGTATGACAATACTGCTGGCAGTATCGGTAGCTGCGCCGCCCGGGTTGGAGGTGTCCGGATTTACTTGGGCCACTTGTCCCGGGGCTGACGGTCCGTTCAACTGTTGCCAGATACTTGGTGAGGCCAGACCAATCCCGGCGGCGACCACAACGCTTGCCGCTATAATGACCATTTTGCGGGGACGCTTCCGCTCCATTTTGCTGACTAATCCTGTTTTCATTTCTTCGCTCGATTTCATCGAATCCACCGCTTTCTTGTAGGTTGTTCGAAACTGATCTTCCTTCATTGTGATTCCGCTCCTTCCAGCTCCAGTTTTAACAGCTGCCGCCCCCGCTGAAGTCTCATCTTCACGGCAGACTCGCTGAGTTGCAGAATCTTGCTGATCTCCTGAACAGGATAATCCTCGTAATAATACAGATGAATAACAGTCCTATACTTCACTGGCATCGCCAGCACGAGCTGCAAGATGGCCAAATCCTCGGGGCTGTCGGTCGTAACCGGCATTGCGCCCTCCAATCTGACTACGCGCTTGCGCCAGCCTCTGCCTAGCAGATTTTTGCAATGATTGGTAATTACCCTGATCAGCCATGCCTTCTGATGTTCGTCATCTTTGAACGGGGGTGCTTTTTCCATTAGCTTGATGAAGGTGTCTTGAGTGGCTTCTTCGGCATCCTCGCGGTTGCCCAGATGGACTAGGGCAATTCGGAACAGCATATCTGCGTAAACTTCGTAACTCTTCATCACATGATTGCCCGGCCGGGTCATGGATCGCTGCATGAGGCTATGCCCTCCTTTACCTATAACACCCTTAAGGACGGCATTTGGTCACATTTTGTTCCAAGGAAGGTGTGGTGCAGGCATATCCATAGAGGAATTAGATCACAAAAAGAGTGCGATTTCAGGATGAACTCCTGAGAATCGCACTCTTTTGATGTTCTGGACCTTTCATCCATCAAGGACTAGGCTAAATGAGCCCGGACTTCTGTAAGAGCCGCTGAATCATCGCTGCAACCTCTGCTCGAGAGATATTCGCTTTTGGAGCAAGCAGTGTACCATTTCTGCCGGAAATGATGCCTGCTTGCAGACAGTCCGTAATGCTGTTCTTCGCCCAGTCCGCGGATAGATTTGCATCCGTAAATGGACTCCATAATTCTCCGGTTGTTTTGATTGGGGAAATTCCTTTTAAATCCGTGATCGTCATCGCTTTAGCCATGATCATCATAGCTTGTTCGCGAGTCATCTTCTCTAGGGGACGGAAGGTATTATCGGCGAATCCACTAATCAGGCCATACGTGTAAGCAGTCTCAATAGCGCTGCTATATTCAGCTGAAGCTAACACATCCGTGTATGGAGATGCTCCGCTCTCCAGCTTCAATCCTAATCCCCGTACGATGATGCCCACAAATTCCGCACGTGAAATATCTTGATTCGGATCAAACGTATCATTGTCAGAGCCGCTCATAACCATTCTGGATCCCATATCGTTGATAGAATCCTTTGCCCAGTGCTGGGAAACATCTTTGAACTCCAAAGGATGCCAGACAATGGAATACGTGCTGTTGGTCAAGCTATTCACTTGGGCATAGTATTTGCCATCGATGATTACGACCTTTGTAGGTACATGGCGAACGCTTCCGTCCGGCTCAATGACAACCCCTGTTGTGATTTGGTTAGGATCTACTCCGTCAGGCAGGGCGATGGTTCTTTCTACATAAGCGTTGAACTTGGTTACTTCAGTGGTGGTATTTCCGTAAACACCTCTTACTATGAAGTTGAGAGGAGGGGCCATGAGGGTTAATCCCTCTTTAATAGCTGAATCCGCTACAATCTTCAGGGTGTCTGCTGCTGGTGTGGCAATTTCAATCTGTACCTTGATATCTTGAAGGGCTACAGTCTTGCCGAGCTGCGCGGAAATCGCATCAATATTGATCTGTTGGGCAGGGAGTCTGTAGGTAGCATTCTCCGTTTTGAGTTCCAGAATCGCCTGCTTTTGTTCCATGTTCTTGAGAGTCTGTCCATTGATCTCTCCGATGACAACATCGGATTTGGTCTGGAATGGAATAGTAATGACAGATTGTTGTCCTTCTGTGGCGAGCTTGTCTTCAAGTTTCTTGGAATCCACGGAAATGGTTGTTACCGTCTGATTATTTACTTGAGTGGTTGCTGTTGTTCCTGCATTTTCCACCTTGCCATTCACAAGCACGTTAACTGCGTTATTCGTAGTGACTGGTGGTGTAACGCTACTACTGCTGCCGTTGGATGGTGATTGTGGAGTTACAGCATTAGAGGCGGCAGAGGCGATACTCTCACCGGCGCTATTGATGGCTGTAGCTATAAAAGTATAGGCTGTTCCATTGGTGAGACCGGGTATCGTAATCGTGTTCGTTGAACCTGTAGCTATGATATTATCTGGTGACGAAGTAACCGCATAGCTTGTGATCGGACTTCCTCCATCCGTTGAAGGGACAGTGAAGCTAAGGCTGGCCTGTCCATTTCCCGCTGTGGCTACGAGATCTGTTGGTGCTCCGGGGACAGTCTTAGGCATGGCGCTAACTTCATTGGAAGCTGCACTATCTCCATCGGGATTAATCGCCTTCATGATAAAATAATAAGTTGTACCATTGGTTAAGCCTGTTGCAACGTAAATGGTATCTGAACTGCCGAGCGTGGCCACTTCTGACCCATAGTTACCGGCAGTCTCACTTTTGTAAATTTTGTAGCCTGTCGAAGCATCTACGGAATTCCAAGTAAGACTGACTTGCGCATTGCCTGCTGCAGGTGTCTGTAATACGGGAGTGCCGTAAACAATGGGTGTCGTGTCACTTATCGTAATCGCCAACGTTTGAGTGGCTCCTCCACTGAAGTTGAAGGTCAGGCTCGTCGCTCCTATCAACAGCGTGGCAAGATAGCTTTTGTTGATTGTAACGGTGTTGCCGGAGACGGTATAGTCGAGAACGGGATCAAGTGTAACTCCGCCATTAGTAACACTGCTGAGAGTGTTGCCGTTGAGCGTCATTGTTGTCGACACATCCGCTTGAGCCGCGGTCAGCTTGTCGAAATTTGCAGTTGTAGGGCTGATAAGGCTATTCAGGGGTCCAGTCACTGCGAGCAAGACCGTAGCCTGATTTGAAGCTCCGTAACCAATGGAATCTGTAAATTGATATTTAAAAGCATCTGCACCCACATAACCAGCAGTGGGCGTATAAGTAAACGAACCATTGGTTTGCAGGACTACGGTTCCATGTAGGGGCGGTAATCCTAGGGTAGCTGTACGTGTTCCTCCATAGCTGTAATCATTGCTTAAAACACCTGGTACCGGTACGGTAAGTACTGTATCCATTGCCGTAGTATAACTATCATTCACCGCTCCTGGGGCCGATGTTCCGTAGAATTCAAAAGCAATTCTTAAGGGGTTGGAGCTGGGAGCGAATTCGGTTAAAGGGATCTTGAACTCATAGACCTTGTGCTCATAAACGGCATGATCTGTATAGGCGAATGAAGCTTTTCCCCAATTGGTTTCATAGATCGAGAGCTTGTATCCTTGTAACCCGGTAGCTGTATTAACATAAACCTTTGCATAATCCTTCCAATCATCCATTGTATTGTCCGGTGTACCATCCATGGTTACATATAAATAGTTGTCATCATTGAACACCCAGGTATATAAATAGTTGTTCGGGTGACCTGTTGCAGGTTCGGCCCATTCTTTGCTGAAAAGAGGCATGGCTGCCACTTCATCTAATCTGCCGTCCATTGTAATCATTCCACGTTGTGAGTTAAGGGTATAGTTGTAAAAAGCATCGTCCGCAGTTGAAGATATTAACGGAAAGCGAAAGGGAATTTTACTAATTTCCTTGTCTTCAATACGAGCAGCAACGGTAAGCGTTGCATCTTTTGCTCCCCCGTTAAAGGTGATGACCGTACCCTCTGCTTCAAGGTTAATTAAGTCCAAATCTTGCTTAGACACCTTCGCCAAAGATTTCCCGTCCGCACCTGCGACCTGTACAGGAGCTTGACCATCTAATGTTACGACATCAAGCTGAGCGTTGCCGCCACTGTTCTGGACGAGCTTAATGGAGACAGATTTACTGGGATCTAACCCGGTTATAGATAATGATTGTTCTTTGACAAATTCATCATAGGCGATGCTGCCTTCGAGCAGCCAGTCCCCTTGATTCAAATAATAAACTGACAGCGTTCCATTGTATAAATACGCGTCGAGACTTGTCCCAGCAGTTGTGGGTCCTTCCTCATTAGCTGCTGCGTAAATAGGAGTTGCCGGGAGGATTGGAAGCGCTAACAAAATAGACATCGAAAAAGATAACAAATATGTGAATATTCGTCTCATACACATTCCCCCTTATAGAATCGACTATCAGCGTAATTATTGCACAATAAGCAGATTTTAGCGACATTATTCTACAATTAATTGCACATATTTCAAAGTAATGGGAAATTAAAATGGGGGCTGTCCCATAAGCTATGAAATGGCTGCTTGGAACAGTTCTTTTTTGGAGTCAGATAGACGGTTGCGCTTGTGAGGACGCTTTCGCAAACGCTATCGCTTTTCCACAATCGTTCCGTCCTCTCCGCTGTTTAAGGGGGAATCGTATCTACATTCCTTCTAAAAACCATAAAAAAATGGATCTGATGTTTGAGGTCGGGTGACTTTCGCTTGCTCATAATCTGTTGAAGCAAGCAACTTATGACCAAAAAAGCAAAGCAGCGATTCCCCAATAACGGATGAATCGCTGCTTTGCTTGCTTTTTATGGTTTTAAGAATGAAGAGAACTGTCTCCCGTCATAGAAAATCTTCTTATGGGACAGCCTTCTTGATGCGTTAACTCCTCGTAGTCGCACTCTTCCCCTGCTCTTCCCGCATCCACTGCGAGAGCTGCCGCTTCAGCAGCAGGAACTCGGGTGAATCGGTGATTTCCTCACGGCGCGGCCGTGGGAAGGGAATATCTACCGTATGCAATACCGAGCCGGGGCGGCCGGAGAATACATAGATTCGGTTGGAGAGCAGCAGCGCTTCTTCGATGTTGTGGGTAATGAACAGCACAGAGCGGCGGTTCTCTTCCCACAGCTCCAGCAGCCAGCGCTGCATTTCGCTGCGCGTCAGCGCATCCAGCGCGCTGAACGGCTCGTCCAGCAGCATCAGTTCCTGCGGGGCCAATAAGGCCCGCAGGAACGCGGCCCGCTG
>LIDZ01004056.1_pt4 | contig 11131 bp, 8 predicted proteins | sample 644651 | NCBI WGS metagenome assembly LIDZ01 (sample SAMN03856242, study PRJNA289617) | food metagenome | isolation source: wine grapes on drying loft during traditional withering process | host: Vitis vinifera cv. Corvina | place: Italy: Gargagnago di S. Ambrogio di Valpolicella | collected 2014-01
GACGCCAACGCTTTTCGGCCTGTACCCGCAGGGCGAACCTGTCGCCACGCAGAGCACGCAGGAGCGGCTTGAGGCGATGAAAGGCGCGCTGAAGGATCGTCTGCAGCCCCCGGTCGCCATTACCTGTAACCCGCACCGGATCGGGAAAAACAGCTGCGTCGCTATTCATCTGGAGGATGGACGGGGAAAGCGGGCGGATATTCTTCTGACCCAGGAGGGCCGCGCCAGCCTGCCGCTGGACGACGAATTTGACTCGCCCCGCTGGTACGTCAACGTGCCCGACGCGGCGGATATGGTTTACATGACGCTCTGGGTTAACAGCGTGTTTGAGGATTGATTCCGACTGTCATCTGATAAAATTACCGGCCTGCATGGCCGGTTTTTTTTAAATTTTGCCAACTATACCTTCCCTGTCTTACAGCAGAGTTTACAGGAGATCAGTCCGCTATGAGCGAGGAGCGGACGTTGCAGAACTATGATATAGCTGTCGACTAAATCTCTGACAGAATCGGAAAGACTGCATTTAAAACCAGGCCATCATCAATGGCTGAGGCTGCTTCATAAATTGCTTCGGTTGCTGACTCAATTGAATCATCTCTCCCGGCGCAAGCGAGAGCTGATACTGCGCGTGCCTGGCTAAACAAATGCAAAGCTTGAGGATTTAATTGCATCTCTTCGTTCTGAATATCATGCAGGTTAAAATATTCTTCATCTAACTGGGCGGCCAGCCATTCCAGTTTCGCAACCTGCTCGATCGATAGCTTATATCCTGATAGTAGTTGCCTGAGTGATTCGTCCACGACAGGCAGGTCTACCGGACAGATTTCAAAAGCGAGTTCACACGCCACTCTGACTGCACTTTTTCGTTTTTCTTCACTCACTACCTTCATTTTTTGTGCCAGGTGTTTCTCTAATATTTCTAAACGCATCATTCTTTCCCTCTGGTATCCGCTTTCATACGTAATGCCAGGCATGTGACCTGCTCTCCATAAATGAATATATCGCAATATAAGCAACGTCCGCTCCTGGCACGAAGCAGACTGTCGCGGGCGCAATATCCGCTATGAGCAAAAGCGCACGTTTATCAGTGGCCAGTACGCTTGATGACGGGAGGCAGGACAGTGAAAAAGAAAAGGCATCCCCTGCGGGATGCCTGACAGAGCGCTATCTTATAAAATACTGTGGGGTTCCTGGTGTTGTTATTTTAGTTATCGACCTGAGCTCAGAAAAGATTAGCGGATATCCCTCAGGTTTATTACCCTGTCAGGATTCGTGGGAATGTTTTATCCGGGTGCGGTATTTACCCCCCGCCCGGCAACAAAACTATCCTCGCCCTGATTTCAATAAAGACTCCGTGCTGGCCATGTGAAACTGATAGTTTGACGACGACAGCGTGCCGCAACGATGCATCCGCTTTTCGGATGAATTAATGGAACCAAATGCGCTGCAGGAGCCTGAATGGAACGCGAAAGCAGGCTCGCGCTCCTGTGACCCTTCGCCCGAGACCCGAACTAAGGGGCATCCCGCAGATGTTTTACTATGTGGAAAAAAATCAGTCTCTGAGCGGCAGACAACTTGTGCATCGGGCAGGATGTCCGAGGTTGCCGGAAAGGCAGCACCGCTTATTTCTGGGGTCTTTTATGAATATTTTCCGGGCGGTTGAATATGCGGCGATACATGCGGGACCAGCTGCCCCCTGCCTGATATGCGTTACGCGCGCTGAAAGCCTTACCGCCGCATTTCGGGCGTGAACCGGGAAACTGTCATCCTTAAGTTCCGGATTTCACTCCCTGGTGCGCAGATAAATCTTGCGCCAGGGCACAGACATGTCTTCAGGCCGACGACGGAAACTTCTGCGCTCAACCAGGGTTAAACCGGTCCCCCTTCCTGCTAAACCATCCTCAATAGCACCGATTTTGAGATGTTAAGTAGATTGTTATACGGCTTTTACCGCACGGGCAACATCCTTAACAGCGCTCTCCACGCCTTCTGAGTTTTTCTGAATGCTGGAAATCATCTCGCCGGCTTCACGCATAAGTATCTCCCCCTGAACGGTATTTTCAAGGCTGTTTTCGATGCCTTTAAGCACGTCTTTTGCAAGCTGGTTGTTACTGGCTACAACCTGTTCGATTTTTTCGGTCGCAGCGCTGACGCTGGACGCGAGATTACGAACTTCTTCGGCGACAACGGCAAAACTTCTTCCGGATGCGCCCGCCCTCGCAGCCTCAATGGCGGCATTAAGCGCGATGAGCCTTGTCTGCATGGCAAAGCTTCGGATGGTTTCAACCATGCCGTCAATGCTGTCTGACTGACTGTTGAGGCGTGTTATATCATCAGAAACCGCGTTCATCTCCTGCGTGATTCTTGAGATCATTTGTATACTGTTCTTAATAACAGTTGTCCCAGCTTGCGCACTTCCACTGGTCAGCACGGCCATGTTCCATGCGTGTACAGCCGCAGCCTGCTCCCTCTGATTACGCTGAACCTGCTCCGTTACATCTGTGGCAAACTTCACAATTTTGTACAACTGACCGTGGCTGTTAAAGACAGGATTATATGTCGCCCTAAGCCAGAGAGGTTCATTATGGCTGTTAAGGCGTGGAAACTGACCGGAAAAAAATTCTCCCTGGTTTAACCTCTCCCAGAACTGCCGGTATTCTTCACTTTTACAAAGTGTTTCTGAACAGAACATCCGGTGATGCCTCCCCAGCACTTCGTCCCGCTTATAACCCGTTGCCGTAAGAAAGTTTTCGTTCACATCGAGTACCACGCCAGCCGGATCGAATGAAATGACGGCCATAGAGCGGCTGATGGCATTGATGACCGATTCCTGCTCAAGCGCTGACTGCATACGCCCGGAGATGTCGGCGGCTATTTTAACAATTTTGCATACTTTACCGCGCCAGTCGGTAACCGGAATATAACTGGCTTCAAGCCATACGGGGCGATTTCCTTTGGCCAGCCGCAGATATTTATTACTAAAGCTTTCGCCGGCCGCAAGGCGCTGCCAAAAGCGACCGTATTCAGGTGAGTTCACAAGCGACAGTGGACAAAATATGCTGTGATGCTGGCCTGTTATTTCGGCTGCCTTATATCCCATTTTTGCCAGAAAAAGTGGGCTGGCCTTCTGAATGATGCCGACAGGGCTGAATTCTATCACGGCCATATTCTGCGCAAGCGCGCGGAATGAAGCCGCTGAGCGCGAATGTCTCATGAAGAACATATTTTTCAGCAAATTAAGGCGCATAAAATAGACCTGGATAGGAACTCATTTCTGTAGTTATCGGCAGTTTCCCCGACTTCATTATGTTTTGTTGTAATAGCTTTTGCTGAATCTGGTGCCCAGATGATGAAATGACATTAAATTACTGTTTTTTTTGCATAACTTCCAGACCAGCCCCCCAGGCATAACATGGTTTAACGAAACGTCATACATTCACTGGATGATTTTTAGGATCCGCGATAAAAGCATAAAAAATGCCTGAAGCGCCGCTAACGGCCATATCGAGCGTCCGCTTCTGGCACAAAGCGGACATGTCAGCATATTGACGTCCGCTATGAGTGAAAAGCATACATGCAGGCATTGAGGAGTTGAAGCTGAGGGCACTAATCTACAGTAAGGTCAGACAGCACATTGACGAATTCTGCTGACAAAAAAAAGAGGGGTATAAGAAAGTTTTTATCGTGCTCTTCAGGGCGGAATATTGTTTGTCAGCGGTATAATACTGACTGAATACACAACAGGCTTTTAATAAAAAAAGACCCGCACAGGGCGGGCGAAATTCGTTACAGAGTACAATCTCTGTTATCTGTAGGACATCCTGCAGCTGCTTAAGTTCCCGCTTAACCATAATCTCCTGCTCCGGACAGGGACAGCCAGTACCTGTCAGGTACTCCTGCAGATGGTTATTTACTCTGCGTTACCTGTTTTAACCAGGCGCCAGATGCGAGCCGTGATTATTTTCTGTCGGGACTGGTCCGTTTCGGCTTCCAGGTCCTGCATAAGTGACATGACCTCCTGCTCAATTTTTAGTAACTCTTCCTGTGGCCTTTGCTGCCGGGGCCTTGCAGGTAAAGTCACCACACTGTTCCCCCAGGGATTTTCACTGTTTTCTTTAACCATGTTATCTCCTCTGATTATTCATTTCGGGAAGCGCGCCACTGGCTTTTTGTCTGACACGTCAGCGGAGCCATGAAATATGAACCTTTAAGAAAGTCTGTACAGAACTGCATGCAATTCAAGCGAAGCCAGAGGGGAAACACCTGCGTTCGATGGGTGCGGCCGGCCCGTATTACAGGCCAACGGTACGGTGATGAAGGACGGGAGTTAAAAATAAAAAATGGTTTATCTGCACAGATAATCAGTCAACAAATCATTCGCCTTTATGCGGGAAGGGGGTGTATCAGGTGAGGCCGCAGGGTGAGCTGAGCAGGCCTGATACCCGGTTAATCCTTTGCCGAAGTGTCCACTCTCTGCCTTGTGATTTGTTACCCGTAATCTGAATTAGGGCTCATTGCCTGCCATTACGCTTATTCTGTGCCAGGATTTATGACGTCTCACCAGTTTTATGTGCTGAAAGTTTGGCGAAAGTAAAACTTTTAATTCAGGCGGTGAGGCTGGTGCGGTTGCTTCACATACAAATGTTATCGAATAAACACCGGGAGAGAATCATGTCACATGAAACCATTGTTACCATGTTCAGTACGGTTGCACAGGCTGAAGGTGCAAAGCGCAACCTGCAAAAGGCCGGTTTTCACGAAAACGATATCGATATTATTTCGGGTGAACGCCTTCGCAAGGAAGGCCATGAGGCTCGGCATCCCAGCCTGTGGCAGCGCCTTTTCGGCGACAAGGTGGACGATGAGCAGGCCGGTACTTATGAAGAAGCGCTGGCCGCAGGCGGCGTGGTATTAACCCTGCGCGCCGAGGAGGAACAGCTTCCTCGCGCTATGGGTATCCTGGATGCGCACGATGACTATCCCCAGCGTGGCGCCGCTGACGTGGCCACGCCGGAAACGCTTCCTTCGGCTGATGAGCAGAAGCTGAACAGAGCTGATGCCGTACGCACCGCCCTTACCGGCGATGAAAGTGAAGAGGATATTTTACGGCTGGCCGAAGAGCGCCTGGAGGTGGGCAAGCGCCTTGTCAGCGAAGGCTCAACCCGCGTACGCCGTTACACCGTGACCGACCGCGTATCAGAAAATATTTCGCTTCAGGAGCAGCATGCGGATATCTTCCGGCGTCCACTGGACGGCGCCGTTACGCCGGAGGGCGTCGACTGGTCTGAAAAAACCGTCAAAATTGAAGAGTCGCACGAGCAGCCGGTTATTAATAAAACGGCTCACGTCAAGGAAGAGGTTGTGGTACGTAAGGACGTTGACGAGCGTACCGAAACGGTAAATGATTCCGTGCGCCGCCAGGAAGTGGATATAGAACATGCCGCGCCTGAGACCGCTGTAAGCAAACCTTCTGACGGTGTCGCAGCCGTACCGGCTGGCGTACCTGGCACTCAGCCGGACGGGAAAAGCCTGAGCGAAAAACCCGCCGCTGCAAAAGACTACGCTGAAGGTAAACCCGGCTCACGCTGAGGGATTTATCATACGCCAGCTTACTGCCAGACCCGTTATCCGACATGGCTGGCAGTAAGCCTTTTCCAGCGACGAATTTGCACAGGCTTCAGGTAACAGACCGTGTTCCTTTTTTTGACGTCAATTTTTAAAAGTCCCGAAAAGCTTCTGAGCGATATGTCCCGCAGCGACATGGATGACGCGCTGGATGAGGGAAGTCGCATTATTATTAATGCTGACGGCGCGGCCGCCGTTAATTTTCAGGCCGGGGACGTTCACAAGGACTTTGCCCGGCACGTAAGCCGGCTGAAGGACATTCCCGTGACCCGGAAGAACAAGAGGAGTGGAGATGAGCAAAGCCGGTAAGCAGTTTCATATCCGCACGCTGGTGATATACAGGCACGACGCCTGAGTTCATTATTCCAGACATAAACTTATTAATTCAATGAACTGGCTGGCGTTAAATTTCCACATAGCGGAAATCCCGTCATATAAAACGCCCGAATTCAGCAGCTTCTGCCGTTCGCCAGTCGCACCTGGTTAAACCTTTTTAGCGGATTTTTACGAAATGGCCGGGCGGCGCGGGTGCAGAACAACGCCGGTTTTCAGCAGGGGTAACGCGCAGCCCGGCGCAGGGAGCAGTATGAAGGCCGTCGGGTAAAGACACAACCCGACGTGTTATCCACAGAAACGGGGGATAACACTTGTATAAAAAGACCAGTGACGTGCTCCGTATGGCTGTGCAGATACATCAGACGGCGGGAAAGCTGAAGGTGATATTTACCGGGTGCGCCTTGTTTGGGGCATTACCGGGGCCGCGATACGGGTTTTCATCCGTTGCCCCGGGTGCGCACGCACCGAACGGTCACATCCCTTTTCCGGGGCGGGTTCGCCGGCGGTGCGCTCCGGATTCAGCCAGCGCATTTTCGCAGGCCAGCCGCCTGGAGGGCGTGGTGGCCGCGGATGCCATTGCCTGAATTTTTTCAGAAAGCTGGCGTGGGGTTATTTCATTGCTGTGCTCCAGCAGCTCCAGTACGGCCTCCCCCAGAATAAGGGCAAGCTGCCTTTCGGTGTCGTCTCTGTTCATCACTGTCAGATAAAAGTGAACGGGGATTAAAATAATAGCCGGAAAAGAGGAAAATGCCTGCCCGGAGTGGTTCGCAGGCGGGCCGGCGGGTTAACTCCGGCGGCATAATTACGTTAACCTTGCTGCGGCGTCAGGAAGGGCTCCTTTGCCTTTCCCGTTTTAACCAGGCGTCAGATGCGGTCCGTTAATATTCTCTGCCCGGCAGCCTCCGGATCTTCTTCAGAATTTCCTGCACCGAGCGGACTGCGTGCAGTCAGATGTCCGCTATGAGCGAAAAGCGGACATTGAAATGTGTTTAGTGACATGTAGATTTTTATTGTTATTACTTAACTGGCGGGAGAAATATCCTCGCGCGCTGGGATATCGCAAATCATACTAACCTTCTTTTATTCAAAATTCTGTTCGCGTGTTACATCTCGCTGGCGTTCTTTCAAACGTTCGCAGGTTATGTAGTTGTTTATTTTTGTTAAGACGATTCTGGATGCATCAGCAATGTCATCTCGTTTGTGTTTTGCAAGCCGGGCAACGGCATCTGCTACCGGTTGCATCTCATCAACACGACTGCCAGATATGGGTGATCGAGATACGTGATTTGCGAAAACTTCAATAATGGATATAGGGTCTGGTGAGGCTTCTAAAAGCTTCATTGCGGGCTTAGATATCAACAGCCCACCCTTTTCAAGGTTGTTTATCCAGGGTGCAAGTCCTGAGGCAATTAATGGCCAGAGATGGTTCTTCTTATTACTTTGGCACCATTTAATCAGGACATTAACATCTATTTCTGCAAGAGGTGACCGTTCTAAGCAGCCCCGACTAATAAAAAAATGCCGTCTGCTTTGTTGTTCTTCAGAACCCTCTACAATGCGATCAAGGAATGCATTCGGCATCAAAGATGCAGTTGCTATAATACTTTTATTGAATCCGGGAACGTAGCCATAGTTTTTGTCGACAACTGTCATAATGGTATCAAGCCATTTGAACTTTTCAGCTTCATTACCTTTGAAGCGTAATGCCGCTCTGAGGACGTTCTCCATCCAGAAATCGGCGGTATCGTCTGATGATATTTCTTCTCTTGAAAACCGCTTAATAGCTGCGTCTAACCCGATAAGCCGCAGGTCAGGCCCAAGAAAATCTGTCGCCCCATCCTCATTAAGAAGCCTCACGCAAAGTGCAGCCAAAATGACATTGTCACCATTTGGCATACTCATTATTCTTTTTGCCAGGGATAGAATGCGCTTGGCGGGTAAGTTGAAATGCCTTTTACGGGATAAAATGGGCTCATAAATCTCAGGGCGTATTCCGGGCTCATCGATTATCGACATACAGCGAATCAAGTCTATTTCAGTGAACTCGCGGAGCGGATGTAAGCTGATGAGATCATAACGTAGTTCAGGATGCTGGACGCATAAGTCAAGGAACTCTGGCGTTAATGCTGGATTGATAGAATCACTCTCCTGAATGAAACCACCAATAACGGAGCTCACAATGACAGAATCAGGATGCGTATTTAGTTGTTCCAGGAGGAGCCTCCAGTAGATGCGTAAGTTACATGCACCTTTCGCTAATCCTCTACCAAACGCATGTCTGTAAGGCAGATTATTTCGTGAGAACAGGGCAGGACCCAAGGCTTCAAGTTTATGGTCTGATGCTGCGAAGTCTCGTCCTAACTGGATGGCTTTTGCTTCTAGCCGGCTCCTTGAATCATTAAATTTATCGGGTGCATTATGGTCATATAAAGAATCTAGCGACCAATAATCCTGCCCATGGCTGAGTACGTAAGTCAGTATTTCTGGGATTAATTCATCTGGTTTTAAAGCACTTTCCAGTTGAGCAAGTATTTCAGGTAATGGTTCGAAGCACGCTCCTTCTTGACGTTGAGTGTGTTGAAAGAAAATCGTTGAGCGAACAGCTTTCCACCCTTCACCCCAAGGTTGGTGGGCATGTAACTTGTGAGCAACTTCAACGAGTTTTGCTCTCATCTCTTTTTGTCGCCATATGCCACTGAATTTGTCTGCCAGGATTTGTCGCACGGGAGCTTTTAACGGTTCATAACCTGAAATGCTAAGCTGCAATGCGATATCTATGAACTTACTTCGCCACTCTATGAGTTCATTATTATTGGGATGCATTCCATAGTCTCTTGGACGGGCACCAAAACCATTCATACTATAACCCGTCCAGTTTGCCCCCCCAAGGGACGACGAGAGCATCTTTAAACCCAGCTCAATGCGTCTAGGTTTGTCTGATGAAAGGCAATCATTAATCACAGAAATACGCTGTTCTACCGATGCATGTGTGCCGGACAGATAGGGCTGGAAGAACCGACAAATTTTGGTATGGAGCGCTTCCTTACGGATTTTTTTTAGTTCGTGGTCGTTCAGGAAGATCAGGAGTCTGACTGACCGAACGAAAGCATTTGGCTCATATGCCAGCGACTGCAAAAGGTGAACAATCGTTTTAAGCCTTTGATCGGAAGACGTTGAAAATATTTCAAGGTCGAGTTCATTAAGGTTAGTTTCAATGCTGTCGAGCAGAACCTCTGGGACCACGGGGGCGATATAGTTCAGCATTCGCACCGACTTCTCGTCTAATTCGGTGATTCGCCCCAGAAGACTATGTGGCTGAAGCCAAGCTTCAACTATCTCTTTTGCAATAGGGTGATCATGTAGCAATCCGAGTCGATGGGCGAATGACATCAGCAAACGCGGATGACCTGCGTTTTCAAAGGTGTTTCTCAGCTCTTTAACACTAAGGCTATCTAGCGCAGATGCGGCCAGTCTGTTTGCGATCGCCTGAGGAAGAATTGCTCTCCAGTGTCCCCTTTGCTGAACGATATGACGGTCCGTCAACTTAGTTATCGAACGACGTAATTGGCTCGGTGAATGCCCCATAATTGAACTCAACACTTCAAGCTCATCAAGGCCAGTTTCAGATTTTTGCACGGAAAACGAATAGATCAGAGAGAGAATCTCTGCATGTTCGCGCAGGTCATCACTGGGATTATTACGCTGCTCAAATAAGCGGTTGAACAATTGCAATTCAGAGAGCTGTGCTAGGCTATCACCTTCATCTATTCTCTCCGCAATAGCCAGAGAGATTCGTGCATTTCCATCAGCAAATTCTGCAATAAGTCGTGCGTTATTATGACCAATATTAGGAAAACGACGTATAAGAAGCAGCATGGCCATTTCGGGAGCTACGGCTTCTATGTGTATCACCTCTGTCGTCTGCGGTTTACCGTCGTTAATATCATATTCAATTGTGATAAGACGAACTTTTGGTCCCGCGGCAGATACTTTGCCAGCAAGTAAAGAATGTAATTCGGATGGGCAGTTATCCAGTATCAGAATGGCATGCATGTTTTCAGCGATGAGACGTTCAAGCATCGAGGTGGCGGAAGGATCGTGACTTGCACCGGTATCGACATATATTGCAATAGTTCGGTCCAGCGCACTTTCACCCACTGTTTCTTCAAAAAGCGCCTGCACAATTCGCGTCTTACCAACACCGGATAGCCCTATGATGCGAACAGCCTTCGAGGATGAACGAATGAGCTCCCGCATCGGAACGATAGCGTTAATGACATCAAGGGATTGTCCCTTATCTGACGGCAGTCTGACTTTTACGCCAGGCGCTAAAATTAACGTATCATCACTGCCATAAGGGGGATTGCTCCATGTCGCATATGGTTGCCAGCCTGAGAAACCCTGACCTAGGATTCGTTTTACCCAGAGCAGAACTGATGGATGCTGCCGCAACCATTGGGTTAGTTTCGACCGATCGTAAAATTCAAGGTGAGCGCTTTGATGACCCGGTACTCCCGCTACGCTTTCCTTCATTGCATTCAGCCGTTTCATTTTCATCGGAGGAGAGCAATCGTCACCCAAGCTGACAATGATGTAGCTTCCTTGTTTTTTGATCTGTTCAACGATTGTTGTTGATAAACCTTCCTCACCCACCATTTCTTTGCTGATTGCTGCAGGCGTCATTACGTGTTTTTTAGCCTGAAAAATAGTGTCAGGTCTGGAAATATATCCTGTTTTAAGTTCACTCGCAGGAACCTGAACGTGAACATCAATGCCATCATCTGAGGCGTTTATGGATCCTGACCAGTTTACATATGCAGGGCTATGGCCATGTGATGCGACTTCTGCTTCGGCAAGACGAGCAATAAGCTCTTCAAGATGAACATCGGACAGTCGAAGCAACTCGTCTTTATTTATGTCAAAAATGGCCATTCTATAACCTGTTTAAGATATTGCTGTTAAAGTCAAAATAGCTCGTATTAAGGCTAAAAGTAACAAAATGACTTGTCTCTCTTTTAGGCTCCTAACAGAGTAGCGGCAATTCAGTAACAGAGATGATCTGCTTCTAATTGAGTAACACTTTCAACTATTAGCAATGTCCGCTTCTGGCTGTGAGTTCAACCGATGGATGCAACACATTGGTTAAAACGCTCTGCGGGTGATTCATAGT
>LIDZ01015616.1_pt46 | contig 11131 bp, 8 predicted proteins | sample 644651 | NCBI WGS metagenome assembly LIDZ01 (sample SAMN03856242, study PRJNA289617) | food metagenome | isolation source: wine grapes on drying loft during traditional withering process | host: Vitis vinifera cv. Corvina | place: Italy: Gargagnago di S. Ambrogio di Valpolicella | collected 2014-01
AACAAGTCACCTCTCTCGGCCAAAAGCTTACACTGCCTGATCCTCCTGAGCGTCGTAAGGGTGAAATCTATATTACACCGAGGGCACTATCCAAATTATTGCAAACCGAGGTTGGCTGGAACAAGAGCTCTGGCGAAATCAATATTGTCACACCTTCGGACAAGGATACCGCATTGAAGATACAACAGACCGATGAGGCAAAACCATTTCGCATTCAGAGCTTATCTGCCACAGATAGTCAGGAATTAGTTAGCTATGCGAAGAAATACCTTGGTGTTCCCTACGATTTTGGCACAGGTCCTTACGAGGAGACTAAAAAGTTCGACTGCTCTTCCTTTACACGGCATGTGTATAAAAAGTTTGGTGTAGATTTGCCTCGCCTCGCCAAAGATCAGGATAACCTGGGGAGACGTGTCACCCGTAACGAACTTGTAACAGGTGATCTTATATTTTTCACAGTGCCCGGCCGCTTTAAGAGTGACGCCATCCCCGGACATGTCGGCATTTACATTGGAAATGGTCAGTTTATCCACACTTGGGGGGACCCCGGAGTTCAGATCAGTGATCTGGACAGTGGCTATTGGAGCAACGTAATTCTGCATATGCAGCGTATTCTTTAGTGCTTAACCGTTTATTTTCTATAAAGACTGATATTAATTGCCCCCTCTTACGGGGGCTTTATATACTAATCCCACGCTTTTCCCTTGCCACTAGAGCGAATGAACAGCTTCACCAGCTCCACAATGACTACAATCCCTAGGGCTGCGGCGCAAATAATCCCCCATTGGACAAGGTTCAGATGCGATACACCAAACCAATTATTCAAGCCGGGAATGAGAATGACCAGAACCAGCATTAATCCGGAGATCAGCGAAGCCCACAGCATGTAACGGTTGCTGAACCAGCCGATCTGAAATAACGATTTGGTATTGGATCTAACGTTGAAGGCATGGGTAATTTGCAACAGACCTAATGTGGCAAAAGCCATAGTTACTGCGACACCCTCACTGTAATGGGTATGTGCCCAGTTGTATACGAACAGCGTCAGCGCCGCCTCGACAATACCCTGATAGATAATACCTATCCCCACACCCCCGGCAAAAATACTGCTGCTGGACTTACGCGGCTTCTTGGACATCAAGTCATCGCTCGCTTTTTCCAGTCCCAGTGCAAGAGCTGGCAACGTGTCGGTTACCAGATTAATCCACAGGATATGTATCGGCTCCAGAATCCGCCAGCCAATCATAGTGGCAATAAACAAAGTCAGCACCTCACCCAGATTGGCGGAGAGCAGAAACTGAATCGCCTTGCGGATATTGCTGTATACCTTACGTCCTTCTTCAACGGCAACAACGATCGTAGTGAAGTTATCATCCGCCAGCACCATATCTGATACTCCTTTGGCAACGTCAGTACCTGTAATACCCATACCCACACCGATATCGGATGTCTTAAGGGCAGGCGCATCGTTCACACCGTCACCGGTCATAGCTACGATCTTGCCTTTTTGTTTCCACGCTTTGACAATACGCACTTTGTGCTGTGGAGACACGCGGGCATAAACCGAATAATCACTGACTCTTTCCGCAAAATCCTCTTCGCTGATTTGATCCAGCTCACGTCCTGTTAATACGCTGCTGTCGTCATCAATGATCCCCAGCCTTTTGGCTATAGCCGCCGCTGTATCACGATGATCACCAGTAATCATTACGGGTCTTATGCCTGCTTTGCGGCAGATAGCAACGGCATCGCGAACCTCGTCGCGCGGCGGGTCAATCATGCCGATCAGACCGATGAACACCAACCCCGTCTCCGTTGTGTCCGGCGATGGATTCTCCATAAGCTGTTCCTGTTCACTATAGGCAAAAGCCAGTACACGCAGCGCTTCGTCTGCAAGTCCCTTGTTGCTGCTGATAATATGTGCCGAATGCTCCTCTGTAAGCGGGATAACCTCTCCATCTATATTGATATTCGTACATTTGGACAAGAGTACATCCGGTGCACCTTTGGTCAGTACTCGATAACGTCCGGCTTCCACTTCATGAATCGTCGTCATTAGCTTGCGGTCCGAATCAAAAGGCAGTTCTCTGCGACGCGGATATTTCTGCTCTTGCTCCCGCTTATCAAAGCCTATGCTAAGTGCGTAATCCACAAGTGCCGTCTCCGTGGGATCGCCAATAATGGCCTTGCCACTTCGCGTCTTCCCGCTTTCTTTAGCACCTTTTCCCTCTCCCGCCTCAATACTCGAATCATTGCACAGCGTCATCGCTTGCAGCAATAATTCCCCGCCTGGCATGGTGGAGAGGGCTTCAGTGGCTTCTACTGTTGTGCCGTTAATATGCAATTTCTCAACAGTCATCTTGTTTAGCGTCAAAGTACCAGTCTTATCCGAACATATAATTTCTGTGCTTCCTAATGTCTCCACTGCTGGAAGCTTGCGGATAATCGCTTTACGTTTGGCCATCCGCTGTACCCCGAGCGCGAGAATGATCGTCACAATAGCTGGCAGACCTTCAGGAATTGCCGCTACGGCTAGTGAGATCGAGGTAAGCAGCATATCCAGCAGATCTCGGCCCTCCAGAATTCCTACGGCAAAGATAATTACACATACGCCTAGTATGATATAGGTAAAATATTTACCGAGTTCATCCAGCTTCTTCTGCAGCGGTGTAACCTCGGATTCTTCCTCAGAAATGTAGCCAGCTATTTTACCGACTTCCGTTTCCATCCCCGTAGCCGTAACCACACCTACACCTCTGCCATAGGTCACACTGCTGCTCATATAGGCCATATTGGTTCGATCACCAATGACAATGTCGCTTCCTTCAAGCACTTCGGCATGCTTATCCGAGGGTAAGGATTCTCCCGTCAAAGCGGCTTCCTCTGTCTGCAGCGAAGCTGTTTCGATAAGTCTTAGGTCAGCGGGAACAACGTTTCCGGCCTCCAGCAATACAATGTCACCGGGCACAAGCTCCTCACTTTTGATATCGGCAACCTGACCTCCACGCCGAACTCTCGCTTGTGGAGAAGACATGCTTTTTAAAGCCTCCAGTGCTTGCTCTGCCTTATTCTCCTGTACTACTCCGAGCACTGCATTCAAAATAACCACCAACAGAATGATAATGGTATCCGTCCATTCTCCAAGTACCCCTGACAATACTGCGGCAGCCAGTAGAATAAAGATCATAACGTTCTTGAATTGCTCAAAAAACTTGGCTAATAGAGATTTAGTCGTGGCTTCCTGAAGTACATTTTTCCCATAGCGCTGCTGATGTTGCTCCACCTCGCCAGAGGATAAACCCTCTTCTTTAGTCTCCAACTGCTTTAGAACTTCTTCTTTACTCAGCGTATGGAAAACAACATCCTCTTGCCCCTTAGTTGAATTTGCGTTCAAGCCTTCAGCCTCCTTCCGGTAGTCCTTCTTGGTAAAACCTCTCATATGAGTCTTACCCAAAAAGGCCACTGAGATTCGGATAGAATATGTGGATTTACCAAACTATAGAATTTAATAGTCAGCTTTTATGACAACAGACACTACTAGGAGCTTTCTTCAACACGCTTTTAATCCTTGAATCTGGTGCCTTTATAAAGTTAAAAAAAAGAAATCGCTCCAATCGGAATGTCGTGTTGCTTCCATTCTGAGAGCGATTCCTTATAGGTAAAACAGTACTTTGGCAGCTGACTTTAGCGGAACATCCCCCACAACCGGATTAGATGGAAGGTATTGCTGGGATCAATCTTCTGGGCAATTATAAATTTCACAATCTGCTCTTCCTGAGCTGAGGTCAGCTTCTCGTTCAGTACTGACGACGAATTACGCACCAGTTTGCGTACAACCGCCGTGTCCTGAAGCTCTTGCTTCGAGACTCCATTAATCATCTTCTTGATTCGTTCCTTGGCGGGTGGATTCTTCATCTTTAATTTAATGCGATCCACCAGTTGGGGGCTAATTCCGAATTGTTGATAACCACTCAAGCGCAGCACCTCCCGTCATATCCCAATCTTTCATAGTATATGTACGTTGGACGCTGCATGTGCCTATTTAATCCATTAAATCTCCCTGAAAAATCTGCTCACTCTGCAAATAATTCCGCAGTGGAGCAAAGTCAGGCGAAGTCCAGAAAGCAACGTCCCGAAGCAATTCGGCTACATCATCACGCGCCTGCTCCAATACTTCAAAGTCAGCGGTCATATCCGCAAGCCGGAACTCCGGCAGACCGCTCTGCTTCGTTCCAAAGAAATCGCCGGGACCGCGCAGCGCCAAATCCCGCCGCGAAATCTCAAATCCATCATCCGTTTCAGTCATCGCGGTCATCCGCTCCCGCCCAATCTCTGACTTCGGATCCGCTACCAGCACACAATAAGAGGCATTCTGGCCTCTGCCTACCCGTCCTCGCAATTGGTGCAGCTGCGATAACCCGAAACGGTCCGCATCCATTATGATCATCAGCGTAGCGTTAGGAACATCGACACCTACCTCTACGACGGTAGTAGATATTAGCAGCTGCAGCTCATTACTATAGAATGCGCGCATCACTGCATCCTTTTCACTAGGCGTCATTCGACCGTGCAGCAATCCTACCTTGTAGTTTGGAAAAGCCTGTCCCATCTGAATATGCAGATCAATCGCATTCTGTACATCCAGTTTCTCCGACTCCTCAATGAGCGGGCAGATGAGATAGGCTTGCCGTCCCTGATCGATCTCGCGGCTGATCAGTTTCAACACCCGTTCCATGAGATCATGTTTGACCCAATAGGTAGTGATCGGAATACGGCCTTTGGGTCGTTCCGATAACGTGGATACATCCATATCTCCAAAGACCGTAATCGCCAGTGTACGCGGAATAGGTGTCGCAGTCATCGTCAGCACATCCGGATTATAACCTTTGCGGCGCAGGACGCTGCGCTGGTTAACACCAAATCGATGCTGCTCATCTGTAACCACAACGCCAAGACCACGGAAGAAGACATCCTCCTGAATCAGGGCATGCGTACCAATAACAATATCAAGCATCCCCATTTGCAGCGCTGCTAACAAATCCTTGCGCTTGCGGCCATTCACACTGCCTGTCAACAAGCCTACAGTGACGCCAAAGGGTTCAAACATCTTCGTGAGCGAGCGCAGATGCTGCTCAGCCAATATCTCGGTAGGCACCATAAATGCCCCCTGATTTCCCGATTTAACGGTAGCAAAGAGAGCGATGGCGGCCAGCACTGTTTTGCCTGAACCTACATCTCCTTGCAGCAGACGGTTCATGCAATAAGGAGAACGCATATCATGCAGAATTTCCAGTTCCACATGCTTCTGAGCATCCGTTAGCTCGAATGGCAAGCTTCGAACGAACTGGCGAACCGTTGTGTTATCTACTGTATGCACCACACCGTCCATTCTGCCGCGATTAAGCACCCGGAACGACTGCACCTTAAGCTGGAACAGGAAGAGCTCCTCATAGACCATCCTGCGCCTTCCCTGTTGACCCTCCCGAGTATCCTCCGGCTGATGAATGGTAGCAATAGCCCTTTTGCGGGGCATAAAGTCATATTTTCGCATAATCGAATGCGGCAATATTTCCGGAATCATATCTCCGAACTGCTGAAGTCCCTGATTAATGATCTTTCTGATCCACGACTGGGTAATCTTCCCCCCAATGGAATAGACCGGCTGCAGTGTGCCTGTCTTCCCTTCACCACGGTCCGGAAACTCATAATCTGTCACGGTGATTTGCGTGCGCTTCTGATCCCATTTGCCAGTAAGCACAATTTCCCGTCCTACAGTCAGTTGCTCGCGCACATAATGACGATTAAACCAAGTCGCCGTAAACATCCAGGGCTCAGCTATCATTTTGCAACTTAGCCGTGACTTGCCGCCAAAACGCTGCAGCACAGGAATACCGATAACTTTAGCCTCCAGCGTCACTTTGTCACCATGTTTGATCTCACTAAGTGAGCGTGGGCGGTAATCTTCATAACGGAAAGGATAATACTCCAGCAAATCCTTCACTGTAAAGACGCCAAAGGCGTGAAGCTCGCCAAGCTTTTGAGCACTCACGCCAGTTATTGTCTTCACTTCAATTGTATCTATTGTCGATGTCATGTTTATCCCTCATTATGCGGGCCAAATGAATACGGCTAATGTGCCGTTGCCGACATGGCTACCTACAACAGGGCCAACGTTGGTCAGCACTTTCTCTTCCAATGTGAAGTGTCCGGCAAGCTCATTCAGGAACTCCTCACCGGAAGCCGGTTCAGCCGTATGACCCACGGCCACGTTGATTTTGTCCACGCCCTGCAATTCACTCTTGAACAGCTCGATCATGCGAGCGACGGCCTTCTTACGGCCTCTAACTTTTTCAACGGCATAGATAATGCCTTCCGCATCAATGGAAAGAATCGGCTTAATATTCAGCAAAGTGCCCAAGATCGCGGACGCCTTGCCAATTCTCCCGCCTTTTTGCAAATATTCAAGTGTATCTACCAGAAAATAAAGCTTGCGTGACTGGCGCAGACGTTCTACAGACTCCAGTATTTCCTGGGGTCCCTTGCCTTCAGCCGACAATCGCGCGGCGTGCACCACCATGAAGCCAAAGCCATAGGAAGCGGATAAGGAATCAATAACCGTTATTCCTTCCCCTTCCTCCTCCAGCATCGATTTGGCCAGTACAGCCGATTGATAGGTTCCGCTAAGTCCAGAAGAAATATGAAAAGACAAAATGGAACACTCCGGGTTCTGCTCCAGGATATTTCGGTACACATCCATATATTCAATCGGTGACGGCTGGGATGTAGTTGGCAGCTGCGGTGAGCGGGGAAGACGCTCATAGAATTGCTCCGGTGTCATATCCAGATTATCCCGGAAAGCCTCGTCGCCAAACATTAATGTCAGCGGTACGACCTTTATTCCGTACGCTTCCACCATGGCCGGCGGGATATCTGAAGTGCTATCGGTGACGATAATGGTACGATTCATGGAAATCCTCCCCAAATTAGAATTAAGCCAACCTCATGACGAGAAGATTATGTGTTTATCCTAAATAATTGTTCGATGCCACACTATGGCTCCACTGAGAAAAGATAATAATACAGTGGTTGGCCACCTTCATGCACCTCTACCTCTACCTCAGGATAAGTCTCCTGAAGCCACTCGCTTAATGAATCCGTGATCTTTGCCTCTGCTTCAGCACCTAGTAGAATTGTGACAATTTCATCACCATTCTCCAGCATGTTGGACAGCAGTGCCTGACTGGCTGCCAGCAGATCATCCGCAGCAGCAACAATCTTGGAATTGGAAATCCCGATAAACTGCCCGGCTTTGATCTTCAATTCATCAATGCTTGTGTCGCGAACAGCATGGGTCACCTGACCTGACTTCACTTGTGCGATGGCCTCCAGCATATTACCTGAATTAGTCTCTACAGAATCTTCTTCCTGAAAGGCAAAAGCAGCAGCAATTCCTTGTGGAATGCTCTTACTAGGGATTACTGTGACATCCCGTTCGCCTTCCAGCAGTTCTTTAGCTTGCTGTGCTGCCAGTACAATATTAGAGTTGTTGGGCAGAATGTAAACATGCGTAGCAGAAATCGAAGAGATCGCATTCACGAAATCCTCAGTGCTAGGATTCATGGTCTGACCCCCTGCAAGGACTACATCTACACCCAGGCTTTTGAAAATATCGGCAATCCCTGACCCAGAAGACACCGCGATGAAGCCATATGGCGCCAAATCATCTGCTGGAAGCTCTGCCGGAGACTGGATGCTGCTAATCTCCTTAGGAATATCTGCAAACACTTCCGGCATAGGGGCAATATCCATCCCTGCTGACAGCAGGTCCCGATGCTGCTCACGCATATTAAGAATGTGAATCTGTGTGATCTCCCCATATTGCAAAGCCAAATTAAGCACTTCACCCGGGGCTGTGGAATGCACATGCACTTTAATCGTGTCGTCATCTGAAATGACAATAATCGAATCACCATTTACTGATAACGCTTTCCTAAAAAGTTCATCATTAAAATTGGTTTTAGCATTACCACCAAGCTGACGGTTAATAAAAAATTCCATATCATATAAAAATTCGATGTCTTCCGTAGATAGCTGTGATTGAGCGGAAGACTGGACGGAGGATAATACGTGATCAGGTTTAGTTAACACAGTTGTTGGAGCAATAATAGGTACCGGAGCTTGTCCGGGCACAGATGCAGACGCGCCAAAACTTCCGCTCATCAAATGCTGGTGAAACCCTTCATAGATATAGACCAAGCCTTGACCGCCGGAGTCCACAACGCCGACCTGCTTCAATATAGGCAAAAGCTCTGGTGTATTAGCTAATGCTTCCTTGGCTTTGGCTAATACCTCTGTCATCAGCTCCGTTACATCAGTAGTACGCCGTGCGTAATATACAGCATGTCTTGCAGCTTCTTTAGCCACTGTAAGGATAGTTCCTTCCACCGGCTTAACAACTGCCTTGTAAGCTGTCTCTACTCCGGTTTGCAGGGCTGCTGCAAACTGTTGCGTGCTCAGTTCATCATATTGTGCAGAATAGCGACTGAGGCCTCTGAACAGCTGTGACAAGATAACTCCAGAGTTTCCCCGCGCACCCATTAACAAGCCCTTAGAGAGCACGCCTGCACATTGGCCAATAGAGGCAGTATTATTCTTCTTCAATTCGTTCGCGCCTGCAGTCATCGTTAAATTCATGTTTGTTCCCGTATCTCCATCTGGAACCGGAAAAACATTCAGGGAATTGACGTGCTCTGCATGCTGCTGCAGGATCTCCGCTCCAGCCAAAACCATTGCGGTGAAATCTGCTCCGTTTATTGAACGCTTACTCAATGAGAATTCCCCTTCCTAACTTCATGCCTAATCAATTCTATGATTAACTGGACATAATACACTAATTTATATTGTACTATAAGAGTCTGAAGAAATAAATGTTTTTGAAGCGGTTGACTTAGCAATTTTTGCTGTGATATTATATTTAAGTATTGTTTTATGCAGGTTTAGTAACAAGGAGGTGTAATCTATGTCCCGCACATGTACTATTACTGGCAAGAAACCGGGTAGCGGCAACAACGTGTCTCACGCAAATAACCGCAACCGTCGTACTTGGGGAGTTAACGTTCAGAAGGTCCGTATTCTCGTGAACGGTAAGCCAAAACGCGTGTACGTCAGCACCCGTGCTTTGAAAGCCGGTAAAGTTGAACGCGTCTAGTCTTTAGCACTTTATAGACCGAGCGATATCCCATATTAAGCAAAAAGCACCCTTTACATTTGTAAGGTGCTTTTTTTCATGTCTTCTTCTCTTTTAAAAGCTCAGCTTTTCTGAAATGTGTTCAAAATCGCTTTAACAAAACCTCCCAAAAATCTTGGCAGCTTAAACGTGTAAAATTTCATGTTTTACCCTCCCATCAATTCATGCCGTACGGTAGGAGACTTTCTTCTATTTCACTGTCCAAACGTACTGCAGACCTCTCTTATTATACTTTCTTATATTTCAAAAAAAGGCTACATGAGATTTCTGCTCATGTAACCATGTTTATGCATTAAGGACTTGGCCTATACCTTTAGTCTGCGAAGCAGCCTGTTAATGAACCGCTCCATCTGCTGCCGTACGTATAGCTAAAATAGCTGCGGCACGATCGCTCCGCCCAAAAACAGCATTCCCGGCTACAAGCACATCTGCTCCAGCCTCAGCAACTAAAGGTGCGGTTGCTTCAGTTACTCCACCATCCACTTCAATTCGCAATCCAGGATTCACTTCGTTCGCCCACTCGCGAATTTGACGGATTTTACGCAGCATGTTCGGAATAAATGCCTGTCCGCCGAATCCTGGATTCACAGTCATTACCAGCACCATATCCACATCCTCCAGCACCTCACGCACAGCTGAAGCTGGAGTTCCGGGATTGATGGCTACACCGGCCATAACTCCAAGCTCCTTGATCTGATGGACTACACGGTGCAAATGTACACAAGCCTCGGCATGAACTGTAATCACTCCTGCTCCAGCCGCTGCAAAATCGGCAACATAACGCTCCGGTGCTTCAATCATCAAATGAACGTCTAGCGGTAAAGAAGTATGAGCCGAAACAGCTTTCACAATCGCTGGACCTAGCGTGATATTCGGGACAAACTGTCCGTCCATAACATCAACATGTATCCAGTCTGCGCCACTGGCTTCCGCTTCTGCCACTTCTGCGCCCAAAGCTGCAAAATCCGCCGACAATAAGGATGGAGCAATTAGAATCATGGATTTAGTACCTCCGCTTCTTATCTTTCATTTCAGTATAGAAAAGCTTGTAATGATCATAACGGCTTTGGGCGATCTTACCCTGTTCCAAAGCTTCTATCACACGGCAATCCGGTTCATGCAGATGACTGCAGCCACGGAATTTACAATTCTCTGCAAGTGGGACAAACTCACGGAAACAAGTAGAAAGCTCTTCTACCCCAAGCTCCAGAAAATCAAGCTGGCTAAAACCGGGGGTATCTGCTACAAATCCACCCTCTCCAATGTCCATCAGCTCGACATGGCGGGTAGTATGACGGCCACGGCCGAGACGCAAGCTTATCTCACCAGTCTCCAGCTTTAGTCCTGGAACAATTCGGTTCAGCAAGGTTGACTTGCCCACACCGGATTGCCCGGCAAAAACACTGATACCTTGGGTAAGACGCTTGCGGAGTTCCTCGCTGCCCGCACCCGTAAGTGAGCTTGTTACCATGACTTCATAGCCAATACGCTCATACAGTTCTTTGACATACAAGGTTGCTTCCCCATTATCTTGGGCCAAATCCTGTTTCGTTAGAACGATCAGCGTATTTAATCCGGAGTGCTCAATATGAACCAGGAACTTATCCAATAAATTCAGATTCATATCCGGTTCACGAACAGAAAACAACAGTACGGCCAGCTTGACATTAGCTACAGGTGGCCGGACCAGTTCCGACTCTCTCGGGTGAAGCTCATCGACCATGCCTTCTCCATTCTCAGTCAGACAATAGACAACATGATCGCCAACAAGCGGGGTTGAGCCATTTTTTCTGAATATTCCTCTTGCTCTGCATGTTATAGCCTCTTCTTGTGTCGCTATCAATCCCTCACGGAGCGGTTTAACGTAATAATATCCGCTTAGTG
>LIDZ01013576.1_pt12 | contig 11103 bp, 12 predicted proteins | sample 644651 | NCBI WGS metagenome assembly LIDZ01 (sample SAMN03856242, study PRJNA289617) | food metagenome | isolation source: wine grapes on drying loft during traditional withering process | host: Vitis vinifera cv. Corvina | place: Italy: Gargagnago di S. Ambrogio di Valpolicella | collected 2014-01
GTTGCCAGGATGCTCTACTGGCCGATGTTCGGGAAAGCCACTGCCATTTCGCCCAGGCAGTCGTACACAGTCAATCATCAGATGTTCGCGCTTGCGCGCAGGAATTGAAGCGTTTTGAAGAAATCCACCATAGCACCCACCCCCGTTCCGCTCTGGCGGCAGCACCTGCACTACCGGCTCAAGGAAGGTGCACTGATCGCGTTCGGCGCGCTGTGTCTGTATCTGATCATGGCGCTGTTGACCTACGATCAGGCCGATCCGGGCTGGAGCCACACAAGCAGCTCGAGCAATTCGGCGCAGATCCAGAACGCCGCAGGCTTCGCCGGTGCTTATTCTGCCGACATCCTGTTCATGATCCTCGGCTACTTCGCCTACATCTTCCCGTTGCTGCTGGGCGTCAAGGCCTATCAGGTGTTCCGCCAGCGCCATGAGCCATGGCAATGGAGCGGCTGGCTGTTTTCCTGGCGCATGATCGGGCTGGTGTTTCTCGTGCTGGCGGGTGCTTCGCTGGCGCACTTGCACTTTCATTCGGCGTCGGGCCTGCCGGGTTCGGCCGGTGGCGTGCTGGGCGAAGTGCTGGGCGATCTGGCCAAGCGTGCGCTGAATGTTCAGGGCAGCACGCTGCTGTTCATCGCCTTGTTTCTGTTCGGCCTGACCGTGTTCACCGATCTGTCCTGGTTCAAGGTGATGGACAACACCGGCAAGATCACCCTGGATCTGATCGAACTGTTCACCGGCTCCCTCAACCGCTGGTGGGCCGCCCGTAATGAGCGCAAGCAGATGGTGGCTCAGTTGCGTGAAGTCGACATGCGTGTCGACGAAGTGGTCGCGCCGGTGGCCCCGGATCGACGTGAGCAGGCCAAAGCCAAGGAGCGCCTGATCGAGCGCGAGCAGGCGCTGACCGAACACATGGTCGCCCGTGAGAAGCACGTGCCCGCCGTCATCGCGCCTGCACCGCCACGCGCACCTGAGCCGAGCAAGCGCGTGCAGAAAGAGAAGCAGGCGCCGTTGTTCGTCGACAGCGCCGTGGAAGGCACTTTGCCGCCCATCTCGATCCTCGATCCGGCCGAGAAAAAGCAGCTCAACTATTCGCCTGAATCCCTGGCGGCGGTGGGGCATCTGCTGGAGATCAAGCTCAAGGAATTCGGCGTCGAAGTCACCGTGGACTCGATTCATCCAGGGCCGGTGATCACCCGCTACGAAATCCAGCCGGCTGCCGGCGTGAAAGTCAGCCGTATCTCGAACCTGGCCAAAGACCTTGCGCGTTCCCTGGCAGTGACCAGCGTCCGTGTGGTCGAGGTCATTCCCGGCAAGACCACCGTCGGTATCGAAATTCCCAACGAAGATCGCCAGATCGTGCGCTTCTCCGAGGTCCTGTCGACGCCGGAATACGACGACGCGAAATCGCCGGTCACCCTGGCGCTGGGTCACGACATTGGCGGCAAACCGGTCATCACCGACCTCGCCAAGATGCCGCACCTGCTGGTCGCCGGTACCACCGGTTCCGGTAAGTCGGTGGGCGTGAACGCCATGATCCTGTCGATCCTGTTCAAGTCCGGCCCGGAAGACGCCAAGCTGATCATGATCGACCCGAAAATGCTCGAGCTGTCGATCTACGAAGGCATCCCGCATTTGCTGTGTCCGGTGGTGACCGACATGAAGGACGCCGCCAACGCCTTGCGCTGGTCGGTGGCTGAAATGGAACGCCGCTACAAACTGATGGCCAAGATGGGCGTGCGTAACCTGTCGGGCTTCAACCAGAAGGTGCGTGAAGCGGAGGAGGCCGGCACGCCGCTGTCCGATCCGCTGTACCACCGCGAAAGCATTCACGACGAAGCGCCGCTGCTGACCAAGCTGCCGACCATCGTTGTGGTGGTCGACGAATTCGCGGACATGATGATGATCGTCGGCAAGAAGGTCGAAGAACTCATCGCCCGTATCGCCCAGAAGGCCCGTGCGGCAGGTATCCACCTGATTCTCGCGACCCAGCGACCGTCGGTGGACGTGATCACCGGTCTGATCAAGGCCAACATCCCGACGCGCATGGCGTTCCAGGTGTCGAGCAAGATCGACTCCCGGACCATCATCGACCAGGGTGGCGCCGAACAACTGCTCGGTCACGGCGACATGCTCTACATGCCGCCAGGCACCAGCCTGCCGATTCGTGTGCACGGCGCGTTCGTCTCGGACGAAGAAGTTCACCGCGTGGTTGAGGCGTGGAAGCTGCGGGGTACGCCGAACTACAACGACGACATCCTGGCCGGCGTTGAAGAGCCGGGCAGCGGCTTCGACGGTGGCGGTGGCGGCGGTGATGGCGAAGACAGCGAAAGCGATGCGCTGTACGACGAAGCGGTCAAGTTCGTGCTGGAAAGCCGTCGCGCGTCGATCTCTGCGGTACAGCGCAAGCTGAAGATTGGCTACAACCGCGCCGCGCGGATGATCGAAACCATGGAAAACGCCGGCGTCGTAACACCCATGAACACCAACGGCTCGCGCGAAGTGATTGCGCCAGCCCCTGTGCGTGACTGACACTTCCCGGTCACGCGTTACCGGGCGTCGCCATCGCGACGGCGCCCGGCTTCAACCACACTCAAAGAGGAATCCCATGCGTCTTATCCGCATGCTGTTGGTATCTGCACTGGCTTTTTCTGCTGTCTCGGCCCACGCCGACAGCAAGGACTTGGCACGCCTGACCCAACTGCTGGAAAACTCGAAAACCCTGAGCGGGCGCTTCTCCCAGCTCACCCTCGACGGTGGCGGCACGCAGTTGCAGGAAACCTCCGGTCAAATGACTTTGCAGCGCCCGGGCCTGTTCTACTGGCACACCGACGCGCCGCAAGAGCAACTGATGGTGTCCGATGGCAAGAAGGTTTCCCTGTGGGACCCTGACCTGGAGCAGGTCACCATCAAGACCCTCGACCAGCGCCTGACCCAGACCCCGGCGCTGCTGCTGTCCGGCGACGTGTCGAAAATCAGCGAGAGCTTCGACATCAGTGCCAAGGAGGCGGGCGGCGTGATCGACTTCGTGCTCAAGCCCAAGTCTCGGGACACCCTGTTCGACAGCCTGCGCCTGTCCTTTCGCAACGGCATGATCAACGACATGCAACTGATCGACAGTGTCGGCCAGCGCACCAATATCCTGTTCACCGGCGTCAAGGCCAACGAGCCTGTCGCCGCGAGCAAATTCCAGTTCCAGATCCCGAAGGGCGCTGACGTCATTCAGGAATAAAAGGGGTTCGCCTGTTTCATGGACCTGTTCAGCACTGAACCGATCGCGCAACCGTTGGCCGCGCGCCTGCGAGCGACCAATCTGGACGAGTACGTCGGCCAGCAGCACCTGCTCGCCCACGGCAAGCCCCTGCGTGAAGCGCTTGAGCAGGGTGCGCTGCATTCGATGATTTTCTGGGGACCGCCCGGTGTGGGCAAAACCACGCTGGCGCGGTTGCTGGCGAAAGTCTCCGACGCGCATTTTGAAACGGTGTCGGCGGTGCTGGCGGGGGTCAAAGAGATCCGCCAGGCGGTGGAGGTCGCCAAGCAGCAGGCGGGTCAGTACGGCCGCCGCACCATTCTGTTCGTCGACGAAGTGCACCGTTTCAACAAGTCCCAGCAGGATGCGTTTCTGCCCTACGTGGAAGACGGCACGCTGATCTTCATCGGCGCCACCACCGAAAACCCTTCTTTCGAACTCAACAACGCGCTGTTGTCTCGCGCCCGGGTCTATGTGCTCAAGAGCCTGGACGAAGGGGCGCTGCGCCAGTTGGTAAACCGCGCGCTGAACGAAGAACGCGGGCTGGGCAATCGCCATCTGACCTTGGGCGACGAGGCGTTCAAGACGCTTCTGGCTGCAGCGGATGGCGACGGCCGGCGGATGCTCAATCTGCTGGAGAACGCCTCGGACCTGGCGGAAGACGGCAGCGAAATCGATCCCGAGTTGCTGCAAAGCCTGCTGGGTGACAGTCGCCGTCGCTTCGACAAGGGTGGCGAAGCGTTCTACGACCAGATTTCCGCGCTGCACAAATCCATTCGCGGCTCCAACCCCGACGCCGCGCTGTACTGGTTCGCGCGAATGATCGACGGTGGCTGTGATCCGTTATACCTGGCGCGGCGCGTAGTGCGCATGGCCAGCGAAGACATCGGTAACGCCGATCCGCGCGCCTTGCCGCTGTGCATGTCGGCGTGGGATGTGCAGGAACGCCTCGGCAGCCCGGAAGGCGAGTTGGCCGTCGCCCAGGCCATCGTGTATCTGGCTTGCGCGCCGAAGAGCAACGCCGTGTACATGGGCTTTAAAATGGCCATGCGCGAAGCCACCGAGCACGGTTCGCTGGAAGTGCCCTTGCACCTGCGCAACGCGCCGACCAAGCTGATGAAACAGCTCGGCTACGGCGAAGAGTACCGCTACGCCCATGATGAGCCGGATGCCTACGCGGCCGGCGAAGACTACTTCCCCGACGAACTCGAACCGCGTCAGTATTACCAGCCGGTCCCCCGCGGCCTTGAGCTGAAGATCGGCGAAAAACTCAAACACCTGTCGGCGCTCGACCGCGCCAGCCCTCGTCAACGGAGAAAATAGTGATTCAGTTGATTCTTGCCGTGTCCGCCGGTGGCGTCGCTGGTACATTACTGCGTTTCGCCACGGCTAACGTCGTGGGCGCGAACTGGCCGCGCTACTTTTACACAGCAACGCTGGCGGTGAATCTGGTCGGCTGCCTGCTGATCGGTCTGCTCTACGGGCTGTTTCTGATTCGCCCGGAAGTCCCGATCGAGTTGCGCGCCGGATTGATGGTGGGATTCCTCGGTGGTTTGACGACGTTTTCGTCTTTCTCACTGGACACGATTCGTCTGCTTGAGAGCGGCCAGGCTCCTCTGGCCATTGGCTACGCCTTCATCAGCGTACTGGGCGGGCTGCTCGCAACGTGGGCTGGCCTGTCTTTGACCCGAATTTAATATACGAGAGACCGATATGCTCGACTCCAAACTGTTACGTACCCAACTTCAGGACGTAGCGGATCGCCTGGCTTCCCGTGGCTTCACACTGGACGTGGCCCGCATCGAAGCGCTGGAAGCCCAGCGCAAGACGGTGCAGACCCGCACCGAACAGCTTCAGGCCGAGCGTAACGCCCGTTCCAAATCCATCGGTCAGGCCAAGCAGCGCGGCGAAGACATCGCGCCGCTGATGGCTGACATCGATCGCATGGCCGAAGAGCTGAGCACTGGCAAGAAAGAACTGGACGCCATTCAGTCCGAGCTCGATGCCATGGCCCTGAGCATGCCGAACCTGCCCCACGAATCGGTGCCGGTGGGCGCTGACGAAGAACAAAACGTCGAAGTGCGTACCTGGGGCACACCGGCTTCATTCGACTTCGCGGTTCAGGATCATGTCGCCCTGGGCGAGAAGTTCGGCTGGCTGGACTTCGAAACCGCCGCCAAGCTGTCCGGCGCCCGTTTCGCGTTGTTGCGTGGCCCGATTGCGCGCCTGCACCGTGCGTTGGCGCAGTTCATGATCACGCTGCACATCAATGAGCATGGTTACGAAGAGACCTACACGCCGTATCTGGTCCAGGCGCCCGCGCTACAGGGCACCGGCCAGCTGCCGAAATTCGAAGAAGACCTGTTCAAGATCTCCCGCGAAGGCGAGGCCGATCTGTACCTGATCCCGACCGCCGAAGTGTCGCTGACCAACATCGTCTCTGGCGAAATCATCGACGCCAAGCAGCTGCCGCTGAAGTTCGTCGCCCACACCCCGTGCTTCCGCAGCGAAGCCGGCGCGTCGGGTCGCGATACCCGCGGCATGATCCGTCAGCACCAGTTCGACAAGGTCGAGATGGTGCAGATCGTCGAGCCGGAAAAATCCATGGAAGCGCTGGAGAGCCTGACCGGTCACGCCGAGCGCGTTCTGCAACTGCTCGAATTGCCGTACCGCGTACTGGCTTTGTGCACAGGCGACATGGGTTTCAGTGCGGTGAAAACCTACGATCTGGAAGTGTGGATTCCGAGCCAGGACAAATACCGGGAAATCTCGTCGTGCTCCAACTGCGGCGACTTCCAGGCGCGTCGCATGCAGGCGCGCTGGCGCAACCCGGAAACCGGCAAGCCGGAACTGGTTCACACGCTGAACGGTTCGGGTCTTGCGGTGGGTCGCACGCTGGTGGCGGTACTGGAAAACTACCAGCAGGCCGACGGCTCGATCCGCGTGCCGGACGTTCTCAAGCCATGGATGGGCGGCATCGAGGTCATCGGCTAAATGGAATTTCTGCCACTGTTCCATAACCTTCGGGGCGCTCGGGTGCTGGTGGTCGGCGGCGGCGAGATTGCCTTGCGCAAGTCTCGCCTGCTGGCTGATTCCGGTGCGGTGCTGCGCGTGGTCGCTCCCGAGATCGGGGCGGAAGTGCGCGAGCTGATCGAGCGCAGCGGTGGCGAGCAGATTCTGCGTGGCTACACCGAGTCGGACCTCAACGGCTGTGTGCTGATTATCGCCGCCACCGACGATGAGCCGCTCAATGCGCAGGTGTCAGCCGATGCCCGCCAGCGCGGCGTGCCGGTCAACGTGGTGGATGCGCCTGCGCTGTGCAGCGTGATCTTCCCGGCGATTGTCGACCGGTCGCCGCTGGTGATCGCGGTGTCCAGCGGTGGCGATGCGCCGGTGCTGGCGCGTCTGATCCGCGCCAAGCTGGAAACCTGGATTCCGCCCACCTACGGGCATCTGGCCGGTCTGGCCGCGCGCTTTCGTCATCAGGTGAAAGGGCTGTTTCCCAACGTTCAGCAGCGTCGGGCGTTCTGGGAGGATGTATTTCAGGGGCCCATCGCTGATCGGCAGCTGGCCGGACAGGGCGCCGAAGCCGAGCGCTTGCTGCAAGCGAAGATCGACGGCGAGGCGCCGCCCACGACCGGTGAGGTGTACCTGGTGGGCGCGGGGCCAGGCGATCCTGATCTGCTGACCTTTCGCGCACTGCGTCTGATGCAGCAGGCGGACGTTGTGCTTTACGACCGCCTCGTAGCGCCGGCGATCCTGGACTTATGCCGCCGCGACGCTGACCGGGTCTACGTCGGCAAGCAGCGTGCCGACCACGCCTTGCCCCAGGACCAGATCAACCAGCAGTTGGTGGACCTGGCCAAGCAGGGCAAACGCGTGGTGCGCCTCAAGGGCGGCGATCCGTTCATCTTCGGCCGTGGCGGCGAAGAAATCGAAGAGCTGGCCGCCCATGGCATTCCGTTCCAGGTCGTGCCGGGCATCACGGCGGCCAGTGGTTGCGCGGCCTACGCCGGTATTCCGCTGACCCATCGCGATCACGCGCAGTCCGTGCGTTTCGTGACCGGCCACCTGAAGAACGGCTCTACCGACCTGCCGTGGAAGGATCTGGTGTCGCCATCGCAGACGTTGGTGCTCTACATGGGGCTGATCGGGCTGCCGGTTATTTGCGAGCAGTTGATCCGGCACGGCCGGTCGGCCGACACCCCAGCGGCGTTGATTCAGCAGGGCACCACGGTCAACCAGCGCGTCTTCACCGGCACGCTGGCCAATCTGCCGCAATTGGTGGCCGAGCACGAAGTCCATGCGCCGACGCTGGTGATTGTGGGGGAAGTGGTGAAGCTGCGGGAAAAACTGGCGTGGTTCGAAGGCGCTCAGGCGAGCGTCTGATTCCACCGCAGTCTTTCAAAGTTTATGCGGTGGAGAGCCAGGTGGGGTTTCAGTGTTAACTGAAACCCTTCAGCCGTTGTGCAAGATCCCTTTCCCGTTCAAACGCCCCCGATCATGCTCGCCGCTAAAGTCCTGCTGCGGCCCTTTTGGCACGATACCGGTCGGGTTGATGGTGGCGTGGCTCCCGTAGTAGTGATGCTTGATGTGCACGAAGTCCACCGTCTCGGCAACACCCGGCAGCTGATACATCTCGCGCACCCAGTTGCTCAGGTTCGGGTAGTCGGCAATGCGTCGCAGGTTGCACTTGAAGTGCCCGTGATACACCGCGTCAAAGCGAATCAGCGTGGTGAACAGGCGCACGTCCGCTTCAGTCAGGTACTCGCCCGCCAGATAGCGTTTCTCGCTGAGCAGCGTTTCCAGCGCATCCAGCTCGGCGAACACTTCATCGAAAGCCTCTTCGTACGCACCTTGCGACGTCGCGAATCCGGCGCGATAGACGCCGTTGTTCACGGCCGGGTAAATCCGGTCGTTCAGCCGGTCGATCTCGTTGCGCAGGGGCTCTGGATAGAGATCCAGGTGATTGCCGGTCAGTTCGTCGAACGCCGAATTGAACATCCGGATGATTTCTGACGACTCATTGCTGACAATGCGATTCAGCTGCTTGTCCCACAGCACCGGTACCGTAACCCGACCGGTGTAATCGGCGGTGTCGGCGAGGTAGCGCTGGTACATAAAGGTATGGCCATCCAGTGCATCGCCGGTAGAACCGGTCTGCTTGTCGAATGTCCAGCCGTTCTCGCGCATCAGCCAACTGACCACCGAGACGTCGATCAGGCTTTCCAGACCCTTGAGCTTGCGCACGATCAACGTGCGATGGGCCCACGGGCAGGCCAGGGAAACGTACAAATGGTAGCGGCCGGCCTCCGCCTTGAAGCCGCCTTCACCGGACGGGCCGGGGCTGCCATCAGCAGTCACCCAGTTCCGGCGCTTGGCTTGCTCGCGCTGAAACGCGCCGTCTTTGCTGCTTTCGTACCACTGGTCTTGCCAGCGTCCTTCAACGAGAAGGCCCATGCCTGACTCCAAATTGAGCTGTACCGAAGTACGTTGGAGATCAGTCTAAAGGCAATCGTTCGAACGAATGGCGCAAAGACTGGGGAGTAGCTATCGGCTAAATCGATCTGTTCCTGTTTGCCCAATACTGCTCCGCCTGGGCGAAGGCTTCAGCCCGCGGCATCCCGAGGCCCCGCAGTGCCAGCGCCATGGTTGCGATCAGCGCCAGCTGCGGGTAGCTGTCCTCGATATCGCCTTTCCAGATCGCGACCAGATGCAGCGGGTCCAGCGACGCCGGCTTCACGTGGCGACGATCCGACAATGCCGGCCATTCCTCATCCCACGGCTGGCCATCGGTGGTGCCGTACAAATGGCTGATGGTGTCGGGATTGATCTCGACCTCACCACCGTCGCCCTTGATCACGATGGCGTGGTCGCCGAGCAGGCTGCTGGCGTCGCGGTGCACGCCCTGATAGCCAGGATGGAAAATACTCTGCAGCCCGCACCGCGCGCCCAGTGGGTTGAGGATGCGCGCCAGCGAATGGATCGGCGAGCGCAGCCCCAGCGTGTTGCGCAGATCGATCATGCGCTGAAGCTGCGGCGCCCAGTCGCCGAGGGGGAAGAACGCAATGTTCTGCTGCTCCAGCGCTTCACCCACCGCTTGCCAGTTGCGACACAGCGGAATCCCCAACAACTCTAGCAACTGCTCGCTGTACAACCGGCCGGCGGTATGGGCGCCGCCGCCGTGCATTAATACGCGCACGCCGTTCTGCGCCAGGCACTTGGCGGCCAGCAGGTACCACGGCAGGTGACGCTTCTTGCCGGCGTAGGTCGGCCAGTCGATATCGACCGTCAGTTCCGGCGCATGCAGACGCTCGCGCACCGCTTCGGTGAAGCCTGCGAGCTCATCCGGGCTCTCTTCCTTGTGCCGCAGCAGCATCAGGAAAGCGCCGAGCTGGGTGTCTTCGACTTTTTCATCGAGCACCATGCCCATGGCTTCCCGGGCTTCGGCGCGGGTCATGTTGCGCGCACCACGCTTGCCCTTGCCGAGAATACGAACGAAGGGCGCGAAGGGATGCTCGGCAGGGGTTTCGGTGACGAGGGGGGTGAAGTCAGTCATAGGCAATTGGTCGGCTTGGGCAGGCCCGCCAGCTTGGCGGCAAGTTTGGCGGGAGTGCCGTTGAACAGACGATTCAGGTGCAAGCTGTTGCCTTTGTCGGCGCCCAGTTTCAGCGCGGTGTACTTGACCAGCGGCCGTGTGGCCGGGGACAGCTGAAATTCTGCATAGAACCCGCGCAGCAGTTCAAGAATTTCCCAGTGATCGGGCGTGAGGGCGATGTCTTCCTCAAGGGCCAGGGCTTCGGCGACTTCGTTGGACCAGTCGTTTAGGTCCTCAAGATAGCCGTCCTTGTCCAGCGCGATGCTGCGGCCATCGACGATAAGCTGTTTCATAGCCAGGTGTTGACCTTGTCGTAGTGCACCGAGAGCGTCACGAAGCCGGCATAGTCGACGCTTTGTGCCCAGTCAGGCAGCGCGATGTGTCGAGCGGTGGCGTCTTCATCGAGCACGAACACCTTCAGGCTGCCGGTTTTCGCGTTCAGCGACTGGGCGGCAGAGGTGTCTGCGCGCAACGCATAGGTCGCGTCGCCGCAGAGCAGGATCGCGTCTTCGCTTCCTAGCACGCGCAGGCAACTGCTCAGGCGCGAGTCGGTGAAAGGGGAATGAGAGAGTACGTGCAGGGTAGCCATCAGATCGTAATCACTTGGTCGTAACGGTCAATGAGCGCGGCGATTTGCGGGTCATCCAGCACCTGGAGCGGTTCGACGCTTAACCCGGTTGGCGGCATCCCGCGCTGATTCAGGCTGGTGCGGCAGGCGAACAAGTCTTCCACGCCGAACATCGACAACGCCTGCAGGTTGGCGCTCAGGTCTTTCTGCTGCACCTGGCTGGCGTTCTGCGCCGTGGCCAACTGAAGCACACCGTCGTCCATGAACAGCATGGCGACCGGCAGATCGAACGCGCCGCCGGCCAGGGCAATGTCCAAGGCCTCGCGGGCATCCGGACCCGACCAGGGCGCCTGACGGCTGATGATCAATAACGACTTCGCCACGTTACGGCCCTCCAAAACAGATCAAGCGATCGGCCGTCTGTACTGCGTCGTGCAGCTGACCCAGCCCCGACAATTCCCAGGGTGCCGACAGGTTCGCCGCAGGTCGCGAATAACGCTCCGCCTCTTCAGCATTCAACACCCCCCGGCGCAGGGCGGCTGCGATGCACACCACGCCATCAAGCTGGTGGGTGCTGACGAAATCGCGCCATTGCGCGGCGGTGTCCGACTCGTCCTGGGGCGACACCACATTGCCGGACGCGCTGTGCACGCCGTCCTGATAGAAGAACAGGCGCACGATTTCATGGCC
>LIDZ01000299.1_pt1 | contig 11086 bp, 10 predicted proteins | sample 644651 | NCBI WGS metagenome assembly LIDZ01 (sample SAMN03856242, study PRJNA289617) | food metagenome | isolation source: wine grapes on drying loft during traditional withering process | host: Vitis vinifera cv. Corvina | place: Italy: Gargagnago di S. Ambrogio di Valpolicella | collected 2014-01
TTGACCGTAGTGGGTGCCTTGATTCCATCGGTTGTTAAAATCAATGTCGGGTTAGTCTTTCAATCTGGGAAAGTCGAATTGCCGATTCAATCTGAAATTTTAGACAGTATTATGCCAGCGCTGCTTCCGGCACTACTAACGATTGCGGTTTATAAATTAATTGCTAGTAAGAAAATGACCGTGATCCAAATTATCTTTGCCGTAATTATCTTAGCGTTAGTTCTGTCATTCTTTGGTGTTTTGAGCGTTTAATAAAACTTGCCGGTACTTGGATTTTGAAAAAAGGAGCAGCTTATGCGAAAAATTATTTTAGCCAGCCACCACAACTTGGCTGTAGGAATGAAAGATACATTGGAATATATTATGCCGACTGTAGGCGAAGTCACCACAATTGCGGCGTACACCACTAACACACCGGTTAACGAAGAAATCGATGCTGCGTTAGCGGATGTTACCGAAGAAGATGAAGCAATTATTTTCACCGACTTGCTGGGTGGTTCGGTTAATCAAAATTTCACCAAATATTTGGCTCAGCCCAATATCCATCTGATTGCTGGGATGAATTTGCCGGTGATTATGTCTTGCTTGCTTCCATTAGGGGATGCGGCTATTGATCCGGAACAATTAAGAGGCGCTATTCAAGAGGGCCAGCAGCAGGTCGTTTATGTGAATGATTATTTAGCCCAACAAACAATCGATGAGGATGATGAATAATGACAGCTGAATGGTGGAAAAATAGTGTCGTCTATCAAGTGTATCCTCAAAGCTTTAAAGACAGCAACAATGACGGTATCGGTGATTTCCAAGGAATCATTGAAAAATTACCGTATCTGGCTAAGCTAGGTATTGATGTGATTTGGTTAAATCCGATTTTTGATTCGCCTTTGGTTGATAATGGGTACGATATCGCTGACTATGAAAAGATTCTGCCCCAGTATGGCACGATGGAGGATTTTAAGGAGTTATTGGACCAAGCACATCAGTTAAATATTCGGATTATTTTGGATTTGGTGGTTAATCATACCAGCGATTTGCATAAATGGTTTTTGGCCTCTAAAGAAGATCAGGAGAATCTTTATGCTGATTATTATATCTGGAAAGATCCCAAACCTGATGGCTCTGCTCCCAACAATTGGGGTTCAACCTTTGGCGGGCCGGCTTGGGAATATGTGGAAAGCCGCAATCAGTATTATCTTCATTGCTTTGCCAAGGAACAGCCTGATTTAAACTGGGAAAATGAAACGGTTCGTCAGGAAATCTATAGCATGATGCGCAAGTGGTTTGAGCTGGGGATCGATGGGTTCCGCATGGACGTGATTAGTTTAATTAGCAAAGATCCAGCATATCCGGATGCACCAGATACCTTGGCTTATACGAAATCCTATTATGTCGGTGCTTCAAATGGCCCGCGGGTGCATGAGTTTCTTCATGAGATGAACCAAGAAGTCTTAAGTCATTACGATGTGATGACCGTGGGTGAAACCCCCAACACCAACAGCACTCAAGCGCAGCTTTACACGTTTCCTGAGCGAGAAGAGTTGAATATGGTTTTTCATTTTGACCATATGCATTTGGACTATGGCAAGTTTGGTAAATTTTCAGATATTCGCTTCAAATTAAGTGATTTACGCAATACCTTGACGGAATGGCAGAATCAATTAGCTCGTGGGTGGAACTCTTTATATTGGAGCAACCATGATCAGCCGCGGGCAGTCACCCGTTTTGGCGATGATGGCGAGTATCGGGAAGTATCTGCGAAAATGTTGGGGACGCTTTTGCACATGATGAAGGGGACACCTTTTATTTTCCAAGGGGAAGAATTGGGGATGAAAAATGTACCTTTCTCTGACATTTCCGAGTATCAAGATATTGAGACCAACTATTTTTACCAAGAAATGACCGCAGCAGGCGAGGCACCGGAAGATATAAAAAGAGCCGTCTATTTGAAGTCTCGGGACAATGCGCGGACACCGATGCCTTGGAATAGGGAAGCCAATAGCGGATTTTCTGAGGCCAAGCCATGGATTGCTTATTCACCAGATAATCGCAGGATTAATGTGGAATCGACATTAGCTGATCCTAATTCGATCTTTTATCACTATCAACAATTGATTGCCTTGCGGAAGGAGTATCCGATTATTCAATTGGGAGAGTACCAATTAATAAATGAAGAGGATTCGGCGGTTTACAGTTATTTGCGAACTTATCAAGATGAAACCTTATTAGTTCTTTGTTCCTTTAGTAAAGACAAGGTGAATGTCCGTGTGCCGCAGGAGTTGTTGGAAAAAGAAGCAGCCATGCTGATTAGTAATTATTCAGACACAGCAACTCAGCCGATTGTCGAGATGCCGCTGCGACCTTATGAAGCAGTTGTTTACCATTTAACCTAGCTTTTGTCAGCCTGTGAGAATCTCCTTGATTTCTCGCAGGTTTTTTTCTAGTATTAAAGAAGAGAGGGGCTGGTGCTGATGAATTTCGACCAACATATTAAAGTGAATTATGAGGCGCTGTCTGAAAATGAACAGGAAATGATTTACTATATCCGCAACCATCGCCAAGAGGTAATCAAGCTTTCGATTGTTGAACTGGGAGATTTGTTATTGTCTTCCAAAAGCTCGGTTCTGCGTTTAGCCAAGAAATTAGGGTTTCGTGGATTTTCCGACATGAAGTATTCCATTGAGGAGTCCCTGATGCAAAGTACCATTGCTCCCACCGATTTAGTTGCTTCGTTAAAAAGAGAAATCGATCAGACGTTTCAATATGCGGAACAAACGAATTTCCAACCTTTGTTAGATAAAATTAAACAGGCTAACCAGCTGCATCTGTACGCCACTGGCTTTACCCAAAACAATTACACGAAGGATTTTTCCAATGACTTGTTCTTATCCGGTCGACCGAACTTTTTGATTTCCGGTGAAACCAATTTTGAAATGATTAGTCACACGTTAACCGCAGAAGATTTAGTGATTGTGACCTCGTTGGGCGGCGACACACCTGCGATTAAGAACACGATTCGAAACTTAGAAATGAACAAGGTTCCCATCTGCAGCATAACTTCATTTGGGAAAAGCTTTCTGAGCGAGGCTGCCGATTTTCAACTGTATTATGAAATTACAGATCTACCAAGTCCGGTGGTTAGCGGGGGTAGTTCCATGGTGGGCTTGAATATCATTTTGGCTATTTTAGCTCGTAAGTATCGGGAATTTGTTTTGTTTGATGAGTAAAAGGGTTAGGTAAATAAACTAAAAAGCACCGGAGAAGGAGTTTTAATTTCCTTCTACCGGTGTTTGTTTTGTTAAAGTAACGAATTTAAATTCTGTCTAAACCGCTGTCCAACCGCCGTCAATGGCAATGGTTTGACCTGTAGTATAAGAGGAATTTTCAGAAGCAAATAGTAATAATTGTCCTAGGAGTTCTTCGATTTTTCCAGCACGTCCGATTGGTGTACGGAATTGTAATAATTGTTCTACTGATTCATCAACGACCATCATTTCACTTGGGAACATACCTGGTGCGATGGCGTTGACGGTAATGTTGTATTGCGCCCATTCTTGAGCCAAGCTGCGAGTGAAGTTTGGTACGGCGCCTTTTGTTGAATTGTAGGCAAGGTTCGGCATTTGCATGCCGGCGATGATACCAAACATAGAACCGGTGTTGATAATCCGGCCGTATTTATTTTCGATCATATTTTTACCGACTTCACGCGCCATTAGGAAGTAGCCGGTTAAGCTGACATCTACTACCTGTTGCCAGTCAGCTAAGGTTAAGTCAACCGATGGTGTCACTTGAATCGACCCGGCGTTATTCACTAAGATATCGATTTTTCCAAAATGATCGACTACTTCTTGAACAGCTTCAACTACGCCTGCTTCGTCAGTCACATCTAAACGAACGGGCAGACATTCTCCACCTGCAGCTTCAATTTCATTTTTTACTTCTTCTAAACGTTCAAGCCGGCGAGCCATAACAGCCACTTTTGCGCCGTTTTCTGCTAAAGCTTTCGCATATTCGCGGCCTAATCCTGAAGATGCACCTGTAACAACAGCAACCCGACCAGTTAAATCCAAATAATTTTTCAAAAAAATCTCCTCCTTACTAGTTTTACCATTTTAGTATATCAAAATGAAAGCCTTTTCTCAATTGTGAAAATGAACACTATTGTGATAAGGCTGGTTCTATTTTTTCGTATATTAGAATTGATAGTCTTATAGGTAAGAAGTGTTAGGAAAATTAATAGGACCTCTCCGGCAAAGAAATGGCAACGTGTTGTATGCGATTGCAGTGTTTATAGGTGAAATCGCGCCCCACACAAAAAGGTTTTTCGAGTATACTATTCATATAATTTATTTTTTAATACGTTCATGGTGTGGTTTTGATTGTCGCTATTTGAGGAGGAGAAACAGATGAAACAGTGCTTTATCCATCACGAAAGGTCGAAGGCCGTTGGCGATTCTCCGCGACTATGCTACATCAGTAAAATCGATAAGGAAGATTGCAGCTATCCGCGGATCCTTCATCAACATGAGGAAAACTTGGAAGTCTTTTTCATTTTGGAGGGACAAGGCAGCTTTTTTATTCACGAAGAACGTTACCTAGTCAAAAAAGGAGATCTGGTGATCTATAATAGTCGGATTGTTCATGATGAACTGTTCCGGGACGTAGTGGAGCCGCTAGCTTGGATTTGTTTAGGGGTGAACAATATTAAGCAGCAGGGACTAAAGAATAATGCCTTAATTGATGATAATGAAAGCCCGGTTTTGAATGCTGGGGAATATGGGGTGCTATTAAGAGCGGGGCTGCCGCTGCTATTTGAGACTGCTGTAAATCATCAGGATGCCTTGACGGAAACCGTTGATTATTTTTTTAAAGGGATCTGGCAGATTGTTGAACAGCTAGTGGACGGTCGGCGAGTGGCAATGATTGAGGAGCATCATGATCCTTTAGTGGCTGAGATTAAGGACTATATTGACAATCACTTTGCTGAGCCGATTACTTTAAGTGGATTGGAAAAACGCTGGCCGATTAGCAAGTATCATTTTTCCCATCGCTTCAAAGAATTTTACGATTATACCCGGATGGATTATTTGAAGCTGCGGCGAATCGGCGAAGCCCAAACCTTACTGATCTGGTCAGATCTATCGATTAGCGAAATAGCTCAGGAGGTAGGCTTCAATAGTGACAGCTATTTTGTAACAGTATTTAAAAGAATTGTTTCAAAAACGCCGGTGGCCTATCGCAAATATTTTCTGGAAGAAAAGTAAATATCATTAATTGAGACCTTTTGTTGGAATTTCTGACAAAAGGTCTTTTTTCGCAAGATGTTTAAACTAACTATTTTGCAAGGGGGCAAGTACTTTGTTTCAAGGAATAAATCGAGCAACATAGTTAAAATAATCACAATTTAACTGTGCTATTATTTAACCATACTTTTCAGGGCCCGATAAGTAGAGACTAATGTTCGGTGAGGAGTAGTTGTAATGGGAAATATTCTTTTGGGATTGGTACCAGCATTGATGTGGGGGATACAGCCCTTAGTTATGCAAAAGATCGGTGGACGACCGACGAATCAGCAGATGGGGATGGGGATTGGCGCTTTACTTTTTTCAACCGTTGTTCTTATCTTTCATCAACCGGCTGTTTGGTCGGCTAATTTGATCATTTCTTCACTAATTTGCGGATTCTTCTGGGCTTTTGGACAGATTTATCAGATCAAAGGATTTCATATGATCGGTGTTTCTCGTGCGATGCCGATTTCTTCGGGAACGCAGTTGATTGGGACATCGTTAGTGGGGGTCCTATATTTTCATGAGTGGACCAGCGGAATGCAGTATGTGATCGGAATTTGTGCACTAGTGTTAGTGATCGGCGGGATCTCGATGACGTCTTTCCAAGAGAAGGTAGCGGGCGGACGATCGGTGGATATGAAAAAAGGCTTGATTACGTTGCTCATCTCTTCTTTAGGCTTCGTGTTTTACGTAGTGACACCACGAATTGCGAACGTGGACGGCTGGGATGCCCTGTTTCCACAAGGAGTAGGAATGTTTTTAGGCGCAGTTCTCTTTTGTACGTTAGAAAAGGAAAAACAGCTATTTGGCGTAAAATCGCTGCAAAATATCGCCACTGGTTTGGTTTTTGCGATCGCCAATATTACCATCATGCTTTCAAATGAAGTGAATGGTGTAGCTATTGGTTTTACCTTGTCGCAAATGAACGTGATTGTTGCAACACTAGGTGGCCTGATTCTTTTACATGAACGAAAGACTTCTAAGGAAATGAAATATACCTTGATTGGCTTGCTTCTGGTGGTTGCCGGAGGAATCTTAATCGGTATGACAAAATAAAGCATAAATGAAAGCGAGGAAGTAAAATGAAGTTAAAATGTGCAGTTGCTGGTTTGGGAACAAATGGGAGAATGCATTTTGCTCAGTTGAAGGCGATGCAAAATGTGGAAATCGTTGCCGTATCGGATCAGCGGATTGATGAAATTGCAGGAGACGTAAATATTGCGGATATTCCCCATAAATTTACTGCTTATGAAGAATTAATCGCGTTTGGTGACTTTGAAGCTATTTTTATTTTTACCCCTTCTGGTCAGCATATCGATCATATTACCAAGGCGGCAAAAGCAGGCAAGCATATCTTCTGTGAAAAACCACTGGGTAAAGATGAGAGTATCGAAGAATGTCAGCGAACGCTTGATTTTGTCAATGAACAAAATATCAAACTGCAAATTGGGTTCAATCGTCGGTTTGACCCGCAATTCAAAGAGATTCATGATCGGGTGAGAGATGGAGCGATTGGGACACCGCAAATCGTGAAAGTAGTTGCCAGAGATCCTTTTGTTCTGCCTTATGATTTCATCATCAACTCTGGGGGACTGATCCAAGACTTTACTGCCCATGATTTTGATATGGTTCGCTACCAAGCGGGTTCTGATATCGAAGAAATTTACTTGCAGGGCAGTGTGCTGATCGATCCGAAATTAGCGGAGATGAATGATTTGGATACGTTGACAGCTTCTTGCCGCTTAGCCAATGGTGGGCTTGCCTTGATTGATGAAAGTCGCGAAGCAGTTTACGGCTACGATCAACGGGTGGAAGTCTTTGGGGATAAAGGAATGCTGAAGGCGGAAAATGTCTCGGAATCAACGGTGGAATACTATAGTGATACTGATGTATCCATGAAGAAACCGCTAGACTATTATCTGAATCGCTTCAAAGCGGCCTACATCTACGAAAAAGAGTGCTTTGTTGACTCTGTTTTAAACGACAAGCCCGTGATCTGTAAAGGTGAAGATGCGTTGATTGCGATGAAATGCTGTATTGCTGCTCAAAAATCTTATGCTACCGGCAAACCGGTAAAAGTTGAATACTAAGGAGAGACAAACTTATGACAGTTAAAATCGGAATCATCGGTACCGGTTCGATTGCTCGGGATCACATGAAATTGATTTCCCAACAGATTCAGGATGCCGAAGTGACAGCCGTTTACGATATTATTAAGGAATCGGCTGAAAAAGCTGTTTCAGATTTTGATCTAAAGGCGACGGTTTTTGAGTCGGCGGAAGCGTTGATTGTGTCAGATGAGGTGGATGCTGTGATGGTTTGCAGCAAAAACGATACCCATTTTGCACCGATTATGAAGGCGATCGAGCTGGAGAAAATGGTATTCACGGAAAAACCCATGACCACAGATGTGAAAGAAAGCTTGGCTATCGTGGAAGCTGAAGTGGCCAAGAACCGTCGATTTCTGCAAGTCGGGTTCATGCGGCGCTTTGATACGGGGTATCAGATGTTGAAGAAGGTTATCGCAGATGGAAAAATCGGCGCACCGTTGATGGGAAACTGCCGTCATTACTGTGCCCATGCACCAACGGATTATTATTCAACTGAGATGGTCATCAATGATGCCTTCATCCATGAGCTTGATATTTTGCATTACTTGTTTGATGAAGATTACCAAGATGTGGAGATCCGTTTTGCACGGCCCAATTCGTTGAATCCGTCAAAACAACTAAAGGACCCGCAGCTGGCTATTGTTACGTTGAAGAGTGGGGCAGTAATCACGGTTGAATTAAACATGAATAGTCAATACGGCTATGATATTCAGTGTCGTATTACTGGTGAAAAGGGTTCAGTGTCGCTTCCGGAGGTACAAAGTCCAGAGTTACGGGTAGATAAGCATATCACGTATCCGATTCATGAAGATTGGAGTTTGCGTTTCGTTCAAGCCTATGCTGATGAGCTGCGCGCCTTTGTCAATGGGGTCAAAGTTGGACAGCCTAGTATGCCAAGCGCTTGGGATGGCTACGTTGCTACTGTGGCAGTGGATGCTGCTTTGCAGTCGCAGAGAGAGGGCGGCAAGGTGGCGATGAGTTTTCCAGAGAAGCCGTGTATTTATTAAGGGACTAATTATAGAAAAATGTAAATATCGTTAGTCGGAAAGTAATTTTTGATGACTTTTCAAGGCAAAAAATCTGTCAGGTGACGTGAATGAATGTCATCTAACAGATTTTTTGCTACTACTTTTAATTAGTCAAAAATGTTGCCATGAGAAAGGGAATTGGGACTATAGATTCCTCGATAGAATAAATAAGACTAACTTTCCTTGCCTTCATTCTATAGATTAAGCAATTCCTTTTTCTTCTTATCAAATTCTTCTTGGGTTAAGATTCCCATATCCACTAGCTCTTTCAATTCCTTCAATTCCGCAACAACACTTTGCATAGGCTTGGCCGGTTCAGATACATCCTCCGGTGCAGCTACTACTGGTTCAGATGGTGTTTCTCCAGGATTGTAAGTTTGTAAGGAAAGCAGATTGTTGTAGTCTTTGGTATCAGCGTTTATCGTTAATGTGATTCTACGATTGTCAGAAATCCGCAAGAGATTTACCTTAGCAAGAGACTTCACTTCAATTTCTTGGGTGGTTTCGCTAGTCTTGCTATCGTGTTTTGTTTTCTTTGACCCCTTCTTTTTCTTCTTCTCTTTACCCTTCGATCCAGCATAGGCACCAACCATCGTACCAACGCCAGGTAATAATACTGTTCCAAGTACAGCGCCTGCAGCAACGCGACCAGATTTACCTTTTTTAACTGTATCAGTTTCTGAGTCTGTAGTAGTACCGCCAGAAGTGTGGCTGTCAAATACTGTCTTGTAAGTCGGGCCATTAAAATCAGTGGACAGTAGATAATAGAATTCAGGGTTTTTCGGGTTAAGTACGATCCGGTTATCATTCAGCTGCATAATAGTAGTTCGACCAGATACTTCAGCAGGGGCGCTGCCGGAAACGATATCGATATTCACTTTCATGTAAACCCCAGTGTTTTTGATATCCTCCTTTTTCGCGCGGTAGGCATCAAACTCAGATTCTAAATCTCTCCCTATTTCAGCATACCTGTTGTTGATTTCTTCAAGTGTAATTTTCTTTGAATTAAGTAAGTTTAACCCCAGATCTTTCTTAATGATTGTATGACAGTCCACACACGTCTTTTTCCCATCCATAAGTTTTACAGTATTGAGCATATTCAGAGGGGTTTCACAGTACCAACAAATAGTTTCTCCCTTCACTTAAATCACTCCTTTTTTAATTATTGTATCATTAATGGAATAGATAGAAAAAGGGGAAACTAAATTTGAGTATCAATTGTAAATGATTTTATCTTGGGAAATGAGCATTGGTATATCCTACTTCTTTTTTAATAGAAAATACGCAATTTATTCCATTTCTTTTTTTTAAATTTAGACAAAAAAAGAGAGCCTTGTCAGCTCCCACGAAATGCTTTTTGAAATATCGCCTAACCCGCTTTGTAGCAACGTTTTTAGTCTGTTTGTGTACCACGAATCTATCACGAAACCTTGAATTCCACAAGATTTCCACAAAAAATTCGTTAATGAATGTATGCTCAAATCCGCTTTATATCAATGTTTCTTAAATTCTTGTTACTTGATGTATATCGTAATCCGTTAAAAATACGTGCCAGGAGGGATTCGAACCCACGACCGCTCGCTTAGAAGGCGAGTGCTCTATCCAGCTGAGCTACTAGCACAAGTAGTTTAGCAACAATAGCTATTATAGAAAAACTACTTTGGAATGTCAATCTTTATTTAGTTATTTTATTTGGTGAAGAGATATTTTTGGAGCAATTGGACGGTCTTTTCGTTTTCAATTAGTGATCCGTGATCGGCATTTTCCGCTACGGTTATTTCTTGATAGCTCTTTGAATCGCCGTAGAGTAGTCTTCCGGCCAACACACTGGTCAATGGAACAGTGCCGTCGCTGTTTTGATTATCGACATTTCCGCTTAGATTATAGACGGTAATATTTTTTGGAAGTTTATTTTTCTTTTCCAGATAATCGGCTAACAAGGCGCTGTTTTTCTTCGGCTGGGTGAAACTGGAGCTGTTGTCATTGTCCTCCCAGGAGGTACCATTATAAGGTGTACCCAGGGTGACTAAATGATTGAGTGTCGGGTCACTTTGGTGTTTGTCATTTTCTAGATAGCCGGTGATGATCAGGCCGCCGTTGGAGTAGCCGAGATAATCATAAGTAGAGAATGAGTAAAACTGCTGGGCATAATTCAAGGCCGCTTGCAGCCAGGTGGCTTGTTTCGGCAGAGATTCATCCGAGCCGTCTTCAAAGGCAATCACTAAAATCGGGTGAGTGGTTTGAACTGAAAACTGGCCTTCTGCCTGAACAGTCCCGTCGTCTTCCACGGTGAGTTTGACGGTATCAACGCCAGTTTCCTTCTTTTTCAAGGCAGCAATCAACTCATCAAACTCATCAACGTTGCCATTAGTCCCGGGAACCATCACTACTGGCTCTGAAATCGGCAGCACCGAAGGGTCTTGCAAAGAAGCTGACGCGCGATCTTTCGTACCAATCCAAACCAACCCTAAGGTGACGATGGTGACAATCAGATAGGTCATTAACGAATTTCTTCTTTTCTTCAATCCAAGAACCTCCCGCATAGTATCTTTCTCTTTAGTTTAGGCCGCTTTGTCGGAGGAACAAGCGAAAATCGTCATTCTCAAGAAAAAAGTAAACATCTTTACTTGTCCTTAGTAATTAGAGCCACGCCGTCACCTAA
>LIDZ01014524.1_pt48 | contig 11070 bp, 11 predicted proteins | sample 644651 | NCBI WGS metagenome assembly LIDZ01 (sample SAMN03856242, study PRJNA289617) | food metagenome | isolation source: wine grapes on drying loft during traditional withering process | host: Vitis vinifera cv. Corvina | place: Italy: Gargagnago di S. Ambrogio di Valpolicella | collected 2014-01
AGGCTGGCGCAGATCGAGGGTCACCGACTGTTTGTTGCGGGACTGCACCGCCCACCAGACGGACGTGCCGTTATGCAGCAAACGCCATTTGCGCAGAGGATCGCCGGTCAGCGGCGGCTCGACCTTGATGACCTCGGCACCGAACTCGGCGAGGATCTTCGCCGCGAAAGGCCCGGCAATGAGCTGACCCAGCTCCACTACCTTGATGCCCTGAAGAGGTAGGCTCATGACACGTCCGTTCTTGTTGGGAGGTAGAGGAATGATCTGCGCAAATGCGCTGGATGGAAAGCCGGACGGTGCGCCGCCAGACGTGACCACCGTAAAAAACCCCGCACCAGGCGGGGTTCATTGAATCAATTACTGCAGGCCAACTGGAAACTCATCGAGGAATCACCCGAAGCACCCCGTTTACCAACCATAAGCCCCAATACATTGACCTGCTCTGCCGTTGCAGCGCCGCCCAACTTGGCGTGTCCGTAGAACAGCCGCTCATGGTCACTGGTATCAATGGAAGATACAGAGCAGAAACCTGGAGACTTTTCAAACTGCCCTTCCTTGAAGAACACTTTATAAGTAGCGAAGTAGTCTTTCTGGCTGCTGTAACTTACAGACTTGATCCATGGGGACGACTGAGCAACGACATTGCCATGCTGGTCGATGGTCGCCGTGTGCAGTTCAGGCATGGCCTGCGCACTTGCAGAGAGGATCAAGGCGGTGGTGGCTGCAAGCAGTTTAAAACGATTTTTCATAGTTATCCCTTCACTCAATACAGTATTAGCTCACCTGAATCAGGCGGCCGATTTGGATTAATTATTTTGAGTACTCGACAGACATGACTGATGTCTGAATACCCCGTCAACCCATTCAGCTAATACCAGCAAAGAGGATAAATCAAGCAGTCACCGAGACTAACTAACAAGCCTGGTTTCAACTTCATAAATTAAGGAAATTACTTACATCCGCGAAGAATAATTCCTACATAAGTTTAATAGAACTGCCGCGGGGGCATTGCACGAGGAGGGTTGGATTTCCAAACGACAGAAAGCAGAAAGCAGAAAGCCCGCACTAGGCGGGCTTTCTGTTTGCTTCAAGGAGTTCAAGGGCCTTGAAGCTGAATATGGCGCAGCGGACGGGACTCGAACCCGCGACCCCCGGCGTGACAGGCCGGTATTCTAACCGACTGAACTACCGCTGCGCGTAACACTAAAAGCGAGTTTGGTGGGTGATGACGGGATCGAACCGCCGACCCGCTGCTTGTAAGGCAGCTGCTCTCCCAGCTGAGCTAATCACCCTTCACTCTCGGTGTGGCGCGCATTCTACGGAGCGACCTGTACTCTGGCAAGCACTTTTTTAAATAATTTTTATAATCCTTCCAAAGGCTTACAAACGCTCTGTACAGGGTTGGCCGCAGCGGCTGAGGAGCGAATAATGCCCGCCTTTGTATAGAAAGAGAGATTCACCTCATGTGGTTCAAAAACCTGCTTGTCTATCGCCTGACCCAGGACGTGCCTTTTGATGCCGAAGCGCTGGAGACAGCACTGGCGACCAAGCCGGCGCGTGCCTGCGCCAGCCAGGAGGTAGCCACCTATGGTTTCGTCGCTCCTTTCGGCAAGGGCGAAGACGCTCCATTGGTACATATCAGTCAGGACTTCATGCTGATTGCAGCACGCAAGGAAGAACGCATTCTGCCGGGCAGCGTCGTGCGTGACGCGCTCAAGGAAAAGGTCGACGAGATCGAAGCCGAGCAGATGCGCAAGGTCTACAAGAAGGAACGCGATCAGCTCAAGGATGAAATCATCCAGGCGTTCCTGCCGCGTGCGTTTATCCGTCGCTCCGCCACCTTCGCGGCCATCGCACCCAAGCAGGGTCTGATTCTGGTCAATGCGTCCAGCCCCAAGCGTGCCGAAGACCTGCTGTCGACGCTGCGTGAAGTGATGGGCTCGCTGCCGGTGCGTCCACTGACGGTCAATGCCTCGCCAAGCGCGACCATGACTGAATGGGTCAAGACCCAGAAAGCGGCCGACAACTTCTTCGTGCTGGACGAGTGCGAACTGCGCGACACCCACGAAGACGGCGGTATCGTGCGCTGCAAGCGTCAAGACCTGACCGGCGACGAAATCCAGCTGCACCTGAGCACAGGCAAGGTCGTGACCCAACTGTCGCTGGCCTGGCAGGACAAATTGTCGTTCGTACTGGACGACAAGATGATCGTCAAACGCCTCAAGTTCGAAGACCTGCTGCAGGATCAGGCTGAACAGGACGGCGGCGACGAGGCTCTTGGCCAACTGGATGCCAGCTTTACCTTGATGATGCTGACCTTCGGCGAGTTTCTGCCGGAGCTGTTCGAAGCGCTGGGTGGCGAGGCCGTCCCTCAGTAAGCGGCTTGCGCATGGTGTTTCCCGGTGAGTCCTGAAACAGCGCGAATGCTTTTCAGGGCCTTACCGGGCTCGCCCGGTCCGCAATGAATTCCCCTGCCCTGCGCACACTCACCTCCCTTCAAAAGCTTCAGCGATCGGCAACCATGTGCCTGAGGCGTTCCTGAATCTTGCTTTTATACAGACGCGCCGGCTCGCCGCCCGCCGGGCGATGGTACATCCCCGCCGCGCTCACCCAATCACCGGTTTGCTGGTAATACTGGCGCAACAGTAAGGCAGCGCTTTGCAGGTTGTGGATCGGATGCAGCGCATCGCAAGGCTCGCGGAAGCGGGCACGCCCGATATAGCCCCAATTCTGCTGGGTAAGCCCGATATCCACTGCGTAGATGCCCTCTTCGACAATTGCCTTGTGCACGGCCTGGCAGGCCAGTTCACGGGTTTCGAAACGCAAGGGTTTGCCTTTGACGTTCAGGGTCCAGGGCCAGGGATAGAAACCGATCTGCAGGCGCGTGTTGCTCTCGGTCTGCGCTACCGCGTACAGCAACTGCTCGGGAACGCCGGCAGCCTCGGCCACTTGCCTATAGGCGGTGGGTGGCCTCGCCCAGGCGAGATCGGCCATGAAAAGACCGAGAAACACCAGCCAGGCACCGGCCTGCCCCGTCCTTTTACAGCACCCGCGCCTCATGCCGGGAGAGCTGACATTCATAACGACTTCCTTGATGAAGAAGATGACGAACAGCAGGCATCAGTAACGGATGTCCGGCATGTTGTTCTGGTTATTGATGCGTTGTTGCTGCATCTGCTGGCGCAGACGCTGCTGCTCGACGATGCGACGCTGAACATTGCGCTGGTAGTTGAGCTGCTGTTGCCGTTGACGCTGCTGGTTCTGGCGACTGTTCTGCAACTGCTGGCGCTGCTGCTGTGCCGCCTGACATTGCGCAACCACTGTGGCCAGTTGTCGACGAGCATTGCCCGCGGCAATGCCGTCCTGTTCGGCGGTGGCCTCGGCCAGCCGCTGGCTCGCGGCGCTGTGGGCCTGAGCGCAGGCGCTCGGAGAAGGCCCTGCTGCCAGAGAAAGACACGGTAATCCCGCCAACACGATTGCCAGGTACAGCTTGATTTTCATGATCCTGTCTCCGCTTGCGTCACCGCACTTGAGCCTGTGTGGTCACAGCCTGCGAAAACGTTGCATGCCGCTGATCAATTGATCAGATCACGCCAGCCCGGATCGATATCCAGTGCAATGCCGGCCTCATGCACGGCGAACAGCAAACGATAGAGCGCGGCGCGGTCATCGACCCGACACAGTGAAGGAAAGTCGCCGATGGGATGGGGGAGAAACATCGTTGCCGGGAAGTCTTCCACCTTCAGACCTCCCGGACGAGGCCTGATGTCGTGGTCCAGAGGAACGATGCCGGCAGCATCATCGTCGAGGGCAGCCAGGATCATTTCGATGCGTCCGGCCATCTCGGCGCAGGCCGGATCGAAAGGTTCAGGGCTGTCACCAAGGCTGCGCCGGTACGCGGCATTCCATGCCTGGGTGTCGGCGTAGGTCGGCCCGCCATAGTCAAGCAGAGGGGCCAGCAGCAACAGCTCGTAACGAGCAGGTATGGCAGCGGGCCCGTCAGGCTCGGCGTTCAGTACCAGAGGCGCGCCGCCATGCCAGAGGCTCCACAGCTCAGGGCCTTCGCGACGCGCCTGAAGCGAGAGAATCTGCTGGCCGACACCGAGGGTCTGCAAACTTTGTACGCCACTGCGCTCGCCCCCCATCGCCAGCAGGTCTCCACTGCTCAGCAACTGACGCAGATGGCTGTCGCTCAGTTGGGCTGCACGCGCAGTGGAAGAGGTCAATGGCAAACCGTCGGGCAACGCCGGCAGGCCGGGCTGGCTGAAACCTGCCAGGCCATCGATCTCGCACAGCAACTGCCCCCCGGCCCACAAACGGGCTATTCCGGCACCGCTGGCGCGCACGCCGAACACCAGCCGACGATGTTCGGCAAAGCGCTGAAACATCTGCGCATGGGAATCCGGCATCCCTGACCAGGCAGTCTTGCAAACCCGCTGAATGCTCTGATCAAGAGGATCCTGAACCGCCCTTGACGGGATGGCCTCGGACCCCGGCTGAACCTGACGAGGACGGCCAATCCTGAAGTTCGACATGCTCACCTCTCACGCGCGAAACCCTTCTGGCAGGCAGTCGCGCAACTGCGAACGGGCCCTGGAAAGCCGCGATCGAATTGTACCTATCGGCACACCCAGAGCATCCGCTGCTTCCTGATAACTGCCTTCGGTCTCGACCGTGATTTCCAGCGTATGGCGCATGACCGCTGGTAATACAGAGATGGCCTGGACAGTCTGCTGGAGGTCGCGATAACTCTCGATGTGGCCGAAAATATCCTGAGTGGGCTCAGCATGCGCCAGTTGCTCTTCGAACTCAACGTGCATGGGGCGCCGGTAAACCTTGCGGAAGTGATTGCGGATCAGATTCAGCGCTATACCGCAAAGCCAGGTTTCCGGTTTGCTCTGCTGCAGAAATTTGCCCTCTGCGTGCAGAGCCTCGACGAAGGTCTGCTGAAGAATATCTTCGGCATCTTCCTGATGAATGACGCGCTTACGTATGAAGTTCTGCAGTTTCTGGAGTTGTTGTTGGGTCAACTGAGCGAAACACGAGGTGCCGGATGGCGTGGGCAGCAGGCTCTGATTCATGGCATTCATATGAAGTATTCCCTTAGATCATTCGCCGTGAGCGCTTCACGGCGATGCTGAAGGTCCTATAGCGAAACCTGTGCCACCCTCCTGAATGCCTTTAAATCATTGTTATGAATGGTATTTTCAGAAAACGCAGGCCGCCTGCCCCGCAATCTTTTGCAAGCACTCCTGAAAAGCTCCGCAATATTTTGCAAAATCCGGATACAAGGCCGATGAGCGCCTTTTGCATGGAACCGGATAGCGCCTGCGACCACACAGAGGAGTGTTCTCCAGACGCGTATCCGGCCCATGTCCCTCGAACGTATCAATACTTTCCAGCCGACCACCGTCCAGACAGCGGCGCCTCAGGCTGCGGCTGCGACGACGGCAAAAGCCGCGGTGACCACGGTTCATCAACAGCACGAGTCAGCTCACTTGAGCCAGTTGATGAGCGCAGCCCTGGTCACCACCGGCAAGTTATTGAGTCAGCGTGAAGTGGTTTCCGGCAAGCATGCCAACAGCCAGCCCATGAGCCTGCAGCAGCTGTTGCAGGGCATGGGCAATCATGGGTCGATGAATATCAATGCCCAGCTCAACAAGACACGCCAACTGCTGCGCCAGCAGAAATCGCTCAAGGAGATTCTCAAGGATCAGGGCGACAACCCGCTGCAGACGCATCTGCTGCTCGAGGAAATCAACCATCAGGCCAGAGAGCGAGGCGATGACAGCGAGGCAGAGCAGGCTCAGTCCTGTCTGGAGGCACTGGACGCCGAGCATGGTGAGGAGATTCGCAGTGGCCTTAGCATCACGCCGGCGCTGACTCAGGCCGTGAAGAACCCCGACCTGCGTGACAGCATGCGCAAGGTCTATTACGAGCACCTGATCAAGAACCCGTCACTGGGCAACTTCATCGAGGCGGTGCTGCACCTGTGCGGCGAAGAGCATTTCCTCAAGGGGCTGCGCGCCTTGCAGCAGGCTTTGGCGGACGACATTGCCAATCTGGCGCAGCTGCCTCAGGAGGGCAAGCTTCGCTCATTGATGGAAAGCCTGGGGTGTACCAGCCAGGTAAACAACCTGATGCATGGCTGCTCGGACCTGGTAGGCCGCATGGCTGCCAAAAACCCGGCCATGACCCTCAGCACCATTATGCTGATGCGCCAGTTGATGCAGTTGGCCAAAAAGTCGATGAACGTAGTCGATGCCCAAAAACTTTCGGAACAAGCCGGCGGTCCTTCGCCCTCGCTGAAATTGACCTTTCTCAACCGCCTGCAAAAGTTGGTTGCCAACGTATGCCGTGACGAAAAGATTCTTCAGACCTCGTTGCGCAACGTGAAGCTGGTCACAGACGACCTGGTGCCGATCGAGCGCAAGGCCTTGCCTGATCGGAGGAGCCGCTCATGAATGCCGTGCTCAACGGTTTGACCCGGGTGGCCGTCGCCGCCTCGAAACGTTCGGAAGTCGCTGGCGCGATCATCGTCATCGGCATCGTCTTCATGTTCATCACCCCCCTGCCGACCGGACTGGTGGACGTGCTGATCGCGGTGAATATCTGCGTCTCCTGCCTGCTCATCATGCTGGCCATGCAGCTTCCCAAACCCTTGGCCTTTTCGACCTTCCCGGCCGTGCTGTTGCTGACCACCATGTTCCGCCTGGCGCTGTCGATCGCCACTACCCGACTGATCCTGCTCGAGCAGGACGCAGGGCACATCGTCGAAGCCTTCGGCAACTTCGTCGTCGGTGGCAACCTGGCAGTGGGCATGGTGATCTTCCTGATCCTGACGGTGGTGAACTTCCTGGTCATCACCAAGGGCTCGGAACGGGTAGCGGAAGTCGGTGCGCGTTTCACTCTCGACGCCATGCCGGGCAAGCAGATGTCGATCGACAGTGATTTGCGCGCCGGGCTCATCAGCGTCGATCAGGCCCGTCAGCGGCGTGCGGACCTGGGCAAGGAAAGCCAGCTGTTCGGCGCCATGGATGGCGCGATGAAGTTCGTCAACGGCGACGCCATCGCCGGCCTGATCATTGTCGCGATCAACCTGATTGGTGGTATCTCGATCGGCGTGGTCCAGCACGGCATGGCCGCTGGCGACGCGATGCAGCTCTATTCGGTACTGACCATCGGTGACGGCCTGATTGCGCAAATTCCGGCGCTGCTGATCTCGATCACCGCCGGCATGATCATCACCCGCGTGCCCAACGAGGAAAGTGACGAGAACTCCAACATCGGTGGCGACATCGCCAAGCAACTGGGCGCACAACCCAAGTCACTGATCATCGCATCGGTGGCCATGCTTGGCTTCGCAGCCCTGCCGGGCATGCCGACCATGGTGTTTGTGGTGATTTCGATTCTGGTCGGCAGCCTGGGGGTTTTCCTGCTGCGCAGCCGCAACCCGAAACTGCAGCCTGCCGCTGCCCAGGTGCCGCCTGAGCAGAATGGCGAGCGGGATATTCGTGAGTTCTTTCCCTGCCGAACCTTCCTGCTGCAGTTTCATCCGGACCAGGATCAGGCGCAGATCATCGCCCTGATCAGCCAGATACGCCAACGCCGCAACCAGCTGGTGGCGCAATTCGGCATCACCCTGCCCTCGTTCGACATTGAGTACGCCAAACACCTGGACACGGATGAGTTCCGCTTTCTGGTTTACGAGGTGCCAATGCTCAAGGCGACCTTCACCCAGGGCTTTCTCGCCGTGGAGCGTCAGTTGCTGGCGGCCGAACCGATCCATGCCCTGCCGGGCAGCGTGGCCCGCGAAGAAGGCGATCTGCTCTGGATACCTGCCGACGACCCGACACTGCAGGACGCCGAGCTTTATCCCAGTACTTCGAGCGATCTGATCGTCGATCGCATGTTCCGCGCCATGCAAGCCTGCGGGCCGCAGTTCATCGGCCTTCAGGAAAGCAAGGCGATCCTGAGCTGGCTGGAGCGCGACCAACCGGAACTGGCGCAGGAGATGCAACGTGTATTGCCCCTTTCGCGCTTCTCCGCAGTGCTGCAGCGTCTGGCGAGTGAGTGTGTGCCGTTGCGCGCCATTCGCCTGATCGCCGAGGCACTGATTGAACACGGCCAGCATGAGCGTGAAGTGGGGGCGCTGACCGACTACGTGCGCATCGCGCTGAAGTCGCTGATCTTCCACCAGTACTGCGGTCCGGAAGGTTTGCAGGTGTGGCTGTTATCGCCGGAAAGCGAAAACCTGATGCGTGACAGCCAGCGTCAGACCCAGAACGAAACTTTCTTCGCCCTGCCCGCCGAGGCGAGCCAGCAACTGGTCGATCAACTGACAGAGGCCTTTCCGCGTCGCGCTCGCGACAGCGCCGTGCTGCTGGTCGCACAAGACCTGCGCAGCCCGTTGCGCACGCTGTTGCAGGACGAATTCCATCGAATTCCCGTGCTGTCCTTTGCCGAACTCAACAGCACAGCCCAGGTGAAGGTGCTCGGCCGGCTGGACCTGGACGACGAATTGCAAAAGACCATCGCCGACGAGAACGCGGCATGAGTTTGCTTAACCGATCGAGGAGTGAGTGATGTACGAGTTACGCGTATTGAACGGCTTGCACCGCGGTGCGGCCCTGCCACTGATTGGCGATCACTGGCTGGTCGGCAGTGACGAGCAGCACGACCTGCTGCTGCAGGATCCCGGCATTGCCAAACGCCACTGCCGTCTGACGCGTGATGGCGAACACTGGCGCCTGGAAGCTGAAGACGGCTCGCTGATCGACGACAAGGGCCAGTCCTGCGACAGCCTGACTGACCTGACAGAGGCCCGGACATTCCAGCTCGGCACTGTGCAGTTGAGCATCATGTCCAGCTCGTCGAACTGGCCTGCCGTTAGCGAACCTGCAGCCGCGCCGGGCACATCGGCCGATGAGCCGACGGCAGAAGCGCAGCAAACCCAGGAGCCGCCGAGACCGGCCAAACGCCCTGCGCTGCACAAGCGACTGGCGATCGCCGGATTCGTGGTCACCCTGGCGGGCAGCGCCTGGGCCCTCACCAGCCCGGCACCGGTGATCAGCACCGCCCATGCGCCGGCGCAGAAGAGAGAGCCGCAGGCCCTCAGCGCGACGGATACCATCGAAAGGCTGCAGACCATGCTCAGGGAGCGCGAACTGCGTGATGCGGTCAGCGTGAACAGTGTTTCCGAGGGGATCGAATTGCGCGGTTCATTGACCCCGGAACAGCTGGCGCTGTTTCGACGCATGCTCGAACGCTTCAATCAACAGGAAAAAAGCGCAGTCGCGGTGCTCGACCACGTCAAACCGTTCGGCCGCAAGCTGCCTTTCGACATCGTGCAGATCGCCAGCGGCAAGCGGGCTCACGTGGTGCTGGCCGATAACCGCCGGTTGTTCCTGGGCGATGAAGTGGACGGCCTGCGACTGACCAAAATCGACAAGAATCACGTCGAGTTCGATGGCGACGAGCACTACGAGGTGAAGTGGTGAACCCGGGACTGGCCAGCGCTGCGCCCCTCGCCGAGTGGGCCGATGCCTGCCGTGGGCGTTTGAACAGTCTCAGCCCGGTGGTGGTCAGCGGACGGGTCAGTGCCGTCAACGGCATCCTGCTGGAATGCCAGGTGCCTGCTGTCCGGATAGGCGATCTGTGCCGCGTATACAAGACCGGCGGCGAGTCGATGCTGGCGGAAATCGTCGGTTTTACCGAAGACTGCGCCCTGCTCAGCGCACTGGGCACGCCCGAAGGCATCGAGCAAGGCGCACGGATCGAGCCGTTGGGCGTCAGCCATTCGGTGAGTGTCGACGACAGCCTGCTGGGCAGCGTGCTGGACGGCTTCGGACGACGTCTGGATGGCCAGGGAGACGGTGCCTTCGCCTTGCCCGGCGAGCACCGCCCTACCCAGCCGGTGATTTGCGACGCCATTCCACCCACCCAGCGGCCACGTATCGCCGATGCTATGCCTACCGGCCTGCGTGCCATAGACGCAGCCATCACTTTGGGTGAAGGCCAGCGCGTCGGCCTGTTCGCAGGCGCGGGGTGTGGCAAGACCACACTGCTGGCCGAGCTGGCGCGCAACATGCCCTGCGATGTAATCGTCTTCGGCCTGATCGGCGAGCGTGGTCGCGAACTGCGCGAGTTTCTTGATCATGAACTGGACGATGAACTGCGCGCCCGCTCGGTGCTGGTCTGCGCGACCTCGGACCGCTCGAGCATGGAGCGCGCGCGCGCAGCCTTCACCACCACGGCCATTGCCGAGGCCTACCGACAAAGCGGCAAACGTGTGTTGCTGCTTATCGATTCCCTGACCCGCTTCGCGCGGGCCCAGCGCGAGATCGGTATTGCAGCGGGTGAACCCCTCGGCCGCGGCGGCCTGCCGCCGTCGGTTTATACCCTGCTGCCGCGCCTGGTCGAACGTGCCGGCCGCAGCGAGCAAGGCTCGATCACCGCGATCTACACCGTGCTGATCGAACAGGACTCGATGAACGACCCGGTCGCCGATGAAGTCCGCTCGCTGATCGACGGGCACATCGTGATGTCACGCAAGCTGGCCGAGCGCGGTCATTATCCGGCCATCGACGTGCAGGCCAGTCTCAGCCGTATCACCAGCAGCGTCACGGACCGACAGCATCAGCGCGGCAACGTCACCCTGCGCCGCCTGCTGGCGGCTTATCAGCAGGTGGAAATGCTTCTGCGGCTGGGCGAATACACGCCTGGCAACGACGCCATGACCGACTGCGCAGTGCAACTGCATGAGCAGATCAACGGTTTTCTCCAGCAGGAGTTGCGCGAGCCTCAGGCGCTGCAGGACACCCTTCACCAACTTTATGCGCTGATCGATCATGCGCCGTAGGGTCGCGGTCGCAGTCGAGGAAGCGGCACCCGATCCGGACCCGCAACGTGACGCGCTGGTCGAGGTCGTCGCATTGCTCACACCGCTGCGGGAGCGGCGCAAAAACAGCCTGGAACGCCGCTGCCGGGAAGAGCAGGAACAGATCAGCCGAATGCAGGCTGCCATCGAACTGGCCGAACAGGAGTGTGTTGAAGACCTGCGCCAGCAGA
>LIDZ01013038.1_pt26 | contig 11056 bp, 10 predicted proteins | sample 644651 | NCBI WGS metagenome assembly LIDZ01 (sample SAMN03856242, study PRJNA289617) | food metagenome | isolation source: wine grapes on drying loft during traditional withering process | host: Vitis vinifera cv. Corvina | place: Italy: Gargagnago di S. Ambrogio di Valpolicella | collected 2014-01
GCGCTGCGGATTTGCTAGGACACTACGCTGCGCCGGGTTCTTGCTTTACACTCCCCGGCGTACATTCCTAAATCAATCGATGAGATCACCGTGCTCAAAGCACTTAAAAAGATGTTCGGAAAAAGCGAGGCTGAGCCGCTCGCGCCGGCTGCTCCCCTCTCCGTCCCCCAGCGCCAGACCGAAACTGTCTCGCGGGAACCGTCAGCAGCAGAAGTGCACGCGCCAGTGCCAGAGCATTCGGCAGCCGCTGCGCCGGTCGTCACTTCGCCTACCAGGGCAGAACGCCCGCGCCGTGAACGTGCGCCCAAGCCCGTCGTCATTCCCTGGAAACCCGAAGACTTCGTCGTCGAACCCCAGGAAGGCAAAACCCGCTTTCACGATTTCCCTCTCGCCCCCGAACTGATGCACGCCATTCAGGACCTGGGTTTCCCGTACTGCACGCCGATCCAGGCGGGCGTTCTGGGTTACACCCTCAAAGGCCGCGATGCCATCGGCCGCGCCCAGACCGGCACCGGCAAGACCGCCGCGTTCCTGATTTCCATCATCACGCAGCTGACCCAGACGCCTCCGCCGAAAGAGCGCTACATGGGTGAACCCCGCGCGCTGATCATTGCGCCGACTCGCGAGCTGGTGGTGCAGATCGCCAAGGACGCCGAGGCGCTGACCAAATACACCGACCTCAACGTAATGACGTTTGTTGGCGGCATGGATTTCGACAAGCAACTCAAACACCTCGAAGCGCGCCACTGCGACATTCTGGTCGCCACGCCTGGCCGTCTGCTGGACTTCGCCCAGCGCGGCGAAGTGCACCTGGACATGGTCGAAGTCATGGTGCTGGACGAAGCCGACCGCATGCTCGACATGGGCTTCATCCCTCAAGTGCGCTCGATCATTCGCCAGACCCCGCACAAGGGCGAGCGCCAGACGCTGCTGTTCTCTGCCACTTTCACCGACGACGTGATGAACCTGGCCAAGCAGTGGACGACAGAACCGGCGATCGTCGAGATCGAGTCGCTGAACGTCGCCAGCGATACCGTCGAGCAACACATTTATGCCGTCGCCGGCGCCGACAAATACAAGCTGCTGTTCAACCTGATCAACGACCACGGTTGGGAGCGGGTGATGGTCTTCGCCAACCGCAAGGATGAAGTGCGGCGTATCGAGGAGCGCCTCGTGCGTGACGGCATCAATGCCGCGCAGCTCTCAGGCGACGTGCCCCAGCACAAGCGCATCAAAACGCTGGAAGGTTTCCGGGAAGGCAAGATTCGCGTGCTGGTGGCCACCGACGTCGCGGGTCGAGGGATTCACATCGACGGCATCAGCCACGTGATCAACTTCACCCTGCCGGAAGTACCGGACGACTACGTACACCGCATCGGCCGGACCGGTCGTGCGGGTGCAGATGGCGTGTCGATCAGCTTCGCCGGTGAAGACGATTCGTATCAGCTGCCGTCGATCGAAGAAAAGCTGGGTCGCAAGATCAGCTGCGAAACGCCATCGACCGTGTTGCTGCGGCCAGTCGTGCGCGTGCAGCGGGCGGTTCCTGCGGCGGAGTAAGCCGCAAAAAAAAAGCGCAACCCTGGAAGGGGTTTCGCTTTTTTTGTGCCTGATCGGTGTCAGTCAGTGCCGTAACGAGGCGAACGCGGGCCATATAACAGACCTGCGGGTTTGCCGGCCGAGAGCAAACGCTGGCTGGCGATACCGGCGATAGGATGGCCTGCATCGGTTGAGCTGTTGATGATCTGCTTGACTGCCGCAGTGATCAGCATGCCAACCAAGCCGCCGCCGCTATTGTTGCCGCCTTCGTCACTGGACGCACTGGCAGTGCCGGTCCACAGCGTCGTTCCGCTGCGCAGGTCGACCAGCTTGGCGGTGGCCGCCACGATCGTTTGACTGCTGATGACCATGTAACTGGTGCCGTACTGCGTCACCTTGACGTACATCGCCGCATCCGCACCGAAGATTTCCCGCAGTTTGGCCGGGGATGTTTCCTGAATCTCGTTTGCGCTGGTCAGGCCGTTCTGCTTGAACGTCTCGTCGACCAGTGCCACTGGCAAGACGTAGTAACCGGCCTCCGCCAGCGGGAACGTGACTTGGGACAGCAGGCTGTATGTCGCCTTGACGTCGGGTGACTCGTTAACCGGTGGCAGCACCAGGATCGAGCGGGGTTTGCTTTCCTTGAAGGCCGAATAATCGACGGTCTTCGGCGCTACGCAGCCGCCCAGCAGGGTGGCTGCAAGCAGGCTGGCGGCCAGCGTCAGATAACGTGCGCTCATTTGGAGGCGACTCCTGTCTTGACGTTTCTAAGCAGAAAATCCATGTAGGTCGCCGACTCGGGGAACAGCCCCTTCTCGGTCCGAAACTCCTGCACCATCTGATCATCCTTGCCCAGACTGCCGTACAACATGCCCAACTGAGCGTGGTAGCCCGGTGGCGGATTGCCGTTGGTGGAACGTATCTTCTGCAGGTCTTCCTCCAGCTTGGCGACTTGCGCCTCTTTGGATTCACCCTTGAAGTATTCGTAGACCTCGGGCTGATAACTGCCCCACTGGTACAGGGTTTTGGGTTGTTGAGCGCAGCCGGCAAGCCACAGGCTTGCTGCCGCCATCGCGATCAACCGGAACTGACGGGTACTGTTTTGCATGTGAAACGAACTCCCTGTAGTGATCAGTTGGCAACCGGCTTCCAGCCACCGGCATCAATCGCCCGCACCATGTTGTTGACGGCTTCGCGCATGGCCAGATCCAGCACCTTGCCGTTGAGCGTCGAGTCATAGCTGGCAGTCCCGCCGAAACCGATGACCTCGCGGTTGGACAACTGATACTCGCCCGCGCCCTGAGTGGAATACACCACCTCGGACGTGCTGATGTTGACGATATTCAAGGCGACCTTGGCGTAGGCGATCTGGGACTTGCCACGACCCAGCAAACCAAACAGTTGCTGGTCTCCTACTTCTTTACGGCCAAACTCTGTGACGTCACCGGTCACCACATAATCAGCCCCACGGAGCCGCTGCGTTGTCTTTTTGATCGCCGCTTCCTGGCCGATCTCGGCCATGTTGTCGCGGTCCAGCACGTTGAAGCGATTGGTCTGCTGCATGTGGGTGATGAGAATGGTTTTGGCCTGTCCGCCAAGGCGGTCAACGCCGTCGGAAAAGATCCCGCGCATGTAGCTTGAACGGTTATCGAACTTGCCCACCGCGATCGGCGTACGTACGCCGGCGTAGGGAGTGTTGTAGCTCTCGACCTTTTCCACCGGCATCGCCCGCGAGCTCTCCGTGGCACAACCACTGACTACAACCAGCGTTGCCGCTGCCATCCCTGAAACGAACACCTGCTGCAATCGGTTCACACCCACACTCCGTATTTTCAGATTCATGTCCGTCCGTTGGCCTCAACTGCGCCTGCACAGGCACGGTTGATCGCCCGCAAGGTGCGGTGATTTGGGGCAAACGGAGGGGTTTTGACGAGATTGACGCGCAGGAACCGGAATACGGTTCCTGATAGACGAGCTCATTCCCTGAGGGATATCACAGTGATATCAATCCGGCCGCAATGCTAAGACGCCAGCTTACTGGCGTCAACCACTCTAAACAGCGCCTGTTTAACGGGCCTCTCAAACCGGCTTATTTCCAGCGATCCGCGGCCTTGTGGTCACTGTCGCGGCCCTCCACCCAACGGGCCCCTTCTGACGTGTTTTCCTTCTTCCAGAACGGCGCTCGGGTCTTCAGGTAGTCCATGACGAAGTCGCAGGCTTCGAATGCCGCCTGGCGATGGGCGCTGGCGGCCGCGACGAACACGATAGGCTCGCCCGGTTTCAATTCGCCCACCCGGTGAATCACTTCCAGCTTGAGCAGCGGCCAGCGCTGCTGCGCTTCATCGACGATCTTGAGCAGCGCTTTCTCGGTCATGCCGGGGTAGTGTTCAAGGAACATCCCTGCCACTTCAAGGCCGTCGTTGAAGTCGCGGACGTAGCCGACAAAGCTGACCACCGCACCCACGCCGACGTTGGCGTCGTGCATGGCATTCACTTCCGCGCCGGGATCGAACGCTGCGGCTTGCACTCGCACGCCCATATCAGCCTCCGGTGACGGTCGGGAAGAACGCCACCTCGTCGCCCGGCTCAACAGGCGTGTCCAGGGAGCACAGCTCCTGATTACGGGCGCACATGATGCCTTTCTCGCTGAGCACCTCCCACACACCACCGCGCGCGAGCAAATGCTGGCGCACGGCGTCGATGGTGGCGAACGCGCCTTCGAGCGTCTCACTCTCAGTGCCGAGGGTTTCGCGAAAACGCGCGAAGAACTGGACTTGCACGTGAATGGTCATTGGGCGTTCACCTGCTCGTCGGCGATGAAATGTCCGCTTTTGCCACCGAGTTTTTCGAGCAGTCGCACGTGCTCGATGGTCATGCCCCGGTCCACGGCCTTGCACATGTCGTAGATGGTCAGGGCGGCGATGCTGGCGGCGGTCAGCGCTTCCATTTCCACGCCGGTCTGGCCGGAGAGTTTGCAGCGGGCAAGGATATGCACGGTGTCAGGGCTTTCGGCGGTGAGTTCGACCTTCACGCCCGTGAGCATCAACGGGTGGCAGAGGGGAATCAGATCGCTGGTTTTCTTCGCGGCCTGAATGCCGGCGATGCGTGCGACGGCAAATACATCACCTTTGGGGTGCGCGCCGTCAACGATCATTTGCAGGGTTTCGGGCAGCATGCGCACGCGCGCTTCGGCCACGGCTTCACGGAACGTCACGTCTTTTTCAGTGACGTCGACCATGTGGGCGCGACCTTGGGAATCGAGATGAGTGAGCACGGGATGACTCCTGAACAGGAGCGGGGATTGTAGGGAGTTAGGGCTAGAAGCCACAAGCTGCAAGCTGCAAGCTGCAAGCTGCAAGCTGCAAGCTAACGACCTTAAGCGGACGTCGGCTTGCAGCTTGAGGCTAGAAGCTTGAAGCTTGAAGCTGATGTCACGTTACAAATGGCTCTCCGCGTATTCAGCCAGGATCGAGCGTGGAACACCTTGCAGACTGATGTGCACGCCGTTGGGGAAGTCCTTGAAACGCTCCGTCAGGTAGGTCAGCCCCGAACTGGTGGCCGACAGATAAGGGGTGTCGATCTGCGCCAGGTTGCCCAGGCAGACCACCTTTGAACCGGCGCCGGCACGGGTGATGATGGTTTTCATCTGGTGCGGCGTGAGGTTCTGGCATTCATCGATCAGGATCAGGCTCTGCTGGAAGCTTCGGCCACGAATGTAGTTGAGGGATTTGAACTGCAGCGGCACCTTGCTCAGGATGTAATCGACGCTGCCATGGGTGTTTTCATCGTCCATGTGCAACGCTTCCAGGTTGTCGGTGATCGCGCCAAGCCATGGCTCCATCTTTTCTGCTTCGGTGCCGGGCAGAAAACCGATCTCCTGGTCCAGCCCCTGCACGCTGCGGGTGGCGATGATGCGGCGATAACGCTTGCTGACCATGGTCTGCTCGATGGCAGCGGCCAGGGCGAGAATGGTCTTGCCCGAACCGGCCGCGCCGGACAGGTTGACCAGATGAATGTCCGGATCGAGCAGCGCGAACAGCGCCAGGCCTTGATAGATGTCGCGCGGCTTCAGCCCCCATGCTTCCTGATGCAGCAGCGGCTCTTGATGCATGTCCAGCAACAGCAACTCATCTGGCTTGACGCCTTTGACCCAACCGACGAAGCCTTGCTCATCGATGATGAATTCGTTGATGTGCACAGACGGAATCTGCTCGATCATCTGCACTTTGTGCCAGGTACGGCCGTGATCCTGGCGGGTATCGACCTTGCTCACCCGGTCCCAGAAAGAGCCGGTCATGGTGTGGTAGCCGCGGGACAGCATCGACACGTCGTCGACGAGTTGGTCGGTGCTGTAATCCTCGGCCTCGATGCCGCAGGCACGTGCCTTGAGGCGCATGTTGATGTCTTTGGTGACCAATACGATGCGCGTGTCCTTTTTCCGCGCATGCAGGTCAATCAACTGATTGATGATGATGTTGTCATTGAGGTTGTCGGGCAGCACCCGGTTGGGCTCTTGCCGCTTGTTCATGAGGATGGACAGATAGCCCTTGAAAACACCTGTACCGCGATCGATCGGTACGCCTTTTTCGACCTCCTCCGGGGTCGCTTCGCCGAGTGTCTTGTCAATCAAACGGATCGCCTGCCGACATTCGGCAGCCACCGAGTGCTTGCCCGCCTTGAGCTTGTCCAGTTCTTCGAGGACCGTCATGGGGAGTGCAACGTGGTGTTCTTCGAAATTCAGAAGCGCGTTTGGATCATGGATCAATACGTTGGTATCGAGCACGTAAAGGATTGGCTGGTTAGAGGAAGGGGTGCGTCCGTGGTCATCCATACTCGCTCACCTTTGTAGTAGCCGGGTGGCGCAACACACAGCGATGTTGCGTCACGAAAAGGCCGCCGAGGCTTTCCCCTTGAGGCAGGAGAAAATTGCGCAAAGTGGGGTCTGGAATGACGCCACCTGTGTTGCAGGGTTCGGCGGTCTGTTGTCGTAATACCGCAAAACCGATGACATAAAAACGCGTTTCAGCGCTTTTTGAAGTTTATTTTTCAGGGGGCGAATTAGGCCTTGGCGGATGGGGCAACCGCGTTTAAAGTCGGAAGTCCGGTCTGGGATAAATCCTCAGAAATTTCCGACATCTCCCCCTATCTATTCCTTTTCTTTCGCGGCCGGCGCCGTCTGATCTGTCGCTGCACCCGGCTGCTCGGCGGGCTCTTCTGCGGCGTCATCGTCTGGCGTGTCATCTTCCTCATCCGGCACATCTTCTTCGTCCGCCAACTGCTGCGGATAAATATGGCAATCCTCCCAGATCACACCGCTTTGCGCGGTATTGGCCATCAGCCATGGGACCGCCTGTTGCGGCTTGTCCGTGCTGTCATGAAACACCACATTGCCGCGCCGCCACAGCAGCATCAGCGTCAGCACCCGGTTGGCAGCCTGCTCGGCGCTGATGCGTCCGGTGCTGTCCTGGGAATCGATGTTCCACAGCGACACCCGCAGCTGCTGATCGCGGAAGAACGGCGCGCTGTCGGCACGACGATGCCCGTAAGGCGGACGGAACAGCGGCACGAAATTGTCCGGCAACACCTGCTGAATCAGCGCGGCCGTGCGCTGGATGGAGTCTTGCCAGTCGCGCCAATGGGCATGGGACCTGAACTCCCAGCCTTGCAGGCCGACGCATTGCTGCCGGTAGACGTTTTGCAGCGCTGGCGCTGAAGTGCTGTCGAGACGACTTTGCAGGCTTTTGCCCAGGACGAAGAACGTCGCGGTGATCTTCTGTTGGCGCATGAAGTCAGCCAGCCAGTCCGTGGCCCCATCAGCAACCGTCGGACCGCTCTCGAAATTGAGCAGGAAGGTCCGGTCCGGCATTTCTTCGCCGCTGAGTTCGTCGGAGTTATAGCGCTCGATCTCGCTGCTGGTCTGCGGGAACAGGGCGGCCATGCGCAACAGTTCGTTGAGATAACGCTGGCTGAAGGCATCGGCCGGCGCCGCCCACTGCGCATAGAAGGAATCATCGGCCACTTTGTATTCGGCGGCGCGCTGACGCAGCATCGGCACGTCGTCGACCAGCACGCAGAACGAGGCGTCGGCTTCACAGGTTTTTTCAGCGAATGTCCAGTTCTCGAACAGGCGCGTCCACAACCGTGTGCGGATCAGGTTCACCGTCGGCAGGTTGATCTGGCGCAGCCCCAGGCGCGCACTCAGCTGGGCATCGCTGAGCTTTTCGCTTTCCAGCAACTGATGGGCGAAGCTGAGAATCTGGGCGCGAGAAGCGACGTCGAACAGCTGCGGCGTTTCCAGAGCCTCCGGCCAGACTGCGCGATCCAGCATCGCGATATCGCCCGTGGCCGCCTGTGCGTTGAGCCCCAGCAAACAGGCTCCGATCAATAACAGCATGCGCAAAACGACGTGCTCCCAATCCTTGATAAAGAGGCCGAAAACCGGCGAGGCACTATAGCGGATTTGCCCAGGGCCAGATGGCCGGATTCGGGCACGGCTTCCGTAGGATTGCGCCTATCGACACCATAGCTGGAGTGAACCGCACGCAACCCCTAGAATCGCCCGACGATTAAAGGAGACCTGCCCATGCTGATGGTGATTTCCCCAGCCAAAACCCTCGATTTCGAAACGCCGCCTACCACCAAGCGCCATACCCTGCCGCAATTTCTGGATCATTCTCAGGAGCTCATCAGCCAGCTGCGCGACCTGACCCCTGCGCAGATCGGCGAGCTGATGCACCTGTCCGACAAGCTCTCGGGCCTCAATGCCGCCCGCTTCGGCAGCTGGGATCCGGCGTTCACCCCCGAAAACGCCAAACAGGCACTGCTGGCATTCAAGGGCGATGTGTATACAGGGCTCGACGCCGACACCCTGAGCGGACCCGATCTGACTTACGCCCAGAAGCACCTGCGCATGTTGTCCGGGCTCTATGGGTTGCTGCGCCCCCTGGACCTGATGCAACCGTATCGGCTGGAAATGGGCACAAAACTGGCGAACGCCAGGGGCAAGGATCTTTATGCATTCTGGGGCGACCGCATCAGCGAGTGGCTGAACGATGCGCTGAAAGAACAAGGCGACGACGTGCTGCTTAACCTCGCGTCGAACGAGTACTTTTCGGCGGTCAAGCGGCCGGCACTTAATGCCCGCGTGATCGAAACCGAGTTCCGTGACCAGAAAAACGGCCAGTACAAGATCATCAGCTTCTATGCCAAGAAAGCACGGGGCATGATGACCCGCTTCGTCATTTCCGAGCGCATCAGCAAGCCCAAAGACCTGGCCCAGTTCGATGCCCACGGCTATCGATACAGCAAAGAACTGTCCTCCCCGGACAAGCTCATTTTCCTGCGCGATGAGCAAGATGCCTGACTGGCACCTGCCCTTTCCTGCGACCAAATGCCTGCCCGTCTTCAACCAATGACGGGCATCGCGACGCCATTTCATCCCTACTTCAGTGCACTGCTCAGCGCACATTTCTCGTGATTTTAGTGCGAGCAGGCAAACACCATCATTCGAATGCGTCTGTCCATCCAACCGAAAGCAAACAAAAACAGTGACTCTGTTCGCAAATTCCCACACTTACTTAGTTCATAAGCTACAGTTTGCACGGACGAACGGTAGTGCTGACAGCTAATTGGCGCCAACTAACAGTCGAAAACTAACGGTTCTTTTTTTTCTCAAAAAATTAACAACTTTTTTTGCAGATTTCGGGTCGTGAATTTGAACTAGTGACACCCCACCCTGCAGGCCGGCCAAAGCCTTATAAACTAAGGCTCAAACCTTGATCGCCAGCACGCTGGATCCCGCCAGAAAGCACCGAGTGTTACGAAAAATCTCAAAAAGAGGACGAGCGGCCCGGAACTTATGGGGATTGCCCACGCTCCTACATCCCGTAACAATTCTCGTCCCCCATGTAGGACATCTCTTACATGGCACATGGACAGATCTGGAAGTTGCTTCTCAACGAAGTTAGACCCATGGGTCAAGTGGTACGTACAAGGAGTCACGCACCAAACTAGTTGAAGTGAATTGAGCTAGCACCATTCGGGTGCCCGCAGTCGTGAATCGGGGCAGATTCATCGGGAGACGGCCAAAAGCCTTGCCCTTGATCGCCTGAGCATGACGCGCAAATCATCCGTCGGAGTGCCTGCCACATCCCAGATCGGGAACCTATATAAATATGTATGGGCTACTCGACACTTTTGATCTGTAACATTCGGGTTTACCTTTCATCCAGGTAACTCACCCTTAATTCTGCCTGTGCTTGTCACGCGACATTCATTTGCCGTGCGTACGAGTGCGCGAAAAGTTGTAAGACAGTTTTTATATTCGGCCAACTAATGGCGTAAACATTGAGGAGATTACTATGCGTATCAGCATCTTTGGTTTGGGCTATGTCGGTGCAGTCTGCGCAGGCTGCCTCTCGGCGCGTGGTCATGATGTTGTTGGCGTGGACATCTCCGCTGCCAAGATCGATCTGATCAACAAAGGCAAGTCGCCAATCGTTGAGCCAGGTCTGGGCGAGTTGCTGGAAACCGGCATCAAGACCGGCAAACTGCGTGGCACCACCGACTTCTCCGAAGCGATCCGCGACACTGACCTGTCGATGATCTGCGTTGGCACGCCAAGCAAGAAGAACGGCGATCTGGAGCTGGACTTCATTGAATCGGTCTGCCGCGAAATCGGCTTCGTACTGCGTGACAAGAGCACCCGTCACACCATCGTCGTGCGCAGCACCGTTCTGCCAGGTACCGTCGCAAACGTTGTCATCCCGATCCTCGAAGACTGCTCGGGCAAGAAAGCCGGCGTTGACTTCGGTGTCGCGGTCAACCCTGAATTCCTGCGTGAAAGCACCGCGATCGCTGACTACGACCATCCTCCGATGACCGTTATCGGCGAATTCGACAAGGCGTCCGGTGACGTTCTGCAATCCCTGTACGAAGAACTCGACGCACCGATCATCCGCAAGGACATCGCCGTTGCCGAAATGATCAAGTACACCTGCAACGTATGGCACGCGACCAAGGTCACTTTCGCCAACGAAATCGGCAACATCGCCAAGGCAGTCGGCGTCGACGGCCGCGAAGTGATGGACGTGGTCTGCCAGGACAAGGCTCTGAACCTGTCGCAGTACTACATGCGCCCAGGCTTCGCTTTCGGCGGTTCCTGCCTGCCGAAGGACGTCCGCGCCCTGACCTACCGCGCCAGCACTCTGGACGTTGAAGCACCTCTGCTCAACTCCCTGATGCGCAGCAACGTTTCCCAGGTTCAGAACGCTTTCGACATCGTTGCTGCCAGCGACACTCGCAAAGTTGCCCTGCTGGGTCTGAGCTTCAAGGCCGGTACCGATGACCTGCGCGAAAGCCCACTGGTCGAGCTGGCAGAAATGCTGATCGGTAAAGGCTACGACCTGAGCATCTTCGACAGCAACGTCGAATACGCTCGCGTTCACGGCGCCAACAAGGACTACATCGAGTCCAAGATCCCGCACGTTTCGTCCCTGCTGAACTCGGACTTCGACGCGGT
>LIDZ01011689.1_pt8 | contig 11052 bp, 11 predicted proteins | sample 644651 | NCBI WGS metagenome assembly LIDZ01 (sample SAMN03856242, study PRJNA289617) | food metagenome | isolation source: wine grapes on drying loft during traditional withering process | host: Vitis vinifera cv. Corvina | place: Italy: Gargagnago di S. Ambrogio di Valpolicella | collected 2014-01
TGCCATACCGATATTACCGCGGTCGATGATCGCGATCAGGTAACAGAGGATAAGAAAGGGAAGCAGTCGCCATGCAACCCGGCGCATGGTGGTGCGTTCGAGTTCGGTGACCGGTTGAGTCGGTTGGGTGCGGGCCATGGTGCTCTCCTGTGTTTATTTTTGTGGAGAAACGGTAGATCTTCGCTCCGCCAGCTCGGCAGCGGGGCGCAAGCCGGATCAGCTATCGAGCAATTGGCGATTCACCACGCAGCGAGGGTCCAGCGCGTCGCCGTCCCACACTTTCATGATCTGTTGAACGGCCAGCAGCCCTACGCGATCACGGGATTCAGTGGTATTGGCACCCGTATGCGGTGTGGCGACAAGATTTGGCAGTTGCCACAGCGGACTGTCGGCAGAAGGCGGTTCCGGGTTGAACGTGTCCAGCCCCGCGCCCGCGATTGTGTTGCTTTGCAGCGCCTGGATGAGCGCCGGGGTGTCGACCAGTTCGCCGCGAGCAGTATTGATCAGGATGCAGTTGGAGCGCATACGGTTCAGTTGCGCGGTACTGATCAGGTTGCGATTTTCGTCAGTCAGCGGGCAATGCAGGCTGATGATATCGCTGGATTCGATGAGGCGGTCGAAATCGGTTTCGCGCTCGACGTGTGCCCGTTCGGGTAGCGTTTTGAGGTAAGGGTCGAAGACCTTGACCTTCATCTGCAACGGCGCAACCAGATCCATCAGGATGCTGCCGATCGCCCCAAGGCCAACCAGCCCCAATGTCTTGCCGGACAACTCGATGCCGTTGGCGGTGGCCTTGTCCCAATGCCCCTGACGTGTACGGGCATCCAGCCAGGCAATTTGCCGAGCCACGCTGAACATGAGCGCGAACGCATGTTCGGCCACGGATTGCGCATTCGCCCCCAGGGCGATCATGACAGGCACACCTTTCTCTGCCGCTGCCTGAATATCGATGGTGTCGTAGCCGACTCCATGCTTGGCGACCGCCTTGAGCCTGGACGACGCCTCGATCATTTCTCGCGTGAGTTTGCCTTGCCTGACGATGATCGCGTCGGGCTGCACGTCGCGGATGAGCGAAGTGAGCTCTTCAGCCGGCAGGTAAGGGGTGGTGGGGAAAATCTGAATGCCCAGATCATTTGCATAGCTCATCACGTCGTGTGCCAGGGCGGGACCTGTCAGCAGAATCTTGCGGGTCATGGATGCGTACCTTGTTCTTGTTTGCGTTCGCGTTTGGTGTGCGACCGGGCAGCGACTTCAACCCGATATCCAAACCCTACCATAATGAAATGCCATTTCACTATCCTGATTTTTATCGGACTAAAAAAGTTTATTAATTATTTTTTACCACTTGATTGATCAAAAATGAAATGTGATTCTGAAAATGGCATTACACAGCTTTTCGGTGGCACCCCATAATTTCAAGAGAGATATGCCCCATGACGATTGGATTCCGAGTCCTCGAAGCAGCCCGCAAAGTCAGCGCCGAGTGGGTGTCACGTTATCGCGACGTACCCGTCGCAAACGTCAGCGATTCGATGAATAGAATGACCGCAGGCGGCGCTCGCCTGCGTCCGATGCACCGTGAAGGTGTGCTGGCGGGACCTGCCTTGACTGTAAAAGCCCGGCCCGGCGACAACCTCATGCTCCATTACGCCATTGATATCGCTGAGCCGGGCGATGTGATCGTGGTGGATGCGGGGGGAGATCTGAGCAACGCGCTCATCGGCGAGATGATGGTGGCCTATGCGGTGAAACGTGGCGTGGCAGGCATTGTCATCAACGGCGCGATTCGGGACGCAGGGAGCATTGCTGCCGGGACATTCCCGATGTTCGCAGCGGGCATTTCCCACCGGGGCCCCTACAAGGACGGACCGGGTGAGATCAACGTGGCCATTGCTATCGACGGAATGGTGATCGAACCGGGTGATCTGGTCATAGGTGATGAGGATGGCTTGCTGTGTGTACCGTACGAGCATGTCGCCGACGTCTATGATCGAGCCTCGGCCAAACACCATGCCGAACAAAAGCAACTGGAACAGATCGCTAGCGGAGAAAACGATCGCTCGTGGGTCCTGGAATCCTTGAAGAAAAAGGGCTGCCAGCTACCGCAGTAATTCGTTACAGCCGGCGTGCGCACGGCCGCAGCGCAATGCTGCGCCGTGTCATGACGTTCCGCCAGACGACTGTCGAAGGCGGCGGGGATGTGAGTGCCGGACTTGATGCTCAGCGCTGAGCAGGTATCGTGTAGGCGACATGTTGAAAAACACGCGGCCCTGAACCGGGCCATACGATATTTTTCAAGGCGCGATGCAGAGACCTCATGGCGCTGACGGCACAAGGATTATGTTCATGAAAGCTTTTCAGATCGGATCTCAACAAGGCCTGGACGCGCTGACCGCGACCACCCGGCCCGAGCCGATCGCCGGGCCGGGGCAGGCCATCGTGGCGCCTCGCCTGGTGAGCCTCATCAGCCGGGATGTTCAAATCCTGCGTGGTACATACGGACCCAGACAATTACCAGAGCGCATTCCCATGTCCGAAGGCGTGGGTGAAGTCATCGCGGTCGGCGAGGGCGTCAGCCAGGTCAAACCGGGCGACCGGGTCATCTGCGGTCACTTTCCCAGCTGGCTGCAGGGCGAATTTCGCACCAGTGTGTTCGCCCACGATATCGGTGTAACCCATGACGGCTGGCTGGCTGAAAAAGTCGTATTGCCCGCTGCTGCCTTGATTCACGTACCGGACGCGTTGGCTGACAAGGACGTTGCCGCACTGGCATCCGCAGGTCTGACCGCCTGGAACGCGCTGATGGAGGTCTGCAAGGTCAAACCGGGTGAGCTCGTCCTGTGTCTGGGGACCGGCGGAGTGGCGCTGGCCGCGTTGAAACTGGCCAGGCTTCACGGCGCACGCGTAGCGATCACCTCATCGAGTGACGAGAAGCTGGACATCGCGCGTCAGCTTGGCGCCGACATCACGATCAATTACCGCACGCACCCGGACTGGGCAGCGCAGGTCATGGCGCTCAGTGATAACGCCGGTGCCGACATCATTATCGAGACAGGAGGCCAGGACACCTTGGGGCAATCGATCGCGGCGGCTGCCGTCAACGGCCGTATTGCCGTGATAGGCGTGACGCCAGGTCAGCACTCGCCGATTCCCGACTACCTGTCGCTGATCCTCAAAAACGTCACAATCAGAGGCATCGCCAACGGCAGCCGCGAGATGTTTGTCGACCTTATTCGAGCCATCGAGGCCAATGGAATTGAAACGGTGGTCGCCAGGACATTCAAATTCGCCGATGCCCCCGAAGCCTACGCGTATTTCGCCGCCGCGCAGCACATCGGCAAGGTGTTGATCGAGTTTGAACGGAAGTGAGGTCACTGCGCCGTAGTTGAACCTATAGCGAAAGGCTTACACACGCTGGGGTGGATCAGCCCTGTACGACATGCTCGCGAAGTAGCAATCTATACCCATCAACCGTTGCGCAGGAGGCGCTTCGGAGGTCAGGGATGATCACCATTGCCGGGATGGCTTCTGACAGGATGTTGGAATGGTATTGATAGAAAAACGACCCGCTTCGGCGGGTTTTTTTATGGGCGCAAGGAATGGAGCGATGCGCGCATACCCGAACAGGGTGGTAGTTTACCCTCGAAGTTGATCAGTCGAGCAGGGCGTTGATGATGTGCGGCGTATGCCGGATGGCGCGGCGGTAGCGGTCTGGACGGGTATCAACCGATCTACAGACCGTACCGCTGCATGGCGTGAAAATCCCTGGTCGTGGAAAATCAATAAAACCTCCCTCAGCTCAGACAGCCGCCTGAAACATCTCTACAGGGATGGGCGGCTGCACGCGATGCTCGGCATGCAACCAGCGAAGTAGCGCACTGCGCCCCGCGATTCCCATCTTTACTGCCGCGCGCTTGAAGTAGCTTTCTACCGTGCTGACTTTCAGATCAAGCCTGTCCGCCAATTGAGGCACCGTGAGACCGGCCAGCAGCCCGACGCACACTTCGGTTTCGCGCGAAGACAGACTCAGTGCCGAGGCCTCCAGGCGACCAAGGAAACGCTGACGCAGGCCTTCCATGGCATCTTTGTTTTTCAGGCTTTTCGCGACAGGCGAGGGTATGGAAGCAACAAGGGTAGGTGTTACGGTCGCAATGTGCTGTTTCACGATGGGCAATACGACCCAGGACAGGTCCTTGAGCCGGGCGCGCTCCTGACTGGTGAATGCCTTGGCAGAGGGCGATCGATAGACCGACAGCACATATTCCCCCTTGCCCGGATAAGCGAGGTGTACTTGGGGGAAGGACGCGTGAGGGAGCAGATGATCTGGCTTTTCTTGTGCGTTGTAGGAGGGCGACTCAAACCTTATGGATCTGTCGACGCGAGTGTCTGCCAGCTCTGTCGGGCTCAACAGAACAGGCTCCAGACGCCTGCTTTCGATCCCCGGGTTAAGCACCTGGTGCAGATTTCCACCAAATGCACCGATGGCGTGAGTGCCGGTTACTTCATTCGTGGAGCGACTGAGTCCCTGAATGACATGGGTCGCATCCACGGGCAGCGACGCGGTGATCATCTCGTGGAGCAAGCGGGCGAACTGGCGGCTTCCGATACCGGAGATCACTTTACCGAGGTGTGGAAAGAGCTGTTGCATGTTCATCGGGTTTCCTTTTTCCGTTTATAGAGAGACACGCCAAGGCGCAGCCTTGATTCAGCAGATAAGTAACTGTTCTGTAGTAGTCGAGCCCTGCGGTCAAACAGGTTATATGCAGACCGTAATACAACATTCAGACGGGCTGAACAGGAGTTTGAAAGTTAGACGTCAACGGCGTCCAAGAGCATGCAGCAGTAAAAAGTCAATCGTGTTACGAGAGGCGAGAACGCTAACCGTAAGCAAGGCACTCTTTAATAGCGGCAACTCTTTTATCGATGTTTATTGAGTTTGATGTTTCCCGTACAGCAGGGGTAAATGCGAATCACTCTGAATAATTAACGGACCGGCTGACGACCGTTGCCCTATAGAGCAGCAGCGTATGGCCTGCAGTGACAGTGCAGAGCTCTCCAGTAACGTTGGCATGACGTTCAACTCCTATCCCTATCCATGTTGTTAACGCATACGCACAGGGCGTGGCGATACGGGTCGTGCAGCACTCACGTGTTTATATTAAGGTGATCATATTGATCGCAAGGAACTTGAATAAACTCAAGCTGACCGTTATGACCGAAAACTAACCATATAGTTCATGTTTCACGCGCCAATTGCAATTAAAAAAGTTAAACCAACAAGAGAGCATTCACAGTAGGTGCGGCTACAGGCTGGAGGAGGGCACTGCGCCCAGTATCACTGGATATGCTGCGCCGCGCTAAGAAGCGCATGACGCTCCGGCCAGCCGCTCTACTATTTATGAGGCCCGATAGCAAGTGAAGGCGTGCTCATTGACAGCTTAGTGCACAGCAAGTGCGCGTAACAACACCCTTCATCAGGGCACTCTTGTTTTTTATTTTATTTTCTGCTGGTTTCGCTACAAGCATTTTATAATTCTATTCGCCGCACAACAGTAGCCTCGCTCGGTTTAGCAGATGGATGGCTGACCGTGCAGCACGGGCGGCCTCGTCGAGCGCACGATGCAGATTGACTTCGGCCGCCGGGCGAGACGAGCAGACAGGTAGCGCACCGCGACTCATGGTGGAATCACGCTGTTTGAGATACGCCTGTCATCCACTTGACCAGGCCGTGCCGCCCCCTCACGCCAAGCTTCGCTCCGGCCCGCTTCAGATAGGTCTCGATGGAGCTGTTCTTGACATGAAGCTTGTCGGCCAGCTCTGGGACCGTTGCGCCAGCCAATATGCCAAGGCATATTTCTTTTTCACGCAATGACAGCCGGACCTCCGATCGACTCAGCTTTTCGTTGAATTCACGTTGAAGCTGGTGACCGCCCTGCGTAACGGCTTCGTTGTCAGCATGCGCAGTGCACAAGGTACGGGTCGTCTGGGCATGTCGCTCCAGCAGGGGCAACAGTGCCTCTGAAAAATTTTTCAAGAACGATAATTCGTGAAGTGAAAAGTCACGTTGGTGGTGTTCGCGGTGCAAGGAAATGACACAGCGTCTGTTCGACTTGCGCGACACGAGGTTGCAGTGATATGTCCCGGACGAACCCGTGCTGCAGGGTGATTTAAGATGAACGAGCAGAAAGTCGTCCACATTGAGCATTCGGGCGAGCAGCATCTCCTGGTTCTGCGAGACAGTCAGACTGGCCGGCTTCTGATCCGCGCTCTCTTGCCCGAGGGGCTGGATGCTGATCACGTTTCCTTCATTCTCGTCGATCGTCCATTCACTCAGGTCGAGTAAATCGATAGGGACGGTGGCCGCGATGATTTGGTACATATTCGAGGCAAATCCTGTATCACCCACGCTTGCGATTAACTTCCCCAGCTCCAGAAAATACGCTGACTGATTTCCCGTCATTTGTAGATTGGCTTCCATTACACATTCGCCCCCATGGCATTAGTTTCCAGCCGAACCAAAAGCAACCTCGCATACAGGACAGCCCTCTCAATGCCTGGCAATGAGTACACTGTCTGATTGTAGGACAATATTACTGGCGTATTAAAGAATTTACACACTGGGAGCATGACCAGTCTGTAGGGGAAAAGGGGGACAAACGTCTCGCTAGAGGCCGGTTCGCCAGTCATGACCGTGTTCAATAGCACTTGGCAAATCCCATAAGAGGAAATCCAGTGTGATGTCTCAGAATAAAAGATCTTTGAGTGACCGGTCTTTCTAAACATCACGGTGTAACGACTTAAACATGACGCCTGCAGCGAAATACGAGACAGCGCAGTTGTCTCGAAAATAAAGTTCTTCACGTCCTCGAGTGCGCTACCTCATGCGGCCACTCTAGTGTGCTCAACGCCTATTTCGCTTTGGCGTTTCAGACCCTGCGAGTCGGCGGCACCGATCGCCGCGCTCGCACAGGAACCGGTTCCAGGCCAGGCGCCGCTGTCCGGAAAAGCCGAACGGAGCAATCGGCGACGCCCCCGTGACAATGTCCCTGAATGCGGGGACAGACGCACACAGGCCCTGATGTTTCCATTGGTACATGGCTGCAGGATGAACGCCCGCCTCGCAGGACAGCTGCAGTATCGAAGTAGAGATTCTCATGTACACCCTTTATTTAAGTGTTGATCCGTTGATTCATCCGAGATCCGGGACGCCCAGTGAGTGGGGAATACAGTGAGCATTGTCGGCTTTTTCCGGAAATTGAATTTCCGCAAAATCCTTTTGAGGATCGTATTGATCGATCTGGCGGTCTCGTTGGCTGGCTATGCCTTTTATAGAGGCGCCAGCGGGGAAGAAGAGACTGCCTTTCTGTCAGCCGCAGCAGAAGTGACGGACATTGAGTACGCCGTATCGGCACAGGGCGTGCTTCAGGGCCGCAATCAGGTGGACGTCGGAGCCCAGGTTTCCGGGCAATTGCAGTCGCTGAAGGTCAAACCAGGTGACAGGGTCAAAAGAAACCAGCTGTTGGCAGAGATCGATCCACTGCCCGCCAGAAATGCTCTGCGACAGGCGGTTGTCAAGATCGAACAGCTCACGGCTGAGCGGGACGCGACGCTGCATAAATTGAAACTTGCCGAGTCGAATGACCGCAGATACCAGGCTCTCGGCTCCACGACGGCGGTTTCCAAAGCGGATCAGGACAAGGCCCGATTTGAGCTGGAGACCCAACGCGCCAATCTGGCTTCGCTCACTGCGCAATTACACACGGCCCGAGTGCAGGAAGAAGCCTCACGCATCAAACTCGATTACACACGAATCTTCGCGCCAATGGATGGTCAGGTCCTCGCCATCGTCACCCAGGAAGGCCAGACCGTGATCGCAGACCAGATGGCACCGGTGATTCTGAAGATGGCGCAACTCGACAGCATGATCGTGAAAGCGCAGGTCTCCGAAGCCGATGTACTCAAGATCAAACCCGGCCTTCCGGTTTACTTCAGCATCCCCGGCGATCCTGACAAACGCTATGACGCCACACTCAAAGCGATCGAACCGGGACCTTTGGATGCCGCAAGCCAGTCCAGCGCAACAGGCGAAAACAAGAAAGCGGTTTTCTACAACGCTCTTTTCGATGCCCCCAACCCTGAAAACCGCTTCTACATCAACATGACCGCCAGCGTCCGAATTGTGCTCGAGGCAAAGGAGGGCGTGTTGACGATCCCTGTTGCCGCACTGGGTGACCGGCGGGAAGACGGCACCTACAGCGTAAGAGTTCTGGGTGAAGGTAACGAGGTCAGAACGGCATACGTGGAGCCGGGTATCAATAATCAGGTCAGGGTCGAAGTGCGTTCAGGGCTCAAGGCCGGCGACAGGGTTGTGATTGGAGAGCAGGGCGGTGTGGAAGGTGTTTGAGGGTATGCCGAATAACAAGGCATCGAAGACAATCGTAAGTCTGCGTCAAATCGATAACGGATAAGTTGCAGGCGTCTGATAAGTGAAGCAGGCGTACGTTTTAAAAATAAGGTCAACCGTGGATTAACAATCAATGCCAGCCACAGGCATGTCCTGAAGGCATACGCGTTTGCCCATGCGCCATGGGTGTTCATATCTGGAAATCAGGCGAGCTGGAAAACAAATCTATTTTGGAGTGTTGGGTATGGCTATGTATTACGTCGCAATTGCAATGCTCACCGTGCTGCTGGTGCCAGGGCCGACCAATTCACTGCTGCTGCAGTCAGGGATCAGTCGCGGGCTGAGCCTGTATTCGCTGAAGCTGGTCGCTGCCGAATGGGCGGCTTATATGATTCAGATCAGCGCATGGGGCTTATCCATTGACGCGCTGATCGAACACTATGGCTGGGTGGTGGTGACAACCAAGGTTCTGGCCGTGATATTCCTGTTCTACATTTCTCTGAAACTATGGTTTTCGATTCACCAGGACCCTGATGGAAAGCCATCTCCGATTTCGGTCTCCGCGTTGTTTCTGGCAACACTCAACAATCCGAAAGGGCTGTTTTTCGCTACGCTCATAGCCCCCGCCGGGACGTTTTTGCAAGTGCAAAGCTATCTTTCATTCATGACGGTTTTTTCCCTGGTCGTTCTTCCTGTCGGTATGACATGGGTTGCGCTGGGTGCCGTTTTTGGTCGAAAACTACCGTCGATAATATCGGGCAATCGAGTCAACCGATTGGTTTCAGTGGTCATTGCACTGTTCGCGACGATTGCTTTGTATAACGTGGCCACCACAGCAATCTTCGCCTGAGTTATTCACCCCGGTAGCACTCAGTCACTACGCCGTCTTTTAAACAAGTCCCTAACGTTGATTGTACTTATGTGGTTAACAACTATTGGAGTGGTCACGTGAGCTACCGTGACCTCGTGCTCAGTGAAGATGAAGAGGCCGAGTTGAATCGGCGCTTTGAATCAGCCACGATCAGTCAGCGCGAAGGCCGTCGTGCGCAGGTGATTTTGCTCGCGGCACAAGGCTATTCACGTAACGAGATTGCCAGGTTGACCGGGCTGTCGGTTGTTTCAGTCACCCGTTGGTGCAAGCGTTTTCGGGAGCTGCGCCTGCAAGGCCTGGTGGATCTTCCTGGACGAGGCCGCAAGTCATCCCTGCCAGCAGAAGCATTGAGACAAGCCCTTGATCAAGTCACTCAGCCGTGTATCGGCCATGCTCGCTGGAGCTGCCGAAGCATGGCGAAGCTCGTCGGTATATCGCCGGCCAGCGTCCAGCGTATTTGGGCCGCCAACGACATAAAACCGCACTTGGCAAACGTGCCAAAACTGCACGGTGATTCTGACGTCGAAGAGAAATCCCAGGAAGGTGGCGGGGTCATATCCAAAACGCCCGAATAAGGCGTTGCTGTTCTGGTGTGAGGAATCAAGCCTGGGACAGGCTCTGCGGCTTGGACGGCCTGGACTGCGGAGCAAGATCAGGCTCGCACTGGAATACCTGCAGGGCACTTTATCAGCGCCATTGAGTAACGGTATCTGCCATGGCTGATATTGCTGAGCTGAATACCGGCGCGCAGGTGCTTCCTGAGTCGCAACCCGCTACGCCGGGTTGCTCTCAGCCATGATTGGGCATTGGCTCGCGGCGCGCACGTATCAGATCACGCGCCGAATAGAAGCCTTGCACTAGGCGATTCTTTGACCGGTACTCGCACATCACGAGCAGAGTGTCCGGGAGAGGGATGATCGCGGGTTCATGCTTGACCACCATGATTTTGCCGCCCGAGCGAAGGCGTACATGTGTTCCAGGTTCAAATGTGCCCATCTTCAGTTCCTCCTCACAAGGGTTTTGATGTCCGCTCCGTCCAGCCGCCGCCCAACGCCTTGTAGAGATTGACTTCGGCGGTCAGTTGCGACAATCGGTCGGTGATCAGGTTTTGTTGAGCGCTGAATAAAGAGCGTTGGGCGTCGAGAAATGTCAGGCTGTTGTCGACGCCGATACGGTAACGACGTTCGGCAAGGCGGTAGTATTCCTGGCTTGCCTGTACAAGGTCGCTCTGCGCCTTCAGCTGATGTTTGTAGGTCTGACGCGCAGCCAGACCATCGGAGACTTCCTGAAAGGCGGTCTGTATCGATTTTTCGTACTTTGAAACGCTTATATCCTTCTGGATCTTCGAGTAATCAAGGCTTGCCCGCAGACTGCCGGCGTTGAAAATCGGGATGTCGATCTGCGGCGAAAACACCCAGCCTCCAGAGCCCGCTTTAAACAGGCCGGACAGCTCGGTACTGGATGTACCAGCGTTGGCCGTCAGGGTAATACTCGGGAAGAACGCCGCTCGCGCAGCACCAATGCTGGCGTTGGCCGACTGCAACTGGTACTCGGCCTCAAGAATGTCAGGGCGTCGTTGCAGCAGGTCAGAAGGCAGCCCCGCCGGCACTTCGGCGAGCCAGTCCGAGGAAAGCGGACGGTTGGGCGCGCTGTCCGCAACCGTCGTGCCCACCAGCAAAGTCAGGTTGTTGAGATCCTGGGCGACCTGACGCTGGAACGTCGCCAGACTTGCCCGTGCGCTCTCCACCGATGTGCGCGACTGGGCCAGGTCCAGTGA
>LIDZ01000710.1_pt19 | contig 11043 bp, 13 predicted proteins | sample 644651 | NCBI WGS metagenome assembly LIDZ01 (sample SAMN03856242, study PRJNA289617) | food metagenome | isolation source: wine grapes on drying loft during traditional withering process | host: Vitis vinifera cv. Corvina | place: Italy: Gargagnago di S. Ambrogio di Valpolicella | collected 2014-01
TGATCAAAAATTAACCAAAGATTGTGTGCTTTTAGCTACTCAAATCACATGCGAGATATTGAAGAAAAACAGCTTTGAAACCATGGTCATAGTAAGACATGTGGACGATGATGACTGGTTTATTGATGGCAAGAGTCTGGCTGAATGGGGGAAAAATTCGTTTAGACTTGAAGTTACTGTCGTGGATGAAACATGTAGCAAAGATCAGAAAGCAGCGTTTCAAAAAGCAATTTACAAAGCTATGGAACAAGCTATTGGTAACCTACATCCTCAGTCAAATGTGCATGTTATTGATTGTAAAGCTGCTTCATATGGATATACAGGGATAACGCAAGAATACAGATATCAGCATAAAGATGAGTTTTACTAACCAAAATTTCTTTTCTATTACCGTTAATGTGGCGCATGGGCAGTATGAGAGTGCCATTGTCATACTGGACACAATCATAATTCTGTCCAGACTATGCAGATTGAAATCACTGGAAAAATCATGGATATCCAACTCATAAGCGTCACCCCGGACAGCCCAGGATTTGCTGAGTTAAGATCGCAGAGCATGGCTGAAGGATTTAACATGTTACGCCGACTGGAAGATAACTGGCTTAGCGGACAGAACCGCTTTGATAGACCCGGAGAAAAACTAATTGGGGCTTCAGTAGATGGAGTAATCGTTGGCGTTGGTGGACTCAACATCGACCCGTTTACGCTAAAAAATGGCATCGGACGTCTGCGACATCTCTACGTAGACTCAGGATGGAGGAAAAGGCAGGTTGGCAGCGCCCTGCTCAGTGAGATACTTAAGGATTCTGGCCACTGGTTTGATTTTATCAACACAAACGCTCCTCAATCGGCATTCACTTTCTATGAACGAGCTGGCTTTGTTGCTTTGACGGGCATAGAAAAAGTCACGCACCATCTATGCCTCAGAGACCCAGCGCGTTGATATAGTCACGTCATGGATAGACCGCATTTTCTGTCCACTGAACCACTTTTCAGGAACGCCTGCCGAGATACAGCCCTGACTTAACCAAACCGAACCAATTTCAGGGAAATCAGAGCCATTACAGTTAAATCCGCACCGCCCTGGACACACTGCGTTTCTGACCAGGCATTCAGAACGGCGGCTTAAACATCTTCAGGAAATCAAAGGAACTGACTGGCAGCTTTGAGCGAATAGCGGAAGTTTGAAGTGGCTCTCACCTCTGATGAAGGTATTACTTAGAATTGCGGTGTTAATCAATGTGGCGCAAGTCATATAACTGGAATGCTTCGCGGTGTCGCGCTAGCACGTTTTATCGCCGTCAGCCCAGCGCTTGATATCAATTATCTTTGGTGACCGGATTCCCGTGCTCAAGACGTTCTTGGTTGTATAAAGGGAGACCTGTGCGTTGTCACCATGCCGACTTTCGATCTCAATTAGCGTGTTATTTATCAACAATCCCTGTGAAAGGAACTTTTGATTAATCTCCCCTGCTTTGCGTTCACCATCAAATTCGCTCAGTACGATGACCGGATTTCCTGAATATGCCTCATATTCGAGGCACTGTCTTGCCATGTACCTTAGGGTTCGATAAGTATCAGATGAGCCTGCCTTGCTCACGAAACTGCCGTCAAAAGAGGATTGGCTGCTTTTTAGTTCACTGACCGTAATAGCGCACCCGCTTAGTGAGAGCGAAATTAACAGGCTTGCAAGAACAACGTATTTCACGTTTAACTCCATCATTCAGGTAACGGCCATTCGCCGGGGCGGATCAACGTTGTCCTTGCTTTCAGGCGGACTTGTGATTTGGGAAATCAACCGAAACCATCAGCCCACCTTCTGCCGACGTACTGAGGCTTACGCTGCTGTTGTGTTGCTGCGCAACGGCTTTAACGATGGCAAGCCCCAGCCCACTCCCGCTTTGCAGCTGGTTAGGATCACGAAAAAATCTGTCAAACACGCGCTCCCTCAATTCAACGGGAATGCCAGGCCCTGCATCTGAAACACGTAACTGCGTGGATTGATTTAAGGATCGTAATTCCACCTCAATCCTCCCGCCCCAGGGGCTATACTTCACGGCATTTTCGACTACGTTATCGATAAGCGACATTAACCGTTCCCTGACGCCAGTCACCCAGATTTCCTCTTCGGCGTAAAATTCAAGTTCAATCCTGCGTTCCGCCGCGAGCGGTGCCAGCCCGGCCATACGTTCTTGTATGAGCGTTGTCAGCGGCAAAGGCTCCATAACCATGTCAATGCGCGCTTCGCTGTGCATCAGCAGCAGCAACTGATTGACCAGACGAGCCGCACGGCTGTTGCTGCGAACAATGCCCGCAAGCAACTCTTTTTGGCTGTCACTGCTCACATAAGATTCCAGCGCCTCAACATTGATTCGCATCGCCGCCAGGGGGGTACGCAACTCGTGAGCGGCATCGGCAATGAAAACGCGTTCCCGTTCAGTGCTTTCCCGCACCCTGGCAAGAAATCCATTAACCGCGTCAACCATCTGGCGAAGCTCCCTGTGCCTTGGCACTGCTTTTAAGGGCGAGAGATCGTCCGGCGTGCGTAAGGACACTTCATTTACCACTTTATTCCATGGGCGCATTGCTATGCGGATCGACAGCCAGGCAGGGAACAAAAGAAAAGGAATGCATACCAGCAGCGGCATCACGTAGTAGCCACGCGAGTTCAGATAGATAAAGAAATTCCAGCCTCCAGCAGGGGTGATAAGCGTGACCTCTGTGTCGGCGTTCCCGGACTTTAAGGTACGGCTGTTCCAGGCGCGACCATCACTCTCCACGCGCTCAATTTTTCCATAACGGCTGTTTATCACTCCGACTGGCGCACCATCAGAGGCATAAATTATCTCTTTATTCTCGCGTACGATAAGGCTGATTGAGAGTGCTGGATCTTCACCGCCGCCATAATTTTCCCGTACTGCCTTACTTAATGCAGCCAGCACATGCGTTCGCTCCTGCGGGCGATCGTCCATACTCTTAACCACAGTAAAAATGGTTTCGTACGTCTTGCTGCCCGTTAATATCGCCGGACTACGTAAGTCCTCCCACAAAACGTAAGTCAGAAAAAGACACCAGAGCAGAGTGAGCAATAGCATCTGCGCTACCATAATTCGCCGCACGAACGTTGGGGTTCTCAGATGGCGCCAGACATTTCGCATCAACCTGCTCCCTTCTGAATGGGTACGGTATCAATGACATACCCAACGCCCCTCACCGTTCGTACATAGCCTTCGCCGATTTTGCGACGCAAATTCCCCATATGCACATCAAGCGCATTACTCATATTTTCTTTTGCGCCGAAGATCCTTTCTTCCAGAAAACTGCGAGTAAGCACGCGGTCAGTGCGTAACATCAACGTTTCAAGCAGCGCGTATTCACTTGCCGTCAACTCAATATGCCGTGCATTCACGGTCACGCGTCGTGTGGGCACAAAAAGTGATAATCCCCGAAGTTCTATCGCCTCGTTCTGAAAACCATAACTGCGGCGCGCAAGCGCTCTCACCCTCGCCAGCAACTCGGCGAGAACAAACGGTTTGACGAGATAGTCGTCTGCACCCGCGTCCAGCCCGGAAAGGCGATCGTGCAGTGTGCCTCGTGCCGTCAGGATGATCACGGGAATGCCCTTGTGCTGCTGACGCAGGCCCACCATCAGACTCATGCCATCGCCGTCGGGTAATCCGAGGTCGAGCAACACAAGTTCAGGCACGCAGACATCAAGCTGATGCAGCGCATCCTCTTTGCGGCGAACCCATATAACATCAAATCCTTGATCTGCAAGGGCAATACGTATGCCGTTACCGAGATCCAGGTCGTCTTCAATCAGGAGTATTTTCACAATGGTTACGGTATCAGCAGTGAATGAAGAACGTCTGAAGAAAAAAACGGTATCAGGAAATCTATCAGCTTTGCAGCATCTGTGGTTGCTTCACCCTTTCTTCATTTTTGGCTCATGAGAACTTTAGCGGGCGCATTCAAAATGAACGTTCTGGCGTTTACAACCCGCTTGCATCGTAATCATTTGAATGCATAAGGACTTCTTTAATGAGAAATAACACACTGCGTCATAAGTTCCCCCTTTCACTCACGGGGTACAGCCTGAAAAAAATGTTGTCGGGCGCAGTCCTGGCGTTACTGACCACCCCGATACTGGCGGCAGCACAGAATCAGGGCAACGCGTTGACGGTGGGAGGCGGCGCGAACGTGACGCCACGTTATTCTGGTTCGGACAAAAGCCGCGTCACGACTTCCCTGGTGCTTGATTACACCATGGAAAATGGTTTCTTCGTCAGCTCCACGCGGGGCATCGGTTATGGCAATAACATCGGCAAATTCGATTACAACGCTGCGGTGAGCTATCGCGCAGGCCGTAAGGATCGTGACGTGGACAGTGACTCCCTAAGCGATGGCAGCGACTATTTGCGAGGTATGGGGGATGTCAAAGGCTCGGCTCTCGGTGTATTTGGCTTGGGATACGGGGTGACCGACTGGCTTATTTTGCAATTGCAGGCTGAAGTGCCATTTTCTGAGCAAAACAATGGCACGGCATTGCATTTTGGCATTAATAGCCCGCTCTATACCTCACCGAATAATACAGTAACGCTGGCGCTGACCGGCAGCTGGGGGACGGACAAATACATGCAGACTTACTACGGAGTCAGTGCATCTCAATCGGCTGCATCAAGGTTTATCCGATATGATGCCGGATCGGGAATTTATGCCTGGTCGATGAATCTTGACTGGACACACAAGTTCAATGAGGACTGGAGCGTGATTGCCGCAGCAGGCGTTACGCAGTTAACGGGAGATGCGCGCAATAGCCCGATTGTGCAACGAGAAATATCACCCACAGGAAGCCTGCTGGTGACATACCACTTCTGATCGTTATTCAATGTGTGTTTCCCGCCAGCTTATGGCTCTTCTCTGCCAATAAACACGCTTTCTAATCCACCCTCTTTTCAGCTAACGGGGCAGTACGCAACAGATTGCAAAACCTAAAGCTTCAGCCCCGAACATGTATAACATCTGTTCACCTCCGCTGGCGCAACAGCAAAAGCGCGCGCGCCGAAGAACATGCCTACCTTGCTGGTGTTGCGGAATTCGCCAGCAATGCATCGGCGATATCCAGTATGGACCGCAGCGATCGATATGCCGGAGATAATAGTGACATCCCTCGGCGGCATTTGAATACTCTGCAATCCGGCGATGGCGTCGCCATGAGTCCCTGACAGCATGGCGGCAATCCCTATTCCCCGATGGCACATCTGCGCCTGAACGTCCCGACAGGTGCTGGTGAACATGCACCGCGATTGAGGGAATCTATCGGGCAACCAGGCGACGTAAAAAAAGCGGGATGTACCGTATTAATAAGAATAAGCCCAGTGTCGTACCTACAATGAAGCGAGCATGCGATAGAGCGAGTTGCCTGCCTCCGCCACGGTGATGGATTAAGACTCGGAGTAAAGACGGTCACAAGGATAATGCCGACTACTTACTTTTTGAGAACAGTCTCGGACATAAGCTTAACTATACCCACTCAGAAAATGATATGGCTGTAGATTGCTCCCTGCATATGAGTACATCTTGATGTCAGTAATGTCAGCTTATGGCACACAGCGGACTTTTACTGCAGGCTTAGGTCCGTTATGAGCGAAAAGCGGACGTCACGGAGCTATTAGAATACCGAGCGACGATTATATAAATGTTGTGCTTTTTACTCCCATCCCAATTCTTTGTAAGTCTTACTATCCTGTGCAGGAAAATCAGTTTGATATTCTCCCCAGTTACGGAACGCGTAATATTCTTTCATCGCTTCAAAGTGGGAATCTGCGTCACATATCCACACTAATCTGTAGTCCGGCTCCAGCATTTTACGAGCAGAGTCTCCCCGTGGACCAGCAAGACAAAACAAATCCAAACCACCTTCGTTTGTCCATAGCTCATGCTTCATAATATTGCTTCCATGAACTGCTCCCCATAATTTAAGATATTCCAATGTTAGCAATATCCCCTCCTAGCAATGACTGTGAGGGTAGACCCTTTTTCAAATCGGGATACCCGTTTTGAGATCGAGCTTAAAGGGTTCCCAGCCTCCTGGCGGATCCCACTCTCCCAGGCCAAGCACCGTCTCATTCTCTATAGATGTAATGATCACGCCATCAATGGCGCACCGAATCGATTTCCAGAGAATGCCCACTAGTATATCAATCAGAAAAACATGGGCGTAAGTGGTAACCAGAATCCGGCCCTGTAACCTGTCAGAGTGGATGTCAGGGACTGAATAAATATGGGCGACGTAATCACCTAGTCGATGGCTTCTGAACGAGTGTGTGGCCATGTCAAAAACATATAAATGATCGCCACAAATGATCGCCACGTAGGATTCATTCAGAAGAAACTCAGAAAAGGCGCTGGAAATCAGCCAACCGTCCTCATCTACACGTACATACAATTGTAAAATCAGAATGGGCTCAGCGTCCTTACTGATTAGCAGTCGCCGATCCATTTCTCCATTAGTGCCAAAAGGATTGACGTCGATGATCGATACAACTTCCGTTTCATCACCGGACATATTTTGTTCAACATAGGTCGCTTGTAATGTCATTGAGCATCCAAAGGGTGACAGGAGAAGAACTCATACTACTTTACAAGCTAATGTCACGACAGCACCGTATGTTGCCATATTGCACTGACCAGCCCCCGCAGATTAGTACATTCCGATGTAAGCTACGTCCGCTATTGGCACAAAGCGGCCATGTATGAAGGCAAGGTTCGCTATGAGCGAGGTGCCGAATCCACAATTTTCCTTACGGTTGGTGTGAGCATCCCTGTTAATGAAAAGGATGCATCTGTATGCACTATCCATGGGATTTAGTATTAGCCTTAGATGAGAAAAGAAAATCAAAAAAACTGGCTGCATTTTTAGTATTGATACCATCTGTATTGTTTTGATTCAGGAAGTAATCCATTAACGTTTTGCCCCCCTTCTTACCAGACTGAGTATCATTTATGCCAGTGCCTTTATCCTGTACGACGTCATTGCCTTCTAACCTGAATCCATGCTTTTTACCAGTTTCGGTGACAGTAAATACACCATCTTTGTTGATGACATCAGGTTCTTCGATTTTCAGTGTGGCTTCGCTGGCAGTATTTATTATGTAGTTATTCTGCCCCTGGCTTACATAAGTTGCGAATTGAGATGACATGTGTTGGCCTTTCGATGTCACATCAGAACCGGTAGTGTTCATGATGGATTCCAGATAGTCAAAACTCGCGGTATGACTGAAAGAATATCCGGGGTCGAGTTCATATCTGAGAAAAGCAGGGTCGAGGCCAGAGCCTGAAAGGTTATCGCTACTCAGAATACGGGATGCCGTTGCAGCATCTTTATCTGTAAACGATACCGTTTGAACCCGACCACTCGCATCGTAAGTATTTCCTGTATTGTAACTACCCGATACGCTTCCAAACTTTCGGTAATTCCCTAAGTCGCGTGCTATGTCATCGACATATCGTAAGTCAGTGCCCTGAGCTTGTGCCTGACCATACAGATCTGAAAGTGCACTGAGATCGCTCTTCGTCAGAAAATTAGTGGCATCCATGTCTTGGGTACTTTTGGTTAGCTGCGTCTGAATTTCAGGTAAGGTGCTTACCTTACCAAACAGACGAGACATCATAAGTCCTTGTCCACTTATCGTAGACTGGCCTGACGATACTGGCTGCGCTACCGTGGCGTTACTTTCTCTGACAGGTTGGGGGCTGGAGATTTTAGAGGTCTTAACTGATGCAGCTTGAGTTTGGCTGTAAATATTGCTTAATGTATTGATATTCATAGTTAAATTTCTCTCCATCCTGAATAAAGCTAAGTCCGTGATTTAAATCGATGGCTTTTTTCAAGTAACGGCAGAGCGACATAAAGCTTTAGAAAAATGATTTACTTAAAGTCTTCAGTTAAAGATTCAAGCTTTCTGTTCTTTACAGATGAAAGCAAAGAGGCCGCTTCTGGCACAAAGCGGATTAACTTCAGATTAATGCCTGCTATGAGCGAAAAGAGGAAAAAAGATGATGCCGCGCAACATATCTTCTTATCGGGATTGAAAGGTCATGATACTAGGCGTATCAAAAAGACGGCACTTTTGCCATTCTATTAGGAAATGGAATTATGGCGGACAGAAGACCACTCAATCCTGGCGTAGTTGTTCCTAAACCTGGCGGTGGTACCCAGCCCCGCGATCGTAACAATGATGGAAGAGTTCGAGAGAAGCGCTCGGATGCGGATAAACCACGCAAATAATGACTAGCCGCCTCTGGGCGGCTCTTTCTTATGATGATCCAGCCGTAAGCCGGATTCACCCTAATACTCAAGTGGGTTGTTGATAAGTCAGCGTCCGCTTATGGCACAAACCGGACATCGGCATCACGTAGTGTCCGCTAAGAGCGAGGAGCGGACGTTGTGTAAGATTAAAGCTGTAAGAAAATACAGACCTATAGGCCGATTCAGGCTGCAATTTATGTTTATATAAATATCAAGAATTAGTATTTAAGCTTTTTTAAGGGGGGTACGTGCGCATTCGACCATCATCTCGACTGATCATTGTTTCGCCTGATAATCGCGTCCTGCTCTTTAGGTTCTGTCATAAAGATGGAGCTCTGAGAGGAAAAACATACTGGGCAACACCGGGTGGAGGGCTTGAAAAAAATGAATCTTTTGAGCAGGCCGCTATACGCGAATTATTTGAAGAAACGGGTTTGATAAGGACATTAACAGGACCACAGATAGCGTCCCAAAACTTCACAATGATGCTACCCAGTGGGGAGACTGTACTTGCTGAAGAGCGTTTCTTTATGATTGATGCAAATACAGTTGAGCTCGACCGCTCAGGGTGGAGTAGCAATGAACAGGAAGTCATACGCGATTATCATTGGTGGACAATTGAAGAGCTCATACACACCAATGAGACAATTTTTCCACGCGATTTAATCATTAACATACTTGAAAGGGAGTAAGCCGGACCTTCAACATTAACTGCAACATGATACCCTGAACGTCCGCTTATGGCACAAAGCGGACCATCGTCCAGGCTTATGCCTGCTATGAGCGAAGAGCGATTACTCACAGATCCGAGGCTTGATAATAAAGCACTCTCGATTTAAATAAGATTTTTATTTACCCATCCATAAGCCCTCTCTCGTTACAGGCGTCATATTTGAAGAGTTCCCCCTTCATTTTTCCCTGCCATCGGTTTATAAACTCTACCGTGTCGGTTTTTATAAGATGGGCATTGAGCGCGTCCTGATCCACCCATCGTTCTGATATAAGCAAACTTCCGGTCTGATAGTCCTCCACGGCAGCGTTATATGAAAGGTTTCCATCACGTTGTCGAACGGCATTCGCCAGTAACTTAAGTTCTCCCATAAATAGTTCCAGGACAGAAGGATCAATGTACATATAACCGGAAATGATAAGCATCTTATTTTTCCTTTAACTGACTACTACTCGCCCTCAGAAAATGGCTGATCAGGGATGGGGTAATCAGAAGTTAGTCAGCACAATTTTGCCCTGGATACTTCCTGACGAAGCGCGCTGATGTGCGGCTGATGCCATGGCTAACGGATAGGTGCTGTCAATCACGACGTTGATAATGCCTTTTTCCAGTAAAAGCCCCGCTTCGGATAGCTGCAGACCACTTGAACGCACTTGCGTTGTTGACACAGTAATCCCTTTTTGAGCGGCCTCAGTCTGCCCGGTAAAACTCAAAGGATTCACCAGAAATAGTGCTCCGCCCTGTCTGATGCAGCTTAAAAAGCGCTCTATATGCTTTCCGCCAACAGCATCAATAACCAGATCGACGTTTTTCACTACATTCTCAGCGGCTACTTTGGTGTAGTCGATAAAATCATCTGCGCCCAGTTCGCGCATAAGCACTTCATGACGGGAAGAAGCGACGGCAATGACTCTCGCACCCTTCCACTTCGCGATCTGAACAGCAATGTGCCCTACGCCTCCTCCTGCACCGTTAACCATCACCGTCTGGCCTTCAAGCAGAACCGGTTTATGGTTGAAAGATTGAAACGGATTGGGCGCATCATGGCCGACGTCGACAAGAAATTGCCACGCGGTGAGCAGTGACATCGGGGCACCCGCTGCCTGGATATGGTCTATTCCAGGAGGTTTTAACGCCACCTCTGATGCAGGAACGCTTACATAGTCGGCATAAGCTCCACTACCGGCCATTACCCCATCAGGAAAACGCACCATTGAATAGACTTCATCTCCGGTGCTGAATGCGGAAACATTTTCGCCCACGGCTTCGATAACACCTGAAACATCCGTTCCCAGGATTAAGGGAAAGTGGGGTTCGGGCCGCCACTCAGGCGGAAGCGCCCGATAACCATCACGCAGATACAAGTCTGGTGGGTTCAGACTTGCGGCATGCACGCGCACAAGGACTTCGTCAGCCCCGATAGTTGGGCGGGGTGCATCTTCATACCTGAGATTCTCCGGGCCACCAAACGCATGTAGCTGTACTGCTTTCATCATTTCAGTCATGGCAATTTCACTCCAACACAGATTCAGGTGCCAGAATATGACCAATTGTGATGATTGATAATGGGGCTGGATTTCGCTTTAATATTGCCATGAAGGAACAAATAATCTTTGAAAGACTAACAGGTCTGATTGCATTCGCTCGTGCGGGATCGCTCGGCAGCTTTACCGCTGCCGCTCGCTCGCTGGCAGTATCCCCTTCCGCGATAAGTAAAAGTATCCAGAGACTGGAGCAGCGTCTTGGCATCACATTGTTCACCCGAACCACCCGTTCGCTGGTGCTGACTGCTGAGGGTCGTGAACTGCACGAGCGCACGCTGCAGTTATTACGCGATGCTGAGGAGCTTGAGCAGGTCGCCATGCGATCGCGAGAGGAGCCAGCGGGAACATTACGCATTGCGGCATCGTTTCCGATTGGTGTTCATGTGATCGCGCCTCTCCTTCCGCAATTCTGTGCACTTCATCCTAAAGTGACAATCGACTTAAAGCTGAGTGATCGC
>LIDZ01006595.1_pt11 | contig 11039 bp, 10 predicted proteins | sample 644651 | NCBI WGS metagenome assembly LIDZ01 (sample SAMN03856242, study PRJNA289617) | food metagenome | isolation source: wine grapes on drying loft during traditional withering process | host: Vitis vinifera cv. Corvina | place: Italy: Gargagnago di S. Ambrogio di Valpolicella | collected 2014-01
TTGCCTTTTTACTGAGTGATTTATTCTATTGTTGAGCGGGTAAATATAGGTCGGCGGGCATGTGTTTGTGGGTTTTAGAGCACGAAATAATAAGAAAAATAGCGTAAAAAGACCGTTGAGATGCCCGCTTAGCCGGTATTTAACAATACCTGCTACCCGGTGATAAATGACTTGAACCCATAGAGGAACAGAATAAAATGGCTTTTTTACCTGTGGATAGCTTGTTGTGCGCCAGAAAATAAATTCCCAGTCGCGTTATTCCCCGGTGCGCGTAATCGCTATTACAGGTTGTGATGGTTCCGGAAAATCGACGTTAGCTGCCAGTCTGGTTAAGCACTTCTCTACGCAACAGCCGACGGAATTTCTCTATCTCGGTCAGTCATCAGGATTGATAGGAAAGTGGATCGCCGATCTGCCAATCATCGGTGCGCCTTTTGGCCGCTATTTGCTGAATAAATCCGATCGCGTTCACCAGCGTCCTTCCACGCCTCCCGGCAATGTTACCGCGCTGGTGATTTTTCTGCTCTCTTTCTGGAGAGCTTATAAGTTCTTGAATATGCTTAGAAAAAATCGACCGGGTCAGTTGCTGATCGCCGACCGCTACCCGCAGGCCGAAGTGCCGGGCTTCCGTTTTGATGGACCGCAGTTGGCCAAAACCCACGGCGGAAATCGCTGGATTGGCTGGCTCAGGAATAAAGAGCAAAAGCTCTATCAATGGATGGCCTCATATCCGCCATTATTATTAATCCGTCTGGATATTGATGCGCAGACCGCGCATGCCCGCAAACCCGATCATTCGCTCTCCGCCCTGCACGAGAAAATTGCCGTTATTCCCCATCTGAAATTTAATGGCGCAACCATTCTCGATCTCGATGGCAGAGATCCGGAGAATAAAATTCTGGATGAATCATTACGTGCGATTCAGGCCTCATTAACCTATTCAGAGACAGAGTTATTTCATGACCATCATGCTGAAGAAAATTAACACCGGGCGTGCAGAAGATGTCGTGGACGAATCTTCTTCCTGTATTCCGGGGCTTATTGCGGTTGTTGGCAGTGACGGTACCGGAAAATCGACGCTGACGGCTGATTTAGTCAGGAATTTGCAAAATAAAAGGGTAACGGAACGCCGTTATTTAGGCCTGATATCCGGTGAGGATGGCGATAAAATTAAACGCTTACCGGTTATTGGTGTCTGGCTTGAACGTCGGCTGGCGGCAAAATCGGATAAAACGCAGCGCATGAGTAATAAGCCTCCGGCACTGTGGGCGGCTCTGATCATGTACGGTTTTTCATTGTGGCGTTCGTCTAATTTACAGAAAGCGATCCGCCTGGCGCAGAGCGGCGTACTGGTGATCAGCGATCGTTATCCTCAGGCTGAAATATCGGGTTTTTATTATGATGGTCCCGGCATTGGCGTGGAACGGGCCAAAGGCTGGTTAATGAGCCGACTGGCCGAAAGTGAACGACGCTTATATCAGCAGATGGCGTTGATTCGTCCGCAGCTTATTTTGCGTCTGGATATTGATGTGAATACCGCCTATGCGCGTAAACCGGACCACAGTTATGAAGAGTTAGAAGATAAAATTTCTGCCATGGTCAGAATTCAGTACAACGGTTCGCGCATTATCGAACTGGATGCCCGCGCGCCTTACGATGAAGTGCTGGCGAAAGCGCTGGATTCGATCACGGCTGTTGCCGCCGGTTCCACATCATGAAGCACTGGTTTAAGGATGGCGCCTTTCGCACTATGTTGAAAAACGCCGCTTATCTCGGATCCGGCAGTGTGGCAAGCGCCTTGCTGGGCCTGGTGGCGCTTTCCTGTGCCGGCAAAGGCATGTCGACAGAAATGTTTGGCGTACTGGTGGTTATTCAGGCCTATACCAAAGCGGTCAGTGATTTAATTAAGTTCCAGACCTGGCAATTCGTGGTGCAATTCGGCACCCCGGCACTGGAAGGCAAGAATATCTCCCGCTTCCGCGACGTGATTTCATTCTCCTTCGGGCTCGATATCCTCAGTAGCGTCGTGGCTGTATTGGGTGGAATGGCGCTGCTACCTTTCCTTTCTCACTCGCTGGGTCTGGATACTCACAGCCTGTGGCTGGCGGTGCTTTACTGCACGTTAATTCCGTCGATGACCTCGTCCACGCCGACCGGTATTTTACGGGCATTCAACCGCTTCGACTTAATTGCCGTACAGCAGGCAATTAAGCCGTTCCTGCAGGCGGTCGGCAGTCTCTTCTGCTTCTATTTCGATCTGGGTTTCTCCGGCTTTATTATTACCTGGTACGTTTCCAACCTGATTGCCGGCACGCTTTTTTGGTGGTTCGCCGCGCGCGAGTTGCGTTCAAGAGAGATTCATAATGCGTTAACTCCCCGACTGATGAACACCGCTCGCCGAATTGAAGGCGCGTGGGACTTTGTCTGGACGACCAATTTTGCCCATACGATTTGGGCGGCGCGAAATTCCTGCAGTACGGTGTTGGTTGGTATCGTTTTAGGTCCGGCGGCGGCCGGCCTGTTTAAAATTGCGCTGACCTTCTTTGATGCCACCGGCACGCCGGCCAAGCTGATGGAGAAAAGCTTTTACCCGGAAATCATGCGCCTCGATCCGCGCACCAGCAAGCCGTGGCAGCTCGGCCTGCGCTCCGCACTGTTTGCCGGCGGAATCGGGGTGGCGGTGGCGGTGCTGGTACTGGTCGTCGGCAAGCCGCTTATTTCCGTGGTCTTCGGCTATAAATATTTGCAGGCCTATGATCTGATGCAAATTATGCTCGGTGCGATCATCGTTTCTATGCTGGGCTTCCCGCAGGAATCCTTGCTGTTTATGGCGGGCAAGCAGCGGGCATTCCTGATTGTACAGACGATTTCTTCGGCCTGTTATATTGCACTGCTGATCGGCATGTCGCACTTTTTCGGCGTTCAGGGCGCGGCATTTGCCTATTTTGCTGGGCAATCCTTAGACGTATTATTAACGATGATACCGACGTTACATGCCTGGCGTCATCGCAATGCCCTACGGTTTACCCTGCCTCAAGAGAGCCAACAAAATGGATAATAGCTGGAAGAAATTTCCTGGAGAAACCACGGAGTTATTATTTGCCGCGGTGGAAGAGGATGACATCGTTGACGCGAATTTCAGTCTGCCGCAGCAGATCGCCTTACCGTGCTCTCAGGAAGGACTGCGAAATAATTATGCGCTTTGCCTGCAATTTTGGGAGGACGGTTTTACCCGTGAGGAATTACTGGGTCTGGTTAATGATTTCCTTCGGGGACGTGAAATGTCGGCGTCAACGCGTTTACGCTACAAATATATTCGCGCGCGCTATAAGCATTTACGTTTTGCTCAGCGCCTGTACGGCAAAAAACATCAGTCGGGCCATCTGTTCCATCTGACCACCGTGCTTCTTGGCCACTTCCAGGATGCGTTCCGTAATGGCAATAAAAAGAACCTGAATCTGTACGGCAATATTCTGCGGGTGTTCCTCAGCAAGCCGATCTGGTCACATGTCAGCTATGGCCTGCGTCATCTAGAGTTAGAAACCGAAAGCGGATTTATTGCCTATCGTCAGGATCAGTTGCGGCAACTGCAAACGTTGATTGCCAACCCGATGCTGACTGGCAAGGAGTTTCACGACGTCCGCAAAATCGTCAGTCAGCAGGTTTCCTTTTACGACACCCTACGATCCCTCGATCCTGATAACGTCGAAGCGCGGAAAATTTCCCGCTTTATGGCCGCGATTAACGGGCTGATGGGTGACCGGCATGATGTGATGGTGGCCGACAAGCTGTCTGGGGGTAAATCCTACGACGCGCCTGCGGTGCTGGATATCGATATCCGCCAGCGGCTGGAATCTTTACTCGCCAGGTTTCACGCACAGTGATCAACGCCGGGATGCTGGGCAAGCTGCTGACCCTGGTCTTGCTGTTGCTGCCGTTGGCGGCCTCCGCTCATAACTTTGTTTATGGCCAACCCGTTGCGCCCGTGGCAATTGCCGACCGTGGGGAGTTGATCCTCAGGGAAGGGGAATTCAGCTATCAAAACTGGAACAGCGGCGAACTGGCGGGAAAGGTGCGGGTTGTGCAGTACATCGCGGGCCGTACGTCGGCGAAAAAGAAAAACTCCCTGCTGATCACCGCCGTTAAAGAGGCGCAGTTTCCCGAGGATCGCTTCCAGCCCACCACCATCGTCAACACCGATGACGCCATCCCCGGCTCCGGTTTCTTCGTCCGCGGAAAGATTGAGAAGAACAAAAGGAATTATCCCTGGGCACAGTTCGTTGTCGACAGCGACGGCATCGGGCGGAAAACCTGGCAGCTCCCTGAAGAGAGCTCCACCATTTTAGTGATCGATCGGCAAGGGCGCGTACGCTGGGCCAAGGATGGGTCGCTGAGCCAGATCGAAGTCAGCGATGTGATCTGCCTGGTGCAAAAGCTGATCGGCAGCGGCCAATCATGATGTGCAACCTGACGATGAGCCCTGTTGAGAAAAGCGGCTGGCCTGGCGCGAAAGGAGAACCGTTGTGTCGCTGATTGAACGCTATATCACGGTTGAAATTCGTCGGCTGGTGATGGTCATCGTCGGTTTTCTGGTGGTGATGTTCGCCAGTTATTCCGCACAGCGCTACCTGACCGATGCGGCCAATGGCACGCTTGCACTGCAGGTGGTGTTTGATGTCGTCTGCTACAAGGTATTGATTGCGCTGGAGATGCTGCTTCCGGTTGGGCTGTATGTTGCCACGGCCGTCGCACTGGGCCAGCTTTATACTGACTCTGAGATCACCGCAATATTTGCGGCCGGTGCCAGCCCGGTTCGCCTGTATAAAGCGGTGTTGTTTTTAGCGATTCCACTGGCGGTGGTGGTGACGCTGCTGTCTCTTTACGGCCGTCCGTGGGCGTACGGCAATATCTATCGGCTGGAGCAACAGTCGCAGTCGGTGCTGGATGTCAGCCATTTACAGGCCAATAAATTTAACGTTAATGGCAGCGGCAGAATGGTGATGGCCAGCCGTATCGATCCCGCCAGCCATCAGCTCAGCGACGCGTTGATTTACTCCCGCTCCGGGAAAAATACCAACCTGTACCGGGCGCATTCGGTGGTGGTCACCGATCCCTCTCCGGCCACTCCCAGCGTCAACCTGAAGAACGGCACCGCGTATGTGCTGGATCGCGAGGGCGCGCAGGACAATATGCAGCACTATCACAGCCTCAATATCGCGTTGAAACCCTTTATTGAAAGTCAGGAAGTGAGGCGAAAGTCGGCTCCCGTGGCCGATTTATGGCGCTCGTCGGATCCGGCAGACAAAGCAGAGCTGCAATGGCGGGAAAGCCGTGGCCTCAGCACCTTACTGATGGTGCTGTTAGCCATTCCACTCAGCCGCACCAAACCGCGACAGGGGCGCTACGCCACCTTGCTGCCGCTGACGCTGCTGTTTACCGCCATTTTTTATGGTGGCAACGTCTGCCGCACGCTGGTAGCTAACGGATCGCTGCCTGCCATCCCCGGCGTGTGGCTGGTTCCGCTGGTGATGCTGATTGGCCTGGCGTTTTGTCTGGCGCGCGATTTCTCACTGCTGCGGAAATTCTCCCGATGACTATTTTCAGCCGCTATCTGATGCGGAATATCTTTATCGGATTTGCTGCGGCCGCCGGTTTGCTGATCCCGCTGTTTACCACCTTCAATCTGATCAACGAACTGGATGATGTGGCGCCGGGCGGCTATCGCTGGACGCAGGCGCTGCTGGTTGTGGTAATGACCTTACCGCGCAGCCTGGTGGATCTTGCGCCCTTTGTAGCCTTGCTGGGCGGCATTGTCGGGCTGGGGCAGCTATCCAAAAGCCTGGAACTTACCGCTATCCGCACCGCCGGGTTTTCGATCTCCCGCATTGCGCGGGTGATGTTCTGCGCCGGGCTGGTGATGACCCTGACGCTCGGCGCGGTAGATGAGTGGGTGGCCGCTCCGTTGCAACAGCGGGGATTGCAGATAAAAAATGTCGCGATGGCGAAAGCAGAAAGTGACTCCGATGCCGGCAATGCGCTGTGGGCGAGGAGTCAGGATGACTTTGTGACGGTGCAATCGTTGGATAATCGCAACCAGCCGGTGGGGATCGAAATCTTCAGCTGGCAGCCCGACCTGACGCTGAAGTCCTATATTTTTGCGCAGAGCGCGACCATCGCCGGAAAGGGTATGTGGACGCTGCACAACGTCACCGAAAAGCGCTGGGACAAGCAGCAGGAAACCGTCAATAACCTGCCAGAAATGCAGTGGCATTCGCTGTTTTCAGGTGAAGATTTGAAGAGGCTCACGTTACCCGCAGAAAGCTTCTCGGTCCGACAGCTCGCTGACTATATTGTCTATCTGCACAAAACCGGGCAGCCGAGCCTGGAGTATGAAAGTGCGTTGTGGCAGAAAGCGGGGCGACCCATTTTGATTCTGGCGATGATCCTGCTGGCGGTTCCCTTCACCTTCAGCACGCCGCGTGCGCCGGGACTGGGAAGTCGCTTAGCGCTGGGGGTAATCGTCGGCCTGGTGACCTGGATTGTTTACCAGATCTTTCTGAACCTCGGCATTCTGTTCTCAATCAATGCCCAGCTAACCACGCTAGTGCCGCCGGTATTATTGCTGGGGCTGGCGCTTGGGTTCATCTATCGCTTTGAACGAGGGCTAAAGTATTAGGTGGTGTGGGAGGAGATTTGCAGTATCAAATTTGGGGATTGTATTAGTAAGACTATCAGGTTCGTTCAAGAAGTATCTGTAGCTGTCTTCAGCTAGGTAAGAAGCTATGGCGGCACGTAAGTAAATAAAGTATGGTATATGAAAATTCAATCAAGTTTATAAATAACTATTGATTTAGTAACTTCTGGTTTAGTATCATTATTAACATGGATTACTGGTTTTATTAGTATAAAGACATAACCTCAATACGTCAGAATTAACCGTATAAATTGTACCAAAAAAATAATATCCTAATTTATTTCAGACGGACATCAGTTATCCTGCCACTACTCTGTGTCAAAGACGGACTTTTAACGTGGTACCTGTGTGAATTATCTCCGTATGATAATAACCGGCAGAAATAAAACTGTTTTCCGTCAATACCAGCCCCCTGTTCCTTTTTATCCCGTCGGACGGGCTTCACTGACCCGGGTCACATTCCCTGAACCGTTGAAGACGGTTTCTATCCCCTGATGTCAGTGGCCAGCTCAACTCACGATCGCGCCTTTTCACTATGTCCTAGCACGACCAGGCATCCAGCCAGGAGAGCCTGGTATGCCCCCTCCCCCGCCGGTTTCGCCATAACCCCATACGCGTCAGCAGGTTACGTCACGATCCGCGCCCGTTTATCCTGCTGACGCCCGGCTGTTTATTTCTGTCTGTCCAGGTTATTCTCCTTATACGGGAAAAAAGGCAGAAAACCGATCCACAGAGGATCCTGAATGGATCGATTTATTGCGGTCGTTTCTGCTGGAAAGATGCGCGAAAATACGTTCCACGGATGCGGATTGCGGAGATCATAAATATAAGCCCATCAGCCTTATAGCGTAAGATATTTTACAAACATAATCAGAATGTTGGTTTATGCTCCAAACTTCTTTTACTTATCAAAACTCTCATGATCATCCGTATCAGCTATGAAATCATTTCAAATCACCGTTATGACTTTTTAAAATCCTAACTTTACATAATTAGTATTATGTAAAGTTAGGATCCATTTGGGATCCCGAGTATGATGGGATCATAGCTGTCGCGGCCCGATTGCGTATCATGGCTGCGCTGTGTGAATTCTGATGGGCTACACCCCAGACTATGCTTCAGAATTCACGTAGCGCGATCACCTCAATTCTGACTGTATTGTGAGCGACTATGAACGAAAATGTACAGTATCCGGCCATCATCGCCGCTATCCAGGATGACAGCGGCATTGCGGCACGGCTCAGGGAGTTCGTCCAGGACAGGGACGCCTTTTCATCCAACACATGGTCACAGCTGATGAGCGTGATGGCGGTCTGCTGGCGGTGGTCCCGGCAGCATCAGCGCAGCTTCCTGCCGATGCATTCCGGCGACTTGCGCGACTACCTTTCCTGGCTTCATGAGACGGGAAGGGCGTCCACGACCATTTCGGCACACGCTTCGCTGATTGCAATGTTACACCGTAACGCCGGAGTCATGCCGCCCAACTCGTCGCCCCTGATCTACCGCGTGATGAAAAGGATCAACCGTCAGGCGGTTATCTCGGGCGAACGCACCGGTCAGGCCGTGCCGTTCTGCCTTGCCGATCTGAAGCGGATTGACGGCTGCTGGGTGGGCTCCGAGCGCCTGCAGGATCTGCGCAATCTCGCCTTTCTTCACGTGGCCTACAGCACCCTGCTGCGCATCAGCGAGCTTGCGCGTATCAGGGTGGGCGACGTTTCCCGCGCCGCGGACGGACGTATCATCCTCGATGTTTCGCACACCAAGACCATCGTGCAGACCGGCGGACTGACCAAGGCGCTGAGCGCCTTTTCCAGCCGCCGGCTGACCGAGTGGATCGATGCGGCAGGGCTGATTCACCAGCCTGACGCCTACCTTTTCTGCCGGGTACATCGCTCAAATACACCTCACCCGACCAGCCGTCCGCTGAGCCGTCCGGCCCTCGAAGACATCTTCAGCAAAGCCTGGGAAGCCACCGGGGAGGTAGCTTCCCGGCGTCCAAACAAAAACCGCTACCGGACCTGGAGCGGTCACAGCGCCCGCGTGGGCGCCGCCCAGGACATGACCCGTAAAGGCTATCCCGTTGCGCGGATCATGCAGGAAGGGACGTGGAAAAAGCCTGAAACCCTGATGCGCTACGTACGTAACGTTGATGCACACACCGGCGCGATGGTCGATCTGATGGAGGGCGCTTCTCAGCCGCCAGACGAGGCGCAATGATACGCCCGAGGCCGGCCACGGCAGGAGAGTACGGCGTCAGACATCCGCAATAGTTATCCACCGAAAATATGAACAGTCGGTGCATGAACGGGTATGCCTGTGGTGGCCAGACGTATCTTGACTGGCGGTAACCCGCTGACGAGGTGAGCGTCTGCACCATCAGCGGGAACCGCGTACATGTAATGGATGCGGCCATTCTTGTATCAACTACTTTTCGGGCAGCGCATAGGCCATCAGCGCATCTCCAGACCGGGTTCCCAGCCCGCCATGCCCTCCGGCGGCGATGACGACATATTGTCTGCCGTCATCGCCGATATAAGTGACCGGCGTTGCCTGGCCCCCAGCCGGGAGACGCGTACGCCACAACTCTCTGCCGGTTTTCTCATCAAAGGCCCGTAAATAATCATCCGCGGTTGCCCCCATAAAGATCAGGCCGCTTCTGGTAATAATATTTCCGCCCATCATGAACATACCGGTGGGCAGGGGCACATTGGTATGCGTACCGAAGATATTCATGTCCCGTGTCGTTCCCGCCGGGCGTTCCCAGATGATTTTCCGGGTGGTCAGATCGATGGCATACACTTTACCCCATGGAGGCGCGCTGCAGGGGGCTCCCAGTACCGTCAGCCAGGGTTTAACAACTGCTGCCCAGCCGGTGCCATACTGCGGGCCGACTGCAAACTCCTTAGGTTTGGGATAGGGCTGCCCGCTGTGCCAGCCGGCCCAGGGTTTCATCAGACCTTTAGCGATAGCCTCCTGACTGGTCATCATCTGCATGGTGAACGGGATGTAGCTGGTGTTGGCAATAAGTACATTATGCAGCGGGTCGACAGACGCACCGTACCAGTCCATCACGCCGTCAAAGGCAGGATAGGCAATGGATGTGCCTTCGGCCGGTGGCGTGAATTTCCCCTGATACCGAAAGCGGTGAAACTGAATGCGGCACCACAGCTGATCGAAAGGCGTGGCCCCCCACATATCAGTCTCTTTCAGGTCAGGAGGTGAGAGATCGGGCATACCTGATGAATCAGGCTGCGTGGGGGACAGATGCTCCCCAGGCAGGGAAGGAGAGGTAGGTACCGCCCTTTCCCTGACGTCTGCCAGGGGTTTGCCCGTCCGGCGATCCAGCATGAACAGCTGTCCCATTTTGGTCGTCTGCACCAGCGCTGGAATAATGCGTCCGTTACGATCCGGTAAATCCATCAGGGTGGGACCCACCGGCAGATCAAAGTCCCATACGTCATGATGGACCGTCTGAAAATGCCACCGCTCTTCACCGGTGTGGATATCCAGCGCAACGATGGCGCTGGAATATTTTTCATCGAATGCCCTTCTCTTGCTGCCATAATAATCCGGAGTTGCATTCCCCAGCGGAATATAAATCAGTCCCAGTTTCGCGTCAGCCGTATAGGTTCCCCACCCGTTGGGCGTCCCGCGGGTGTAGGTCTCTCCCGGTCTGAGCGGGGCGTTGGCTGGGGTCCGGCCCATATCCCATGCCCATGCGGGTTTTCCGGTGGCCTCATCATAAGCGCGAATCACGCCGGAAGGCTCACCTTCTGCCTGATCATCGTAAATCCAGCCACCCAGAACGATCTTTCCATCCATCACCATCGGTTGAGAAGTGATAAAATGAAAGCCTGGCGGTACGTCCCCCATATTGTCCGAAAGGCTGACGTAGCCGTTATTACCGAAGTTTTTACAGAGCTTGCCCGTCTTTGCATTCAGCGCCACCATATGCGCGTCAGCGGTGGTGCTGATGATTTTCTCCGGACACCCGCTGTCTGAATTTACCGCACTGTAGGCGACGCCGCGGCAGGCCAGATATTCGTTAGCTGAAGTATCACTCTGCGGATCAAATTTCCAGCGCTGTCGTCCGGTAGTGGCGTCCAGCGCAATAATCTGGCGGTGGGGCGTACAGATGAACAGGCTATTACCCACCTTGACGGGTGTCACCTCGAAGCTGAACTCCCGACCCGCGCTGTCTTCCCCTTTACGCATGACATCACCGGTGTTATAGCGCCAGGCAGGCTTCAGTGCGGCAACGTTCACCGGCGTGATTTGTGTCAGAGGCGAGAAGCGCTGACCGGCAGCATTATTGCCATAGTAACGCCAGTCGCTGCTATCCGGC
>LIDZ01015030.1_pt7 | contig 11019 bp, 8 predicted proteins | sample 644651 | NCBI WGS metagenome assembly LIDZ01 (sample SAMN03856242, study PRJNA289617) | food metagenome | isolation source: wine grapes on drying loft during traditional withering process | host: Vitis vinifera cv. Corvina | place: Italy: Gargagnago di S. Ambrogio di Valpolicella | collected 2014-01
CACCAATGTTCCAGGGGCGCATTCCGCGCCGGCCCATAGCACAACGCCGACCGCCACACCGGCGCGTACCACAACGCCGACCGCCACACCGGCGCGTACCACAACGCCGACTCCCACGCCGGCGCGTACCGCTACCCCTAACGCGGCGCCTGGGCGCAGCACCACTCCCGCCACGCAGGAGAGGGAATAATGCCGGTTTCACGCCCAACCCGCGGTTGGATCGTGTGGGTGACCTTTGTGGTCGGCCTGCTGCTGACCATCTCGCCCTTGCCGCAGTTCATGGAGGTCTTGCGCCCCATGTGGCTGGCGCTGTTGCTGGCGTTCTGGTCTTTGGAGTTGCCAGGCAAGGTCGGCATGACCACCGCCTGGCTGCTGGGCCTGTGCGTCGACGTGCTATATGGCACGTATCTGGGGCAGAACGCATTGATCCTCGCGCTCATCACGTTTTTGATCCTGTCGTTGCAGCAGCGCATGCGCACCTTCCCGATGTGGCAACAAAGCCTGATCATCCTGGTGGTGTTCGGCGTCGCGCAGCTGGTGCAACTATGGCTCAGCGCCTTGACTGGCAACCGTCAGCCGACCTTGGCGCTGCTGCTGCCAGCATTGGTCAGCGGCCTGCTGTGGCCATGGGTGAGCTTTGGCCTGCGTGGTCTGACCCGTCGCTACAAAATCAATTGATCCATAGGCGCGCCTGATGTGGACGCGCCCATGCCGGCTGGGAGATGCATTGATGAACTCGATCTACCTGGCCTCCGGCTCGCCACGGCGTCGCGAACTGCTGACCCAGATCGGCGTGCCCTTTGTGCCTGTCAGCGCCGCTATAGACGAAACCCCCCTGCCGGGCGAAGCGCCGGGCGAGTACGTGCAACGCCTGGCCTTGGGCAAGGCGCGGGCCGGCCACGGGTGTTTGCCCGCCAACAGCAGGCCTGGCGTGGTGCTGGGGGCCGACACGGCGGTAGTGGTCCAGGGCAAGATTCTGGGCAAGCCGGCTGATCAGGCCGATGCCTTGGCCATGCTCATGCGCCTGGCGGGCCGCGAGCATCAGGTGCTCACGGCTGTAGCCTTGTTCGACGGTGTGCGCAGCGAGGTCGTGACTGTCGAGGCGCTGGTGCGCTTTCGGGCCATCTCGCCGGCCGAGGCGCAAGCGTACTGGGCTAGCGGCGAGCCCCAAGACAAGGCAGGCGGCTACGCTATACAGGGCCTGGGCGCGGTGTTCGTTGAAGGTCTGCAGGGCAGTTATTCGGCGGTGGTCGGCCTGCCACTGTGCGAAACCGCCGCCCTGCTGGGGCGTTTCGGCGTAACCTGCTGGCAATAGCTTAGGGTCGGCTGCTGCCAGAGCTCGGCAGGCGTCCTCACATAACAAGACTTCGATGTCGACAATGCACGGGACCGCGCCATGAGTGAAGAGATTCTGATCAACATCACCCCTATGGAATCACGCGTGGCGGTGGTGGAAAACGGGGTGCTCCAAGAGGTGCATGTCGAGCGCACGCAGCGTCGGGGTATCGTCGGCAATATCTACAAGGGCAAGGTGGTGCGCGTGTTGCCGGGCATGCAGGCGGCATTCATCGATATCGGCCTGGAACGTGCAGCGTTCATCCATGCCTCGGAAATCTCCCTGCGAGAAGGCTCGGCCGTCGAGACCATCAGTGCACTGGTACACGAGGGGCAGAGCCTGGTGGTGCAGGTCACCAAAGATCCGATCGGCTCCAAGGGCGCGCGCCTGACTACCCAGCTGTCCATCCCTTCGCGGTATCTGGTGTACATGCCGCGCACCAGCCACGTTGGCATCTCATTGAAGATCGAGGACGAGGGCGAGCGCGAGCGACTCAAGAAGGTCGTCAGCGACTGTGTGGCCAAAGAAGGCATCAAGGAGGCCGGGGGCTTTATCTTGCGCACCGCCGCCGAGGGCGCTGGTGCCGAAGAGATCCTCATGGATATCCGCTATCTGCGCCGCCTCTGGGATCAGATCGCTGAACAGATCAAAACGGTCGGGGCACCCACCGAAATCTATGAAGACCTCGGCCTGGCCCTGCGCACCCTGCGCGATCTGGTCAGCCCCAAGATCGAAAAAATCCGCATCGATTCGCGCGAGACCTTTCAAAAGACTACCCAGTTCGTGGCCGAGCTGATGCCGGAAATCGCCGACCGCCTCGAGCATTACCCTGGCGAGCGGCCCATCTTTGACTTGTATGCAGTCGAAGATGAAATCCAGCGCGCGCTGGAGCGCAAGGTGATGCTCAAGTCGGGCGGCTATCTGGTGGTCGACCCTGCCGAAGCCATGACCACGATCGATGTTAATACCGGTGCGTTCGTCGGCCACCGCAACCTTGAAGAGACCATCTTCAAGACCAACCTCGAGGCCGCCACCGCTATTGCTCGCCAACTGCGCCTGCGCAATATCGGCGGCATCATCATCATCGACTTCATCGACATGGAAGACGAAGAGCATCAGCGCCAGGTGCTGCGCACGTTGGAAAAACAGCTTGAGCGCGATCATGCCAAGACCAACATCATTGGTATCACCGAGCTGGGGCTGGTGCAGATGACGCGCAAGCGCACCCGTGAAAGCCTTGAGCAGATATTGTGCGAGCCTTGTTCGTGCTGTGCAGGGCGCGGCAAGCTGAAAACCCCAGAAACAATCTGCTACGAGATTTTCCGCGAAATCCTCCGTGAAGCCCGCGCTTACCAAGCGGTCGGATACAGGGTGCTGGCCAATCAAAAGGTCGTCGACCGGCTGCTGGACGAGGAGTCGGGCAATGTCGCCGAGCTAGAGGCGTTTATCGGCCGTACTATCCGTTTTCAGGTCGAAACCTTGTATTCGCAGGAACAATACGACGTGGTGTTGCTCTGAATCTGCGTAAGCCGGTTTTCGCTGTGATCGGCCAGGCGCAGGCGTTTTGTTGGTCGGCATCGAACCCCATGAGCAATGTGTAGCCAGACCTGCGCCACGGCGCGGCGGTGTTCTTTTTTTGTTACCGGGAATTTTCTAGCATGGGGCGTCTGACGCGTATCCTCGGCGCCCTGACTCGTTGGGGGCTGGGCCTGGCAGCGCTGCTGTTGGTATTGATGGCACTGTATGTGAGCCTGGGTCGGCAATTGACGCCTCTGGTGGCGGAATATCGCGACGAGGTGCAGAGCAAGGCCGCCGCAGCGCTGGGCATGCCGGTGTCCATCGGCAGCCTTGAAGGACGTTGGAGCGGCATGGTGCCGGTGATTCTGGTGCACGATGTGCTGCTGGGCGAGGGCAGCAGCGCGTTGCGCCTGGATGACGTGCGTGTCGTGCCAGACTTGTGGTCGAGCCTGACTCACCGCGAAGTGCGCATTGGCCATCTGCAGCTGCGGGGTCTGCAGCTGACTGCTACCCAGGGCACCGATGGCCAATGGGCGTTCAAGGGCCTGCCCACTGCTGCCAGCGATCAACCACCGGACCCCGCGCAGATGCTCGAGCGTTTGCAACAGCTTGAGCAGATTTCGGTACTCGACAGCCAACTGACACTGGTGCCCAAGGACCACGCGCCAATGACGCTCACCTACGTGGGCATCAATTTACGCACGGCACCGTCGCAGCAGCGCCTCGACCTGCGTTTGACTCTGCCCGACGGCCAGCCGTTGGCCCTTAATCTGCGTGGCCGGGTGCAGCCGCAGCAGTGGCGTGATAGCCAGGCGCAGGCGTATCTGAGCCTGCCCCAGAGCGATTGGGCCAAGTGGCTGCCGCCCTCGGTCTTGCAGCAGGTCAAGCTGGGCATGCTCAAGGCCGGTGGCGAGTTCTGGCTGGACTGGCGTGACGGCGCGTTGCAGAGCGCCGCCGTGCGCCTCAATGCTCCGCGGATCCAAGCCGCCTACGCCAGCCGCACGCCGATTGCCTTGGACAACCTGGCGCTTAACGCCTGGTGGCAGCACACCGATGATGGCTTGGTGGCCACCGTCGACTCATTGGCCATGAGCATTGGCAAGACCCGCTGGGAGTCCCGCCTGCAACTGCAGCGCAGCGCGGAGGATGGCCCGGACGAGCGCTGGCACTTGCAGGCCGATCGGCTTGATCTTACGCCCTTGACCCCGGTACTCGACGCCTTGGCCCCCTGGCCCGAGAAGGTCGCCACCGCCATCGATTCGCTAAAGGTCACTGGCACGGCGCGCAACGTACTGCTCGACTACCGACCCAAAGCCGAGGGCAACCAGCGCCTGGCGTTTGCCGCCAATCTCGATCAGGTTGGCTTCAGCGCTTATCACGGGGCGCCGGCTGCGGGTAACGTCAGCGGCAGCATCAGCGGCGACCTCGGTAACGGCGAATTGCGCCTTGATACCGACGACTTCATGTTGCACCTGTCGCCGATCTTCGCCAAACCTTGGTATTACCGCCATGCGAATGCGCGCCTGACCTGGTCCCTGACCCCGGACACCTTCACCCTTACCGCCCCGTATATCAAAGTGCTTGGGGACGAAGGCAAGATCGCCAGTGACTTTTTGATCCGACTGCCGTTGTCCCCCGAGCGTGAGCCGTATATGGACCTGCGCGTCGGCATGACCGAAGGGGACGGACGCTATACCGCTAAATATCTGCCCTCGGTGCTCAGCCCGCAGGTGGATGAGTGGCTGCGTACGGCCATTCTCAAAGGGACGGTCGACCAAGGCTATTTCCAGTATCAGGGATCGCTGGCCAAGGCCGCGGTGGAGCATTCACGCAGCATCAGCCTGTTTTTCAAGGTGCGCGATGCCAGCTTGGCCTTTCAGCCGGGCTGGCCGCAGCTCGATAACGTGGACGGCAATGTGTATGTGCAGGACGGCGACGTGCGCGTCGAGGCCAGCCGGGGCCAGCTGCTAGGCGCGTCGTTGAGCAAGGTCACCGTGCGTGTGCCCCATGTTCCCGCCACTGAGCACGCGCATCTGCTCGTGACTGGCGCCTTTGACGGCGGCCTCGATGACGGCATCAAGATTTTGCAAGAAGCACCGATCGGCACTGCCTCTATTTTTGCCGGCTGGCAGGCCGACGGACCGCTGCAGGGCAAGGTCGACCTGGACATCCCACTGGTCAAGGGCCAGGAGCCCAAGATCGTGGTCGATTTCAACACTCAAGGGGCGCAGTTGAAGATCTCCAACCCGGCGCTCGACCTCAGCGGGTTAGGGGGCACCTTTCGCTTCGATCTCGACAAGGGGCTCAGCGGCCAAGGCGTAACCGGGCAGGCGTTTGGCAAGCCGCTGGCGGCGCAGATCACCGCTGAAGGCAAGCCGGGCAGCCCGCTGACGCGGATCAACGTCAATGGCCAGATCGGCCTCAAGCAACTCACCGACTGGCTGAACTTCAAGCAGCCGCTGCCTGCGTCCGGCGACTTGCCTTACCAGCTGCAGTTGGCGCTTGGTGGCGCGGCCAGTCGCTTGAGCATCGATTCCGACCTCAAGGGGTTGGCGATCGACCTGCCCGCACCCTTCGGCAAGGCCGCCGATGAGGCTCGTAGCACCCGCTTCAGCATGAACCTGCAAGGTGACGAGCGCCGCTTCGATGGCGCGTACGGCGCGTTGGCAAAGTTCGTCTATGCCGCGCCTGCGACTGATCTGGCCCAAGGTCGTGGTGAGTTGATGGTGGGTGGCGACGACGCCAGTGTGCCGCCTGACAAAGGCTTGCGCGTCAGCGGCAAGCTGGCTCAGTTGGACGTCGCGCCCTGGCAGGCAGTGATTGCCAAGTATGCCGGGCAGGGCGCAGTGCCTTCGTCGAGCGTCTCTCCCCAGCCGGCCCCAGTGGCCGCACCGACGTCTGGCAGCAGCCTGCTCAGCGGCCTGAACCTGCAGATCGACCAGCTCACGGGCTACGGTGTGACCCTTGACCAGGCTTCAGTTGCGATAAAGCGTGCGGCGGCGGCCTGGGAAGCCAGTGTCAGCAGTCAGCAAGTGGTAGGCACGGCGCGGCTGCCAGACGCCAGCGGCCAGCCGATCGTGGTGAATCTGCAAACCGTGCGTCTGCCGCCCGCTGCCGTGGCCAAGCCTGATGCGCCACCACCTGAGGACACCCCGGATCCGCTGGTGGATGTCGATCCGCGCAAGATCCCGGCGGTGGACCTGAGTATCGCCAATCTGTACCAAGGCGAAGAGCTGATTGGCGCCTGGTCGATGAAGGTCCGCCCGACACCCACCGGGGTGCTGTTCAACGACCTCGACCTGGGCCTCAAGGGCCTTGAGCTCAAGGGCCTGTTGGGCTGGGAGGGTCGCCCGGGTGCAAGCAACAGCTGGTTCAAGGGGCATTTGCAGGGCAAGAACCTTGCAGATGTGCTCAAGGCGTGGAAGTTTGCTCCCACGGTCACCAGTCAGGATTTCAGCCTGGACGCCGAGGGCGGCTGGCCAGGCTCGCCGGCCTGGATTTCGCCCAAGCGCTACTCGGGCAGCCTGGATGCGACGCTCAATCGTGGCCAGTTCGTGGAGGTCGAGGGTGGGGCGCAGGCTTTGCGGGTGTTCGGGCTGCTGAACTTCAACTCCATCGGCCGTCGCTTGCGCCTGGATTTCTCCGATTTGTTGGGCAAAGGCCTGAGCTATGATCGAGTGAGGGGGGTACTGGTGGCGAGCAACGGTGTGTACGTGACCCGCACGCCCATCACCATGACCGGGCCGTCGAGCAATTTTGAACTGGATGGCACATTGGACATGGTTGCGGATCGGGTCAACGCCAAGTTGGGGGTGACCTTGCCGGTGACCAACAACCTGCCTATCGCGGCCTTGATCGTCGGCGCGCCGGCCATTGGTGGCGCGCTGTTTCTGGTCGACAAGTTGCTCGGCGATCGCGTCGCGCGGTTTGCCAGTGTGCAGTACAGCGTCGAAGGGCCTTGGAAGGAACCCAAGATTACCTTTCTCAAGCCGTTCAAAAAGTAGTCTTTGCCAGCGGTTCATGCGCGCGGATGGGCAGGGCATCCGGCACTGCGCTACCCCTGTTCGCGGGCAGAGCCCCCTCCCATCAAGATCCCGCGGCTCGGGCATCGCTACAGGAGTTCGCCACCATGACATTCGCCGTGATTCAAATGGTCAGCCAGCCCGATATCACCACCAACCTTGTACAGGCGCGCAGGCTGCTCGAACAAGCCGCTGCAGGTGGTGCGCGGTTGGCCGTGCTGCCGGAAAACTTTGCTGCCATGGGCCGCAAGGATGCTGCTGCCATTGGTCGCGCCGAGGCCTTGGGTGAAGGGCCCGTGCTGCCATGGTTGAAACAGGCCGCCCGCGACCTCACCTTATGGATAGTGGCCGGGACTATTCCCCTGCCGCCCGATGACGCGCCCGACGGTAAAGTCCGTGCATGCTCTTTGCTGGTGGATGAGCACGGCGAAATTGTCGCGCGTTACGACAAGCTGCACCTTTTCGACGTGGACGTTGCCGATGCGCGCGGTCGTTATCGGGAGTCGGACGACTATGATCATGGTCTACAGGTGGTGGTTGCCGACACGCCGGTGGGGCGCCTAGGCTTGAGCGTATGCTATGACCTGCGTTTTCCCGAGTTGTACACGGCATTGCGCGAGGCCGGTGCGGAGCTGATCACCGCGCCCTCGGCGTTTACTGCCGTGACCGGCGCGGCGCACTGGGAGGTGCTGATTCGCGCCCGGGCCATCGAGACCCAATGCTATATGCTGGCAGCAGCGCAAGGCGGCATCCACCCGGGCCCACGAGAGACTTACGGGCATGCTGCAATCGTCGACCCTTGGGGGCGAGTGCTGACACAACAGGATTCAGGCGAGGCCACATTGCTGGCCAGCCGCGACACTAACGAACAAGCGTCCATCCGGGCGCGCATGCCGGTCTGCAGTCACCGGCGCTTTTTTTCGCAGGACGCCTTGCGGCCTGCGCACATCGCGGAGTGAATATGAGCGAGATGTTATCCACCGTCAGCGAACACCTGCTGGCCCCCGGCGGCTTGACCCTCGACAGCTTGCAATCGGTGCTGGGCGAGTTGGCCGGTCCGGGCATCGACGCTGCTGACCTGTACTTTCAGGGGCAGATTTCCGAGTCCTGGGCGCTGGAAGATGGCATCGTCAAAGAGGGCAGCTTCAACCTCGACCAAGGGGTTGGGGTACGTGCTCAATCTGCCGAAAAGACCGGTTTTGCCTACAGCAACACCATTACAGAAGATGCCCTGCGCCAGGCTGCGCGAGCGGCCCGCTCGATTTCCCGTGCCGGCCAGAACGGCCGAGTGCAGACTTTCAGCGCTCAGGACGTCACGCAGCTGTACGGCGAGGGCAACCCGCTGGAAGTGCTGACCCGCGCCGAAAAGGTCGACCTGCTCAAGCGTGTGGACGCCGCTACGCGATTGCTCGATCCACGTATTCAGCAAGTCACGGTGAGCATGGCTGGGGTCTGGGAGCGCATTCTGGTGGCTGCGGCTGATGGCAGCCTGGCCGCCGATATCCGCCCGTTGGTGCGCTTCAACGTGAGCATCATCGTCGAGCAGAACGGCCGCCGCGAGCGTGGTGGTCATGGCGGTGGCGGGCGTACCGATTACCGTTACTTCCTCGAAGACGACCGTGCCATGGGCTACGCCCGTGAGGCGTTGCGCCAGGCGCTGGTCAATCTTGAAGCCATCCCGGCACCAGCTGGCACTTTGCCAGTGGTGTTGGGATCGGGCTGGTCGGGCGTGCTGCTGCACGAGGCCGTTGGCCATGGTCTGGAGGGCGACTTCAATCGCAAGGGCAGTTCGGCCTATAGCGGGCGGATGGGCGAGAAAGTCGCCTCGAGCCTGTGCACCATCGTCGACGACGGTACCTTGGCAGGCCGCCGAGGGTCGCTCAGCGTCGACGACGAAGGCACCCCGACCTCGTGCACTACGCTGATCGAGAACGGCGTGCTCAAGGGCTACATGCAGGACAAGCTCAACGCGCGCCTGATGGGTGTGGCGCGTACCGGTAATGGGCGGCGCGAGTCGTACTCCCATCTACCGATGCCGCGGATGACCAACACCTACATGCTGGCGGGGGAGAGTGACCCAGAGGAGATCATTGCTTCGGTGAAACGCGGCATTTACTGCGCCAACCTGGGTGGTGGGCAGGTGGATATCACCAGCGGCAAGTTCGTGTTCTCGACCAGCGAGGCCTATTTGATCGAAGACGGCAAGATTACCGTCCCGGTCAAGGGCGCGACTTTGATCGGCAACGGGCCGGAGGCGATGAGCCGGGTGTCGATGGTGGGCAATGACCTGTCGCTGGACAGTGGCGTGGGCACCTGCGGCAAGGATGGGCAGTCGGTGCCGGTTGGCGTGGGCCAGCCGACCTTGAAGATCGACGCGATTACCGTGGGTGGTACCGGCGGCTGATGCTGGTGATGCCTTTGCTCCACGTGGGACCGGGCTATGCCCGGCAATCTCTTGAAAGCTTCGCGGGCAGAGCCCGCTCCCACAGTGGTGAAAACAACAGGATCAACGCAACCCGCGTTTGCTCTCGTCCAGCTCGCGGATGTACTTGAAGATTTTACGCGTCGCCGCAGGCGGCTTGTTATGGGCGTTTTCGTGCTGAGCCTGGCGGATCAACTGACGCAGGTGCTGGCGATCGGCTTCGGGATATTCGCCGCAGAAGGTTTCCAACACCGCATCGGTGCCGGTAACCAGGCGATCGCGCCAACGCTCCAGGTTGTGAAAACGCTCGTTGTATTGACGAGTAGAGGCATCCAGTTGGTCCAGCAACACCAGGATGGCGTCGATATCCTGGTCGCGCATCAGCTTGCCGATGAACAGGATATGCCGTTTGCGCGCGATGTTGGCCGTGTGCTTGGGCGCATCGGCCAAGGCACGGCGCAGCGGATCGCTGAGCGGCAGCTTGTTGAGCATGTCCGGTTTCAGAGTGGTCAGGCGCTCACCGAGCTCCACCAGCGCATGTAGCTCGCGCTTGACCTGAGTTTTGCTTTTTCCCTCGTCGAGGGAGCTGTCGTAAGAATCAACCATGGGGGCAGTCCGAAAATAATCGCCGTCATGATAACCAGTCGGGGGCCGCTTGTCCGGCCCGGTCGTAGATTGACCCGTGCCGAACACAGAATTTGAGTGGAGAGCACTATGAACGCAGTCCAAAGCGTCGGTCCGCAGGCCTTGCCGGCACTGCAGGAGCAAGTCGAGCAGATCATCGCCGAAGCCAAGCGCCAAGGCGCCAGCGCCTGCGAAGTGGCCGTGTCGTTGGAGCAGGGGCTGTCGACGTCGGTGCGCCAGCGCGAGGTCGAGACCGTCGAGTTCAACCGCGACCAGGGTTTTGGTATCACGTTGTATGTAGGGCAGCGCAAGGGTTCGGCCAGCACCTCGGCCAGCGGTCCCGATGCGATTCGTGAGACCGTGGCGGCGGCCCTGGCTATCGCCAAGCACACCTCTGAAGATTCTGCCTCCGGGCTCGCCGATGCCGCGCTGATGGCGCGTGACGAGCAGGATTTCGACCTGTACCACGCTTGGGATATCACCCCCGAGCAAGCCATCGAACAGGCGCTCGCCTGCGAGGCAGCGGCGTTCAACGCCGATCCCCGCATCAAGAACGCCGATGGCACCACGCTCAACACCCACCAAGGCTGCCGCGTGTACGGCAACAGCCATGGCTTTGTAGGCGGCTACGCCTCGACGCGCCACAGCCTGAGCTGCGTGATGATCGCTGAAGCTGCAGGGCAGATGCAGCGCGACTACTGGTACGACGTCAACCGCCAGGGTGAGTTGCTGGCCTCGGCGCAAAGCATCGGTGCCCGTGCTGCGCAGCGTGCGGCCAGCCGCCTGGGTTCGCGTCCGGTACCGACCTGCGAGGTGCCGGTGCTGTTTTCGGCCGAGCTGGCGGGCGGCTTGTTCGGCAGCTTCCTGGGGGCCATTTCGGGCGGCAACCTGTATCGCAAGTCATCGTTCCTCGAAGGCACCATGGGCCAGCAGTTGTTCCCTGAATGGTTGACCCTGGATGAGCGCCCCCATCTCAAGGGCGGCATGGCCAGCGCCTGGTTCGATGGCGACGGCCTGGCGACTTACGCCAAGCCATTCGTCGAAAATGGGCAACTGGTTTCTTATGTACTGAGTACCTATTCAGGCCGCAAGCTGGG
>LIDZ01011521.1_pt43 | contig 11017 bp, 13 predicted proteins | sample 644651 | NCBI WGS metagenome assembly LIDZ01 (sample SAMN03856242, study PRJNA289617) | food metagenome | isolation source: wine grapes on drying loft during traditional withering process | host: Vitis vinifera cv. Corvina | place: Italy: Gargagnago di S. Ambrogio di Valpolicella | collected 2014-01
GGGCTGACGCTGGCCTTTTCTGCCGTTACCGCTACCCTGAGCACCGTTTTCGCATTGCCCGCGCCAGGCTTCATTCTGATGCTGGTCGGCTTTTACGGGCTGATGTTCCTGACTTACCGCCTGGCTGACAGCCCGACCGGCATTCTGGCGGCATTCGCCTTTACCGGTTTCCTCGGCTACTGCCTGGGCCCAATCCTCAACTCACTGCTGTCTGCTGGGATGGGGGATGTGATTGGTCTGGCATTAGGCGGCACCGCGCTGGTGTTCTTCAGCTGTTCTGCCTACGTGCTGACCACCCGTAAGGATATGTCCTTCCTGGGTGGCATGATGATGGCCGGCTTTGTGGTATTGCTGGTTGCCGTCGTGGCAAACATCTTCCTCAACATTCCGGCATTGCATATGGCAATCAGCGTGTTGTTTATCCTGTTCTCTTCAGGTGCCATCCTGTGGGAAACCAGTAACATCATTCACGGCGGCGAAACTAACTATATACGCGCTACCGTGAGCCTGTATGTGTCGATCTATAACATCTTCGTCAGCCTGCTGAGCATTCTGGGCATGTCCTCGCGCAGCAATTAACAGCCCTCAGTTGACGCAACAATAAAAGCCCCGCCCTGCGGGGCTTTTTTATGTGCCGGATTAAGGCTGCCAGCAAGAGACAGACTACCCACTGCTGGCCGCAGTTTGCTAAACTGGGCGGCTTAGCAAACCAGACAGAGGCAAGACGGTGTTATTCCAGGGCAAAGAAATTGAACGTGACGCGCAGGGTTATCTGAAGTCCACGATGGACTGGAGTGAAGCGCTGGCTCCGTTACTGGCAGAAGAAGAGGCCATTGAGCTGACTGACGCCCACTGGGAAGTGGTGCATTTCGTACGAGCCTTTTATCTGGAGTTCAATACCTCGCCGGCGGTAAGAATGCTGGTTAAAGCCATGGCGCAAAAATACGGGGAAGAAAAAGGCAACAGCCGCTATTTGTTTCGCCTGTTCCCAAAAGGCCCGGCAAAACAGGCAACTAAAATTGCCGGCTTGCCTAAACCGGCCAAATGCCTTTAAGCGCTAACCGGTGGTAAAACCGTTTGGCAGGTCGCGCGGCTGATGCGGTTCCTCAAGCACCTTTTCTACCCGGGCACTTCTGGGGCCGCCGTCTTTAAGCCAGCTAAGCAACGTCTGCACGTCTCGCTCTTCGCCACAGGCCAGCACTTCAACACTGCCGTCATTCAGGTTTTTCGCATAGCCATTAAGCCCCAGCGCTTTGGCCTGATGTTGCGTGCTGTAGCGGAATCCCACGCCCTGAACCACTCCGTGAACCCAGGCTTTTACGCAGACAGTAGTCATATTTCTTCTCCTTTCACGACGCAGATTGCATTTTAACGGTTGGCACCGGACAATAACCGCTGATTCTTTACTGTATAAGCATAGCAAATATGACTGTTCGTTTGATTCTTGCCAAAGGACGTGAAAAATCCTTACTTCGCCGCCATCCGTGGATCTTTTCTGGTGCTGTTGCTCGTCTTGAGGGAAAAGCCGAGTCGGGTGAAACGATTGACGTCTGTGACAGCCACGGCAACTGGCTGGCGCATGCCGCCTGGTCACCCGTATCGCAGATCTCTGCCCGTGTCTGGAGCTGGGAACAGGACGAAGCGATTGATACCGACTTCTTTATCCGCCGTTTAAAAGCTGCGCAGTCTCTGCGTGACTGGCTGGCAGCGCGCGATAACCTCGACAGCTATCGCCTGATTGCCGGTGAATCTGACGGTCTGCCTGGCGTGACCATCGACCGTTACGGCAAGTTCCTGGTACTACAACTGCTGTCGGCTGGTGCAGAATATCAACGTGCTGCGTTGATCTCCGCCCTGCAGAGCTGCTACCCGGACTGTGCGATTTACGATCGTTCGGACGTTGCAGTGCGTAAAAAAGAGGGTCTTGAACTGGCTCAGGGCAACGTTCTGGGCGACACGCCGCCAGAACAGTTACCGATTGTTGAGCATGGCATGAAGTTACTGGTCGATATCCAGGGCGGCCACAAAACCGGTTACTACCTCGACCAGCGTGATAGCCGTATGACGACTCGCCGCTATGCAAAAGATCGTCGGGTGCTGAACTGCTTCTCCTACACCGGAGGTTTTGCCGTTTCCGCTCTGATGGGAGATTGTAAACAGGTTATCAGCGTCGATACGTCACAAGGCGCGCTGGATATTGCCCGCCAGAACGTTGAGCTGAACGGGCTTGATCTGTCGAAAGCCGAGTTCCTGCGCGATGACGTGTTTAAGCTGCTGCGCCGCTACCGTGATAACGGTGAGAAATTCGATCTGATCGTGATGGACCCGCCAAAGTTTGTCGAAAACAAAAATCAGCTGGCCGGGGCTTGCCGTGGCTATAAAGACATCAATATGCTGGCGATGCAGCTGTTGAACCCGGACGGCATGCTGCTGACCTTCTCCTGCTCAGGGCTGATGCCAACCGATCTCTTCCAGAAAATCATTGCCGATGCCGCGCTGGACGCTCAGCGTGATGTACAATTTATAGAGCAGTTCCGGCAGGCGGCCGATCATCCGGTGATCGCCAGCTATCCGGAAGGCATGTACCTGAAAGGATTTGCCTGCCGCGTCCTGTGACTTGAAAAAGCTGTCCCTGCCCCCATCTTGGTAGCAGGGCACTGTTTCTCAGGAGGTCACGATGATTGCCAGCAAATTTGGACTCGGACAACAGGTGCGGCATAAGCTGCACGGTTTCCTCGGTGTAGTGGTAGATGTGGATGCGGAATATTCACTGGACGATGATCCGGAAGAGGATGAGGTTGCCACCAGCGAATCGCTGCGTGAGGCGCCCTGGTATCATGTCGTGATGGAGAATGAAGACGGCGAGACCGTTCATACTTATCTGGCAGAAGCCCAGCTATCGTGGGAGCTGCCGGGCGACCATCCGGAACAACCTTCAATGGATGAACTGGCCGCGTCAATTCGCGAACAGCTGCAGGCGCCACGCCTCAGGAACTAATGCAAAATCCCCGCCTGGCGGGGTTTTTTTTAGCCTTTTTCCAGCCCTAAACGCGGGATCTCGATTTTAGGGCAGCGGTCCATTACCACTTTTAACCCCGCCTCTCCCGCCAGCACCGCCGCCTGCTCGTTAATCACCCCAAGCTGAAGCCAAAGGGATTTTGCACCTACCGCGATCGCTTCCTGAGCGACACCCCAGGCCGCTTCGGCATTGCGGAACACATCCACCATGTCGATCGGTTCAGGAATGTCTTCCAGCTTTTCGTAAACTTTTTGTCCCTGCAGCGTCTGACCTGCCAGCTTTGGGCTGACCGGCGTCACTTTATATCCCTGCGACAGCAGATAAGCCATCACGCCATAACTGGCCCTTGCGGGTTTATCACTCGCGCCAACCAGCGCGATATGTTTGGTGGACGTCAAAATATCGGCAATTATTTTATCTTGCATGCAGCTCTCCTTATCAGACTGATTAACAGTTTATGCGCAGTGTGGCCGTTGGGAAAACAGCTCAGGCAGAAGATGACAATTCCTGAATATATAGCACGAATAAATATGTTAAAATGTTAATATGCTGCCATACTGAAAGACTTTGATACACTCGACGTGTTTGCCTGCCCTCGCCTCTGGAGAATAAATGAAGCTGCGTTTGGTCGTTACAGGCGTTTTAGCTTTGCTGGTTGCGACTACAGTCCATGCCACGACGCTCAAACTTGCCCCTGATATTGACCTGTTAGTGCTGGACGGCCGAAAAATTTCCGGTTCGTTATTAAAAGGTGCTGAAGGGCTCGAACTCGAGCAGGGACAGCATCAGGTATTGTTTCGCGTCGAGAAAAGCCTGAAAAAAGATGCGCAAATGGCCACGCCATGGGTCTCGACCCCACTGATCGTCACGTTCACCACTCAGGCTAAATCAGTTACGATTACGCTGCCGCCATTGACCACCACCGTGCAGGGAAAAATGTTTGATAAACATCCCACTTTTCAGTTGCTGAACGAGCATGGTGCGGTTGTTGAGAGTCAGCAAGACCATTTACTGGTTAAAGCTGACAATAACTATGAACAGGCCATGGTGGTGTACAACCTCAAAGGCAACGTCGCCTCAGTTCCCCGCTTTGCCCAGGGACAAACCTCCACCACCCCAATCAGCAATGACTCACAGGATTTTGCCAGCGGGAATCATGCCGGAAGCCGTGTATTGCAGCTGTGGTATCAACAGGTCGATTCCGCCACCCGCCAACGCTTTGTGATGCTGATGCGCGCCCTGCGTACCAGTTGATGTCTGCACGCCTTCCGCCTAAACTCGATACGCTTTATCAGGCAGTTCCCTTAATCTGATTGACGTGAAACCAGGAAGCCGGAATGGATCAGACCACCCGTAAAATTCAGGAAAAAAAACACATTGCGCTGGTTGCGCATGACCACTGCAAAACATCACTAATGGAGTGGGTTGATATACACAAAGACGTGTTACAGGCCCATACCCTGTATGCCACTGGCACCACGGGCAACCTTGTCCAGCGTGCAACCGGCCTGCCGGTGACGGCCATGTTGAGCGGCCCTATGGGTGGTGATCAGCAGGTGGGTGCTTTGATTTCGGAAGGGAAGATCGATGTTTTGTTCTTTTTCTGGGATCCGCTTAATGCTGTACCGCACGATCCAGATGTTAAGGCATTGTTGCGCCTGGCGACGGTGTGGAATATTCCGGTGGCAACCAACCGCGCAACTGCTGACTTTATTATCCGCTCGCCGTTATTCGCGCAGGCCGTTGATATCATCATCCCCGATTATCAGCGCTATTTGCAGGAACGTCTGAAATAAGCTGATGTATGAGCGTGCGGCAGCACGCTCATTCCCCCCAGTTCAAGGCTTACGCTGTACGGGCACACCCAGCCGCTTAATCTCATCCACAAAACCTGATGGGTTCTCTTTATTAAACAGCAGCCACACCTGCTGCCTGGCGCGAGTTATGGCGACATACGCCAACCTGCGCTCTTCGGCATCGGGGAAATCTTCCGGCTGGGGTAACAACGCCTGCTCCATTACGGACTCTCTTGCCGCTGCGGGGAAGCCATCTTTACCGGTTTGCAATCCCAGCAAAATCACATAATCCGCCTGCTGTCCCTTACTGGCATGAATTGTGGTGAAATCAATCCGCAGCTTTGGCCAACGAGTTTTGGCTCTTTCCAATACTGCCGGGCGGAGATGGTGATAACGGGCAAGGATCAAAATTCGCTCGTCGGCGGTGGCATAACCGCTAATTTTATTCAGCAACGCTTCCAACTGATCTTCCGGCAACAAGCAAATCGACTTTTTGTTGCCTTTGGTCAGGCTGTTAAGCGGTTTTTTCAGTTGATGTGGGTTGCTCTGCACAAACTTATTGGCAATTTCACCAATCCGATCGTTAAAGCGGTATGTGGTATCCAGCACGCAGCGGTCGCCCTCACCAAAGTGATGATGGAATGCGGTGGTCAGGGTCATTTCTGCCCCACTAAAGCGGTAGATGGCCTGCCAGTCATCGCCCACGGCAAACAGTGCCGTCTGTTTGTTCTGCCTTCTGAGGGCGGCGAGCAGCGCCGCACGCTGAGGCGAGATATCCTGGAATTCATCGACCAGAATGTGCTTCCACGGGCTGATAAAACGGCCTTTATCAAGAATATTGACCGCCTGATGAATCAAGCCGGAGAAATCTACCGCCCCTTCTTCTTTCAAGGCGCTTTTCCAGGCTTTCATTAAAGGTGCCATCAGCTTCACGCGTTTAGAGAACAGATCGCGGACCTCTTCCGGAGCTGATTCAATCATTGCAGCCTGCGCGCCGCCATGCATTCGCATCAATCCAAGCCAGCGTTCAAGCCTGCTGGCCAGACGTTTGGCAAGCCGCTCTTCTTTCCAGTAATCACCTTCGCCGATTTCCCATTCCAGCTCGTCCTGCAGCCATTGCCGCCAGCCATTGGCATGGGCTTTCTTTTCTTGACACTGCTGGCGCCAGACGTCAATTAACAGCTTATGACGAAGCGGCGTATCCGTTTCCAGCTTGCTGATGGAAGGGGATTTATTACTGCCCTGCTGGATAATATTTAACGCCAGCGAATGAAAGGTACGGGCCTGGATGCCGTCATTATTCAGCCGGGCTTTAATACGCTCGTTCATCTCTTCAGCTGCCTGACGACCGAAGGCCAGCAGCAGGATTTGTTCTGCGCTGGCTTGCTTGCGCATCAGTAACCATCCTGCGCGCGCGACCAGTACGGATGTTTTGCCACTCCCCGCACCCGCCAGCACCAGCAGCGCATCCTCACCGTTCACCACCGCTTTCGCCTGAGAACGGTTGAGAGGGGAAGTTTCGACGGTATTAAAGAAATCGGCGTATTGCGCCAGCATTTTGTCTGACCACTGACCATTGCGCTTCTGCCGCTGCGCATCGCTGTTATTCAGCCAGGCGAGGCAGAACTGATAGTTGTCGCGGCAGTTATCAAACTCATCCAGACGCTCTACCGGCAGTGGCAACGAGGAAAACGCCTCCTGAATGGCGGTGCGCCAGCCGGCCATATCGCTGCGCTTCAACCATTTATCCTGCTGTTCACCTTCCTGTAAGCGGGTGACCAGTTGCTGCAAGACTTCAGAGGAGACCAGGCTCATCTCCTCACTCCATTGCTGCCAGGCCTGGTTGAGGTGATGGAAGAAACGTTGAGTCTCCTGCCACTCGGTGCCGTGCAGACGGACGACTTTATCTTCAGGCAGGGAAAATTCGAGTTCGCCCCATACCATCCCACGTTTACATTTAATGGCTAATAGCTGGTTGAACGGTATAAGGTATTCATGTTTTTCACCACTCACCTCAACGCCTGCGGCCAACATTCGTACCCGATTGTAGGGATGCTGCGCCAGATGTTTGCCCAGCGACGTTGCTTTCAGTTCCATGACCTGCCTCTGGCTGTGGTTGCTTTCAATGGGCTGTAGTTTAGCTGGCAGGAGTGTACCGCTCCAGAGTTAAAACGCGCTACAATCAACGCATTGTATTTTTGAGCGCCGTGCTCTGTTTGGGAAACAACCAATGCGTACTGTTTTAAACATTCTGAACTTCATTCTGGGCGGTTTTCTCACCACGCTATCATGGCTGTTTGCGACCGTTGTCAGCATCGTTTTTATTTTTACCTTGCCACTCACCCGTTCTTGCTGGGAAATCACCAAGCTTTCATTACTGCCATACGGTAATGAAGCCGTGCATGTGGATGAACTGGAACCCGGCCGTAAAAATGTGCTGATGAATTCGGGCGGCACGCTGCTGAATATCGTCTGGCTGATCTTCTTTGGCTGGTGGCTGTGCGTGATGCATATCATGACCGGTATCGCCCAGTGCATCACTATCATTGGAATTCCGGTTGGGATTGCGAACTTCAAAATCGCCGCCATTGCCTTGTGGCCGGTAGGCCGCCGCGTGGTCAGCGTTGAAGTAGCTCAAGCCGCGCGTGAAGCTAACGCCCGTAGCCGGTTCAACTAGTTTCTGATGCGCTTATCGTTAAGCTCCGGGCTGCGGCGCTACGCCTATAACACTGCGCTGCTGTACAACCTGCGTATTTTTATCGCCCTTGTGGGTACCGCAGGTGTACCCTGGTGGTTGAATCAAATCACCTGGACCATTCCGCTGACGTTAGGCGTGGTGGCTGCGGCTCTGGCAGACCTTGACGATCGCCTCAGTGGACGGCTGCGAAATCTGGTCATCACCCTGGTTTGCTTCTGCATTGCGTCCGTCTCTGTTGAGCTTCTCTCTCCGTATCCCTGGCTATTTATTCTCGGTCTTGCCGTGTCGACCTGGGGATTCATTCTGCTTGGCGCGTTGGGACAGCGCTACGCCACTATCGCCTTTGGCGCACTGCTGATAGCCATCTATACGCTGCTTGGGCTTGGGCTGTTCCCACAGTGGTATCTGCAACCTTCGCTGCTGCTGGTCGGTGCTATCTGGTACAACCTGCTGACGCTCACCGGACACGTTATTTTCCCCATCCGTCCGTTACAGGAAAACATCGCCCGCTGCTTTGAAGGGCTGGCCAGCTATCTGGAGGCAAAGGCGGGTTTATTCGACCCGGATATCGAAGAGAACGAAAATGCATCTTTAATCGACGTGGCAATGACCAACAGCCAGCTGGTGGCGACCCTTAACCAGGCAAAGATTTCGATTCAGTCCCGCTTACGTGGCGATCGGGGGCAACGCAGCACGCGTAGAACGCTGCATTATTATTTTGTCGCCCAGGATATCCATGAGCGCGCCAGCTCTTCCCATGCGCAATACCATGCGCTGCGGCAGGAGTACCGGTACAGCGATATTCTTTTTCGCTTTCAGCGCTTGCTGACACTACAGGCCAAAGCCTGCCAACAGTTGGCCAATTGCATTCTGCTGCGCGAAACCTATCAGCACAGTAGTCGCTTTGAGCGAACTTTTATTCATCTTAACGCCGCGCTGGATCGTCTTGCTGCTGCCCGTCCGGGGAGCACTGAGGTGAAGGCCATGCACTATCTGTTAAATAATCTCAAAGCGATAGACGCCCAACTGGCAACCATTGAATCAGAGCAAATCCTGGAAAGTCATCATCAGAGTCATGATCAAACGCTCTCCAGCGAAGGATTGACGGGGTGGGCCGATATCCGTTTGCGTATCAGCCGCCATTTATCGCCGGAATCTCCGCTGTTCCGCCATGCGGTGCGGATGTCGCTGTTGTTGTGTGCAGGTTATGGATTTGTTCAGCTAACGGGCCTTGAGCACGGCTACTGGATCCTGCTGACCAGTCTGTTTGTCTGCCAACCAAACTATAACGCCACCAAACGCAGGTTAGCATTGCGTATCGTAGGCACGGTGGCGGGTATTGTACTGGGGTTGCCCTTACTATGGCTGGTGCCTTCTGTCGAGGGGCAGCTGATACTGATCGTGGTCACCGGCGTGTTGTTCTTTGCTTTCCGCCAGTCCCAATATGCTCATGCCACCATGTTTATCACCTTGCTGGTATTGTTCTGCTTTAACCTGCTCGGAGAGGGGTTCGAAATTGCACTACCCCGCATTTTTGATACGTTATTAGGCTGCGGCATTGCCTGGCTGGCGGTGGCTTTCCTTTGGCCAGACTGGCGTTTTCGTCGGTTGTCTTCGGTTGCAGAACGCACGCTGAACGCTAACTGCCGCTATCTGGATGCCATTCTGGTTCAGTATCATCAGGGAAAAGATAACCGGCTGGACTACCGTATAGCCCGCCGGGATGCCCACAACGGTGATGCTGAACTGGCATCAGTGGTTTCCAACATTTCCGCAGAAAGGAATGCTTCTGCCTCGATGCGGGAAGCGGCGTTTCGCCTGCTTTGCCTTAACCACTCTTTCCTCAGCTATATCTCAGCGCTTGGCGCCCACCGGGAAAAAATCACCCGGCCAGCCATGCTGCAATTAATGGATGATGCCGTCTGCTACGTCGATGATGTGCTGCACATCGATCTCATTGATGAACAAAAAACCCAAAGATTATTGTCCAGCCTCTCTGAGCGACTGGCAGCAACGGAAGCCGACCCGGAAACCAAAGAGCCGCTGGTGCTTCAGCAGGTTGGTCTGTTGATCGCCCTACTGCCAGAAATCGCTCAGTTAAAAAAACAGGTCCTGGAAACTTAACGTTTTCTCAGTTCGCTCAGCGTCTGGTACAGCAACGTTTCGCGGTGCCAGCCCCTGAGCTCCTCTTTTATCGCCACCGGCAGGGCTTCACTATGCAACCCTTCGATGGCGCCCTGTAGCGCGAAAAGAATATTCACCCCCAGACTTTTATTTTTTTCATGCAATTTTAACCAACTGCGTTTTGCGCCGAGCTGCTTTAACATCTCTGCGTTAGCGATGCCTACCCGTCTGAGTTGCACTTCCAGTTTCATACTCAGATTCGGCAAATCTTTTAACCTACCCGAGTTTTGATGCAGTTTTTTATCCTGCATGGCGCCTTCCAGACACAGTTGACAGAGCGCAATCAATTGTTCCGGCTCGGCCCATAACGGGTTGTCCACGCGATAGTATTCCAGTGCGACAGGAATGCCTCTTTTGTTAAACATTAACGGTTTCATCTTACGTTCGATGATATACGGCCTCACTTCCTCACATGCCCGTAGATAGAGATCCCCATCGCTGACGAGCGCAAAGACCACATTCTCGACAGACAAACTGTAGCCCCCAAACTGGCTACGGCTATCTATCACGCCCAGCGAAGAAAGCTGACGTTTTGCCCTGATAATATTGCTTTTTGAGTCCTTCATATTCCGCGTCCTTAACGTTGTAAGACATCCTGGTGTTTCTCCTTTCCTGCAGAAAAAAAATAGGCAATCGCCGTTACAAGTTCAATGAATGATTTGCTTTGCATCCTATCGATTTGTGTTTTTGCGAGGCGTTTTCAAAAAAATAAGGTTGATCTTTGGACACCCTCGCTATACTGTACATCCATACAGTAACCCTGCGAGCGAAGCCAATATGCAAACTCATTCCCTGAAATCTTCTTCTGTTAAAACTGGTGTGCGGACTGCTCCAGACTGTGCGAAAGCCCAGCCTGCAGCTGCGGCGGGCTTAATCAGTGAGCTGACTTACAGCGAGAATCAGCCTGCTATGACGCAAATGCTGCTCCTGCCCTTGCTGCAACAGTTAGGCACTCAGTCACGCTGGCAGCTATGGTTGACGCCCCATCAAAAATTGAGCCGTAGCTGGTTGGTTCAAGCAGGGTTACCGCTGGATAAAGTGATGCAGATTCATCATTCCGGTGCTATTACTACTGTTGAAGCGATGATCAAAGCGTTACAGACAGGAAATTACAGTGTGGTTTTAGGTTGGTTGACTGGCGAGATCACCTTAGAAGATCGTCAGCGGCTGCAAAAAGCGGCATTTACAGGTAAGGCTTTGGGTCTGATTATGCGACCCGATCGGATCAATTCCGCCTCCTCAAGACCGTTTAATGGCTTAAAAATTCACTCTACTTTGTATCATTAAGTAAAAATAAGAAATTTCTCACGAGAAAATTCT
>LIDZ01006277.1_pt8 | contig 11005 bp, 11 predicted proteins | sample 644651 | NCBI WGS metagenome assembly LIDZ01 (sample SAMN03856242, study PRJNA289617) | food metagenome | isolation source: wine grapes on drying loft during traditional withering process | host: Vitis vinifera cv. Corvina | place: Italy: Gargagnago di S. Ambrogio di Valpolicella | collected 2014-01
TATTCTCGAGATGTCTTATCACCAGGCCTGGGCAACGTCACCCAAAACCAGTATCGCTATGTAAAACTGCAAGCTCTGCTTTATAATGGCGGCTACCTTTACAGCGATGGCGGAAACATGTTTTATGCCGATATCGTGGACATGAACGAACGGTTAGTTGACTGGTTTTATCAGATTCAAAAATGATCCCGAAAGCTTGAAAAATACTGAAAATATGCTATAATGATATTTGTATAATTTTGCCTTAAAAGTCGCTCTGATCAAGAAATGAATTGGGGCGATTTTTGTAGCTGTTATTGTATTTTTTGGAAGCTCAGGTGAGGATAATTGGCACAAAGAATTCCACAACAGGTAATTGATGAAGTTCGTGAGCGAACCGATATTGTTGAGGTGGTTGGACAATATGTTCAGCTGAAGAAGTCAGGCAAGAATTATGTGGGACTGTGTCCGTTTCATGAGGAAAAGACGCCATCGTTTTCAGTAGTAGAAGACAAGCAGATTTTTCATTGCTTCGGCTGCGGCAAGGGTGGCAATGTGTTTACCTTTTTGCAGGAGCTGGAGGGACTAAGTTTTCCAGAATCAGTCAAAAAAGTTGCTGACATGGAGCAGATTTCACTGGGCGTTGAGATTTCAACTGAACCAACAAATGAAAATGCCGGTCGTCAGCAGCCGTTGATTGCGTTGCACGAGAAAATTCGTGATCTGTACCATCACATTTTGGTAAATACGAAAGCCGGTGAAGAGGCTTTAGCCTACTTGCACAAACGGGGATTAAGCGATGAGCTGATCAACGAATTTAAAATCGGCTTTGCCCCCAATCAACGGGATTTTCTGGTACAGGTCTGTCAAAAGGACCGGGTGCCAGAGGACGTAATGGCTCGCAGTGGATTGTTTATTCAACGAGACGATGGCCGCTTTAGCGATCGCTTCTATCAACGGGTGATGTTTCCGTTAAATGATGCGCGAGGCAAAACGATTGGATTTTCGGGTCGTTTGCTGCAAACCAAAGATTTTCCCGGCGAAGATCAGCCGAAGTATTTGAACTCGCCGGAAACGGAATTGTTTAACAAACGGGAGGTCTTGTTTAACTTTGACAAGGCCCGCAATGAGATTCGCAAGCAAGGGGAAGCCATTCTGTTTGAAGGCTTTATGGATGTGCTGGCTGCTTGGCAGGCTGACATCAAAATTGGTTTGGCCTCCATGGGGACCAGCTTAACGGAGCAGCAGATCATGGCGATTGAACGGATTACCAGTCATGTGATTGTCGCTTACGATGGCGATAAGGCTGGTTTAGCCGCGACCGATCGCGCCTTGGCAATTTTAGGTGCCCATAGTCGCTTAAGCTTATCCGCCGTAACCATTCCGGAAAAACTGGATCCTGACGAATACTTGCGTAAATACGGGGCCGAAGAGCTGCGGAATTTATTGCAGCATGGTCGGCAGACGCCGTTTGTTTTTCAGATGCATTACCGCAAAAAAGATGTGAATTTAGATAACGAAGCCGATCGTTTGGATTATTTAAACGGATTGGTGGATGAGTTAGTGAAGGTTCAGTCACCAGTGGAACAAGATTTGTATCTTGGCCAACTAGCTAACGAATTTAATCTAACAAGAGACAGTTTAAAACAGCAGCTGAGGCAGGCGCGCCAGACATCACGAATGGAACGCCGCCAGCAAACGCCGCAACACAGCAATAATGCGGCTATGATCACCGTTGCACCCAAGCCCGTCCTGACCCAGCAGGAGAAGGCGGAACGCATGCTGATTTATCGTGCAATCCATGAAACTAGTGTACGAGAACAGCTGGTGCAGCAAGAATTTCAATTTATCCATGATCGCTATCAAGAGTTGCTACTCTACCTTGATAGTTATATGATGGTTCATGGACAGTTCGTATTGGCGGACTTTTTGAACTATTTAAAAGAAGATGCGATGAAGCAGTTAGTCATCGATATCTCAGTGTTACAAATGTCAGAAGATAGCAATGAACGTGAAATCTATGACCTGATGCAGGTGATTGCCCAGTCTGGCATAGCTGATGAAATCAAACAACGGCAACAAGAGCAGCTGGAAGCCAGAAAAGCAGGAAACCAGCAGCGGGAATTAGAGTTAACGATCCAAATTATCGAATTGACCAAGCGCTTGAAACAAGCCTAAATGTGAAAGGGGCATTTATTTAATGGCAGACGTAAAAAATAATAAAGAATACCAAACAGCTTTAGCAGCACTTCTTAAGGAGAAAAAACCGTTGGGACAAGTCGTTTACGACGAATTGACCAACCGCTTGGCAACACCTTTTTCTTTAAACGCTGAGGCAATGGATGCGTTGATCCAAAAGGTTGAAGATGCCGGGATTAGTGTAGTGGACGAAAATGGTGAACCTTCCAAAGCTAGCTTAAAGACGAATGAAAAAGCGGCCAAAGCAGCCCAAGTTGAAGATTTATCTGCCCCTACTGGAGTTAAAATCAATGACCCTGTACGTATGTACTTAAAAGAAATCGGTCGGGTTCCATTGTTAACGGCCGAAGAAGAAGTTCAATTGGCATTATTAATTGAACAAGGCGATCAAGAAGCAAAACAACGCTTAGCTGAAGCCAACCTGCGTTTAGTAGTCAGCATCGCAAAACGCTACGTGGGCCGCGGCATGCAGTTCCTGGATTTAATCCAAGAAGGTAATATGGGACTGATGAAGGCTGTTGAAAAATTCGATTACCGCAAAGGATTCAAATTCTCCACCTATGCTACTTGGTGGATTCGTCAAGCGATTACTCGGGCGATTGCCGACCAAGCACGGACTATTCGGATTCCAGTGCATATGGTTGAAACCATCAATAAATTAATTCGTGTGCAGCGTCAATTACTGCAAGATTTGGGCCGGGAACCAACGCCGGAAGAAATCGGCGCAGAAATGGACTTGCCAACTGAAAAAGTTCGCGAAATCCTGAAAATCGCTCAAGAGCCAGTTTCATTGGAAACACCAATTGGTGAAGAAGATGATTCACATCTAGGTGACTTCATCGAAGACCAGGAAGCAACCAGCCCAGCTGAGCATGCCGCTTCTGAAATGTTGAAAGAGCAATTAGAAGACGTGTTGGACACCTTAACAGACCGGGAAGAAAACGTGTTGCGTTTACGTTTCGGTCTAGATGATGGACGTACTCGTACACTAGAAGAAGTCGGCAAAGTGTTCGGCGTAACTCGTGAACGGATTCGTCAGATCGAAGCCAAAGCCTTACGCAAACTTCGTCATCCATCTCGTTCAAAACAACTAAAAGATTTCCTAGAATAATTTATGAGGCATTTGTCCACCGGACAAGTGCCTTTTTTCTATTTTTCTATTTTTTTATTTAAAATAGCCGGGAAGTTATTGGAACTAAGGGAAAGATGTGGTAGATTAAGGCGTAAGATTTAGAAAAGGAGCCGATTTCAATTGCATAAATGTCCTAACTGCCGATTTGAACCTGTCGACGGATTAGAAACTTGTCCCAATTGTGGTTTTTCCTTAGTGTCAGCCAATGACACTTTGCCTAAAGATAAAAATGATGAGATTGAATGGTCTGAGTTATCTCAGCTGTCAGTTGAATCTGTCCAAGAAATGTTTGCCGAAAACGAAGCAGACGCGACGGATAAAAATGAAAAAACCTCAACTGAAGAAGACGCGGTCGATACCAATCCAATTTTGGCACAATATATCCGAGAACATAAAGGCGAATACATCCTTAGAAGAGATGTAGGACCCGAAAAGCCAGCCGAACCTGAAGCTAAGGCCGAAGAACCAGCGGAAACTAAAGCTGTCGAAGCTGAAGTTCCAGCTGAACCCGAAGCTCCCGTGGAAACTGAATTACCCGTTGTCGACGAAGCACCGGCTGAAGAACCAGTAACGATCGCTGCTGCCCACGTTTCGGAACCCGTGGAAACACCTGAAGCTGTTTCCGAGCCGGAAGGCGAAGAACCAACGCAATCCGAAACAGAAAAAGCGACAGATTCGACACCTCAGCGTCCTCGTAAAAAGAGCCGTAAAAAATGGTACATCACCCTAGCTGCCGTAGCAGTACTAGGAGTGGGCGGCGCTTATTACTACCAAAGCGAAAAAGAAGCTGAAGCACAACGTGTAGCGGAAGTGAAGAAGGAAAATCAAGAAATTGATGCCTTGGAGGAAACAATCCAAGAATTCTACACTGACGACAACCTGGTGTATTTAAAAGCCGATAAAGTCGGTCAAAACACTAGTAAATTAGCCGAAGAAATAGCGAAACACAAAGACAGCTCCCGTTATGATGACCTGGAAGCTTCATATGATCAGCTGGTTGACAAAATGAACAGCATTCAAGAAGTCAACCTGTTGTTCACTAACCCAGCCATTAACGGTGATAAGCTGGCGGATAATTTACAGTTAAAAGCGGATCAGCCGGCGGATCTAACCATCAACACTAGCGATCAAAGCTTTAATGAGCTGTTGAATCAAGCCGTAGACAAAGCCAAAGAACAATACGGCAAAGTTGAAGCGGCCAAAAAAGCCCTTAGCGGATTAGTTCAAGACGGAACAGTCGTAGAAGGTGTCACCCGTGACCAATACAACGCAGCCAATGACGCTGTGAATGCGGTGGCGAATCAAGAATTGGTCAAGACCCAAAAAGCGGACTTGACGAAGGTTGATCAAGAACTAACCGATAAAGAGAAAAAAGCCGAAGAAGAAAAACAAGCGGCTGAAAAAGCGGCGAAAGAAAAGGCAGAGCAGGAAGCTGAAGCAGCTCGTCGCAACCCAAGCACGAATTCCGGCGGTGCCAACCAGCCGATTATGGACACAGACCCAAGTCAAGCGTCTGACTTAAGTAATGCAGCTTGGGGCTGGAATCCTGGCGTGAAAGAAAAAGTAATTCAAACCTGTATCGACCGCGGCTATATCACTGAAGGCGGTTATTACGTAGAACCTGCCCGTATCGAAAACGGTGAAGGCTACTACAATCTCTACGCAACATCTAATCAAGCATCATTAACGAAAAACATGAGTCCATCCGATTTGCCAATGTATGTCGTTACAATTAACTGTAAAACAGGTTGGTTTAGAGGAAATGGCGGCAATTAACCATTAAGCCGGGGAATGATTTCCCTGGCTTTAACTATGAATAAAGCCTTTTATCAAGCACATTATAGAGAAACAAGAGGAGAACAAACATGAATGAATTATTAGGACAAGTGTTTACTGCACTTATTATGGATGAAAACGATCAAACCTTTTTCGTCCAAAAAAACGGCGTTACCTTCCGCTTAGTTACCGATAAAGAATATAAAATCGGCGATGCCGTTGAAGGCTTTGGTTACATCAACCAGAAAAAGGAAGCTATTTTCACTACTGAATTACCGAAAGTACGGATGGGGCAATACGCATTCGGCGAAGTAACCAATGTACGTCGTGATCTAGGTGTGTTTGTGGATATCGGTTTGCCTGACAAGGACGTTGTTGTTTCCATGGATGAAATGCCGGCCATGAAAGAACTATGGCCGAAAAAAGGCGACCGTTTGATGATCAGTCTGCGAGTAGATGACAAAGAACGCCTATGGGGCACGTTAGCGGATGAAGAGATTTTTCTTTCACTAAGTCGTAAAGGGACTGCTGAAATGCAAAATGAAAACAAGCAGGGAACCATCTATCGCTTGAAGGTAATCGGTTCTTTCTTGATTACCGACGACTTATACTTAGGTTTTATCCACCCTTCTGAACGCTACCGCGAGCCGCGACTGGGGGAAGTAGTCGAAGCACGCGTAATCGGGGTACGGCCAGACGGCGCGTTAAACATGTCCTTGAAACCACGGGCCCACGAAGTAATCAACGACGATGCGGCGATGATTTTAACCATGCTGCAGCGCAAAGACGATCATCGCTTACCACTTTGGGATAAATCAAGCCCGGAAGACATTAAACAAGCCTTTGGCATTAGTAAAGGTCAATTTAAACGAGCAATTGGTCATTTATTAAAAGAAAAACTGATTATTCAAGAAGACGGAGAAATTCGTTTGAAAAACTAATTGAGAATCACTTGCGAAACTGCCAAGGATAAATTATAATGATTCTTATCAGAATAAGAAAAAGCAAACGGCTTATTTATAATAATTCTAAACAAGCAGGAGGATTCCTATGAATGCAGCGTTAGCGCTACAAAAAACAAAAAAACAATTGCATGACTCTGGTTTCAAACTGACGCCTCAGCGGGAAGCAACCCTGCTGGTTTTGCTGGAAAATGAAAAAGATCATTTATCAGCAGAAGAAATTTACTTTTTAGTCAAACGAAAAAGTCCTGAAATCGGTTTGGCAACAGTCTATCGCACCTTAGAAATCTTAACCGATTTGCACATTGTTGATAAAGTCAGCTTCGATGACGGCCTAGCGCGCTATGACCTGCGCAAAGAAGGTGCTGAGCATTTTCACCATCATCTGTTGTGCTTAGATTGTGGCAATATTGAAGAAATCGAAGAAGATTTGCTGGGTGATGTGGAACAAATCGTGGAATCACGCTTTAATTTCCAAGTCAAAGATCATCGTTTGACTTTCCACGGCATTTGCGAAGCCTGCCAAGCTAAAAAGGAACAAGAACAATAAATAATTTTTCTGCAAATCAGCAGAAAGCCAATTCTAATAGACCGGTCCCTTGAAAAGATAGTGAGACAAGACTATCCAATCAAGGGACTTTTTGGTATGATAAAGCGAAAGTGGTGAAGAAATGGACGAACAAATCAAAGAATATTTACATTATTTGACGATTGAACGAGGACTGTCGGTGAATACCCGGGCCAGCTATGAGCGGGATCTCAGACAGTATCTGACTTTCTTAACTGAAAAAGAAGTAAAGGATTGGCAGGATGTCGATCGTTATACGGTTGTGGACTTTTTGGCGATTCTTTCTGACGAAGGCAAGGCTTCCACCACCATTACCCGCATGATTTCCAGCCTGCGGCGCTTTCATCAATTTCTGCGTCAGGAGCGCTACACGGACCATGATCCGATGCAGCATATTGAAAGCCCGAAAAAGGCGCAAAAATTACCGCAGACCCTATCTTTAGCGGAAGTAGAGCGTTTAATCGCGGCACCGGATACCAGTACCACCCTAGGTATTCGCGACCGAGCGATTTTAGAAGTCATGTATGCTACCGGCTTGCGGGTGAGTGAATTAATCGGCTTGAAGCTAGGAGACATCCATTTGGAAATGGGCCTGCTGCAGACGATTGGTAAAGGGGATAAGGAGCGAATTGTGCCATTAGGCGACTACGCCATTCATTGGCTGGAACGCTATTTATCAGAAGCCCGTCCGCTGTTAACCAAAAAGAATCAAAACGAACCCCATCTGTTTGTGAACAATCATGGCAAAGGGTTGTCCCGCCAAGGAATCTGGAAGAATTTGAAGCAGATTGTTATCAAGGCCGGAATTACGAAAGACGTGACCCCGCATACCTTGCGCCACAGCTTTGCGACCCATTTACTGGAAAATGGTGCCGACCTGAGAACCGTGCAGGAATTGTTAGGCCACGCCGATATCTCGACGACGCAAATTTACACCCACATAACAAAACGCCGCATGACTGAGGTGTACAAAGAATTTTTCCCACGAGCATGATTGGAGGAAGAAAATGATTACTCATTATCGAAAAAGCCAGCGAAAGATTGCAATGGGATTATTGAGCTTTCATAAGCATTTGAAGCAAGAGCATCCGTCGTTAAAAGAAATTGATCACTACGAAGAAAGAGATCAATATGAATTGTACTGCTACTACTATGACGAGGCCGCGAACAATATTCAAGGAGTATTAGGGATCGAGGTTCTTAACAACCAAGAATTGATTCTCCATGACATCAGCCTAAACCCTTCGTATCGGGGAGAAGGCCTAGGCTTTGTGATGCTGAATCAATTACAGAACCGCTACCCAGATTACCAAATAATCGGAACGAAGGCCACAGCAGCTTACCTAGCCAAGTGGCATAGAAGGATAGAGAAATAATGGAACAAATTAACTTGAAGCTGGATGTTTTTGAAGGTCCGCTGGACCTGCTTTTACATTTAATCAAGCAGCTGGAATTGGATATTTATGATATTCCAATTGCCAAGGTAACTGAACAATACATGGACTTTATTCACGCCATGAAAACTCTGGAGCTGGAAGTGGCTGGGGAGTATTTAGTCATGGCCGCAACTCTGATGTCGATTAAAAGTCAGATGCTGCTGCCGAAGCCTGAATTGGATTATGAATATGAAGAAGAAGTAGGCGAAGATCCAAGGGAAGCGTTGGTTCAACAGCTTTTGGAATACCGGAAATACAAATACGCCGCATCTGTACTTTCCGAGAAAGAAGCAGAGCGCAGCCTGTTTTACACAAAGGCACCGATGGATTTATCCGATTACGAAGAAGAATTACCGCCGCTGCCGATTAATCAGTTGAACACGATTGATCTGTTTTTAGCCTTGCATGATGTGCTGCAGCGGAAAAAGAACAATCAGCCAATTGAAACCACGGTCAGCGGCGAAAGCATCACGATTGAAGAAAAGGTCAAGCAAATCCACGCCCGGATTGATTCTTTAGGCGTCGAAGAAAGTCTGTCGCTGGACAGTCTTTTCTCCCGTTTCACCAAGGATGAAATGATTACCACCTTCATGGCCTTGTTGGAATTAATGAAAACCGGGGTGGCCATGGCCTGTCAGGATGACACCTACGGACCGATTGTTATCACTAAAGGAGCAACAAAATGAATCAACTAAGTCAAATCGAAGCCCTGCTGTTTGTGGTAGGAGAGGAAGGCATCGAATTAGAAGAAATCGCCTTTACCTTAGAACGCCCAACAGCAGACGTGTACCAATCATTAACTGAATTGAAGGAAAAATACGCAGAAGATCCAACCTCAGCGCTAACCATTTTGGAAGTAGGCAATCGCTTTGTTTTAACCACTAAAAAGGTATATGCACCACTGCTGAAGGAATTTGCCCGTTCGCCCTTGGCCAATCGCTTAAGCCAAGCCGCTCTAGAAACTTTATCAATTATTGCCTACAAACAGCCCATCACCCGCGGCGAAATTGACGAACTGCGGGGCGTTCAGTCCAGCGGTGCTGTCCAAACTTTAGTTTCCCGTCAGTTGATTGAAGAAAAAGGGCGAGTGGAAGGACCAGGCCGAGCAATTTTGTATGGCACAACCACTTATTTTATGGATTACTTTGGATTAAAGGACTTAACAGAATTACCTGATGTCCAACAAATGGAAACCGATCTAGCAGATGACGAAGAAACGTTGGACTTATTCTACGATCGCTTTAAAGAAAAGGATGAAAACTAAATGGAAAGACTACAAAAAGTAATCGCTCATGCTGGCATCGCTTCACGCCGCAAAGCCGAAAGCTTAATAACCGAAGGCCGCGTCAAAGTAAACGGCGAAGTCACTGAAGAATTAGGAACTAAAGTCTCGAAAAAAGACATTATCGAAGTTGACGGTGTGCCGATCTATCAGGAAGAACCTGTCTATTATCTATTCTATAAACCTCGCGGCGTTATTTCCGCTGTCTCTGACGACAAAAATCGTAAAGTGGTAACAGATTATTTCGTTGGAATCCCTGAACGAATTTATCCGGTGGGCCGCTTGGACTATGACACATCAGGTGCCTTGCTTTTAACCAATGATGGGGATTTTTCTCAGCGTTTATCTCATCCAAAACACCAGGTAGACAAAGTGTATGTAGCGAAAGTCAAAGGCTATGCCGATAACAAAACCTTGTACCCATTAACCAAAGGCGTTATGGTGGAAGGCAAGAAAACCGCCCCTGCTCGCTTTGATGTTATCTCTACCGACCGTAAAGCCGGTACCAGTATCGTTGAATTGACGATTCACGAAGGCCGCAATCACCAAGTGAAGAACATGCTGGCGGCAGTTGGACTACCAGTTCAAAAGCTGAAACGGGAACGTTATGGTGATCTGACATTGCAAGGACTGCGCCCTGGTGAGTTCCGTCGTTTGAACGCCAAAGAAGTCAATGGCTTGCGCAATATGTCAAAATAAAGACACGTTACTTGTTTTTTTTTAGTAACCTTGCTATAGTTAAAGTACAAATAAAAATAATTTTAGGTTCGTCTTCAGGGGCAGGGTGAAAATCCCGACCGGTGGTGATAGTCCACGAACTGCGCAAGCAGCCGATTCGGTGAAATTCCGATACCGACAGTATAGTCTGGATAAAGAAGATAGGCTTATTTGGGTATGACTATATTCAAGTAACTCTATGCTTTTTCTGAAGCATAGAGTTTTTTTGCGTATAAGCGACAACCTGGATAGCTTTGATGAAGATGATTCCGCACAGGAGGAATTCTTAATGAAGAACGTAAGGTTACAAAAAATGACAGCCGTCGCAGTGGCAGCCGCAATGGGATTGATTTTGCAATTTATTGCTTTACCGATTATCCCGATATTTCCCTTTTTAAAACTGGACTTTAGCGACATTCCAGTACTCATCAATATGTTTATCTTTGGTCCGTTGACCGGCGTGGCTACCGCTTTGATTCGATCTCTGCTGCATTTAGTAACGACTGGCTTTTCGATTGATAATTTAATTGGAGATACCGCCAGCTTCTTAGCATCCAGTATGTTTACTTTGCCAATTTTTTACTTATTTAAGCAGCAAACCACAAGAAAAAAAGCGATCGGTATTGGTCTTGGCATCTTTGCCATGACGATTTTTATGAGTATCGCCAACTATTTTGTGATTACTCCGCTGTATCTTAAAGCCTTTGGATTATCTGCCGGCCAAATGCTGGGGATGAGCTTAGGCAAATATGTTTTAATCGGAATTGTACCATTTAATCTGATTAAAGGGATGATCGTCAGTGCCGTCTTCTTAGTCCTGCACGCCAAGATGCTGCCATGGCTAAGCAAGAAAACTATCCTATCCCATCACCATAAACCAATATAAATTAAAAATGACCGCCCAGCATTCGTTGGACGGTCTTTTCTTTGATGTCCTTCCTAAAAAATAGCGAC
>LIDZ01012324.1_pt1 | contig 10991 bp, 10 predicted proteins | sample 644651 | NCBI WGS metagenome assembly LIDZ01 (sample SAMN03856242, study PRJNA289617) | food metagenome | isolation source: wine grapes on drying loft during traditional withering process | host: Vitis vinifera cv. Corvina | place: Italy: Gargagnago di S. Ambrogio di Valpolicella | collected 2014-01
GCAAGCGGCAGCCGGACCTTCGGTCCTTAAGGCGCTGGGACGTCGTGAATACGACAACGTTAACTGAAATCAGCGCAAAAAATTAAATCATCTAAAAACTTACAGAACCAAGTGAGGATAATTCTATGGATAAGGAATTTAAATCTCTCTTTAATCGTGAATCTTAAAGAATTAAATGGGCTTCAAGAACTTCGGATTTCTAGGCCATAACGGCACCAAGTAGGTAAATATGGATGGTGTATAATTATATAATTTGGTTCGTTATTGTTTCAACGTGCGAACTTAAGATTTTTTATATTAGTTCAATAATATTTTAGAAGACTTACAAAAGGGAGAATTACAATGAAGAAAATACTAAGTAGAACAGGTTCATCTATAGCATGTGTCATCCTGTTTATCGTGATAATTACTACTGTTGTTTGTTGGAACGAACTTGGAACTTTGTTTAAGGCAGGGAGTTATGATAATGAGGATAATATGGTGGAAACAATAATGGCCAAATCAGCGACTCCAGGAGTGGCTATGGTATTATCAGAGCAGGGCGAGACAAAATATAAATATTACGGATATGCAGATGTTAATAATAATAAGATGGTTACTGAAGAATCGTTGTTTGAATTGGGATCGACTACTAAGGCGTTTACGGCTTTGGCCGTAATTATGTTAGCAGATGAGGGATACTTATCTTACTCAGATTCTATTTCAGATTATATTCCTTGGTTTGAGCCAACCTTTAAGGGTGGGAAGGTTAATATTAGTATTAATCAGTTGCTAGGACATACAAGTGGAATTCCGTCATGGACTATCCGGTTAATTCCAGAAGGTACTACAGGTGATATGCTTGAAAAAACCATACATAATATTTCAGACGTTGCATTAGATACACTTCCTGGGACAGAACATAATTATGCAACCGTTAATTATGATGTTTTAGCGATGATTATTGAAAAAGTTACAGGCAAAAGTTATCAGGATTATGTAACTGAAAATATACTGGTTCCATTAAGAATGACAGACAGTTATTTTTCAACAGGTCAGGAAAAGGAATCTGATAAACTTACCAAAGGATATCGTGTATTCTTTGGAAGAAGCTTAGAATATGATGCCCCTAGATATTATGGTAATATCGCAGCAGGATATTTGGTAACAAATTTAAAGGATTTAGAACGTTGGATTAATGCCCAGATGGGGATAGGCGATATACCGGATAATCTAATGAATGCTATTCAACAATCTCATGAAGTCGACATAAAAACAGCTGGATATGAAGATAAGAATCAATATTATTCATTGGGATGGAGTATTGATACGAAAAATAGAGTTGTTAGTCATAGTGGAATGAATCCTAATTATTCCTCGAAGGTTATTATTAATTTAGAAAAGCAGCAGGCCATATTTGTTCTGGCTAATTTGAATTCAACTGCACCATCGCTAATTGCTAATAATATATATGAGAATATGAATGGCAATCATATGAATAAATTTAATTATGATGACGAGAATGTATTAATTGATTTGGTATTTTCATTCTTAGTAATAATAGCAGTCGTTATCTTATGTCTTCAAGCAATTAAACTCGTTAGAGGAATAAAACTAAATATTAAAGATGAAAAGACAAGGTTCAGAAAAATGATAGGAAGTAGTATCGGACTAATCTTAAGAATTATGATTTTGGTATTGGTGATTATCTGGCCTTATCTATTAAACTATAATTATTTAATGATAGGGGCGTGGATGTCGTATTCAGTATATATGTGGATAGGTCTTACTGCTATCAATTGTATTTTATCGATTATAATTAATATTAAAAAAATAGGAATAATTAGAAGCAGTTTATAAAAATAATTAGAGGTGAAAAATATCACATACAATTGTTTGTCTAAGCTGGGTACTAGGATGAATGGGATAAGCAGGCATTAAGTTTTTATATTAATATGAAGAATGATATTCCTTATACTGATCTTGATTTTTCAAATCTTTAAAGAAGAATAGGTATATTTCGAAGAAGGCGCTGACATCCGATAACACTGCATTCCTACAGCGGGCATTCGCCCTTGATCGCTAAGAAGGATTTCTAAGAAGATTATTCAGGCGATACATTCAACCAGCTAAGTCTGACGACCCGGACCTACGGTCCTTAAGCTGCTTGAACGTCAGGAATGCCAAACGTTATCAGAAATCAGTCGAAAACTATTCTCGGAGTTTATTCATAGGAGTTGAAAATAATGATAGTAATGATCAACGGTTCTTTTGGATCAGGTAAAACTACAGCAGCGAATAAGCTATCACAATTACTACCTAATAGTATGATTTTTGATCCTGAAGAAGTAGGATACATGTTGAGAAAGATTACAAGTGAAGAGCAGAGATTTGAAGAAGAGAGAACAGATGATTTTCAGGATATTGAATTATGGAAAAACCTAACTGTAAACATTGCTAAAGAACTAAAAAATAAGTATAACAAACACCTGATTGTACCGATGACGATATACAAGACTCAGAACTTTGAATATATAAGTAAGGGACTCCAAGATATTGACAGCAATCTCTATCATTTTTGTTTGATCGCATCTGAAGAAACATTACAAGAACGAATGACACTTCGAGGAGATACACCTGGCGGATGGACATATCAACAAATTAGAAAATGTATCCATTTGTTAAATGAGGCTAAATTTCAAGAGCATATACTAACGGATAATATGGAACCAGATGAAGTGGTAAATAAAATTTTAACAAGAATAACAGAAAAATAAGATTTTGTTGGTATTTCAAAGAGGTCGACTGACATCTGATAACATTACATTTTTGCGTCGTCGCTTGCGCTCCTTGGTCGCTAAGAGGGATATCGAAGAAGTTATTCAGGCGACACATTCAACCGGCTAAGTCTGACGACCCGGCACTTTGTGCCTTAAGCCGCTTGAACGTCAGGAATGCGGAAACGTTACATGAAATCAGTCTGACCACCATATAAACAAAGAAAGCAGGGAAGTGAAAAGGGATGAATGAAACTATGAATGTCTTTGTACAGATATCAATTCATAGAATGTTAGATCATTATTTACCCAAACTGACAATTTCAATTTCAATTCTAGATACTGAAATGCTATGGATGCATGAAGTTGAAGGAATGAATTCTATTGGTGGCATTGTCTTACATATAGAGGAGCACTTGAAGAGGCACATACAAAGATATTCCAAGTCGGGAGTACTTTCTGGAGGTATAGAAAACTGTTTTCCTGACTTGGGCATTTCAGTAGAAGGACTGAATGAGCGTTTTTCCAGTGTCATGATTCAATGGAGTAAAGTAATGACTCATTATACGAGTGAAGAACAAGGAAGCAATATAAATGAGGAATTAAATGATATTTACCATCTTGTAGAACATACTGGATACCACTTAGGTCAAATCATTGATCGGGTACAAAGATTAACAGAAACATCATTTCAATTTGTACAGAATGGAATAAACGAGAAGAACTTAAAGGAACAATTAAGGAACTTTTTATGAGTATTTTTGAAGAAGAGACTGACTTCATGTAACATCACATTCCTACTGCGGGGCATTCGCCCCTTGGTGCCAGAGGGGTTTCGAGGAAGAGGATTCAGGCGACACATTGATTTCCCTAAGATAAGAGCTATCTAAGGGGAATCAACGTCAGGAATGCACCAACGTTATAGGGAATTCCGGCAACCCATTATAAAGACATTGAAAAAAACACCAAAAAAATGCGAACAAACATTCAATATAATATTGGATTATTGTGGTGAAATGGAGAGGTACAATTGAATCTTGGGTATGCATGGTTTCCCTTCGAATGGAGGTTCGCGGCTGGGGTACATGATCGTATGAAATAAAGCGAAGGGAGTTTAGAAAGTAAAATGGAAAACCAGTTGGAATTAATTTCAATTTCTTATGATAAAGCCATTGATTTTGGGAGGAGGGGTATTGATTTATACGAAGATCTACCAGGGCATATCACAAAACATCCCGACTACCCTATGTTTCAAAGGCTGAAAATGGAAGGCTCACTTTCCGATAGTGGACGTAAGGAAATCAAGGATTATCTATCGCCAGATACAAATATGAAATTTATTGATCTTGGATGCTGCTTAAACCTAATGTTTAATAGGTACGATAAATGGCTCTCAACATATCATGGGGTTGATATAAGCAGCAAAACCATTCAACTCCTTAATGAGTTTGTAACAAAAAAGAAATTGCCTATAGGATCATTATATTGCGGAAGTATACATGAAACGCCTTTTGAAGAGGATTATTTTGACATTGGCGCATGTGTCGGTATACTTGAGTATTTTGAAAAGGACTTTGTAGAAAAAGCAATCGTAGAAGCTCATCGAATCATAAATCCTTATGGAAAATTTGTTCTTGATATTCCTAACTTTGATAGCCCACTCTTCCGAATTACAATGTTAATTGAGGAGTACTTAGGCAGACCAGATAAATTTAATATGTCATCTCAAGAATTTGATGTTATGCTTCAAGATTACTTTGAAATAGAAAAAAAGGAAAAAGTAGTCGGCATGATTCAATATTTCTTGAGTTGTAAGAAGTAATTTAACACAATAGGATAAGGCTCTGGGGACATGTGGATTCACATCATCTAACAATAGGTTTGCGTCCATTCTTACGAACAAACATTCAATGAAATTCTTGGATATTGTGGTAATTATCATAAACGAATCCTCAATTGCTATTAATGCCGATATATGTGAACAATTACGAGAAAGATCTATTAGAATTAATAATCATTTTTGAGGTAGTTCATAGATGGCCGGAACATCCTATAACACCGCATTCAACGCTTCGGTCCGGGACGAGCCCGGCCCTTGGTCTGCCCGAGGCATTTCGGGGGAGCGAATCAAGCAGACACATCCCACCGGCTAACTGCCGCAAGCGGCAGCCGGTTCCTGACGGAACCTTAAGGAACCTTAAGGCGCTAGGACGTCGTGAGTGCGGGAACGTTATAAGAAATTCCCGCAAAACTAATGAAAAGAGGGAACAATCTATGAAGATACTTATCTCTCAGCCAATCCATGAAAAAAATCTTGAACAACTCCAAACTGAACTAGCTTTGGATTATGATTTTGACGCAGTGTTATTTCCTGAGGGTTACATCACAGATAAAAATAATGTAGCTAGAGCATGTGCGTTAGCAAATAAATATAAGAAAATGATAATTACAGGATATAGAGATAACAACAAAGATAGAGCATTAATAATTAATCAGTATGGCGAGATCATTTTAGAACGTGCAAAGTCACCAATGAATGTTCGTTTATATACTCCTTCTGCAGTTGAGGTTAATGGTTCTAAGATCGGCTATTTGTTATGTGTAGAATTATTGCAAGGATTACTTGGATTAGAAGAATATGATACTAGTTTAACTTATATTGCACATCCGATAGGTGTAGGAATGTTCAGTGAAGAACAATTTGATGAGTGGATTTCTGAGGCCAAGAGAATCGCAGTTAAATATAATACGATGATACTGGGTACAAGTCATGCAGATGGCTCATATAGAAACTGTGGTATTTCAATACCAATAGCTTATTGTATTGATAGAGTGGGAGAGCCAGTTTTCATTTCTAAGAACGATTTAAGAACAAGGATAATTAACCTGAAAACAAAGGAATATGGATTTATTGAAAGGACTCTTGTATAGATTATCGAAGAAGGCGGGGGACATCTTATAACATTACATTCCTGCATCGTCGCTGACGCTCCTTGGTCGCTAAGATGGATTTCGTAGAAGTTAATTCAGGCAACACATTCAACCGGCTAAGTCTGACGACCCGTTCCCTATGGTCACTTAAGCCGCTTGAACGTCAGGAATGCGCAACCGTTATATGTAATTACCGCTTAGTGAATATAAAAATCTAAAATGAACAGCAAAGAAAGGAATAAATTTATATGATTGATTATCCTATTATTGAAACCAAAAGATTACTACTTAGAGAACTTAGTTTACAAGACAGTGAATCAGTTTTCAGGCATTTTTCAGAACCAGAAGTAACAAGATTCATGGACATAGAACCTTGTAGAGATATTAAAGAAGCGTATGAAATCATACAATACCATATTGATGACGCAGGCTGTAGATATGGTCTGTTTAACAAGGGAAATAGAGAATTAGTTGGAACATGTGGGTTTCATTGTTGGGAGAGAGGAATCGATTCAAGAGCAGAAATTGGTTTTGATTTATCTAGTGAATTTTGGGGACAGGGATTGATGCAAGAGGCTCTAGTTGAAGTCTTAAGAATGGGTGTTAATATCATGAAGCTTGATGTTATAGAAGCGACAGTAGAACAGGAAAATATTCGTTCGCAACGACTATTAAATAAAATGAGATTTATAAGACAAGAAGAATTAAGGGACAATTTATACTACTACATACTTAAAGAAAAAAACATGGTTTTGTAGGTGTTTCAAGGGAGTCGGTAACTACGCATAACAATGCATTTCTGTTTTGTCGCTAGCGCTTCTCAGTTGCCAAAAGGGATTTCAAGGATGCAGAGTCAGGCTACACATCCAACCAACTAAGTGGCAGAGCCACTCGGACCTACGGTCCTTAAGCAGTTTGGACGTCAGGAATGAGCAACGTTAGATGAAATCGTCTAAACATGTTAGTCCAGGAGGTTGCCATATGGAAGTAATATTAAAAGAACTATCGATACAAGAAGAAAAAGAGATTCATGATATGGCGCTAGAGATAGGTCCGGGAGAGAATGGGTTTATTAATAGCCTTTATACTGCAAGTGAAGACGCGTTTAGTGAGATGATTTTGAGATACCATGATATGGCAAGAGGAATAAAGCTAGAATCCCATTTAGTGCCACAAACTATTTACTGGTTATATATAGATGGATTTCCTTGTGGGTACGGGAAGCTGCGTCATTATCTAAACGATAAATTACTAGAACATGGTGGACATATCGGTTATGTAATTCGGCCTTCATGCCGAAATAAAGGATTCGGAAAATTAATATTGCGTGAACTATTGATGAGAGCAAGTGAGATGAATATTGATAACGTATTACTGACATGTGATGCAGTCAACGTGCCTTCTAGGAAAATTATTGAGACAAACAAAGGGATACTAACTGAGTTAAATGAAGGAGTTTGTAAGTACTGGATAAAGACAACATCGTAGGGTCAATCGAAGAAGAGACGACATCATCTAACATTGCATTACCACAGCGGTCGCTACGCTCCCTTGGTCACCAGGAAGAAGTATCGAAGAAGTTAAATCAGGTGACACATCCAACCAGCTAAGTGGCAGAGCCACCCGGACCTACGGTCCTTAAGCAGCTTGGACATCGGTAATGCGCAACGTTAGCTGAAATTCGGTTAAACCGTTTAATAGAGGGAGGATTCAATGAAGAAATTGCTATTCGTCGAAGGAATTCCTGGCTCAGGTAAATCCACATTTGCTAGATTTTTAGCCAATCAATTTGAAAGGAATGGCTACACCTGCAACATATTCTTTGAGACCACATATAACCATCCAATTATTTTTTCTAAATCATTTGATAATTACAATATGTTTATAGAATCATATATAGGGCGGTGGAAGGCGTTCCTCTTAAATCAATGCGAGAGTGATGTTGTTGTGATGGAATCAGCTTTATTCCAAAGCCCTATTGTTCATTTGTTGCATAAAGATGTAGATAGAGACATAATCCAATCTTTGATTGTAAATGTAAGCAAGATTTTTAAAGAAGTAGAAGAATGTAAGTTGATATATTTTTATCAAGATGATGCTGTAACCGCAATTCAAAAGATGATTGAAATTAGAGGTAAAGAAGAATTTTTATTGCGAAAGCATAATGAATATAAACATGAAAAGTATTTTATAAATCGGATAGAGCAGGGGCCAGAATCACATATAACGTTCTTTCTTGACTATGCTGCACTTGCTAATAAAATTGTCAATGAAGTGTCGATCGAAACAATAATCATTGAAAACTCTACACGGAATTATCCGTTATACGAGCAACAACTGATGAATGAATTCGATTTAAGATATATTCCTGATCCTGATGTGGAGATATCTGTACTGAAGGATTATGCAGGTATGTACCATAATCAGGACTTGAACTTTAGTCTAAATGTTGAGTTGAAAGATAACCACTTATTTATTTTTGGAGATAAGAAGCTGAAACCTAAAAGTAGTAGTCAATTCTATCTTGATGACATGAGTGTGATGGCCAATTTTGTTAATGAAGACAATAAAGTTAATCGAGTAGTTATCACGGAGAAGGATTTATTTGCAAACAGGAGTGATAACGGAACTGCTTTTGTAAGAGTCTCATAGAAGAACCGAACATCAGCTAACATCGTATTCACGCTGCGGGCCATTCGGCCCTAGGATCGCCAGAAGTTACGAAGCCAGGAAGTGGATTCAGGCGATCAACCACTGAGAGGCTAAGTCTTCGACCCGGTGCTGACGCACCTTAAGCCTCTCGGGTTCGTGAATACTGGGAACGTTATCTGAAACCCCTGAAAGAGTGTTATAAAACATAAAGAATTTGAATTTAATAGATTTGTTAAATGACAAAAGGGAGATGAAATCAAGGATGGGAAAAATTTTGGAAAATCATATAGCACTGGTAGCTGGAGCTACTCGAGGTGCGGGGCGAGCGATTGCAATTGAACTCGCCCGTGCCGGGGCTTTTGTTTATGCCACAGGGCGAAGCAGCCGCAAAGAGGGTCCTTCAGAAATGGATCGTCCAGAAACAATTGAAGAGACAGAAGATTTAATCCGAAGCGTAGGGGGAGAGGGACTTGCTATCCGAACTGATCATCTAGACCCTGAAGAAGTTCGTTCCCTTATCCAACAGATTGACGATCGGCACCATCGTCTCGACATATTAGTTAACGATATCTTTGGCGGTGATCGGTATGCTCAATGGGATAAACGGCTGTGGGAGCATGACTTGAACGGTGGACTCAGAATGATGCGAATGGGTATCGATACGCATTTAATCACTCTGTACTATGCATTGCCATTAATGCTTCGGGGAGAAAAAGGGATCGTAATTGAAATGACCGATGGAACAGCGGAGGCAAACACGGAGTTCCGTCAAAACGTAGGATTTTATTACGACTTAGTAAAAACAAACGTCGGACGTATCGTGAAAGGGCTTGAGTACGAATTAGCCAATTATCCCGTGACACCTCTTGGAGTCACTCCAGGATGGCTTAGATCAGAAGCCATGCTTCAAAATTTCGGTGTGACCGAACAAACATGGCAGGAAGCTTGTCGAACCATACCTGGGTTTGCGATTTCCGAGTCGCCAACATATGTTGCTCGAGGTATTGCCAAGCTGGTAGCCGACCCGGAGAATTCGCGTTTTTCAGGAAGCATACTAACAGCCCGCCAACTTGCCGAGTACTATAATGTCACTGATATCGATGGATCACGACCAGATTGCTGGGGACTTATCGCGAAACATGGCGGGAACTGCGAAGATGTTAACGTAATCCAAAAATTTCGCTGATGCCGGACGTCATAAATCAAACATCATTAATTCAAGTTAACATGATATATAACTACTGACAGAAATTAAAGAGCAATAAGACAAGTTCGAATGGAGGTAACTCAAGAAGTCAGGGGCATCAGATAACACCGCATTCACGCTCTGGGGCTAACGCCCCTCGGTCCCAGAAGTAAGGAGCGAGGAAGCAATTGCCGGGACACATCTGAGAGCCTAAAGAGCAGTCGCTCTAAGGCTCTCGACGTCGTGAATGCAACAACGTTATCTGAAATCAGCTAAATCTTAGACACTTAAGTATTGAGGTGAACATCTTTGGATGGACACCAGATAATGTTACAACTGATTTTATTCTTTCTTTATTGCTGCTCACTTTATTTCAGATAAATTAACTAAACCTAATAAATGACTAATAGGTAAACAAATGAGCAGCGAACAAAATTTATATCAGAGGAGGTCATCAGGATGAACAAGCATAGTGTTTATGAAACAAACAGCTTCTATTGGGATACAAAAGGAAATGACTTTTTAGGAGCAATCGTGCTTCCTTTTTATGGAGCATTTGTCTCAGAAGAAAAATGCCAACTTTTTGGCGATGTCTCAGGAAAAAAGTTGTTAGAGATAGGCTGTGGAAATGGTCAATCCTTGCAATATCAGGGGGATCGCAAAGCATCTGAACTATGGGGGATGGATATATCAGAAAAACAAATTGAAAAGGCAAAGCAACATTTGACGGCGTGCAGTCTTTCAGCAAAATTGATCTGTTCTCCCATGGAAGAAGAATGTAACATACCCGTGGATTATTTTGACTTTGTTTATTCGATTTACGCCATAGGCTGGACAACCGACCTTGAAGGTACTTTTCGCCGGATCGCTTCTTATTTAAAAAAAAACGGCATATTTATTTTCAGTTGGTCTCATCCTATACACAAATGTGTTGTTGAAGAAAATAATAGATTTGCTTTTAACAAGTGTTATTTCGATGAATCTTGGTATTCGGTATCTCCTGATTTTTGTCAAGGCGGGCTAACCTTATCTGATCGTAAGCTATCAACCTATATAAATGCGTTGGCGAAAGCAGGGTTTGTTATTGAACAAATGGTTGAAGATACCGAGAATGAAATAATACAATTGCACGATGAAAATAATGATTTCGTAAAAAGAGCGAGGATGTTTCCTGTAACCTTCGTTATCAAAGCAAGAAAACTTTAAAATGACTGTAGAAGAAGCCCCAAAAATAAGTGAGTTAGTGGCTCGAGGGAGGACTGACATCAGATAACAATATATTCACGCATCGGGCTAACGCCCTCGGTCCGGCAGGAGGATTTCGGGGAACCAGAGGCAGCCGGACACACCTGGCATTCGCCAAGCGTCGTGAATACGGGAACGTTATCTGAAAGAATCGGTAAATAAATTAAAAAACGGAGGAAGTACATGTCTCAAACCAATGTAGCCCTAATACCAATTAGCAA
>LIDZ01014636.1_pt4 | contig 10985 bp, 8 predicted proteins | sample 644651 | NCBI WGS metagenome assembly LIDZ01 (sample SAMN03856242, study PRJNA289617) | food metagenome | isolation source: wine grapes on drying loft during traditional withering process | host: Vitis vinifera cv. Corvina | place: Italy: Gargagnago di S. Ambrogio di Valpolicella | collected 2014-01
CATGACGTTCCGACACATTGTCGAGCGCCGAGGTTGCTTCATCCAGAATAATAATCCGCGGATCTCTGACCAGGGCTCGTGCAATCGCGATCCGCTGGCGCTGGCCGCCAGACAGCCGACCCCCATGCTCTCCAACAGAGGTATCAATCCCCTGCGGCAGACCATCGATCACATCCTGCAGATTGGCCATATAGACGGCCTGCTGTACCTTTTCATCGGAGATGTCGGGCAGACCATAGGAAATATTCTCACGAATGGTACCGGAGAACAGAATGTTATTCTGGAGCACAATTGCCAGCGATTGACGGTATTTTTTCATACTGAGCTCAGCCATGGGAACTCCATCCACCTTGATTACGCCACTCTGAGGTTTATAGAAGCCAATAATCAGGCTAAGTATCGTTGATTTACCAGAACCCGATTCCCCCACAAAAGCAATTCGTTCTCCCGCTTTAACCTCCAATGAGAACTGGTCGAGCACATGTCGATCCGATTCCTTATAGTTGAAGGCAACATTCTCGAAGCTGTATGTACCGTGGATATCCTCCAGCTTAGTCCGACCTTTGTATTCTTCCGTATCCGAAGATAGCAGGACTTCTGTGACGGAATGCAGTGATTCTGTCCCTTTGACCAGGTTCGGGTACACATTAAGAATGGAGCTCACCGAGCCGATAATCATATTGAAAAAGCCCTGATACATCACGATATCACCGATCTCCATGTAGCCCTTATGTGCAAGATAAGCCGTAAAGAACAAACATCCGACCTGGAACAGCTGAAATACAACCCAGCTTGAGGAGCCAAAATAAGCCTCCAGTACATCCAGCCGATGTCCCCGCTCCCGGATATCCTGCAATGCAGCATCCACTTTACGGATTTCTACATCCTCCAAACCGTGCGCACGGGTAACCGGTATCATCTCCACTGTCTCCGATACTTTGCCGGACATCGCCTCAATATTCCTCCGTACCTCGCGGTTGCGGCTGGACATCTTATTCTTGAACACCCGCACGAGATAGATGGAAGCAGGTGCCATCAGCACGAAAAAGAGTGCAACCAGCCAGCTATGGTACAACGTAAGTCCGATAATGACCACTAGGTTAATCCCTGCCGGGATAATCGTCATCAGCATCTGTCTGGAGAGGAAATCAATCGCCTCTACATCGCGTAGCACCTTGGACTGCAGCCTTCCGGCATTCATATCCCCATGATAGCTAAGTGATAGTTGCTGGAGCTTACGCACCAGTGTGCTGCGCAGTCCAGCCTCTACATGCCGCACAGCTTTACTGATATAGCTGATATGCAGCGTATGGGTCGGAATATTTTGCAGAATAAAAATAATGATAACTACCAGATTGATCCAGAATTCGCCCATCGTATGCCGCTCAGGATAGCTCACAATGTTAATAATATTGGCCGTAATCAAAGGCAGCAGCCATACTGGCGATGCCTTGAGCATGTAATAGAAAGCTGAAAGCCCTACCTCACGGCCATGCTCGCGAAACAGCCGGCTCAGCAGCGCGAACGGATTCATCTTAGCACTCTTGTTGTTCTCCTCCTGAAACCATTTCATGTAATCAAGTGTCATTTCCGGTTTTGCCATGTTATCCACCCGCTTTTTAGACTATAATTCAAATCACTAGTCAGTATAGAACGGTGAGCCATAATCTTCTATAACATGATCGGTCTTATTTGGGCTTAAGGTTTAACATAATCGGACTGGAAGGAGATGACAGATTGTGATTCACACTAAGGCTGCTGAGGTTTATTTCCCGCATATCCGCCCGGAAATTTGCCTCTATGCCCCCCACTTCCGCACTGTTACTCCGGGATGGGTCTGTGGTCGGCACGTGCATCATATGATGTTCGAATTCCTGCTGGTACTGGAGGGTAGGATTACTGCTATTCATGGAAATGCAGAGCAAGAGCTTGCCCCCGGTGATCTTGTACTCATCTCACCAATGCAGATTCACGGATATGAAGCTCAGCACAGTGAAGGAGCCTCCTTCTTTGCAGCACATGTACAGATTGAAGAAGCTACGCTGCTGCATTTATTCGAAACGGAGAACAAAGCCTTCTATCGCCAGGGACATCCGCTGACTGAAGTACTTCTGCCCTGGATTAACGAGCTTATGGTCGCTCTGCAGGAGGTACCGCTTCGGACTGCAAAGGTCATGCTAAAGGTGCTGAACCTGATGGAAACCATACAAACGTATTTCAACGAGAACACTGCCCGCAGATTGCCTGCTGCACAGCGTGAGCCAGCGTACCTGATTGCCAAAGAAATAGAGAGCCTGCTGCGTAAGCCAACGATCACGGAGGAATTCAGCAGCCTCGCTACTGGAGAAGACGGAGAGTCCTTGGGTAGTAGTGACTGGCTGGAGGAAATATCCCGGCATCTGAACATCAGCCGCCGACACTGCCACCGCCTGTTCCGGCAAGCCTACGGCATGTCCCCGCGCCAGTATCTGATGATCCTGAAACAGCAGGAAGCGATGCAGATGCTGAACAGCAGCAATGATACGATTGAGCAAATTGCCTATCGGCTTGGTTATGTGAACGTACAGAGCTTCAGTCGCCAATTCGCAGCTTGGGTGGGTTGTACTCCCGGAGGCTTCCGCAAAAGCAATCCGGAATCCGTGATTAATTTCCTTGCTCCGACGCTGCGGCAAGATAGAGCAATTAGAGTAGAACCCAAAAACCCGGCCTGAGTTTCAGCCGGGTTTTAGCATTTTCACTATCTTTTTATACACTACATAAAAGTTCTTTATTCCGCCAATACAGTCGCTATAGTACCCTCGTTAAACGCCCGCAGCAACGTATGCCGATTCATCCGAATCAAATGTGCTTCCTCAAGGCTTCTGCGCAATAGATCATTACTCACACCCAGTTCTTCCAGCGTTGAAGGTCCGTGTACAGTACGCAGCAACTCACGTATCCGTTCAGGTGTTGGCAGCCGGTTCACTTCGTTGCGTACCCGTTCCCATTGGCTATTATTATCCAATCCCGGTAGATCTGCCAATTCATGATACAGCGTGGAAATTTCTGCGCAAGCCACACCTACCTTAGCCCCATGCAGCAGCTGTCTTCTGCCCGTACGAATGTACTCCATCTCCCAATAATGAGACAGGTGATGCTCTGCCCCCGAAGCGGAATGAGATTGACCAAACAGCAATATAGCCAAACCAGATTCAATAAGAGCCTCTGTCAGTACACGGATACCCAGCTCACTATGACTGCCGATATCTTCCGCATGAGACACACAAGCCAAAAGTGCTTTTTCAGTAATAGCTGCTACAACTGGAGAATACGGTTCGTCTGCCGTTAAACGTCCAAATTTCCAGTCAAATAAAGACGTATACTTCCCTAGCATATCTCCAAATCCGGCAGCGATCATTGCCGCTGGTGCTTTCCGCAATATATCCGTATCCGCAAAAATAGCAACCGGACCCGCAGCAGGTATCGTCAGCTTGTTACCACGGATAATCAGCGGTGAACCATTGGAGGTAAAGCCGTCCACAGAAGGAGCGGTGGGTATGGACAGAAATGGAATCCCCGCGGTATACGCGGCATATCGGGCTACATCATGCAGTGTTCCTGAACCTACGACGATGATCGAATCTGCTTTATTGTGCTGAGCTGCCAAAAGAACCTGCACTACCGAAGCTTCATCAGCGATAACATCCCCCATTGCATTCGGCAGCACCAGCGTAATATGAATCGGAATTCCGGCTTCCTTACACCCTTGCTCCAGACTCCCGCCGGCAGCTTTAAGCGTATGTACATCGGCAACAAGCAGCGGAGTCTTCCAGTCCTGTTCCTGCATGAAAGGAACTACCTTATTCAGCGCTCCCGGCTCTACAACAATAACTTGAGGCAGGGCAAAAGCTGCGCCACCTTCCATTTCTGCCGCCGCTACTCTCATATTTTCCAGTATGTTGCTCATAAATAAATCCTTCCTTTCTTTTGCAAAATCTCTACTTTATTAGTTGTTGGAACCTTATTTACTCCATTATAAAGCAAGAAACGGCTGTGCCCTACTCTGTGAAGAGCAAGGCACCCGTTTCTGAATGTTATTTATTCATGAAATTATAGAAGCTTCCAAGCGATATCATTCAGGCGCAGCTCACTGCGGAAGGCCCGTGTATTTGTATCTTTATCGATAACCACACACTCAATGCCCACCATTTCAGCAAAATCGAGCAGCTGCTCCGTAGTAACCACATAAGAGAATCCGGTATGATGCGCGCCACCAGCCAGAATCCAGGCTTCAACGCCTGCTTTGAGACTTGGCTGCACTTTCCATAGTACACGAGCTACCGGCAGATTCGGCATAGCTTCGATAGGCTCAACCGCTACTACTTCATTGACGAGCAAGCGGAATCGGTTGCCGAGGTCGATAATGGATGCATTCAGTGCGTCACCAGAGCGACCGTTAAAGACCATGCGGGCTGGATCTTCTTTGCCGCCGATCCCAAGTGGATGGACTTCAAGCTTCGGCTTGTCGATGGCGATCGTCGGGCATACCTCCAGCATATGTGAGCCAAGTACAAGCTCGTTAGCCGGATCCAGATGATAAGTATAATCCTCCATAAAAGAAGTACCCTTATTGCCGGCAATGATCTTCATCAGGCGGACAAGTGCAGCTGTCTTCCAGTCGCCTTCACCGGCGAAGCCGTAGCCTTGCTCCATCAAGCGTTGCACTGCAAGACCCGGAAGCTGCTTCAGCCCGTGCAAGTCTTCAAAAGTAGTAATGAAGGCTGTATAACCACCTTCTTCAAGAAAGGATTTCAGTCCAAGCTCAATGCGGGCCTGATAACGGATCGACTCACGGACAGCGCCCTCTTGATCGCCGCCTTGGGCAAAATCATAAGCTTCAGCATATTCAGCCATCAGTTCGTCCAGCTGTGCTTCAGTCACAGCGTCAACACGTTCTACCAGATCACCTACGCCATATCCATCTACGGTCCAGCCCAGCTTGATTTGCGCTTCTACCTTATCTCCTTCGGTTACAGCAACGGAACGCATGTTATCTCCGAATCTAGCAACCTTAAGACATTGGCTCTCATTAAAAGCTGCTGCTGTATTCATCCAGCTGCCGATCCGTGCTCTAACTTCGTTATCTTCCCAATACCCTACTACAACCTTGCGGGCGATGCCCATCCGGGCACCGATGAAACCATATTCACGGTCGCCATGTGCGGATTGGTTGGTATTCATGAAATCCATATCGATGGAATCCCAAGGAATATCACGGTTGAACTGAGTAGCTAGATGCAGCAAAGGCTTACGCAGCTGAGACAGGCCGGAAATCCACATTTTGGCCGGAGAGAAGGTATGCATCCAAGTAATAATACCTGCGCAAGCCTCGTCACTATTAGCTGCAATCGCCATCTTACGAATTTCATCAGCAGTTGTTAGCACAGGCTTGAAAATAATCTCAAAAGGGATGACAGCATCAGCATTCAAACCCGCTGTAATCTGGCTGGAGTGATCATTAACCTCTTGAATAGTTTCGGGGCCATACAAATGCTGGCTGCCGGTTACGAACCAAAATTGATAAGGTTTAATAGTTAACATGTATAATTTCCTCCTAAAATTTATTCAGTAACTTCTTCTTTAATGGATTTCAGGTGCTTCATGACGTTGTTCTCGCCACGGCCGAAGTAGTCATGCAATTTAGAATATTCTTGGAACAACAGTTCATAGATAGCTACATTCTCCGGAATTGGCAGATAGGAATCTTCACGTACACGAGCCATTTTCTCAGCCGCTTCCACAATTGAATCATATCCGCCTTTGTCTGCTCCTGCTGCAACAGCGCCGAACATGGCCGCACCGAGGGCTGGTGTCTGCTTCGATGCCGCTACCTTAATTTCACGGTTCGTTACATCAGCATAAATTTGCATAAGCAGCCGATTCTTCTGAGGAAGTCCGCCGCAAGCATACAATACGTCTACAGCTACACCATTTCCGTGGAAAGCATCGACAATCTTACGCGTGCCAAAGGCTGTTGCTTCTAATAATGAACGATAAATTTCTTCAGGCTTCGTCAGCAGCGTGCAGCCGAGCAGCAGCCCTGTAAGATTAGTATCTACAAGCACGGAGCGGTTACCGTTCCACCAGTCAAGCGCCAGCAGTCCAGTTTGACCTGGCTTATAGGTGGCTGCACGTGCCTCCAACCATTCGTGCACATTCACATTCTCAAGCGCTGCTGCTTCTTTTACATAAGCCGGAACAGCTTCTTCCACATACCATTCAAAAATATCGCCGACGGCCGATTGTCCTGCTTCATAGCCGAAATACCCTGGAATAATGCCGTCTTCCACCACGCCGCACATGCCTTCAACCTCTTGCTCCGTCTCACCCAGCAGCATATGGCAGATTGACGTTCCCATGGCCATAACAAGCTTGCCTGGAGTAACTACACCTACTGCGGGTACCGCCGCATGTGCATCTACGTTGCCGACAGCTACTGCCGTGCCGGCAATAAGGCCGGTTAGCTGTGCCATTTCCGCCGTCAATTCTCCAGCCTTTGTTCCCAGTGGAACGATGTCTCCGCGCAGCTTAGTAGTCGTTAAATTCTCCAATCGGGGGTCCAGCGCCTTGAAAAATTCCTTATCCGGGTATCCGTCCGCTTTATGCCAGATGGCCTTATAGCCCGCCGTGCAGCTGTTGCGGACAATATTGCCGGTCATTTGCGAGATCACCCAGTCTGTTGCTTCGAGGAATTGGTCGGCCGCTTCATAAATCTCCGGTGCTTCATTCAGAATCTGCCATACCTTGGCCATCATCCATTCGGAGGAAATCTTGCCGCCGTAGCGGGGCAGCCATTTCTCTCCGCGTTCAGCAGCAATACGGTTAATCTCATTGGCTTCGTCCTGAGCCGCATGATGCTTCCACAGCTTCGTCCAGCTATGCGGATTCTCAGAATATTCAGGAAGCAGGCAGAGTGGCTGCCCTTGTTCATTTACCGGAAGCATCGTACACGCAGTAAAATCAATACCGACCCCTACCACATCTGCAGGATCGATGCCGGACTGACGGATCACCTCAGGCACGGAACGTTTCAGTACTTCAATGTAGTCTGCCGGATGCTGGAGAGCCCAGTCATACTCTAGCTTCTTACCGGTTACAGGCAAAATCTCATCAATAACATGATGGGGATAAGGCGTCACATGATCTGCGACCTCTGTGCCATCGGCCAGATCTACCAGCACGGCGCGTCCGGATTGTGTTCCGTAATCGACACCAATTGCATATTTTTTACTCATGTACGAATTCTCCTTTATATATAGTCATTAGCTTTGTCCGTAATAAGCATTCGCTCCATGCTTGCGCAGGAAGTGGCGGTCGAGTAAATGCTGGCTCATCGGCTGCAGGTTCGGATTCAATTGGTAGCTTTGGGTCGCCATCTTCGCGACTTCCTCCAATACAACTGCGTTATGAACCGCATTATGGGCATCCTTCCCCCAGTTAAAGGGAGCATGACAATGCACAAGCACTCCTGGAATTCGATCCGGGTCCAGATCCTTGAATGTCTCAATAATGACATTGCCTGTCTCCAGCTCATAAGCGCCTTTAATTTCTTCCTCTGTCATGGCACGGGTACAAGGAATCTCTCCGTAATAATAATCAGCATGTGTCGTTCCAAGTGCAGGAATACCTCTACCCGCCTGTGCCCAGCCTGTCGCCCAAGGTGAATGCGTATGCACAATGCCCCCAATATTCGGAAAAGCTTTGTATAAAGCTAAATGAGTAGCTGTATCAGAAGAAGGTCTGTAGCTGCCTTCTACAATATTGCCCTCCAGATCAAGCACAACCATATCGTCCAGACGCAGCTTGTCGTATTCCACACCACTTGGTTTAATGACTACCAATCCCTGTTCCCGATCAATACCACTAACATTGCCCCATGTAAACGTAACCAAATTGTATCTAGGCAGATCAAGATTTGCCTCTAATACCTCTTGCTTTAATTGCTCCAACATTCGTAATCCTCCCTATTATCTTAGGTTTGATCATTCCTACTTTGCCCCCTCATTATACACTTGTACGTACAATTAATCTATATTTATTTAACTTCATCAATATAGGTACATACAAACAAAATAAAAGACATTTACTTATTCCCCGGCATAATTGTCCGGCCAGCTGGAATAAGTAATGTCTCTTTAATTAGTCGGCTCTTGCCAGCAAGTAGAGAAAATAAGGGGTGCTGAGCATGGTGATGATAATACCGGTGGGAATGTCCGTTCCGAAGCTGAGCGTACGGGTAATCGTATCTCCCAACAGCACAATCAGTGCTCCCGTGAGCGCCGAGGCGGGAATCAGCAGCTTATGGCTCGGGCCGACCAGTTTGCGCCCCAGATGCGGGCCGATCAAGCCCACAAAGAAAAAGTTGCCGCCCAGCGCCACACTCCCGGAAGAAAGTGCCACCGAAGCCAACGAAAGCCCGAGAAATTCCGGCTTAATTGCAAGCCCCAATCCGCTTGCCGTCTCATTGCCCAGATTTAGTGTGTTCAACACGCGGGATTTATAGAAAACATAGATGACGAGAAGCGCAGTCCACGGAATCAGCACTGAGATGTAGCTCCAATCATCTCCCCACAGGCTGCCCGCCAGCCAGCGCTGGGCAAATTCGAATTGCGTGTGATTCAGCTTGAGCGTAATCATGAGCGATAATGCCCCATAACCACTCGCCATGGCAACCCCTGTGAGAATTAGCCCGGTAGGAGATATCGCCTTGCCTCGGCGGTAGGACAGCAGGAAGATCAACAACGCCGCCGTAAGTCCCCCTACAAAAGCGAGCAGCGGAAGGGCAATAGCCGAGGAAATCCCCTTGGCGGAGAAAACTGCGATATATACCAATACGAACAGCCCAGAGCCGGAGCTGATCCCGAGTGTACCTGGACTGGCCATGTCATTTCTCAGAAGGCTCTGCATAACACAGCCCGAAACTCCCATACCGATGCCTACCAGCACGGACAGCACAATCCGGGGCAGCCGAAACTCGAACACAATCAGGTGCTGCTTGTCCGTTCCCTTACCCAGCAGAACGTTCAGCACTTCTAACGGTGACAAGTTCATTTGACCTGAATTCATCCCTATAATGACGATAAACAGCACCAGTACCGCGAGCAGAAGACAATAACCGATCCCCCGGGAGAGGGTATACGGCCGCTTTTTCATCCGAACTCCCTCCTTTGACTGCGGGAGAGGTAGATAAAGAACGGAACGCCCACAATAGCAAAAATAATACCCAGCGGTGTTTCGTTCGGCTGGTTGATCAAGCGGCCTAGCAGATCAGCCGCGACCATGAAACCTGCACCGAATACTCCCGAGGCTGGGATTATGTAGCGGTAGTCAACGCCCACCATATACCGTACCATATGCGGGATAATCAGACCGACAAAGCTGATTGGCCCTATAGTCACTACGGACAGCCCCGTCAATGCCAGCACAATCAGCGTAGAGATGCCCTTGACCCTGCCTGTGGGTAGGCCCAGTCCTGCGGCAACATCCTCACCCAGACTTAACAATGTGATGGAGGGTGAAATAGCAAGGGCTGCTAGCACACCTGCGGCAAACAACGGTGCAATGACCGCCAGCTCTTGCCAGGAAGAGCTAGCGGTTCCTCCGGCCGTCCAATAGGCCAGCGCCTGCCCTATATTGTATTTAATAGCAATAAAGGAACTGAAGGCCCCGAATAGCATGGAAACCGACATTCCGGCCAGCACAAGCCGCTGCGGAGTCATTCCCTTCTTACTTAATGAGGCGATGCCATAGGTCAAGCCCGTGGTGGTCGCAGCTCCGATGCAGGAATACAGCATCGTCATTCCGTAAGTGCGTTCTGGCAGGAAAGCCATGCACAGCGCCATGGCGAATGCCGCTCCGGAGCTAACACCCATCAGTCCCGAATCAGCCAGCGGATTGCGCGTGGTGCCCTGCATAATTGCCCCCGTTATCGCCAGGCTGCAGCCCACGATTACATCCCCCACAGTGCGAGGAAAGCGCAGGTTGTGAATGATTTGGTGTTCAGTTTCCCCGGGATCGAAGCTAAAAATCGCCGCCCAGGCGGTGTGCAGCTGCATGCTGGCTGCCCCGAAAGAGATGGAGGCTGCCACAGCCAGTCCCACCAGCAGTAATCCTGCCGCCATTATTAGTGTAAAGGAATGGCCTCCCTTTCTCCGAGCTGATCTTGTGTTCATATCATTCATAATAGGTTCTTCCTTCTGCATAAAGCGCTATTGCTGCGCAGACTTTAATAGAGCGTTTACGATGTAGTCAACCTGGGCATTGGCGGAATAAATGTCCGAATAGTAACTTAATCCAAACTCCATTTCAATCAGATGGTTGCTTTTGATGGCAGGAAGGGAGTTCCATACGTCGTTTTGGCTCAGATCATCCATTCCTTCATAGGTATTACGAATAATATAATCCCCTGCATAGTCGGGAAGAACTTCGAAGGAGATGCTTTCCGAATAGGAATCCTTGCCAATAATGTTGGTTTGGACAGCTTCGGGCGCATTCATGGATAGCACATCGTAAGCAACCCGGCCCGTGCCGAACAACTTACCCATAACAGTTATAGAATCCTTTCCGCCCTCAAAGACGGAAACCGTTTTGTCACCAAAACCCGCCTCCTTTAGCTTCTGTTTGGAACTTTCCACGTTGGCTTTGTAATCGGCAAGCACCTGTTCCGCTTCCTTCTCTTTGTTCAGAGCCTGTCCGATGAGCTTGACTCTTTCTTCCTCAGTTATCTCCCCATATGGAACGAAGATGGCCGGAGCAATTTTGGAGAGCTCTTTGGCCTGCTCTTCATCAGCCGTAATGATCAGATCGGGCTCGAGGGCCATGACTGCTTCCGGGTCCCACTCGGCCCAGTGTCCCAGATCCGTGCTCTCCTTGGCCTGCTCCGAGAAAGCAGCACCGTCATATACCTCAGATATGCCGACAGGCTGTACGCCCAGAGCGAGCACGTC
>LIDZ01015327.1_pt15 | contig 10985 bp, 9 predicted proteins | sample 644651 | NCBI WGS metagenome assembly LIDZ01 (sample SAMN03856242, study PRJNA289617) | food metagenome | isolation source: wine grapes on drying loft during traditional withering process | host: Vitis vinifera cv. Corvina | place: Italy: Gargagnago di S. Ambrogio di Valpolicella | collected 2014-01
GTGTTATTCTCTCGGGCAACATTCTTTCTCAATTCGCGGAGATGACCGCTGCCGTAAATAATGAGACCAATATGCTATTTCTGAATGAGCAGGGGTCTCCAATGCTCAAAGTGAACGACACTCAGATCAGCACAAACGAGATAAAGGCGATCACGACTGCCCTAAACAGTGGTAAAGACTCCCCATTCATTCTTAAGAAATATCACATTATTGTGAATACGGTTGATCTGGAGGAGATTGGACTTCGTGCGGCAAGTATCAGCCACACGGAAATAGTAGTCAGTGATCTACGTAGGAAACAGGTTACACTAGTATCCATTAGTGCAGCATCACTGCTGCTGCTGTCTTATTTGTATTACTTGATCGCCAGCTCCGTTGCTAGACAGATCATCCGTGTCTCCCGACATATGAAGCATATGAATGAAGAGAATCTGCAGCCGTATACCGGAAACCTCAATAATGATGAGATTGGTTCACTTGTTTTATCTTATAATTCGATGATAGCGCGGATCAATGAGCTGATCCATACGGTTCAGCAGGAGCAGATTCTAAAAAAAGAAGCGGAAATCAAAATGCTCCAAGCACAAATCAAACCACATTTTCTATACAATACCTTGGAGTCCATGCGAATGCTGGCTCGGATTAATAATGACCGTGAAGTAGAGCGAATGGCCTATTCGCTGGGAGCGCTGATGCGGTACAGTTTATCGAGTGAACAGGATATCACTTCTCTGGACCAGGAAATTAAAAATGTGGAGCATTATATATTCATCCAAAAGATCAGAATGGGTGAACGGCTGCAGTTCACAATGACAGAAAAAGGTGATTTTACTAAGTTCACTTGTCCCCGATTTATTCTTCAGCCCCTCGTAGAAAACTGCATCATTCACGGACTTGTAGATTTCATGGAGGTTGGAGTCATTGTCGTCATGGTGGAAGAGCTGGAGAAGGAATTGAGAATTACAATTGAGGATAACGGACATGGCATCCCGGAAGAGAGATTGCGTGAGATACGTGGCCTGTTGAACCATGAGGGGAATGAACTACTATCCGTCAATCATAAAAGTATCGGGTTGAAAAATGTTAACGAACGAATCAAAGCTTTTTTCGGCGAATCTTCAGGAATAGAAATCTACAGTACAGAAGGTGCAGGAACCGTGTATATTATATCACTCAAGAGGGATAACGGGTCAATGAAGGGGGCTTCCTTATGAATCTGCTGATTGTTGATGATGAACCTATGATCCTGCAAGGACTGCAGACTATGGTACGCGAGGCCCATACACCGTTCAACAAGATCCAAGGGGCGTCGAATGGAGTGGAGGCACTGCGAATGATGAGCTATTTTAAGCCCGATCTTATTATTACTGACATCCAGATGCCGGGAATGAACGGTCTTGATTTCATACGTGAAGCCCGTTTGCATTGCGCGAATATTATTATTTTGACCGGATATGATAAATTTGAATATGCACATCAAGCCATCCGGTATCAGGTCACCGATTATTTACTAAAACCGATCAATGAATACGAGCTGCTCAAGCTCATCTCTTCAATATCTGTAGGTATTATGGACAAGCAGCAGATCATGCCGGCAGAAGATAAAGAGCCGAGTTCCATGGAGGTCAGCGGGGATTGGAATCCATTGCTGAAACGGTTCTTTGATTTTCTGGAGGATAACTATCTAAAAGATCTTTCACTGGAGCAGGTTGCCTCACATATGGATATGCACCCAAACTATTTAAGCTCGTTAATAAAACGTGAAAGCGGCGATAGCTTCAGCCATCATCTTCAGCGCTACCGGATAGACAAAGCCAAACAGCTAATCGTGCATACCACACTTACCATGGACCAGATAGCCAATATTGTGTGTTTCAACAGCTCACGGCATTTCTTCAAAGTATTTAAATTGTACACTGAGCTTACGCCGGGACAGTACAGAGAATGCCACAGATCTCAGCCGCGAGAGCAGTGAAGATGTTTGTAAGCCCGGAGAAAGGGTGTGAAAGAACTGATACGAAGACATAGAGATATTTTAAGCTTTATCTTTAATGCAGAGGAATTTATAAATGGAAATGTTTTGGCAAGAATGTGCGGAGTAAGTATTCGTACGATACAACTCGATATTAAAGTAATAAATAGTATGCTTAAAAAATATGGCATAAAGATCAGTTCCGTGGTAATAAAGGGGTATTATTTAGATGATAAAAGTAAAGAGGTATTAAAAGAAAAGAGTATCATCAGAAATGTTATCGATAATGAGTATGTAAATGAAACCCCAAATACTCCATTTGAAAGACAGATGTATATACTTATGAGGCTGACAATTAAAAATAATATTTCCATTGGAGAATTAGCGGATGAACTTTATGTTTCGGAATCAAGCATTAATAAAGATATTATCTCCGCTTCAGCTTGGCTAAAAGAGAATGTGAAGATCGTTATGGATTATTCTTTGCATAAAGGTATAGGTCTGAATGTAAGCGAAAAGGATAAACGCAATATGATCAGCTGGGTTTTATCTAATAAGCTGAACGCAAGTATAATAGAAAAGCATTTGAAATATATATTTGATTCTATAGATTTTTCAACGAAAAAAAATACCATTCACAGTATCATTGAGGTTGAAGCAAATCAGTTTGGCTACTTTTTGTCAGGACACAGTTTGCAACTTTTTGCGGTGGAAATCTGCTGCGCTTCAGCACGTAGTGCTGCTGGATTTAAGTTGGAAGTTACTGGTGAGACAGAGAATGGACTTAAGCCAATCATAGTATCGTTAAGAAAAAATATCGAAGAAAATTTGAATATTTGGTTGACAACCAACGATTGGCTTGTTTTGCAGGAATGTTTTTTCTCAAAGCAATTTCTTTCTGGTACGAGTATCGATAATATTGCAACAGAGGAATCCACAATAATTGTTGAAGAATTTTTGCTTACTTTAAAAAATAAATACCATATTCATTTAGCAGAGATCTCATGGTTTAGAGAACAATTGATATTATATACAGCTCCCATGATCAATCGGTTGAAATATAATCATTGTATCGGCAATAAGCTTAATGAGAATATTGATCATATCCATCCGTTAGAATACAAAATGGCATCGGAAATTTCAGCTATAGTGATGAACCAAATGAATAGGAGTATTCCTGCTGTTGAAATAGGCTATATTGCAGTACATTTAGCTGCAATAAATAAAATGTGGAGCAAGAAATTAAACACTATTATTGTTAGTGACTATGATGAAAGTATATTGAGTTACATCAAAAATAGAATAGTGAGTCAGATCGACGATCAAATAAAAGTGATAGGATGTTTGGACTTTTATCAAATAATAACGGGAAAAATAGATGAATATACTGACGTCGATATAATACTTACTACTTCTACGCTGGCAGGGAGAACTAATATTCCTTTCATACAAATAAATCCCATAATGAATCAAAAGGATATTGATCATTTGCTTGATTCTATAAAGTCTTTGCGTCAGAAATTAAAATAAAGTAGATAGTAATAGGGCTGTGAATTATCTTTGCGGATAAATTCATGGCCTTATTCTTTTTTTTCGCTCTTATGGCTGTAATTAATGATTTTATATCCTCGAAGGAAAGTGCCTATAATTAAATTGTAATACGAAACAGAAGGGGGGGATATATTGAAGTGGATCCTAATGAATTGAGAAAATTGTGCGCGCTGGAAGCAATGAATCACATTCATGATAACGCTATTATTGGTCTAGGTGCCGGAAGAAACATCGAATGCCTGATCGATTATTTAAGCGAAGCAATTAAAAAAGGACTTGTGGTAAGAATTGTAACTCCCTCCACAAGTACAAAAGAACTATGTGTTAATAAGGGTATTGAAGTTATGGAAACCTATTTAGTTGATGAGATTGATGTAGCCTTTGATGGCTGCGGAGAAGTGGATGAAGCCTTCTATGCCTCAAAAAGCGGAGGTGGAATTCATACAAAGGAAAAACTGATCGCTGCAATGTCTAGGGATTATATTCTGTTAATTGATGAGGAGAAATTCTCGAATTCTTTGAGTTGTAAATATCCTGTAGCCTTAGAGGTTATTAAAGATTCTTTAGAGTATGTAAGAAAAAGCGTGAAAAAAATCGGAGGCCTGCCTGTTGTCAGAAAGAGCAATACTAAGGATGGGTACACTATAACCGATGATGGAAATCTTTTGATAGATATTAAATTTTCCACAGTAGAGAATTGGGTGAATCTCAATAATGATTTGAATAGTATTGCTGGAGTAATAGGAACTTCCTTATTTACTAAAGAAGTTACAAAATTAATTATTGCAAATGATAGCGGAGTAAGAGTCGTCTCTAAAATATAAATATATATTAAACCTGCAGGGGGCATACAAGGATGAAATTAGGTATAGTTGGTTCGGGAATGATAGTCAAGGATTTTTTGCCGGTAACCTCTTATTTGAAAGAGACAGAACTTACGGCTATTTGTGGAACCAAGGAAACAAAAGAGGAACTTAATGAGCTTTCCGTCAAATATGGAATTAAGCAAGTATTCGTCAGTTACGATGATTTTTTAAAGAGTGAGATTGATACTGTATATGTTGCAGTTCCGAATCATTTGCATTTTAAATTTGCCAAGATGGCTTTGGAAGCAGGGAATAATGTCATTGTTGAAAAGCCATTTACTTCGAACTATAAAGAAGCATTGATCTTGAGCGAATTAGCCAAGGAAAAAAGACTGTTCATATTTGAAGCGACAACTACTCCATACCTGCCTAACTATAAAAAAATAAAAGAACTGTTACCCAGCTTGGGAGACATTAAAATAGTTCAATGCAATTATTCACGATCTTCAAGCAGATATAAAAGTTTTCAAGAGGGGGTTGTGTTGCCTGCCTTTGACCTCAAGGCCTCTGGAGGCGCGTTAATGGATTTGAATATCTACAACATTCATTATGTGGTGGGGCTATTTGGCAGACCCAAAAACGTTGAGTATTTCCCCAATATTGAAAGAGGGATAGACACTTCCGGAATTTTGATCTTGGAATATGAGACTTTTAAATGTACCTGCGTTGCAGCAAAAGATTGCACGGCGCCGGTTGCCAATAATATTCAAGGTGTTGAAGGATGCATCCACCAAACCAGCGCTGCTAATAACTGTAAAGACTTTGAATTAATTATGAACGATGGGACTCGCACGATTATAAATGAGAATAACTATAATCATCGTATGATATATGAATTCCATGAATTTGAAGATGCAATTAGTAATCAACAAAACCTTGACAAATGTTACCAAATGTTAAAGCACACTTTAGTTGTAAGCGAGGTACAGACCCTTGCCAGAAGCAAAGCCGGAATTGTATTTCAAGCAGACATTGACATCAAGTAACTGGAGGAGGAATATATGCTTACAATCGGTTATATTGGAAATGGAAAAGCAACCAATCGATATCATCTGCCATTCGTTTTGCAAAGAGAGCATATAAAAGTGAAAACGATTTTTCAAAGAAATCCTGCGCATGAACAATGGGAGAGGGTTTCCGGAGTTCAATATACCTCTAACATAGACGAGCTCTTGAATGATCCGGAGGTTCAACTCATTGTCATTTGTACCAGACTCGATAGTCATTATGAATACGCAAAACAAGTACTTGAACACAATAAACACTGTTTGGTTGAAAAACCTTTTATGGAAAACTCAGAACAGGCTGGAGAATTACTGGCTTTGGCAGAACAAAAAGGATTAATGGTTCAGGTATTTCAGAACAGACGTTTTGATAGTGATTTTTTAACCGTTCAGAAGGTCATCCAGGAAGGAAAGATCGGGGATTTATTGGAACTCGAAATGCATTTTGATTATTATCGTCCGGAAGTACCGGAGAATGTGCACAGTTTCCACCCTACTAAATCCTATCTATATTCACATGCCTGTCATACATTGGATCAGGTTATCAGCTACTTTGGCAAACCCGATCATATTCATTATGATGTAAGACAAATATTAGGGCCGGGAAGAATGAATGATTATTTTGATTTGGATTTATATTATGGCATTTTAAAGGTATCCATAAAATCCAGTTACTTTAGAGTAAAAGAAAGACCCAGCTTTATTTTATATGGGAAAAAAGGATGCTTTGTAAAAGAGACCAAAGATCGCCAGGAAGAGCATTTGAAATATTTTTATATGCCGGATAAAAAAGATTTTGGTGTAGACACGATAAACCATTATGGTGTTCTCACTTATATTGATGAGGAAGGTTTCATGCATGAAGAAAAAGTGAAATCAGTAAACGGTGATTACGGACGTGTGTATGATGATTTATATGAAGCTGTCATTAATGGCAAGAATAAAACAATCACAGATGAACAGATGCTACTTCAAATGGAAATACTGGAAGCCGGAATTAAGCCTTTGAAATGAACTTCGTAGTAAAAGAGGGATTCCATGCGCATTAAGAAGGTTTTCAACAACAATGTCGCTTTGGTTGAGAATAGTGTCCATACAGAAATGATTGTTATGGGCAAAGCTATTGGGTTCCAGAAGTATCCCGGTGAGGTTATCGAGGAAACGCTGGTCGAGAAAACATTTGTGCTTAAAGCTAAGGGGAATAAGGACAAACTGATTAGTTTGTTCAATGAAATTCCTTCCGAGGATATTGACTTGGCCGATGAGGTGATTAGTTTGGGGCATGCACTGCTGAAGCGGACATTAAACGAAAATATGATCATTGCGTTGTCCGACCATATCAGCTTTGCCCTGAAGCGGGCAAGAGAAGGTGTAGTCATTAATAATCCGCTGCAATGGGAGATTAAACAAGTCTATCCTGCCGAGGTTGCTGTTGGTAAACGGGCATTGGAATTAATCTTTCAGCGGAATGGTGTGAAGCTGCCTGAATCAGAGGCCGTATTTATTGCACTCCATTTCGTTAATGGCCAACTTGATGGTGACTCTGTTGATGATAGTATGCAACTTACCAGTGTGATCAGCAAAGTGCTGGATATCGTTAGATATCACTATCTGCTGGAACTGGATAACGATTCGCTAAATTACACTCGTTTTGTGACTCACTTGCGTTATTTTATTCGTCGGCAGGCTCGAGGTGAGACGATACCCAGTGAGGATGAATTTCTGCATGATGTAGTAAAGGAGAAATATCCGAAGGCCTATCAGTGTTCTGTTAAGATTAAGCGCTTTCTTTCGCAAAGCTACGGCTGGGATTGTACGACAGAAGAAATGCTTTATTTGACGGTTCATATTCATCGATTGACTTCACGTCTGGCCTTTAAAGAATAACTGAATACCAATAGGAATGTTACTGATTCGATCAGGCGTGACCTAAGTGATTTCCTTTCCAGCCGCAGCTTTCCTGCGGTAGGCAGGGGGGCATTTAGGTCCTTTTTTTTAAAATATAAGCTCGCTTTGTTTACAGGGAATTCTATAGATATCAATAATAAAATTCTAGGAGTGAACGGATATGAGTCATAAGGAGTTAGCCGCTAAGATTCTGAAGCTGGTCGGTGGGCGAGGTAATGTGGATACAGTTGTTCATTGCTATACCCGGTTGCGTTTTAACTTAATAGATGATGGACGGGCCAACATGGCAGAAATAAAACTGTTGGATGGAGTAGTGGGTGTGCAGCGTCAAAGTGGACAATTTCAGGTTGTCATAGGAAATTCCGTAGGTAATGTATACAAGGAATTAACTGAACTTCCAGAATTCAGCGAAGCAGGAGCGGATTCACAACCGACAGCCTCCAAGCAAAAGATAAACATAGTTAGTTCGCTGATGGAGACCATCGCCGGCATTTTCAGTCCGATTATCCCTGCAATTGCGGGAGCCGGAATGTTAAAGGGCATACTGGGATTAATCACTACGCTGAAATGGGCTGAAGCTAGCAGTGATTCCATGCGTATTCTGGCATTAATTGCCGATTGCTTCTTCTACTTTCTGCCGTTTTTCCTTGCTGTTTCGGCCGCCAAGAAATTTAAGACAAGTGAATATTTGGCTTTAGCGCTTGCCGGGGGCTTGATGTACCCCACGATTATAGACGCAGCGAAGACCATTGCCGCCGGTAAGGAAGTTGCGCCGTTATCTTTTCTGGGCATGCCTATAGGATTTGTCAATTATAGTTCTACTGTTATTCCTATCATTATCGCGGTGTGGCTCATGTCCTATGTGTACCGTTTTCTTGAGCGCTACATTCCGTCTGCGGTAAAGACGATATTCGCACCAGCGCTTGTGCTGATCATCATGATCCCGATTGAACTGATTGCCATTGGACCGGCTGGATCTTATCTTGGCACCGGTTTGGCGGAAGGCGTACAATGGCTGTTTGAGCGGGCGGGGTTTGTTGCCGGGTTTGCTTTCGCAGGCGTACGTCCGCTGATAACAATGGTAGGTATGCATTATGGATTAATGCCGATTTCGCTTCAGAATCTCGCAGAATTCGGATATGATTATCTGCTTCCACTTTCCTTTGTCGCGAATATGGGGCAAGCTGCTGCGGCCTTCGCCGTATTCCTGAAGACGAAGAACAAAACATTCAAAGTGGTTGCGGCCTCCACCTCACTCACTGCATTACTGGGAATTACCGAGCCTGCGATGTACGGTGTGAATCTGAAGCTGAAGAAGCCTTTTATCGCAGCTCTGATAGGAGCGGGCTCTGGCGGCGCCTTTCTTACCATTTTCAATGTTAAAGCTTATGGATTTGTTCTGCCGGGTATAACGGCGCTGCCTGTATTCGTCGGACCGGAGTTTATCTATCTGGTCATTGGTGCGCTATTGACAGTTGTAATTACAATTGTCCTGACCTTTATCTTTGGCTTCGAGGATGTACCTGAGAATGCCAAAGAAACAGGAACACCAACCCGTGTAAAGATTGCTGATGTCCCGGCAATTTCTGTGCCGAAAGGACAAAAAATAGAGATCGCGAGTCCCCTGAATGGTAGGTTGTTGTCTCTTACAGATGTGCCGGATGAAGCTTTTTCAACCGAAGCAATGGGGAAAGGTGTTGCCGTGGAACCGGTGGATGGCAGAGTGTATGCGCCGTTTGAAGGGACTGTGGAGACAGTATTCCGCACCAAGCATGTAATAGCATTAAAATCCCTGGAAGGTGTAGAAATCCTGATACATGTCGGGATCGATACCGTTAAGCTGCAGGGTAAGCATTTTAATGTGCTCGTTCTAGAAGGTCAGAAGGTAGCCGCAGGGGAACTTCTGCTGGAATTCGATCTGCAGGAAATTCGCAAGGCGGGATATGCGACGATTACACCAGTTATCGTCACCAACAGTATGGATTATACCCACGTTGTAGTGGCTGAACCAGCGGGTTCACAGGTGTCGATAGAAAAACAATTGTTGACCGTTATTAAGTAACAAAAATATAGAATTCACACTAGGATTGGAGAGAAAACAATATGAAGATTATTCCTGAACCACATTTTCCTAAAGATTTTCTATTTGGAGGGTCGTCTTCTGCATTTCAAGCTGAAGGGGCTTACAACGAGTATGGACGTGGACCTTCTGTTATTGACCTGTTGAAAAGAAGTGACAAGCTGGCAGATTATAAAGTTGCTATCGACTATTACCATCGTTTTGAAGAGGACATTAAACTTATGCATGAGGCAGGACTGAGAGCGTTTCGGTTCTCAATATCTTGGTCGAGAATCCTCCCTGCGGGCAATGGTGAGATCAATATGCAAGGTATTGAATTCTATAATACAGTTATTAATCTGCTTAAGAAATACAAAATTGAACCAGTGGTCACTATCTATCATTTCGATTATCCACAAGGTCTGGTTGACCAATATGGAGGGTGGTTATCCAGACAGAGTATTGAAGATTATGCCAACTGTGCGGCGCTGCTGTTTAAACACTTCGGTGACAGAGTGAAATACTGGTTGACCATTAATGAGCAGGATCATGTTATTCATTTGCCGGAAAGATTAGGAATTAAAAAAGAAATGACCGATGCAGAGTTTGATAAAATTGTTCATCAGGTCTCCTATCATATGTGTGTTGCAACCGCGAAAGCCAACAAGCTGTGTCACGAAATGGTGGAGGGAGGTAAAATCGGACCGGCAATGAATCCAATGTTCGGAATGCCTGCTTCGATGAAGCCTGAGGATATTCTGGCTGCGATGGAATATAATAATATTTCATGTTTCTACTTGATGGATATGCATTGTAAGGGTATCTTTTCACCCATTTATAAGAAATATCTGCTCGATCGTGGAATATTCCCTCAAATCGAGGAGGCAGATCTGGAAGAGATGCGCAACAATCCTCCAGATTATATCGGCTTAAATTATTATATGGCCAAAACAATCGAGCAAAGTAGTGAAAATGAAATCAAGCATAGAGGCAGCGGGGTTATTAAGCAAGAAGAAGCCAGTATTTACAAAATGACTAACAATCAATATACCCCTGCTTCGGAGTGGGGATGGGAAATGTGTGCTCCCGGATTAAAAATGGCTATCATGGAAATTTTTAACCGGTATACGCTTCCTGTGCTTATCACTGAAAATGGTTTAGGCGCAAATGACGAATTAACCAACGATAGTCAAGTCCATGATGAATATCGTATTCGGTATCTGTCTGATCATTTGAAGGAAGTAAAAGATTGTGTAGATATGGGGTATCCGGTGATAGGTTATTGTCTATGGTCATTTATGGACCTTATCAGCGGGCATGACGGAATGGGGAAACGATATGGATTGGTTTATGTTAACCGTTCAAACTCGGACCTGATAGACCTGGCGCGTATAAAAAAGGACAGTTATCATTGGTATGCCAATGTGATCGCGACAAACGGAGCCGAATTGTAGTCTTTTTAAGAAAGGGTTTACATTTATAAAATCTATATGCTATAATCAGGCCACAAGTAAATAAGATCTTTGAAGATTGTAACTGTTAAATCAGGCAAGACTTCGACTAACATAGGATTTTTTTCCATATGTTGTTGACGTCTTGCTTTTTTATTTTATGCCTGGGGGGGT
>LIDZ01013815.1_pt7 | contig 10984 bp, 9 predicted proteins | sample 644651 | NCBI WGS metagenome assembly LIDZ01 (sample SAMN03856242, study PRJNA289617) | food metagenome | isolation source: wine grapes on drying loft during traditional withering process | host: Vitis vinifera cv. Corvina | place: Italy: Gargagnago di S. Ambrogio di Valpolicella | collected 2014-01
AGCGCCGGTGCTTTCCCTTCCCGCGCCGCCAGAATGCGCGACAGATTTTCCTCGATCCAGGACGTTAACCCGTCCATCTGCAAGGCGACCTCCTCGCCCATCGCGGTCAAACGGTATTCGACGTGGGGCGGCACCACCGGCAGCGCTTTGCGATCGACAAACCCATCTTGTTCCAGGCTCTGCAGCGTCTGCGACAGCATCTTTTCGCTGACCCCGCCGATCTTGCGCCGCAGCTCGCTAAACCGGTGCATGCCATCCAGCAACACCACCAGCACCAACACCCCCCAGCGGCTGCACACATGATTGAGGATTTCCCGCGACGGGCAATCCCGGGCCAGCACTTCACCGGTACGGATTCGCTCGAGCAACGAGACGCTGCCTGCAGAGGGAGGGGACATATCGTTCATGACACTTACCTTTTCGTACGTACTTACGAAAGGTTAGCACGGTGACTATGCTGATCGCTCAATCACTTCCCTCAGGAATGATCATGATCGTCATCACCGGTGCCTCAGGCCAGCTTGGCCGCCTCGTCATCGCTCAACTGCTCGAAACCGTGCCTGCCTCGCAGATCGTCGCGGCCGTCCGTGACCCGGAAAAAGTGGCCGACCTTGCTGCCCAGGGCGTGCAGGTTCGCCAGGCCGATTATTCGCAGCCGGACACGCTCGACCGCGCCTTCGAAGGCGCCGAGAAGGTCCTGCTGATCTCGTCCAGTGAAGTAGGCCAGCGCGTGGCTCAGCATCGCGCGGTGATCGATGCCGCCCAACGCGCCGGTGTCAAACTGCTGGGTTACACCAGCGTGCTGCATGCGGACACCTCGGCGCTGGGCCTGGCTGAAGAACATCAGCAGACCGAGGCGGCGCTGGCGCAGTCCGGCGTTCCGGCGGTGGTGTTGCGCAACGGCTGGTACCACGAAAATTACACAGCCGGCGTCGCCCACGCGGTGGCGAACGGCGCGCATTACGGCAGCGCGGGCGAAGGCCGGATCAGCTCCGCCGCGCGGGTGGACTATGCCGCGGCGGCGGCCATGGTGCTGACGTCGCCTGACGATCAGGCCGGCAAGGTGTATGAACTGGCCGGCGACGAGTCTTACACCCTGAAGGAATTCGCCGCTCAAATTGCGCAGCAATCGGGCAAGCCTGTCGTCTACACCGATCTTCCAGAGGCCGATTACAAGGCTGCGTTGCTGCACGCCGGGCTGCCGGCATTCGTCGCCGAGTTGCTCGCCAACTCCGATGCCGCCGCGGTCAAAGGTGCGCTGTTCGACAACGGTCGGCAGTTAAGCCGTCTGATTGGCCGGCCGTCCACACCGCTGTCGGCCAGCGTTGCCGATGCGCTGTCCCTTTGATATTCGTGAGCGCCGCCCGCCAGAACGGGCGGCGCGCCAGCACCTGCACTGAATGATTTGCGCGGCCCACGGTCGGAACTAATGACAGCGCACCACGCGCTGGCCAAGGAGTTTCGAATGAACAGCAAATCGCTCATTGCCGGTCTGGCGATTCTGGGTAGCATTTCCGTTGCGAGTTTCACGGTGCAGGCCGCCAATGCAACGGAGCCGACCATTCAACCTTCCAGAGACAACATGCGGGAGCTCGAAGTCGGCAGCCGATCGCCCCAGGAATTTCAGCGCCCGGATGCAGCGCTGAAGGACTGGAAAGCCAAGGGCCTGGAAGAACCGGCCAAGATGAGTCAATGGGTGCGCATCAACAACAAATACGTTGAAGTGCAGACCACCAATGGCCAGATCACCAAGATTGTCCCGATCGAGAAATAAGTCGGGGCAGCGACCCAGCGCGCCGGGTTTGCGTGGCGCGCACCATCTCTTGAAGAACTTATAAGAACGACCAGAGGAATTCCCATGAACATGAAGAAACTGATGGCCTGTGCGGCCGTGTTTACTTGTTTGGGCGGGGCCAGCTTCGCCGCGGCGGCACAGACCCCAGCGACGAAAAGCGTGCAGGCAGAACACACCAATGAGCAGTACAAGGTGGGCGACACCACCCATGACCTTTACAAAGACGAGCGCGTCGGCGTCAAGGACTGGGAAGGCAAGGGCCTGCACGCACCAAAGGAAGGTACCCAATGGGTGTTGATCAGCGACAAATACGCGCTGATCAACATGGAAGACGGCAAGGTCCTCGACATCGCGCCGGGCAACCTGAAACCGCTGAAAAAGTAATGACCGCTACGCCCGTTACCGTGCCCGACACCCGTCGGGCACCGCTTTGCCAGCACCCTGTCCAAACGCCCGCCCCCGCTGCTTTTCGCTGACAAGAAAAGTTGCACCCTGGCGATGGCGCCCTCTACTCTGCGCCTCTCGTTTGTTGCGCCATAGGCCCGGGTTCGATGTCTTCCGTTTTGAATGTCTTGCTGCCGATCTTCGCGCTCATCCTGGTGGGCTACCTCTGTCGCCGCACCAACCGCCTCGGACCGACCGCCGCGTCTGAAATCAATCGAATGGTGGTCTGGCTGTGCTTGCCGGCCCTGCTGTTCACCGCCACAGCCCACGCCACCTGGGCACAGATCTGGCACCCGGGCTTCGTGCTGACCTTCACCCTGTCGACCCTCGCGATGTTCGTCATGACCTTACTGCTGCGGCGCCGCAAGGCCGGCCATTTCGCCGATGCCAGCATTGATGCCCTCAGCGCGTCCTATGCCAACACCGGCTACATCGGCATTCCGTTGTGCGTCATGGTGCTGGGGCAGGAAGGCCTGGAACCGGCCCTCATCGCCTCGTTGCTGGTGGTCTGCGTGGTATTCGGCATCGCCTTGGTGTGCATCGAAGTCGGCCTGCAAAGCGAGGCCCGGGTGCACCGCATCGTCCTCAAAGTGCTGTTGGCGCTGGCGAAAAACCCGCTGGTGGTGTCGCCCATCCTCGGCGCCTGCTGGGCATCGACCGGCGTGGCAATGCCCGGCGCGCTGGATACATTCCTCAGCCTGCTGGGGGCTGCGACGACACCCTGCGCGCTGATTTCCCTGGGCCTGTTTCTCGCCCAAAAGCAGCAAGGCCCGCGCGAGGGCACGACGTTGCTGGTGCTGATCAAACTGATCGCTCACCCCCTGCTCACCTGGTTTCTGGCGTATCGGGTGTTCCACCTGCCGCCGCTGTGGGCCAACTCTGCCCTGCTGTTGAGCGCCCTGCCCACCGGCACCGGGCCGTTCATGCTGGCCGAGTACTACAAGCGCGAGGCGTCGGTGGTGTCGAGCACGATCCTGATCTCGACGCTGGGCTCGCTGGTCACGCTGTCGTTGTGCATTTATTACATCAACGGATGAGGTGCCCATGCCCGCCTCTTGGCAGGCAAACGCGCGCCTGCAGGTCAGGCGTGCGCGGTGGGGCCAGCGATGCATACAAGGTCACTTCAACGCCGCGACCACCGCATCGAAGAAGGCCATCGGGTCGATGGGCTCTTTGTCCACCGGCTTGGGCTGTGCGCCGAAGGTGACGATCACGACGTTATTGGCCGGGTTGACGTAGATGTTCTGGCCCTGGATGCCGACCGCCGAATAGGCGCCGTCTTTGACGGAGGGCGCGGTCCAGGCGGTCCACCACATGTAGCCGTAATCCAGGCTTTTGCCGCCCTTGAGGGTGGTCGGCAGCGTCGCTTCCCTGACCCAGCCGTCGGGCAGAATCGAGGTGCCGTTGATCTTGCCGTCGTTCATGAAGAACAGCCCAAAGCGCCCGTAATCCCGTAGCGTGGCGCTGATGCCGCTGCCGCCGATCTCCACACCGTCAGGCGAGTCCACCCACCAGGTGGCGTTGCTTTCCATGCCGAACGGCTGCCAGATCTTCTTCGACAGGTACTCGGCCAGGGGCATCTTCACCGCACCCCGCACAATCTCGCCGAGAACCTGGGTTTCGCCGGTGCTGTAGTTGTTCACCGTGCCGGGCTCGGCAGCGCGCGGCAGGCTTGCCATCAGCGCCATGGCCGAGTGAGGCTGCTGGGAAATCTGCGCCTTGAGCAACGCCCGCCGGTCCGACGCCGGATCGGTGTAGGTCTCGTTCCACTTCACCCCCGACGACATCATCAGCACGTTGCGCACGGTCACCCCGTCGTAGGCGCTGCCTTTGAGGGCCGGCACGTAGTCGACCACTTGGGCGTCAAGGCCCGTGATCAGGCCATCCCTGATCGCCGCCGCCGTCAGGGTCGAGGTGATGGACTTGGCCATCGACATCGACATCCAGCGGGTCTTTTCAGTGTTGCCGCGCTGGTAGGTTTCGAAGACGATCTTGCCGTCCTTGATCACCAGCATCGCGGTAATACTGTCCAGCGCCACGAAGTCATAGAGGTCGTACTTTTTGCCCTCGACGGTGAAGCGCACGTTGGGCAGTTGCCGATCCGACTTCGGGAGCGCATAGGGGTGATCGCCGGCCTTGATCGTGTGGGTGGGGAACAGTCGGCCGATATTGCGATAGGTGCTGACCGCCAGGTCCGGGAGCATGGCGCCGTCGTAGATCTGCTCGACCGTGCCAATGGGTTCCTGGGCGTGGGGATAGTCGTCTGCCCATGCACTGGACACCAGGGTGGCGGCCAGCAGACCGAGGGACAGGGTCAGCGGCCGGTAAGAGGCGGCGGGACGGGAAAAGACGGGTGAGTGCATGAGGTATCCTTTTTTGTCGGGTGCGCGCTTGAACCATAGCCCACCCACCGGCATTGCACCGGGGGATCAGTTCAGTCGTTTCATACCCTGACGTCTGCGATTGCACACCTGACCGTATCGAAGGCGAAAAAAAACCACCGCACAAAGGCGGTGGTTTTCGGACGTGCAAGACGCGTCGGCTCAGACCTTGACGATCCAGCCCGCCGGGCCTTCGATGTCCCCGGACTGAATGCCGGTCAGCTCTTTGTACAGGCGCTGGGTCACGGGACCGACCTCGGTTTCGCTGTGGAACACATGCAGTTTGTCTTTGTAGCTGATGCCGCCGATCGGGGTGATCACCGCCGCGGTGCCGCACGCGCCGGCTTCCTTGAACAGGTCGAGCTTGTCGATGAACACCTCGCCCTCGGTGACTTTGAGGCCCAGACGGCTCTGCGCCAGTTCGATCAACGACAGGCGAGTGATGCCTGGCAGCACGGACGGCGATTTCGGGGTGATGAACTGGTCGTCGTGGGTGATCCCGAAGAAGTTGGCCGAGCCGACTTCTTCGATCTTGGTGTGGGTCAACGGATCGAGGTAGATGGCGTCGGCGAAGTTGGCTTTCTTGGCCTCGGCGCCGGGCATCATGCTCGCGGCGTAGTTGCCGCCGACTTTCGCCGCGCCGGTGCCTTGTGGTGCGGCGCGGTCGTAGCTGGAGATGACGAAGTTGTGGGGCTTCATGCCGCCCTTGAAGTACGGGCCCACCGGGATGCAAAACACCGAGAAGATGAACTCGGGCGCAGCGCGCACGCCAATGTTGTCACCGACGCCGATCACGAACGGGCGCAGGTACAACGCGCCGCCGGTGCCGTACGGCGGGATGAAACGCTCGTTGGCGCGGACCACTTGCTTGCACGCTTCGATGAACTGCTCGGTCGGCACGTGGGGCATCAGCAGGCGGCTGCAACTGCGCTGCATGCGCGCGGCGTTCTGGTCGGGTCGGAAGAGGTTGATCGAGCCGTCTTTGGCGCGATAGGCCTTGAGGCCTTCGAAGCATTGCTGACCGTAATGCAGCGCGGTCGAGCCTTCGCTGATGTGCAGCACGTTGTCTTCGGTCAGGGTGCCTTGGTCCCACTCGCCATCGCGCCAGTGAGCCAGGTAGCGTTTGTCGGTCTTGATGTAGTCGAAGCCGAGCTTGTCCCAGTTAATGCTGTCGTTACCCATGACACCCTCTATGTCCAGGCCAGCGCGGCCGGGAGTGTCCGGCGTCTGGCGTTTCATCGATAAGGCCCGGAGCAGGACGCGACCCGTTCCGGTGTGCCGCCATATTACTGATTTTTCTCCCCGCAAACCGCCTCCGCGGCAGATGAGCCGAAAAAGATCCTGGGCGGCCCGACTCAAGCGTCGGGGTTTGTGCCGTCTGTAGCAAAACCGCCGGCCGACCCGTGCAGTTTCGCCAATGTTGCCTATGGTGTGTAAATCGTCCGAGACAGGAGCAGCACCCATGGGTATCGATCAATTGTTCGCCGATTTGAGCAGTCTTCCCAGCATTCCCAAGGTGGCGCAGGACCTGATCAAACAGTTCGACAGCCCGTCGTCGGACCTGGGCAGCATTGCCGGCAACATCGAAAAGGACCCGGTGATCGCGGCGAAGATTCTGCGGCTGGCCAACTCCGCGCGCTTTCGCGGGGCGCGGGAGTCGTCGAGCATCGAGGACGCGGCCATGCGCCTGGGCTTCAACACTCTGCGCACGCTGGTGCTGGCGTCGGCGGTGACCGGCGCGTTCAAGGCAGGCCCGAGTTTTGATCTGAAGGGCTTCTGGCTGAAGAGTTTTCAGGTGGCGGGGATCTGCCGTTTGCTGGCGAAACAGTCCGGCGCCGATGCGGAAATCGCCTTCACCTGCGGGGTCATGCACGACATCGGCGAACTGCTGATCCAGACCGGCGCGCCCGCCGTTGCCGAGCGCATCAACAGCGTGACCAAGACCGGGACGACCGGCCGCGCGGCCATCGAAACGCTGCAGCTGGGCTTTGGCTACCCGGAAGTCGGCGCGGAACTGGCCCGGCGCTGGGGATTGCCGGAGGTCATCCAGAACGCCATCGCCTATCAGGCGCGACCCATGCAGGCGCCGGGGAACGCGATCCAGCCCCGGATCGTGGCTCAGGCATTGACCATTTCTGCCGCGCTGGAGAATCACGGCGGCGCCACCGCGCAGGCCAGGCAGGAAGTCGACGGGCCGTTGCTGGACGGGATTGACCTGGATGCCCTGTTCGCCGCCCTGCCGAAGGTGCTGGAGGATGACAAGGCGTTTGCGGAGTTGTTGAGCTAGGTACGGTCAGGGCCGGGTTCGAGATTGATAGTGCTCGCACCGGCCCCTTCCCGGCTGAAGCCGGTCCTACAAATTGACCGCGGCGCCACCGGAGATTTGCAGTGGTCCGACCGACACAACGCGGTCAACCTGTAGGACTGGCTTCAGCCGGGAAGACGTCAGGCGTCACGCTGCAAAATTGAGGGTGCCCACTGGTGGCCCCTTCCCGCACGGAGCCGGTCCTACAAATTGACCGCGGCGCCACCGGAGATTTGCAGTGGTCCGACTGACACAACGCGGTCAACCTGTAGGACTGGCTTTAGCCGGGAAAGCGCCAGCCGTCACGCTGCAAAATTGAGGGTGCCCACTGGTGGCCCCTTCCCGCACGGAGCCGGTTCTACAAATTGACCGCGGCGCCACCGGAGATTTGCAGTGGTCCGACTGACACAACGCGGTCAACCTGTAGGACTGGCTTTAGCCGGGAAGACGTCAGGCGTCACGCTGCAGAATTGAAGGTGCTCACTGGGGCCCCTTCCCGCACGGAGCCGGTCCTACTAGTATCAGCGCACAGCCGATCAAGGGGACCTGTGCATGCCTGATGGACCTGACACCCACGTCGATACCCTGCTGCACTGGATGCACGACCGCTCGTTCGTCGTCCTGACCGGCGCCGGGATCAGCACCTCCTCCGGAATCCCGGATTACCGCGACAGCGAAGGCGTGCACCGGGGTCGGCAGCCGATGATGTTTCAGGAATTCCTCAATGCACCCGAGGCCCGGCGCCGTTACTGGGCCCGGGCGATGCTCGGCTGGCCCCGCGTCCGCGTCGCGCAACCCAACGCCGCCCACGAAGCGATTGCGCGCTTGCAGCAGCACGACCTCATCAGCGGCGTGATCACTCAGAACGTCGACACCTTGCACGATCAGGCCGGCAGCCATGACGGGGTGGAGTTGCACGGCAGCCTGCATTGGGTGCTGTGCCTGGACTGCCGCCAGCGCACCGAGCGCGACATCATTCAGTTGACCCTCGTTGAACAAAACCCCTACCTGGCGGGCGTCGATGCGGTGCAGGCGCCCGATGGCGATACCCTGCTCGACCCGGCGTTCGAAGAGCGCTTCCAGGTGCCCCACTGCCCCCATTGCGGCGGCGAGCGAATGAAACCTGACGTGGTGTTTTTCGGTGAAAACGTCGCGCCGCCTACTGCAGCCAAGGCCATGCAGCGGGTGGAAGAAGCCCAGGGACTGCTGGTCGTGGGCTCATCGTTGATGGCGTTTTCGGCGTTTCGCCTGTGCCGCGCCGTCAGCGATCAGGGCAAACCGCTGATCGCCATCAACCTGGGCAAAACCCGGGCGGATGATCTGCTGGATCTCAAGATAGAAGCGTCGTGCGAGGTGCTGTTGCCAGCGCTGGCGCAGCGGCTGCTGGTGGGTTAACGGACACTGTTCGCTGCGAGATAGCGCGTTGTCTGGAGGACCGGAGTCCTCCCGCCGCGCTCGATCCATTAGCTGGTTGCACGAATCCCCGGCAACGCCGCCAACGCCCGGTCCCATACCTGCCGCGTCCTGACCCACGCCACTTCCTGCCAGTCCGGGTCCGCCGGATAGAACTGCTTCAGCAGCCCCTGCTTGATCCGCCGCCCGGTTTCGTCCAGCGGGTCGCCGTGCAGGTGCAGCCAGTGATCATCACGCAAATGCCCATGTACGTCTGAGCCCGGGTACGTGCCGCATTCAATGACAAACGGCATCAGATGCACCCCCGGCAACACGTCGAGGAGCATCTGCGAGGTGTAGCCAGTGGAGGTCGCCGCGACACCGGTGTCGCTGACCCGATGAGCGCCGGTGATCAGGGTGAACAGCCACGGCCCGAACAACGCTTTCGCGTCCTCCAGCGCCGGGTAGGCTGATTCAACGATACTCATCAGCATCGGATGACCGTAAGCACCGGCGCCGGTGTGCAGGTCAAAACAGGTCACCACCTCGGCGTCCTGCAAATATTGCCCGACGATGCTGCGCAGCGTGCGATTGGACCAGCTCGGCTCGCGGCCGCCGAAGAACAGGCCATCGGGGAATCCGTACTGCCCCGCCTCCACCACCGACATCAGCCCTGCCCAACCCCGCACGTCGATTGCTGCCTGAAACAACGCGTCAGCCTGAGCCCGCCGGGGCCCGCGCAACTGATCGCAGGCATAGATAGCGTGGACGTCGGCGTAGTCGCGGTTGTCCGGTAATGACCGGCTGAAGTCGAGGTAGTTGCGGTTCTGATCGAGGTTGTCCTCATTGACCCGGCGCATCCACGCCGTGCCCCAGGGGTTGATCAGGTGAATCATCAGGATCGCCACGCCCTCGGGCAACGAGCGTGGGTCAAAACCCTCGAGCCAGCGGCTCTGGCAATCGGAACCGTAATAGCCCTCGACGCCATGGGTGCCGCTCAACGCCACCAACACCCGCTGCGCACCCGGGTCGCCGAGCCAGGCGACATCCGTGGCCAGCGTCTCGCCAAACGGCCCCGTCAGCGGGTGGACGTATTCGCTCAATCGTGCGCCAGCGGCCGTGGCTGCCGCGATGAAGCGTTCGCGAAGCGGGCGATAACCCGGACGATCAGGAAAAAAGTGGCTCATTGATGCGCTCCAAAGGTAGTGGCACCGGGGGACAGGCGCGTACCAGACAGGCCGAACGCCACGGAAAAACGACACTGCGTCAAAAATGTTACAACCGGACACGTTTTGGCACACTTCTTTCTAGTGTTTCTCTTGTGGAACGTCAGTACCACGAAACGCTTCGCGTCCAGCCCAGGCTGCCGTGAGTCTACGCTGCCAAACGGTGCGCACCCCGCACCCACGGGCAGAAACCGGACACTACCCCGTCCGAAACAGTGCAGGACGCCGACCAGAAGTCTGGCGTCCGTCGATAAGGAATTCGATTCGTGCCAGACATGCGCCCCTCACACCCGATCCGCCCACACCGCGCCTTGCCTTATCCGCTGCACGCCTCCGTCAGCGAGCCTGCCGTTCGCCCCATCTCCCTTCAGCGCTCCGGCTGAAACCCAGCGCCAGTGCGCTGCAGTGCCTCACCTTTATTTCGTTTCAACGGCTGCCGCTTTTATAGCGATTCAGTAGCCACTTTTTATTGTTCCAATTCGGGACAGGTGCGCCTGTTCCCATAACGTTTTGAATTACCCGCTCAATTGCTCGCTGTTGATCTGCACACACTAAAAGGCATCACTGATCATTTTTAGTCAGTGCACGACAACGATAACGACTCTCCACCCCCTGACCGACAAGTCACACTTTCAGGAAACACCCCAATGATCACTTGAACACTCACGCACCAACTTGCACCTACTTAATCACGTTTGGTGCATTGCACTTCTGATTCAACCGGAACAGGTCAACGCGCAACCACGCGGTGAACCTGAATGAATAGGTTCGCCCCCTGTTCAGGTAACTGTCCCTGCCTCCATGACGTGAACGGAGCCAGATCAAATGAAATTCGCTAAAAAGTTACAGGAATGCGACATCGCCCCGCCCCAGGCCATAAATGCCGCGCTAGAGCCCTGCACTGGCATAGCGGTTGCAATATCGATGATCGTTAGGTAGTCATTCTGAAATAAAGACGTACGTCTTCGTACTCAACAAAATCAGGGAAACTCAATGTCTTCTCCATAGCCCACGCTGCAACAGCACTTATAAAGGCAGTTCTCTTAACGACCTGCTTTCCCAGGCCTCGTGCATCCGACAGCACGGACGTCAACTTCAAACACGGCAACTTGTTTGAACGGACCCTTATTGCCCTTCAACAACCCGAGGGAGCTTTAATGAATGACGCGGTAAAAACGAAAGCCATACCTGACCCGGCACCGGACGAACTGTCCATGGCCTGGCCGCGTATTCCTTTCAAGGAAAACACATCGCGCCCGGGTGAACTAAGCCGCACGCACGTGTTGATATTGATTGCCGCCTCGGTCCTTATTCACGGCGCCCTCTGGTGGTATATGCAGACCGCTAAAGCGGACGTCCCGGAAGTTGCGCCGCAAGTGCCCGAGATGACCGTCGAATTGACCAGCCCGACACCGCCAACGCCCCAAACGCCACCTGAGCC
>LIDZ01001032.1_pt1 | contig 10980 bp, 11 predicted proteins | sample 644651 | NCBI WGS metagenome assembly LIDZ01 (sample SAMN03856242, study PRJNA289617) | food metagenome | isolation source: wine grapes on drying loft during traditional withering process | host: Vitis vinifera cv. Corvina | place: Italy: Gargagnago di S. Ambrogio di Valpolicella | collected 2014-01
TTTTCCAGCAGCACATTTTTATTGTGCTCCAAGGCTAGCTTGGCCGCATCATAATGGCCTTTGTTATAGACCGCCACATAAACAATATCTACATCGGGCCTTTGGCAAAGCTCTTCATAGCTGCCAAAGGCTTGCGGGATATCCAGCTCCTGAGCCATTTTCTCAGCTTTTTCTATCCCACGGGAAGCGATGGCAACGACTTCTCCTTCGATGCTTTCCTTCACCCCAGCCACAAAGCGGGGAACAACTTGGGCAGTGCTTAAAATACCGTAACGAATGGTCATGTACATCCTCCTATCAACCTAAAACAAGGTTGTTTTATTCAGTACAAATACAATCAAATACCCATAACTGGCTACCGACCATAACTTAAAGGTCAGCACAATTTTGGCGTATTCCTTAAAGCTTAAATCAGTCATCCCAGCTACAAGACAAATAATATCATCCGGCAGGAAAGGAAAAATGAAACACACAATCAGCAAACGCCGAATCCCTTTTGTCCGCCGGTGCAGCGTATTTTCAAAGGTTTGGTAGTTTTTTGGTGACAACACCAGCCGGGCAAACTTCGGGCCGTAACGGCGAGCCAATCCAAACAAAACAAATTCGCCTACGACTAGTCCGACATAGCTGTATAAGATTCCGGGAATATTGCCGAACATCAGCATCCCTACCACCGTCGCAATTCCGCCAGGTATAAAAGGAACGACCGGCTGAATCGCTTGGACAATAATGAAGACCACCACGGCAAAGCTGCCAAACTGCTTAATGAATTCCTGCAGCTCCTGCGGCGAACCCAGTAATCCTAAACGCCGCAAGTGAATGGTTAATAGAATTAATGCCGCCAAACCAAGGGCTGGCGCCAGCTGGATTAATTTTTGTTGCAGAGCCAATCTGCGTTTTGCTTTTGCTCTTGAAGCCATAACTCCTCCTTTCCTATTGGAAAAACTCGCCCATCTGATCGATGTAGCGTAATGATTCTTTCAATGGATAGACAACAAAATCATGCATCATGCCAGGAACAATTTCTAAGGTCATCTCCGTGTTTTTACTGCGGGCAACTCGTTCCTGCAGACGTAAAACATCGGGATACAGAATTTCATCAGTACCGGCGATCACTAGCAGTTTTCCCAGATCATCGAAGCGGCCATAAATCGGCGAGACCCGCGGATCATTTAACGGCAGCTCGCCAGCATAGTTTTCCCCGGCTTCACTGAGCATATCTTTTTCCAGTACCACATCTTTGTCCTGTAATTCTTCTGTTCTAGGGTCACTTAAGGTAGCGTCCAGCCAAGGTGAGGCCAGCGCCATTTTCATAGGCCGTTTTTCCAACTGGATGTCCCGCAGCTGCTGGGCTAAACTCATGGCTAAGCCACCACCGGCTGAATCGCCGAACAAACGAAACTCATCGTCAGGATATGAATAGACTAGCTGACGAAAAGCAGCTTCAGTAATCGGCAAGGTTTTTTCCGCCGTATTTTCCGGTGCCAGCGGGTAGTCAAAATAGCTGACCTTTAAATTATAGCGCTTGACGAAGCGTTCTTGGATATCTTTATGAAACGGCGAAGCTTCTAAAGCGTAACCCCCACCGTGGAGGTAAAAGACATGACGATTGGTGGGATGCGGCGGCAACAGGGTAATGACCTCGTGACCGTCGACAGTGGAGCTTACCTGCGGAATCCCAGTACGACTTAATTGTTTCGCGTTAATGTTGCGACGCTTGGGCGGATCAATCATATTAAAGCCTACTAATTTTTTCATGTTAATGACTTTGAAGACCGTCTTAACAAATTTCGCTGAATAGCGCACAGGCTTTCTCCCTTCAATCCTTCAATAAAGAGGATTTTTTTCTTACTAGGTGCTACAATAAGTAACAAATAGTCTTTGCTTCATTTTAGCATAAACAAAGGAGGTGTCCACGATCACAAAACCGAATCGCGAATTTCTTTTCGACAATATTCGGGGCGTTCTAATTTTACTCGTGGTATTGGGGCACGCGTTAGAATATTTCCGACTGGAAAACAAAGTCGGCGAGTTTTTGTATGTCTTCATTTATTTGTTCCATATGCCGGTCTTCATTTTTATTTCCGGCTACTTCTCAAAGAATTTGGAAAAAGGCCGGCGGACAGCGGTTGAAACTTTTCTGGTGCCGTATTTGCTGCTGAACTTATTTTTAAGTGTCATTATGCTGGCAATTGGGAAGACACAGGAAATCTTGATCCTCTCGCCAGGCTGGACCTTGTGGTATCTGTACTGTATGTTCATTTGGCGCTTAATGCTGCCGGATCTGGTGAAAATTCGTTATGTGCTCTTGCTGAGTTTTATCGTGGGCATCTTCTCTGGGTTCTTAACGGAATTTGGTACTTATATGGCTTTGGCTCGAACCTTGGGCTTCTTTCCCTTTTTCTTGGCGGGCTATTATGCCAACTCTCAGCTAATCAAAAATCTACGGCGGATTCACCACAGCAAATTAATCAGTGTCGGGATTATTATTTTTGCCATCGCCACGGCGTTCTTTTGGATCAGTCACGATATTCCGCCAGAGCTGTTATGGCGAGATCGGGCCTTTAATTCCTTTACGATTCCGCTGCTGCAGAATCTGCTAACGATTATTTTCCTTTACGGGATGGGCTTTGCCTTTGTCTTTGTGTTTATTACCTTAGCCAACAACAAGCTCTATTGGTTCACTCCTTGGGGACAACGGACACTGGCGATTTATTTGCTGCATATTTATTTAGTAGCGCCGCTGGTACAAGGAACCGAATATATCGAAAATCCCGTGCTGCAGCTGATTATTTTAATCGGCGGTTCCCTGCTGATTTTGTATCTGCTGTCACGGCCAAAAGTAACAACTACTCTGCAAAAGACACTTGCACGAATTCTACATTGTATTATGCCCGAAAGAAAAGGCGACTCCTCGTGAGCCGCCTTTTTTAGACTCTTCAACCTCGTGGTTACAGCCATATTAAGGTTTTTCTTACTATCGAAAAGATACAACCTTAGCCTTAGGTTTTTCAGGCAAGTTCGTGATAAACTAAATACATAACAAGGAGGAATTTATGATGAAAAAAGGTGTAAGCGGCGGCATAATTGTCCTAGTTATTATTGGACTATTAGCCGTTTTTGGCATCACACAATATAACAGTCTTGCCAGAGAAGAACAAGCAGTCGAAGCGCAGCTAAGTCAAGTGGACAATGTGATGCAGCGACGGGCCGATTTAATCCCTAACCTGGTGAATTCAGTAAAAGGCAGCATGGGGCAAGAACAAAAAGTTTTCGGTGATATCGCCGAAGCTCGGAAAGCCTATGGCAATGCCTCAACCGACGAAGAAAAAATCGAATCCAGTCAAGCGCTGGATCAATCGGTGGGCACACTAGTGAATGTGATTAACGAAAATTACCCGGAACTAAAATCCAACGACAATGTGCAAACCTTGATGACCCAGCTAGAAGGAACGGAAAACCGCATCTCGGTGGAACGCAAACGTTACAACGAAGCGGTTCAAACCTATAACCAAAAAGTCGTTTCCTTCCCGAAAAATATTTTCGCCAACATGATGGACTTAGGTAAGAAACCTTACTTTGAAGCACAGCCTGGAGCCGAAAATGTCCCAGAAGTTGATTTCGGAAACTCTGGTGAGTGATGATGAAAAAACGGCTTTTATGGCTGTTGCCCTTTTTCGCTCTGCTGACGCTTTGGCTGCCTGTTCAAGGGCACGCCGAAAGTTTGCCGGCAGCGCCGGACCATTTCTATTATGATCAATTAGGCATTATGAGCAATCAAACCAGAGACCTGATTGAAAACAAAGGCATGGTCTACAAGGATAAAAAGGAACAACCACAAGTAGTAGTAGCCACCATTGAGTCCACCGGCGGCGATGATATCGACGGCTACGCTCCAGATCTTTTTGAAAAATGGAAGATCGGTAATGCAGCGGAGGACAACGGAGTCTTAATTCTGTATGCCTTAAACGATGGCGCGCGGAATGTGCGGATCGAAGTCGGTTATGGCTTAGAAGGTGTGCTGACTGACAGTATCACCGGCAATATTTTGCAGCAGGCGAAGGATGATTTGAAATCTGATGACACTGCTCGAATTAATCAAGGGCTAAAACAGGTTTTTAACAGTGTCACTACCTTGATCGATCAAAACTACGGCTATCCAGCGGATGAACATGCGTTGAGTGAGGAAGAAGTAGCGGCGATTGAGGATGACGATTCCGGCGGATTATTCTCAGTGATCGGTCCACTTATTTTTATCATCGTCATCTTTAGTTTGTTCGGCGGCGGTGGTCGTGGCGGTGGAAACGGACGTTACCGGGGACGCGGCGGCCCTCCAATTTATTGGGGCGGCGGTGGTTTCGGTGGCGGATCTGGCGGCGGCTTCGGCGGGGGCGGTGGCTTCTCAGGAGGCGGCGGTTCTTCCGGAGGCGGCGGCTCAAGTATTTAATCCGAAAGGCTTCGCAAACTAAAGAAAATGAAGACTGCGCATACCAAGCGAAACGGTATGCGTAGTTTTTTGTACTTCTATTTTTGGTTTCGGCGTCCGTGTTTGATGATCCATTCCTGTGACTTAGTGGACGGTGTTTCCTGCCATTGGGCAATCAGAAACTCGGCCTTGTCCGGCGCGTCTTTATACAGTTCATTTAAATTGTTGCCGACACTTTTTTGCACAAATTTCTCAGGATCGTCCTTTAGATTGGTCATAATTTCGCTAAAACGATCGAACTCATCTAAAGCCACCGGCAGCTTTTGCGACCAAGGCAGTCGAATTCTGACCCCTTCACTAGCTAGACGGCGAACATGTACGTTGTCGTCTTTGCTCCAACTAATTAATTCATCCATCACTTCTTGAGGATGTTCCTTCAACAGCGGCCGAATCGCATATTCTCCCGTGAAGCGCTTAGTCAGCTCCTTCAAGAAGGCCAAGGAAACCTGCCAGTCTTGGTTGCCATTTCGTTCCACATAGCGCCCAATCGGCCACAACCACCAGCCAAAATTAAACATCCCTTCAGAACTGGTTAATTCCGGCCCTAACAGTTGATGAAAACCTTGAATCGTTTCACTATAATCCTCTGGCACATGCTTTTCCAAAGCATCCACAATAAAATCAAAGCGGTCAAATAATTCTTTATCATCCAATTTCCCTGTTAGTTCTTCGGAAAATCCTGCTGCATCAAATTGCGGAAAGACGTCGGATAATTTTGCGGCTAAATCGACAATATACTGGTCATCGTAATGATCCTTGTGCTTCATTTTTACCACTCCCGTTGGTTTTATATCTATGACCGTACCACGCTGGCACTGCCTGTGTAAATACCAGATCCTATTTAAAAGCTACGCACCGTGTTCGAAGCCTCCAACTAACTATTCATACACTTCAAAATCCCACGTTCCTCGCTCTGTCCCATTAACAATCAAAGTAACTGAATGGGTTCCCGGATAATGCGTTCTGACACTTACATTTTTAAAGGAATGACTACGTTGATAAAACTTTTCCTCGCCTTCCTGCATGGCAATCGCGGAAAGCTGAAAAATTTTGCGGCTGGGCTTGCCATTGGCCTTCATATAATCAATGCCATATTCCAAACGGACTTTGGTGTCTTTTTTGGCTATAAGAGTAAAGGCGAAAGTAACGGCTTCGCCAATTGCAACCTTCGCTGTCTCTAAGGTAAAATCCTTCACCTCCACAGCCAAACTGTCGCCATAGCCGAAAATTTCCAATACTTCACGATTGCCTTTCTTTAACAAGGTTCGGCAGCCATGCTTAACAATCCAATTAGTCTGTTCATTCTCACCGTACCAATCCTTAGCCAACTGGACAATCAGCTCTGGCTGATTTTTGGAAATATCATTGAGATTATTGGCGACACTTTTACGAACATAGGCGGAAGGATCAGCCTTCAACTGTTCCAACAACTCCAAAACAGGCGTGGGATCTTGTTTGTATTTGGTTAATGGCTGGCTCCAAGGTAATAAAGGGCGACACCCCTCACTGGCAAGCCGGCGAACGTGTTCATTTTCATGTCTTGCCCAGGCATTCATTTGCGCCATCATCCGTTCTTCGTGATTGATGATAAATGGCCGGACTACCATCTCGGAAGACCAGTATTGGGTATACTTCTCCATCGCTTGAATCGACAGGTCCCAGTCGGCCTCCCCTTGTCCGTAAACTTCTACAAAATCAGGAACAAATAAACCAAAGAGCCCGCCGCTTAATTTTGGCGCTATTTCATCAAGAATCGCCACTGCTTCCGGATAATCTGCAGGCAAACATTCTCCTAAGCTCAAGGTGATTTTCCGTACTCGACCTTTAATACCTAGTTCCTCCCAAGTTTCATCCATCGTTTTTGCTAAGAACTCCTCCACCGGAAAAGCCGGATAAACTGCTTGAATTATCTCGGCGGCTTCCTGCAACGATTCCGCTGTGTAAACATTTTTCAGTAATTCTGCCATCCCTTACTCCTTTTGGTCCGTTTCCTTTTATTATACTCTATTAGCATCCCTCAAACAGACTTATCAATCATGAATAAGCTGCACTTTTATTCCCGTAAAAAAAACAGCCCTGCCTTTTCAGACAGAACTGCTGATAAATTAAACGAAGCTGCTTTCCGTTAAACAAGCTTCATAAATACTTTCTACATCGGCTACATCCATCGGCACGTAGGCATCGGTTTTGATGGCATTGTGATCCACGGCTTGTTTAGCCATAATCGCAAATTTTTCTTCATTGATGCCCACCTCTGGCAAGGTCATTGGAATATCGCAAGACTTGAAGTAGTCGTAAGTTTTTTGAATCCCAATTCGCGCCGCCATCATCGGTACGCGTTCTTCTACGTCCCAAACGTTCCAGGCAAATTGAGCAAACTTAGCCACGGTTTCATCATTTAAGGCATATTCCATCCAGCGTGGCGTCAAGATCGCTAAGCCCACTCCGTGAGTAATGTCATAGAAGGCACTTAATTCATGTTCCATCGGATGACAAGACCAAGAGCCTGTTTTTCCGTTACCGGTTAAGCCGTTTAAGGCTAAGGTGCTGGCCCACATCAAGTTTGCCCGCGCATCGTAATCTTCAGGATTTTTCAAAGCAATCGGACAATTTTTAATTACCGAACGCATCAATCCTTCAGCAACAGAATCCTGTACATCGGTGCCTTCTGTCCGCTTGAAGTAATTTTCCATCAAATGGCTGATAATATCCGCTGAACCTGCGGCAGTTTGGTACTTGCTTACCGTAAAGGTGTTTTCGGGATCAAGGAAAGAAACCCTTGGCAACATCGACGGACTGCCGACACCTAATTTCTGATTGGTACTTAAATTAGAGATGACGCCCGCATTGTTCATTTCACTGCCGGTTGCGGCTAAGGTTAAAATCGTCACTAATGGCAAAGCCGGACCTTGGAATTTACGACGCTGCAGAACCATGTCCCAGGCATCGCCTTCGAATAAAGTCGCTGCCGCTACCGCTTTTGCGCAGTCAATGGTAGAACCGCCACCCACTGCCAGCAACACATCGATGTCTTCTTTGCGGCAAATTTCCGCGCCCTTACGAACCGTTTCTACGCGAGGGTTCGGCTCAACGCCGGCTAATTCAAAGACTTGATTGCCATTAGCCTTCAGCTGCTCCATCACTTTGTCGTACAGACCCATTTTCTTGATACTGCCGCCACCGTAAACCAGCAGCACCTTTTTACCAAATTGATTCATCACCTCTGGCAATTCAGCCAAGCGGTCTTTACCAAAACGAATATCTGTCGTTACGTGAAAATTAAAATTCTCCATAAAATCCCTCCTTTGTATCATGATAATCCAAAAGCTTCAAAAACTAAAGCTGAGTTTCTTCTTACTTATCAAAATTCTCCGCGAAAAAGTCGCTGATGGTTTCCATCGTTGGCACCTTCACCAAATGCCGCTCATCTTCACTTAAAAAAGTAATGTTGGGCTTTTGTCCTTGAGCACTGACAAAATCTTTGACCTGCTGGTGAGGAATCTTTTCATCCCGAGTACCGTGCCAGAAAAGCAGCGGACGCGCGTCCAGTGTCTCTGGATGCAGCGACAAATCGTAAAGCGCCAACCAAGAAGTCAGCTGTTCATAATCCGGCGGCAAATAATAGCCAGCCGCGGTGGCGTGCTGCTTGATTCGATCACGATAGGCAACCGGCGTCGGGGAACCCATCACGCAAGCCGCCACATCAATTTCCGGATGGGCCGTCAGCAGCATGCAGGTGGTAATCCCACCCATCGACACACCGCCAACCCCGATTTTCCCCATAGTTAGGCCGAGATTTTCAAAATAATCCACTAAATAGCCAAACTCAAACAAATTGGTCTGAATACTGTTCCAAAAGGTCAAGGATGGAATTTCTGACACCGCCACTTTCCGTTCTCCGTGATTAGCGGCATCCGGCAGCAGCACCCGGAATCCTTTTGCTGCTAGTTTCCGGCCTTGAGTCAAAACCAGTTCCTTGGCCGTTTGCCAGCCGTGGTAATAAATGATCAGCGGCAGCGGCTCATAGATTTGATCTTCACCGACAACCTCCAGCAACGGAATATTGCCGACTAAGCGTTTGCGAATTGCGATTTTCATGTAAGCCCTCCTTTGCGCAAAGAACCACCTCTGAAGTCAGAAGTGGTTCTCGTCTATTTATGCAATTGCGGTTTCTAAACCAACATACATCATATCTTTAAAGGTATTTTGACGTTCTTCGGCTGTGGTATCTGCGCCAGTGACCATGTGATCACTAACCGTCATGATTGCCAACGTCTGTACATTGAATTTCGCACCTAAGTAGTAAAGGATTGCGGCTTCCATTTCAACACCCATTACGCCATATTCTGCTAGGCGGAAAGTTGGTGCCATATCGTCTTTGTAGAAAGTATCTTCCGACAACACATTCCCGACGTGCGTGGTAAAGCCTTTTTCAGTTGCGACTTCATAGGCTTTTTGCAGCAGCGCAAAGTCAGCGATTGGCGGGAAGTGGAAATCCGGAAAATGCTTGGCAACCATCGAAGAACTAGTTACCGCACTTTGCGCCAATACTAGGTCACGAACGTTGACATCTTCTGACAACGCACCACAGGTACCCACGCGGATTAATTTCTTCACGCCGTAAGACTGGATCAATTCTTGGGCATAAATCCCAGCTGATGGCATACCCATCCCAGTTCCTTGAACAGAAACCCGTTCACCTTTGTAAGTTCCGGTAAAACCTAACATACCGCGAACGTTGTTGTAGCATTTTGCATCTTCTAAAAAGTTTTCGGCGATGAATTTTGCCCGCAACGGGTCACCTGGTAGTAAGATTTTGTCAGCAATTTCGCCTTCTTTGGCTTCGATATGGACGCTCATGTAATCACTCATTTCTATTTAATTTGGATTTTTTTTTTACGATTCATCTGACTGTTCGCCAGAAAAATAGTTTAACAAACCGACTTTTATTTAGCACGTACATGCTCTTGTGCAGGTTTCTACTATTATAGTACGGCTAAGGTTTCTTTGATTAATTTCTTGAAGTCTTCTTTTACCCGCTCGGTGGTTTCCACCACTTCTTCGTGGTTCAAGTTGGCTTGCATGCCGGCAGCTAAGTTAGTGATACAAGAAATCCCCAGCACCTTCATGCCGCTGTGAACTGCTACGATTACTTCTGGAACAGTGGACATACCCACAGCGTCGGCACCCATTGCTCGTGCCATGCGGATTTCCGCTGGTGTTTCGTAAGTTGGTCCAGTAAGCCCCATGTAGACTCCTTCTTTTAGATCTAAGGATAAGCTTTCAGCAACTTCCCGTGCTTTGGCTTGATAGTCTTTGTTGTAGGCCGCGCTCATATCTGGGAAGCGTGGACCCATGTTATCGTCATTTGGTCCGATTAATGGGTTGGTGCCCATGAAGTTAATATGATCTGTGATCAGCATCAAGTTGCCTGGCGTGAATTGTTCGTTGACCCCACCAGCTGCATTGGTTACGACGATTGAATGAATGCCTAGTTCAGACATTACCCGTACTGGATAAGTCACAGTCTCCATTGGATTGCCTTCGTAAAAATGGAAACGTCCTTGCATTGCCAATACTTTTTTACCTGCCAATGTACCATAAACCAATTGACCCGCATGGCCGACCACAGTTGAAATCGGAAAATGGGGAATTTCGTTATAGGAAATCACCACTGGTTCTTCGATTTCGTCCGCCAGTTCACCTAAGCCTGAACCTAGGATCAAGCCGAAATCAACGGCCCCTACTCCTTTTTCTTGAATGAATGCTGCTGTCTGCTGAATCTTTTCTTGCAACTCGATCATAATATCCTCCTTGTATAAATCAGTTTATCTCATAAGACCCGCAATAAGCGGGCCCTGATTTCGCTAGTTCTATTTTAATAGTTTTAGGAAACTTTCGCCATTCTCAGTTGCAGGAACGTCAAAGTTTTCGGCGATGGTTGCGGCGATATCTGAATAATATCCTTGCGGCAGCTTGCCTTGGCTTTGCATTTTCTTGCTGTAAACCAAAAACGGTACGTACTCACGAGTATGGTCGGTTCCTGGGAAAGTCGGATCGTTACCATGGTCAGCGGTGATCATCAATAAATCATCCTCTTCCATTGCCTCCAAAATTTCGGGAATCCGCAAATCAAAATCTTCAATCGCATGGGCATAACCCACCACATCGCGACGGTGACCGTACAAAGCATCGAAGTCTACTAGGTTGGTGAAGCTCAAGCCAGTAAAGTCTTTTTTCATGACCTTCAATAATTGATCCACGCCATCCATGTTGCTCTTCGTACGAACAGATTCAGTAATTCCTTGGCCATTGAAAATATCGTTGATTTTACCCACAGCAATCACATCTTTGCCGTTGTCCTTCAATGAATCCAATACGGTTTTGCCAAATGGATCTAAGGCATAATCATGACGGTTGCTGGTACGGGTAAAGTTGCCAGGTTCGCCAAGGTACGGACGCGCAATAATCCGGCCGATCATGTAAGGATCATC
>LIDZ01010606.1_pt5 | contig 10978 bp, 8 predicted proteins | sample 644651 | NCBI WGS metagenome assembly LIDZ01 (sample SAMN03856242, study PRJNA289617) | food metagenome | isolation source: wine grapes on drying loft during traditional withering process | host: Vitis vinifera cv. Corvina | place: Italy: Gargagnago di S. Ambrogio di Valpolicella | collected 2014-01
GGCCCGAGCGTGACGGGTATTGCCGGGTTTTTGGGCGTCCTGCAACAGAGCGGGGATTGTAGTGTCAAGATGCCCTAGCGGCGGTGCGGGCGGAGGTCTAGTATGGCCGCACTCAAATCAGCCAGGAGGTAAGTCATGTCGGCCACCAAGAAGCCAGTAAACACTCCGTTGCATTTGCTTCAACAGCTGTCGGGCAGCCTGCTCGAACATCTCGAAACCGCCTGCTCTCAAGCATTGGCTGACGCTGAAAAACTGCTCGCCAAACTCGAGAAGCAACGTGGCAAGGCGCAGGAAAAACTGCACAAGTCGCGCACCAAACTGCAGGACGCTGCCGCCGCCGGTAAAGCCAAGGCCCAAGGCAAGGCCAAAGACAGCGTAGCCGAGCTCGAGTCGTTGCTCGACGCTTTGAAAGATCGTCAGACTGAAACCCGCAGCTACATCCTCAACCTCAAGCGTGATGCTCAGGAAAGCCTGAAGCTGGCCCAAGGCATTGGCCGCGTGAAGGAAGCCGTTGGCAAAGCGCTGAACGATCGCGCTGCAAAAGACCCGGTTCGACCTGATGCCAAGCCTGTCGCGCCAAAACCGCCTGTGAAAATGCCTCCAAAGCCAGCAAAACCTGCACCCAAAGCGGCCCCGGCAAAGCCTGCTGCTAAAACCGCCGTCAAAGCCGTCGCCGAAAAAACCGTTGCCAAGGTGACTGCGAAAACTGTCGCCGCCAAGCCTGCTGCGACCAAGGCACCCGCTGCCAAACCAGCTGCCAGCGCTGCGAGCAAGCCAGCCGCTAAAACCGCTGTGGCCGCCAAGACCACCGCTGCCAAGCCGGCTGCCGTGAAAGCCGCTGCCAAACCTGCTCCGGCTAAAGCGTCTGCTGCGAAACCAGCCGCCAGTGCCGCCGCCAAGCCTGCCGCCAGCAAAGCAGCTGCCAAACCGGCCGGCACAGCATCATCCAAGCCTGCGGGCGCCAAGCCAGTCGCTGCGAAGACTGCTGCAAAACCGTCCGCCAAGCCTGCTGTCTCTGCAACGGCCAAACCAGCGGCCGCGGCGCCTGCTGCTCCGGCAGTGTCCCCTGCACCAGGCGCTCCAGCCGCTGATTCGACCTCGAACAGCGCGTCCTAAGCGATATCGGTCCCGGCGCGAAGCAGAATCTGCAACGCGTCGGGACTGGCTTGAGCAGCACCTCCCGCCAGCGCTTCCAGCCACACACCCGTAGGTTGAGCATCTCGCTCAGGCCAGTCTTTGGTCAGCCGTTGCAGCCGCACCAGTAGCTCACGCTCGGCGTCAAGCTCAAGGGTTTTAAGTCTGTCGCGTAACGCCGTCAGCTCTTCGTCTTCTTTCGCGTCGGCCTTCCAGCGGGTCCGAACATCCCTCAATGGCCCCACCACCTTCTCGTGCCACGGGTCGGCCAATTGTCCGATTTGTCCTGCCCGCTCCGGGTGGAACTGCACACCACGCCGGTCCATCCAGACGCCGCACAGCAGCGCGCAGACATTGGCGCCATCGGCTTGCAGCTTCAGGCACGCCTGCTCGACGCCTGGGCGAGCATAGAAATCGAGGGTGAAACTCCATAGGTCCGAGAGCATCGTCATCTACCTGTTTTGGGCGAAGCTGGTAGACTCCGCCGCCATTATGATCAGACTTCAAAGCCTTACCTTACAGCGTGGTCCGCAACGTCTGCTAGAAGACGCCGAGCTGACCCTGCACGCCGGCCAGAAAGCCGGTCTGATCGGCGCCAACGGCGCCGGTAAATCCAGCCTGTTCGCGCTGCTTCGGGGTGAACTGACCCCCGACAATGGCGATTGCCTGCTGCCTGCCGATTGGCGCATCGCCCACATGCGTCAGGAGGTCGATACCCTCGATCGTCTGGCGGTGGACTACGTCCTCGACGGCGATCTGCGACTGCGTCAGGTTCAGCATGACCTCGCGGCTGCCGAGGCCGCTCAGGACGGCGCCGCGCAAGCACGTCTGCATTCGGAGCTCGACAGCGCCGATGGCTACACGGCCGATGCGCGGGCGCGCAAGCTGCTGGCAGGTCTGGGCTTTACCAACCAGCAGATGGAGCGCCAGGTCAGCGATTTCTCCGGTGGCTGGCGGATGCGTCTCAACCTGGCGCAGGCGTTGATGTGTCCTTCGGACCTGCTGCTGCTCGATGAGCCGACCAACCACTTGGATCTCGATGCCATTCTCTGGCTTGAAGACTGGCTCAAAAGCTACCAGGGCACCCTGCTGCTGATCTCCCACGACCGCGATTTTCTGGACGCGGTGGTCGATCACGTTGCGCACGTCGAGCAGAAAAAGATCACGCTCTATCGCGGCGGTTACAGCGCTTTCGAACGCGCCCGTGCCGAGCGCCTGGCCCAGCAACAGCAGGCCTACGACAAGCAACAGGCCCAGCGCGCGCACATGGAGAAATTCATCACGCGCTTCAAGGCCCAGGCCACCAAGGCCAAACAGGCCCAGAGCCGGATCAAAGCCCTTGAGCGAATGGAAGAGCTGTCGGCGGCCCACGTCGATTCTCCGTTCGACTTCACCTTCCGCGAATCGACCAAGATATCCAGCCCGCTGATGGATCTGTCTGACGCGCGACTGGGCTATGGCGACAAAGCCATCCTGCAAAAGGTGAAGCTGCAACTGACGCCGGGCGCACGCATCGGTTTGCTGGGCCCGAACGGCGCCGGTAAATCCACGCTGATCAAAAACCTTGCGGGCGAACTCGAGCCGTTGAGCGGGCGCATGGTGCGTGGCGAAAACACGGTGGTCGGCTACTTTGCACAGCATCAGCTCGACTCCCTGGACGCCAAGGCCAGTCCACTGCTGCACCTTCAGCGTATCGCGCCCACCGAGCGCGAACAGTCCTTGCGGGATTTCCTCGGCGGTTTCGACTTCCGCGGTGCGCGCCTCGACGAGCCGGTGCTGAATTTCTCCGGTGGCGAGAAAGCGCGGCTGGCCTTGGCCCTGATTGCATGGGACAAACCCAACCTGCTGCTGCTCGACGAACCGACCAACCACCTGGATCTGGAAATGCGCCTGGCTTTGACCATGGCGCTTCAGGAGTTCAGTGGCGCGGTACTGGTGGTCTCCCACGATCGGCATTTGCTCAAGAGCACGACGGATAATTTCCTCCTCGTCGCCGATGGCCTTGTTCAGGAGTTCGATGGCGATCTGGACGACTACGCGCGGTGGCTGGTGGACTATCGCCTGCGCAATGCGCCGACCAGTAACACGCCGGTGAACGTCGACAAGACCGACAAGAAAGCGCAGCGACAGCAGGCCGCCGCATTGCGCCAGCAACTCGCGCCGCACAAGCGCGAGGCCGACAAGCTTGAAAAAGAGCTCGGCACGCTGCATGAGAAACTGGCGAAGATCGAAGTGGCTCTGGGCGACAGCGGCATTTACGAGGCGGCCAACAAAGACAAGCTGCGCGACCTGTTGGCGGATCAGGCCAAGCTCAAGTCACGTGAATCCGAGCTGGAAGAAGCGTGGATGGAAGCACTGGAATTGCTGGAGTCGATGCAGGCCGAGCTGGAAGCGTTGTCCTGATGGTGTGGCCTGCGTTAGTCGTATAACGCAGGCGACCGGAACAGCTGTCGGCCAAGTCGCCGCAACAGTCAGAAATAACTGGCCTTTGCAGGTCCGGAAACACTAGGTTAGGCGAAGATTTCGTTGCCTGAGGTGCGTGATGTCGCTCGAAACATGGTTGGCGTTTTTCGCCGCTTGCTGGGTTATCAGTCTGTCTCCGGGCGCGGGCGCCATCGCGTCGATGTCCAGCGGTCTGCAATACGGGTTCTGGCGCGGCTACTGGAATGCTCTGGGCCTGCAGATCGCGCTCGTCGTGCAGATCGCCGTGGTTGCTGCCGGGCTTGGCGCGGTGCTGGCCACTTCAGCCTTGGCGTTCACGCTGATCAAATGGTTTGGCGTCGCCTACCTGGTCTATCTGGGCATCAGGCAATGGCGTGCGTTGCCAAGCAATCTGGCGGATGAGTCGGCTGTGCGCCCGGTGGGCAAGCCCCTTGTGCTCATGGGCCGAGGCTTTCTTGTGAACATCAGCAACCCCAAGGCGCTGGTGTTTATTCTGGCGATCCTGCCGCAGTTCATCGACACGCATCTGCCGCTGCTGCCGCAATACCTGATCATCGCCGCGACCATGGTGTGCGTGGACCTGATCGTCATGGCGGGCTACACCGGCCTGGCTTCGAAAGTGCTCCGCGCCCTCAAAACCCCCAAACAGCAACGCCGGATGAACCGCACCTTTGCCGGGTTGTTCGTCAGCGCCGCGGCATTTCTCGCCACATTGCATCGGGCCTGATTTGGCAAAAGCCCGCCCCACTGGATGCACACGATGTATCGGTTGGACCGGCTTCAGCCGGGAAGAGGCCATTGGCAGCACCCTCAATTTTGCGGTGTGACACCTGACCTCTTCCCGGCTAAAACCCAATCCTGCGGTTGAGTCACTGCCATCAATGCAGCGCTTGAGTCCTCGGCGCCTAACATGAACAATGGCAACCCTTCGCATTCCTATTTGAGATCCACCCCCATGTTCCGCTCCCGCTTATTGCCCTGCCTGAGCCTCGTGCTGTTGAGCCTGTTCAGCGTCGGTGCCTGCGCAGCGCCTGCCGAGGACGCGGCTCAGGCTTTGCATTTGCTCGATTACGTCGGAGCGGACTACCCGGCGACGGTTGCGGACGGCAAGGTCGTGGATGACGCCGAATACCGCGAGCAGGTGGAGTTTCTCGCGGCGCTGCAGGGCACGATCGCCGGGTTGCCGGCAAGGCCGGAGCGCGCTGCGCTGGAGCAGGGTGTCTCAGCGCTGTTGAATGCGGTCAACCAGAAGCAGGACGGCGCTCAAGTGGCCCGTCAGGCACGTCAGCTCGGCGCGAAGCTCGCAGTGGCCTACGAAGTCAGCCAGGCGCCAGTGATTACCCCGGATCCTGCACGTGGCGCGCCCTTGTATGCGCAGTATTGTTCGGTTTGCCACGGCGATACGGGTGCCGGCGACGGTCCGGCCGGGATTGGTCTTTCGCCGCCACCCGCCAATCTGCGGGACCCGGCGCGGCTCGACCGCCTGAGTCTCTACGACCTCTACAACACCCTCGGGCTGGGCATTGAAGGCACTGAAATGCCAGCGTTCGCGGACCAGCTGGATGATCGGCAGCGTTGGGACGTTGCCACTTACCTTGCAGGCTTCAGCGCGGATTCCTCTGCGAAGCAGGAAAAACCCTACAACCTCGCTGATCTCGCGCGGCAAACGCCCGCTGAGGTCAGTGCCGCCGAAGGGCCGCAGGCCGCTGCCAGCTTCCGTGTCCAGCGCGCGCAGCCGCCTCAGATTCAGCGCGGCCCGGCTCAGCTCCTCGATTACACCAGCGTAACCCTCGACAAGAGTCTTGCCGCGTATCAGGCCGGTGATCGCGAGCAAGCGTATGACCTGTCGGTCGCGGCGTATCTGGAGGGTTTCGAGCTGGTCGAAAGCTCGCTCGACAACGTCGATGCCACCGTGCGCAAGGACACCGAAAAAGCACTCATGGCCTATCGGCAGTCGCTTCAGGACGGCTTGCCCGCAGCGCAAGCGGCGCAGAAACTCGCGGATGCCAAAGTCAAGCTCAAGGAGTCCGCCGATCTGCTCGGCAGCGATGGCCTGAGCACCTCATTGAGCTTCATCTCCGGTCTGCTGATCCTGCTGCGCGAAGGGCTGGAAGCGATTCTCGTGCTCGCCGCCATTCTCGCGTTCCTGCGCAACACCGGGCAGCAATCGGCGGTGCGCAGCGTCAACGTCGGCTGGGGGCTGGCGTTGCTGGCGGGTCTGGGTACGTGGGCGCTGGCAGCGTACGTCATTGACGTCAGTGGCTCGCAGCGCGAGCTGCTGGAGGGCGCGACGGCGCTGTTCGCCAGCGTCATGGTGCTGTGGCTGGGTGTGTGGATGCACGACCGACGTCATGCCGCCGCCTGGCAGGACTACATCAAGAGCAGCCTGGTCGGTGGCGGTGGGCGTTTCGGTTTCGCGGTGTTGGCGTTCTTCTCGGTCTACCGCGAGCTGTTCGAAGTCATTCTGTTCTACGAAACCCTGTGGCTGCAGGCAGGCCTCGCTGGCCACAATGCCGTATTGGCCGGGGGCGCCACGGCGCTGGTGTTGCTGGTCGGCTTGGCGTGGGTGATTCTGCGGGGTTCTGCGAAGCTGCCGCTGACGCTGTTCTTCGGTATCAATGCCGCGCTGCTGTGCGCGCTGTCGGTGGTGTTCGCCGGCCATGGCGTCAAGGCGTTGCAGGAAGCCGGGATTTTCGGAACGCGTCCGGTGCCGTTCTTCGAGTTCGACTGGCTGGGCATTCACGCCGATGCCTATACCCTGGGCGCGCAAGCCATCGCGCTGTTGGCGATTGGGGTGCTGTATGGCCGCAGCCGGATAGCCGAGAAGCGCCGCGCGGCTGCTGCCTAAATTCACTTTCTGAAATCGGAGTCGCGTATGCGCGTCTGGATCGATGCTGACGCCTGCCCCAAGGCTGCCAAGGACCTCGTCGTCAAGTTTGCCCTCAAGCGCAAGTTCGAGGTCGTGCTGGTGGCGGGGCAGAGCCAGATCAAACCGAGCCTGACCCTGGTGAAGCTGATCGTTGTGCCCAGTGGCCCGGATGCCGCTGATGATTATCTGGTCGAGCACGCCGTACCGGGCGAGCTGGTGATCTGCAGCGATGTGCCATTGGCGGATCGTCTGGTGAAGAAGGGCGTTGCGGCGCTCGACCCACGGGGCAAGGAGTTCGATGCGCAGAACATGGGCCAGCGCCTGGCGATGCGCAACCTCTTCACGGATCTGCGGGAGCAAGGCCAGGCCAGTGGCGGGCAGGGCGCTTACGGCGAGCGGGAGAAACAGGCGTTTGCCAACTGCCTCGACCGGATCCTGACGCGGCTGGCTCGCGAGTATCCCTCGCCGCCCACATGCGATAGCCCGTAGGGCTGGCGCGCAGTCACTCCGCCTCCGGCCCCTTTTTAAACATCAGTCTGGAAGGCGGTCCTCGTTTTCCTGTACCAGCTCCAGCACCCGGTCCACCAGCTTGTTGATCCCGGATGCCGCGTCACCAATGGACTTGGCAACCATGTAAGCGGGTGTGCTCACCAGTTTGCGGTCCTTGTCTTCGACGATCTCCGTCACCTCACACTCCTGGTGGGTGCCGCCCATGCGGGTAATCGCTGCAGCAGTGTCGGCGTCGTTGCCAATCGTGCAGGTGACGCCCGGCCCATAGATTTTGGCGGCCAGCGCCGGCGATACGCAGATGAGCCCGATGGGTTTGCCCGCGGCGGCGAACGCTTCGGCCATCGCCAGCACTTCAGCCTGGACTTTGCAGCCAGCGCCCTGGGTAGAGAAGTCCGACAGGTTTTTCGCGGCACCGAAGCCGCCGGGGATGATCAAGGCATCGAATTCAGTGACGTCGGCTTCGCGGATGTCTTCGATGGCACCCCGGGCAATGCGGGCTGATTCAACCAGCACGTTGCGCGACTCGGGCATCTCTTCGCCGGTCAGATGATTGATGACGTGGTGCTGAGGGATATTGGGTGCAAAGCACTTCACTGCGGCGCCGCGCTGATCGAGGCGCAGCAACGTCAGCACGCTTTCGTGGATTTCCGCGCCGTCGTAAACGCCACAGCCAGAAAGAATAACGGCCACTTTTTTGGTCATTCGCGTGTTCCTCTCTCGAGCGCTCCGGCCCATAGCCGGTTACGCAGGTCAGCATTGCGCTGATTGTCGCAAGCCATGAGCCTAGGACAACGCCGTCAGCGAATGTCTCCAGCTCCGTAGGCATGCGCCGAGGATTTACTCGTCAGGGGTGTTCCGGGCGTCCACATGGACTTGGGCGTTGGCCGCGACTGCCAGCTTTTCTTCGCGAGCGATACGTGCGTTCTTGATGCGCCGGCGGATCCACAGCAGCACACCGATCACCAGCAATGCGCCCAACACCCACAGCTCGTACTTCTTGACGTTGCCCAGCAGGCCTTCGAGCACGGAGCCGAACTTGTACGCCGCTGCGCCCAACGCGGCTGCCCATACCGCTGCGCCGATGCCGTTGAGCAACAGGTAGCGCCCCGGTGGATAGCCGGACAGCCCGATAGCGACCGGCATGACCGTACGCAAGCCATACACAAAGCGGAAGCTCAGCACCCAGATGTCGGGGTGGCGCCGGATATGCTCCAGCGCACGATCGCCCATTAACTGCCAGCGAGGCTTGCGCGCCAGAAGCTTGCGGCCATGCTTGCGTCCCATGAAATACCAGAGCTGGTCGCCTGCGTAGCTGCCGAAGAAGGCAACCACCACGACCAGATTGATATCCATGTATCCGCGGAACGCAAGAAAGCCGGCAAGCACCAGAATGGTCTCGCCTTCAAAAAAGGTCCCGAGGAAAAGGGCGAAGTAGCCAAATTCTTGTAAAAAATGCTGGAGCATCATTTGGGTGCTGGCGAAATGAACGCGCAGCCTAACGCGCCCAAGGCATTCAGGAAAGTATGCAAATGTGTCACCGCGTTAAAGTTTCCTACGTTCGGGAGCGATTGTTCGCGCGGAGAGAGGGTTTGTGTCGTACACGTTACGTCGCAATTACGCCTGTCACGTGAGTGTCATAATCGCCGCTTATAAATGTCACGCTTGCCCGCCTGGATGGGCGCGGATCCCTTCCTTGCACGTTGCCCTCTACCGGGCGCCACGCGAATGTTTGCAGTTCAGGGCTTGCACCGTACGGAGAAATCCGTAGCGTGGAGAGTCAAACCGCTCACAGCATTGAGCCTGACGCCGGTCGCCACCCCCCGCGATATCGATCAGGCTGCAACTATCGTCAGAACCGCTGCCCCCTGGGCGTTACCGTTGTTCCAAGCTGTACGTCACCACTGTTGTGGCGCAAGCGGTATTCCGACATCGGCCGTATGCGCGGCCCAACTGTTACAAGGCCATTTGCCTTACAGGATTATTCATGAGCACCGAAGGATCTACCGAAGCCGCAGTCGGGCTTGACCCTCAGCCCGTCAATCAGGAAGTCACTCCGGTGGTCGAGCCGACCATTGAAGTGGTCCCCGCGCTGGAACCGCCTCATCCGGCCCCGCATGCCATCGCGGTGCCCAATCTGGATGACAGCAGTCTTTATATCCATCGCGAGCTGTCGCAGCTGCAGTTCAACATTCGCGTGTTGGAACAGGCGCTGGACGAGTCCTATCCGTTGCTTGAGCGGCTCAAGTTCCTGCTGATCTTCTCCAGCAACCTCGACGAATTCTTCGAAATCCGCGTCGCCGGGCTCAAGAAGCAAATCACCTTCGCTCGCGAACAGGCCGGCGCTGACGGCCTGCAGCCTCATCAGGCGCTGGCCCGTATCAGCGAACTGGTGCACGGCCACGTGGATCGCCAGTACGCCATTCTCAACGACATCCTGTTGCCGGAGCTGGAAAAGCATCAGGTGCGCTTCATCCGCCGTCGCAACTGGAACGCCAAGATCAAAGCCTGGGTGCGCCGTTATTTCCGTGACGAGATCGCGCCGATCATCACGCCGATCGGTCTGGACCCGACGCACCCGTTCCCGCTGCTGGTGAACAAGTCGCTGAACTTCATCGTCGAGCTGGAAGGCATCGACGCCTTCGGCCGCGACTCGGGTCTGGCGATCATCCCGGCACCGCGCCTGTTGCCGCGTATCATCAAGGTGCCGGAAGACGTGGGTGGCCCGGGGGACAACTATGTCTTCCTGTCGTCGATGATCCATGCCCACGCCGATGACCTGTTCCAGGGCATGAAGGTCAAGGGCTGCTACCAGTTCCGTCTGACCCGTAACGCCGACCTGGCCCTCGATTCAGAGGACGTGGAAGACCTTGCCCGCGCGCTGCGTGGCGAGCTGTTCTCCCGTCGTTACGGCGATGCCGTGCGTCTGGAAGTGGCAGATACCTGCCCGAAACTGCTCTCGGACTACCTGCTCAAGCAGTTCAACCTGAGCGAGACCGAGCTGTATCAGGTCAATGGCCCGGTGAACCTGACGCGGCTGTTCAGCATCACCGGCCTGGACAGTCACCCCGAGCTGCAGTACATGCCGTTCACCCCGGCGATTCCGAAGCTGCTGCAGAACAGCGAAAACATTTTCAACGTGATCAGCAAGCAGGACATCCTGCTGTTGCACCCGTTCGAGTCCTTCACGCCGGTCGTCGATCTGCTGCGCCAGGCGGCGAAAGACCCTCACGTGCTGGCCGTGCGGCAGACGCTTTACCGCAGTGGCGCCAACTCGGAAATCGTCGATGCACTGGTCGATGCCGCGCGCAACGGCAAGGAAGTCACGGCCGTCATCGAGCTGCGTGCGCGTTTTGATGAAGAGTCGAACCTGCAACTGGCGAGCCGCCTGCAAGCGGCCGGTGCCGTAGTGATTTACGGCGTGGTGGGTTACAAGACCCACGCCAAGATGATGCTCATCCTGCGCCGCGAAGCCGGCGAGATCGTTCGTTACGCGCATTTGGGAACGGGCAACTACCACGCTGGTAACGCGCGTCTGTATACCGATTACAGCCTGCTCACCTCGGACGATGCCTTGTGTGAAGACGTCGGCAAGCTGTTCAGCCAGTTGATCGGGATGGGTAAGACGCTGCGCATGAAGAAACTGCTGCACGCGCCGTTCACCCTGAAGAAAGGCATGCTGGACATGATTGCCCGGGAGACGCAGTTCGCGTCCGAGGGCAAGCCTGCGCACATCATCGCCAAGTTCAACTCACTGACCGACCCTAAGATCATTCGCGCGCTGTACAAGGCGAGTCAGACCGGGGTCAAGATCGACCTCGTCGTGCGCGGCATGTGCTGCCTGCGTCCTGGCGTGCCGGGGGTGTCCCACAACATTCAGGTGCGCTCGATCATCGGTCGCTTCCTTGAGCACACGCGGGTGTTCTACTTCCTGAATGGCGGTGACGAGCAGATGTTCCTGTCCAGTGCCGACTGGATGGAGCGCAACCTCGACAAGCGCGTCGAGACCTGCTTCCCGGTGGAAGG
>LIDZ01012067.1_pt2 | contig 10972 bp, 6 predicted proteins | sample 644651 | NCBI WGS metagenome assembly LIDZ01 (sample SAMN03856242, study PRJNA289617) | food metagenome | isolation source: wine grapes on drying loft during traditional withering process | host: Vitis vinifera cv. Corvina | place: Italy: Gargagnago di S. Ambrogio di Valpolicella | collected 2014-01
AACACGCTGGTGCAGGCCTTCGGGCTGAATGTCGAGGATGCGCTGATGGCCGTCGGTCGACGCGCCGCCGGCTTGTTCAACCAGGAACGACATCGGGTTGGCTTCGTACATCAGGCGCAGCTTGCCCGGCTTGGACGGCTCGCGGGAATCGCGCGGGTACATGAACAGACCGCCACGGGTCAGGATGCGGTGGACGTCGCCCACCATCGCCGCGACCCAACGCATGTTGTAGTTCTTTTTCAGCGGGCCGTCTTCGCCCGCCAGCAGCTCTTCGACGTAGCGCTTGACCGGGGCTTCCCAGTGACGCTGATTGGACATGTTGACCGCGAATTCCTGAGTGGACTCCGGGATCTTGATGTCTTCGTGGCTGAGGACAAAGCTGCCCATCTCACGGTCCAGGGTGAAGCCTTTGACGCCGTCACCCAGGGTCAGCACCAGCATGGTCTGCGGGCCATAGATGGCGTAACCGGCGGCGACTTGCTGAGTGCCAGGCTGCAGAAACGCCTTCTCGTTCAGCGCTTCGTTCTGGCTCAGGTACTCGTTCGGGCAACGCAGCACCGAGAAGATCGTGCCGACCGGCGCGTTGATGTCGATGTTGGACGAGCCGTCCAGTGGGTCGAACACCAGCAGGTAGGCGCCTTTCGGGTATTTGCCGGGGATCTGGTAGGCGTTGTCCATTTCTTCGGACGCCATGCCCGCCAGGTGACCACCCCATTCGTTGGCTTCGAGCAGAATCTCGTTGGACATCACGTCCAGTTTCTTCTGCACTTCACCCTGCACGTTCTCAGTGCCCATGCTGCCAAGCACGCCGCCCAGGGCGCCTTTGGATACCGCGTGGCTGATCTCTTTGCACGCGCGCGCCACGACTTCAATCAGAAAGCGCAGATCGGCAGGGGTGTTGTTGGTGCGGGTCTGCTCGATCAGATAACGACTCAAGGTAACGCGGGACATGGAGAGCTCCGAAATGGGGGATAAAAACGCGCACAGTCTAGCGTGAGCGGAAATTTAATACTGCCTGTCAGACCGGGTAGGTAGTGATTCAGTTCACGGGCTACATCCTGGTGGGACCGGCTTTAGCCGGGAAGAGGCCAGTGTGAACACCAAAAATCCTGCAGCGTGACGACCGACGCCTTCCCGGCTGAAGCCGGTCCCACAAGGGATCGCCGTACCCAGTCGCATCGGTTGTACGTTAAGCGTAACGCGATCAGGGTGACGAATTGGCGGGCATCGTCTGCAATTTTTTCGATGCCGGGGCGATTCAGCGTCATCACCCCGACACTTATAATTTGGCGCGTTGTTTTGCGCGTTACTTTCTACGCGACCCGCGCAGTGTGCCAAGCGCCATCCATGCCAGAAAAATCACCCCGAGTATCAGCACGGCCCACAGACCGATGCGCTTCATGTCGGGACCACTGGCCTCCACGGGCGCTGCCGGAGCAACCGGCGCCACAGGTGTGGCGGCCATGGACGCGCTGCCCAGTGCTGCCAGCTTCTCCGGGCTGACACCGGGAATCAGCGTCGCCAGTGGCAACGCCGCGCTTTTCACCGTGGCGTTGCCGACGGCCAGGCTGTAAGGCGGCGCGCCGCGACCGAGGAACACCAGTTGCGTGGCGCGCACGGCAAAGCTCAGCGTCGGCGCGTCATTGCCCAGGCCGCCGCCGCGGTCATCGACCTCAAGTTTAAGCTGCTGCACGACATTGCCCGGCAGCTCCATTTCGTCCTGCACAACGTCCTGACCGTTCTGGCTGAGCCGATAAAGCAGGCCGTTGTCGATCAACTCCCACGCTGCGTTGCTGTCACGACGCCCGTAGAGCGTGGCAGGCGCGAGGCTGTTGGGTTGCGCGATGTCGATCCGCATGCGTTCCAGCGGCAGGGCCACCGGCAGTTGCCACACATACACGCCAGGTTTTTCGACGCGGCCATTGATGGCCGGCGACCAGCTCAACGGCAGCACGCCGGGCTGCGTGCTGATCAGTTGCACGGCGTTCAGCGTCGGCGCGGACAGGGGCGATTTCCACAGCAGACGCAGATAGCGGGCGCTGCGCCGCGGCAGATTGACGACGCGCTGCTCAACCAACTCTTCAGCAAATGACAGCCTCGCGACCTGACCCTCGCCCCAGCGCTGCCAGTGCTGGAGGTCGTCGCTGGCCTCGATGCTGAACCGCTGAAAACCGTCGCGCTCGCTGCTCCAGTCCAGGATCAGTTGATCCAGCGGCGCGTTGATCGCGCTGGTGTCGAGCAACCAGCCGCGCAGAATCTCTTCGCCCGCCTCGATCTCACCCTGGGGCTGCACCTCCACCAGCGTGCCGTTGGGCGTTCGCTCGACGCGGATTTTCGGCTCGGCGTCTTTCGCGGCATCACTGTTGTACAGCGGGAACCACTTCACCGAGACCGGGCTTGCGTCGGCTGCACGCTGGGGCGGGCTTTGGGTGATTGCGTAGGGTTGGGCCTGGCCGTCTGCGTTGAAAACGCGCACATCGTTGAGAGTGCTCTGGCGCGCGTTCAACTGCACGCCAAGGGGCAATTCCAGCCGATACCAGGGCCCTTCGCCGCTGACGGTCAGCGGCGCGTGGGTGGTGAAATCATCCGGCAGATCCTCCGCCTGGCTGAGCGGGGCCGCGCACAGCAGCGAGCCCAGCAACGGGGCAAGCAGGGCGGCCTTGATGACGAACTGACGACTCAACTGAACACTCCTTACGCGCTTCATTTCGATGCCCGGTCCGCCGCGTCGGCGTCGGTCAGACCCTCGCTTCGAGCCGGATGCCGGGGCGGCAGGGGGGCGAAATATCCCACCACCAGCAACAGAACGCCAACGCCGATAAAGGAAATGATCCGCTCCAGACCGCCACGATTGCTCAGCTCGACGAAGAACAGTTTGGCCACGACGACCCCGATCAGTGCGGCGCCGGCAATCCACAGGTCCCGACGCGCGCGCAGATGGCCGCCGATCATCAGCGCCAGCGCGGTCAGCGTCCAGACGATGGAAAGCCCGGCCTGCACACGCATCGATTCAAACAGCGCGTCGGGGTACCAGGCCACGCCGGCCCAGTGATGGGCCGTGCGCAAAACCATGGTGGTGATCAGTGCGAACAGCGATGCGCCGGCAATGACCAGCGCCGCTTTCTGAGCACGCCCCTCGCTGACGCCCAATTGCGGAAGTTGCTGGCGGGTCCAGCTGACGATGCCGGTCAGCGTGATCAACAGGCCCAGTTCCAGCGGGTTCAGCAATGGAAGATAGGGCAGGGGGGCGGCAGCGCCTTCGCTGAACCCGTTCGCCAGCCAGAACCAGGCGAGCATCAATGCAGCCAGCGGCGCCGCAGCCCAGACGCGGTACTCACGCGGATACGCACTGACAGGCCAGAGCCACGTGCGGGAAGCCGTCATCGCCAGCAAGTACAGGCTCGGCAGCAACGCCCAGCCCAGCCAGCGCCAGGCGTTGTACGCCTCCGACAACACCAGCAGTCCGTAACGAAGTTGCAGCGAGAAAACGCTGATGATCAGCCAGCAGCCGAGCACATGGGCTCCACTGCGCAGGCGCGGGAGCAGCAGTTTGTCGAGCTTCTTCAAGGAACACAGGTGAACCGCAAACACCGCGAGCCAGCCCAGCCAGCCCCAATCGGCGGCAGGGTTGTAATAGGCGTTGAAGCTCATCAGCACGAGCAACACAGCGCTCATCGGCGTCAGCAGCGTGGACAGTTGAGCGATTCCGGTCCAGTTCAGGCGCAGGGCTGCCATGGTCCACAGCCCAACGCTAACGGCGCCCAGCACCAGCAACGTCGAGAACACGTTCGGGCCTGCTACGTAGTCAGTCATGATGAACAGCGCTACGGACCACCAAAGCGTTCCCCACATCAGCAACGCAGGTTGCAATACACGCTTGCTTAGCGACAGACGCAAAGTCCCGATGCGCTCCACGGAGAACGCGCTGACCAGACCAGCGAGTGCGATGATCAAGGGGGTCCAGAAATCCCCCTGATTGAACGTCGGCACATACCAGCGCCCGACCACGCCCAGAAACGCCATCCCCGCGCCCAGTTGCAGCAGCAGGCCGAAACCCCGTGCCAGCACGCGGTTCTGACGCATGCCGAGCCAGAACACCGCCGCGCCCTCGACCGCCCAGGCGACCGTCGTCCATTGCGCGCTGAGGCCGAGGGGAATCGCCAGCGTGCCGAAGACAACGCCCAGCGACAGGCACGTTTCGACCAGCAGCAACGCCCGACCCGGTGCGCGCCCGGCCAGGAACCGAGCGATGCCCATGTACAGCAAGCCCAGCGCCAGTGCGCTCAACGCAGCGCCGAATTCGATGTGTTGAACGAGCGCGTACTGCAGGCCGAAGCCGACGATGGGTGTGCCGAACAACAGGCTGCCGTCGACGTAGTGGGTCTGACGCGAGGACCCGCGCAGGGTGGCTTCCCGGCTGTCGTCGTCGGGCCCGGCGGCGTGTTCTTGCAGCGTGCGCCGGGCGAACAGCAGGCCGATGGCCAAGTACATCAGGAAGAACAGGATCAGGAAGGGTTCCGTGCTCCAGAACAGCTCGGGCGTGTACGCGCCCATGCCCCAGGCGAAGCCGATGCCGAACGTGCCGATGAAGCCGATCAGGTTCAGCGGGCGCCAGGCCTTGAACCACGCGATGGCGAAAATCCCGGCGTTGAGCAGGGCGAAATAACTGAACAGCGCGACGTGACTGCCGTCGCCGGAGGATGTCAGCAGCGGCGCGGCAAATCCGCCCAGAGCGGCGACGCAGGCGAGGGCCAGAGAGTTTTGCGTGACGGCGAGAATGGCCGAAAACACGGTGACCGCCACCAGCAGGCTGAATGCCATCCCCGGCGCCAGCAAGGTGTGGACTTTCATGGCGGCGAACACGGTCAGGTACAGCACCGCGACGCCCGTCCCCTGCAGCATCAGCGCGAAGGATTCATTGCGATGACGCAGCCCCCAACCCAACCCCAGCAGCGCCAAGGCTGCCCCCGCGACACCGGCATAACGGGCTTCGATCGGGACGACCATGCCTTCGGTGGCGTAGCGCAGCAGGAACGCCAGGCCGAGAAACAGCAATACGACGCCGACCCGCAGCACGGTGTTGCCACCGAGCAGCCAGTTTTTTGCGCGCATGAAGGCGCTGTCGAACAGGTTTTGCTCGGCAGGGGCGGGCTGGGTTGAAGCGGGCAGGGAGGCGGATGCAGCAGCGGGCGCGTAGCTCGGGGTTGTGGGTGATGGCGCCGGTGCAGGTCGACTCCATTCCAAATCGCCAACGTCCGAGGCGGCCGGCTCGAGGTCCGGTAGATCCCACAGCAGCTCCGGGCCATCGTCTGCGATGGGCTGAACATTCAACGGCGCGGACACGGGTGCATCCGGCAACTGGGCGGCGGCGGAATCCAGCTGGCTGAGGCGTTGTTGTACGGCGTCGAGGTCCTGCCGGGTCTTGGCAAGTTCGGCTTTCTGCACGGCGGTTTCCCGCGTCAATGCACTCAGCCGGAAGCTCAAGCCCGCCGCCAGGCCAATGACCGCCCCGACCGCGCCGCCCAACAGCGACCCATCAAGAAGCGCTCCGACCACCATACCGGCCAGCAGAAGAATCCATTGCACGCGACGACATCCCTTTTCAGCCGATCAACGGCGATGGCGAAAAGTATATCGGGCGTCAGGAAAGGGGAAACATTTTGTGTCGGGGAGGGGAGCCAAGTGGAAAAGGACTGCGGTGGAAGTGCGGAGGAAGGGGACTGAAGGATGGGGACTCACGGTGGAAGGGGACTGATTTATTTACAACGCTTCACCGTAAATAAATCTGTCCCCGCCCAAGCGTTTCTGGTGAATGAAAGTAAGTCTTCGCGAGCAAGCTCGCTCCCACAGGATTTGCATCTGCCTCGAAACCGAGCGGTGTGGCAGGGGTGGAAGCGGGGTGGAAGGGGACAAGGGTGGAAGGGGACTGATTTATTTACAACGCTTTACCGTAAATTAATCTGTCCCCGGCCAGGCATTTCTGGTGAATGAAAGTAAGTCTTCGCGAGCAAGCTCCCACAGGATTTGTACTTGCTGCGAAAGCGAGCGGTCACATCAAGGTGATCGTCTCGGCTGAGACAATCACCTCACACGCCCTTAATCCAGCGCGTTCCAGATTTCGGTCGCGTACTCGCGGATGGTCCGGTCCGAAGAGAACCAGCCCATGCGCGCAGTGTTGAGCACCGCCGAACGCCACCACTCTTTCGAATCGTGCCAGCGCGCTTCGACCTTGGCTTGGGCGTGCCAGTACGACTCGAAGTCAGCGCACACGAAGAAGCGGTCGTAGTTGATCAACTGATCGATCAGCCCGGCGTATCGATACGGATCATCCGGCGAGAACACCCCGCCCCGGATCGCTTGCAGCACGTCATTCAAACGCCCGGACGCCGCGATGTCCTGATGCGCGTTGAACTCACCGGCATGCTTGCGCGCTTCGACTTCCTGCGAGGTCATGCCGAAGATGAACATGTGCTCCAGACCGACCTGCTCGCTCATCTCCACGTTGGCGCCGTCGAGGGTACCGATGGTCAGTGCGCCGTTGAGGCCGAACTTCATGTTGCTGGTGCCGGACGCTTCCAGGCCCGCCGTGGAAATCTGCTCCGACAAATCCGCCGCCGGAATGATGCTTTCCGCCAGGCTGACGTTGTAGTTGGGCATGAACACCACTTTCAAACGGCCGCGCAACGTCGGGTCATTGTTGACCGTGCGCGCGATGTCGTTGGTCAGCTTGATGATCAGCTTGGCCGAGTGATAACTGGCCGCCGCCTTGCCGCCGAAGATCTTCACGCGCGGCACCCAATCGGTGCTCGGGTCGGCCCGCATGGCCTGATACAGCGCCACGGTGTGGAACAGGTTAAGCAACTGACGCTTGTACTCGTGGATGCGCTTGACCTGTACGTCAAACATCGCCTCGGGGTTAATCACGATGCCCAGGCGGTCCTGAATGATCGTGGCCAGAGCCTGTTTACTTTGCAGGCGTTGAGCGGCAAATTCCTGCTGGAATCGTGGGTCTTCAGCCAGCGGCTCCAGTTTCAGCAGCGCGGTCTCGTGGTTGTCGAGTACCTGCTCGCCGAGCTCGTTGACCAGCATGGAAGTGAGTTGCGGGTTGGACTGGAACAGCCAGCGGCGGAAGGTGATGCCGTTGGTTTTGTTGTTGATGCGGTCCGGGTGAAGCTTGTGCAGGTGGGCGAAAACGGTCTTGCGCATCAGCTGCGTGTGCAGCGCCGACACACCGTTCACACTGTGTGAGCCAAGGAACGCCAGGTTACCCATGCGCACGCGACGGCCGTTGTCTTCTTCGATCAGCGAGACGGCGCGCAACAGGTCGAACAGGCCAGGATCGTCTTTGAAGTCCAGGCGGACCTTGTCGATGTGCTGGGCGTTGATCATGTAAATGATCTGCATGTGGCGCGGCAACATGCGCTCCATCAGGCCGACCGACCAGGTTTCCAGCGCTTCAGGCAGCAGCGTGTGGTTGGTGTACGCCAGGGTGCCGACGGTGATGCGCCAGGCTTCATCCCACTCCACGTCGTGCAGGTCGATCAGGACGCGCATCAGCTCCGCCACGGCGATCGACGGGTGGGTGTCGTTCATCTGGATGGCAACGTGTTCCGGCAGGCTGCCGATGCTGTAGCCCATGTTCTTGTGGCGGCGCAGCAAATCCTGCAACGACGCCGAGACGAAGAAGAATTCCTGACGCAGGCGCAGTTCCTGGCCCGCTTCTGTGCTGTCGTTTGGATACAGCACACGGGAAATACTTTCGGCCCGTACTACTTCCGCCACCGCACCGACGTGGTCGCCGGCGTTGAAGCGTTCCAGATGCAGGTCTTCCACGGCGCGCGCGCGCCATAGGCGCAGCGTGTTCACCGCTTTGCCGCGCCAGCCCACGACGGGCGTGTCGTAAGCAATCGCGCGAACGGTTTCGCCTGCGGTCCAGACCTGACGTGTTTCGCCCGAGGCGTCCAGCACAGGTGCGCCGGCTGCATCAAGCAGAGGCTGCACGCTGCCGCCAAAGCCGATCTGGTAAATCACTTCAGGGCGTTCGAATTCCCACGGGTTACCAAAGTCCAGCCAGTTCTCGGTCTGCTCCTGCTGCCAGCCATCGACGATGGCCTGACGGAAGAGGCCGTGCTCGTAACGAATGCCGTAGCCATGGCCCGCAATGCCGAGGGTCGACATGCTTTCCATGAAGCAAGCGGCCAGACGACCGAGGCCGCCGTTGCCCAGTGCAGCGTCAGGCTCCAGCGAGCGAATCTGCTCCAGGTCGACGTTCAGGCCTTTCAACGCTTCGCGCGCGGTTTCGAGGATGCCCAGGTTACTCAGGCTGTCGAACATCAGACGGCCGATCAGGAACTCGAGGGAAAGGTAATAGACACGCTTTTTTTCCTGCCGATAGACGTAGCGCGTGTGGTTCATCCAGCGCTCGGCCATTTTGTCGCGAGTCGCCAGCGCGATCGCCATGAACCAGTCATGGTCGAAGGCATGGTCGGGGTCTTTACCGACGGCATACTCGAGTTTGTTCAGCACAGCTTCTCGGAAGGCTGCCACTTCAGCGTCACGAACGTTGGGTTCCGGAGACATCGGGTACGACCTCAAGTTGGTTTGACGATTAAATGGGTGGGTTGACTGTAGGGCGTGTCATTGGTTATTTCCTCCCGGTCGGACGGAAAATACGCGGTTGCACAACCCTCGGTTCGACTCGAACAAGCTACCCCGGTTCGCCGTCATTGCACATCGAAGGCAATTCTCTGGCGCATTCCCCCGTATCTGGAGACGCCTTGCATTGATCGTTCCACTCTGGCGTTGATCTTGCTCATGTTTTGCTGTCAGCGGGCATGTGCCTGTGAAACAGGGGATAACAGTTGGCCGGAATGAGGCGGGCATGTTCATTCGCCGATTCAGGTTTATGATGCCCAACGGCAGATAGACCGCAGCCCCTGAACTGGACTTTTGGAGCACCTATGCAGACTTTGTACCCGCAGATCAAACCTTACGCCCGGCACGATCTGGCGGTGGAAGAGCCGCATGTACTGTATGTCGATGAAAGCGGCTCGCCGGACGGCCTGCCCGTCATATTCATTCACGGGGGGCCGGGTTCGGGATGCGATGCACAGAGCCGCCGTTATTTCGATCCTAATCTCTATCGCATCATCACCTTCGATCAGCGCGGCTGCGGTCGTTCAACGCCTCATGCCAGCCTGGAAAACAACACCACCTGGCACCTGGTCGATGACCTCGAACGCATCCGCACCCACCTGGGCATCGACAAATGGGTGGTGTTCGGTGGCTCGTGGGGTTCGACGCTCTCCCTGGCCTACGCGCAGAAACACCCGGATCGGGTCCATGCTTTGATTTTGCGCGGCATCTTTTTGAGCCGGCCCCAGGACATCAAGTGGTTCTACCAGGAAGGCGCGAGCCGGCTGTTCCCGGATTACTGGCAGGACTACATGGCGCCGATCCCGCCGGACGAGCGCCACGACGTGCTCGCCGCATTCCACAAACGCCTCACCGGCAATGATCAGATCGCCCAGATGCACGCCGCCAAGGCGTGGTCCACATGGGAAGGGCGCACCGCTACATTGCGTCCGAACCCGCAGGTGGTCGACCGCTTCACCGAACCCCATCGCGCCTTGTCCATTGCGCGCATCGAATGCCATTACTTCACCAATGGTGCGTTCCTCGAAGAAAACCAGCTGATTCGCGACATGCCGAAAATCGCCCATCTGCCGGGCATCATCGTCCATGGCCGCTACGACATGATCTGCACGCTGGACAACGCCTGGGAGCTGCACCAGGCGTGGCCGAACAGTGAACTGCAGGTCATCCGCGAAGCCGGTCACTCGGCGTCCGAGCCGGGCATCACCGATGCGCTGGTGCGGGCGGCGTCAGAAGTGGCGCGCCGTTTGCTGGATCTGCCGCCGGAAGAGGCATAAATGAAGGCCTTGCTTCAGCGCGTTTCCCAGGCGCGCGTCGACGTTGCCGGCCAGACCATTGGTGCGATTGATCAAGGTTTAATGGTCCTGATTGGCATCGAGCCTCAAGACACGCCGGCCAGCGCCGACAAGATGTTGCACAAGCTGCTTAACTATCGGGTATTCAGTGACGCCGACGGGAAGATGAATCTTTCGTTAATCGACGTTAATGGCGGATTACTGCTGGTCTCTCAGTTCACACTGGCGGCAGATACCAAGAGCGGGATGCGGCCGAGCTTTTCAAAAGCTGCACCCCCGGCCCTCGGCGCCGAGCTGTTTGGCTATTTGGTGACGAAGGCCAAAAGCTCCCACGAGACGGTGGAAACGGGCCAGTTTGGTGCAGATATGCAGGTGCACCTGATCAATGATGGCCCTGTGACATTTTTGCTTGAAACCTGAGCGCCCCGGTCTTTTTGATGGCCCCGGATTTACTGGCTTCAAACGCAATAAATAGTTTGCGTCCCCTGATGCGTTGTAACGCGAGCTACTGGATAATCGCGCGCTACAAGGACGGGCCAAAGCCCGTTAAATCGGTAAAACGCAGACTGGTCCGGCACCGCTTGGGGAATCATTGGCCCCTTTTGGAGTCGGAACAGTGCTCGCCAACCCGGCATTTGATAGCTGGCCGTTGGTTTCTTCATCTGTTTTCGGCGAGGGTTGCTCGTGATTGTTAGTCCATGTAATGCACCAAAGAACCCGGGCGGGCGCTTGCGCAGCGCGCTGCTGGCAGGGTCGGCTTTGTTTTGTCTGTTCGGCGCCAGTCAGCTCTGGGCGTTCGATCTAGACGACGTGGCGACAAAGGCCAAAGATCTGGCCGGACAGAAATTCACCGCGCCGAAGAGCAATCTTCCGGCCGAATTCCGCGACATGAAGTTCGCGGACTATCAAAAGATCCGCTTCCTGCAAGACAAAGCCGAATGGGCGAATGACAAGACCCCGTTCAAGGTGTCGTTCTACCACCAGGGCATGCACTTCGACACCCCGGTCAAAATCAACGAAGT
>LIDZ01015265.1_pt2 | contig 10970 bp, 10 predicted proteins | sample 644651 | NCBI WGS metagenome assembly LIDZ01 (sample SAMN03856242, study PRJNA289617) | food metagenome | isolation source: wine grapes on drying loft during traditional withering process | host: Vitis vinifera cv. Corvina | place: Italy: Gargagnago di S. Ambrogio di Valpolicella | collected 2014-01
GCGAAGCGGTCCCACTCCGATGCTGACGCCCCGGTGCGAGGAGTGGGATACCTGGCGACGAGCTGCTGCCAGTCCTCCGCACACCTCACCTCGTAGACGCGGTCGTCCTGCGGCACGAAGGACGACCACCTAGGCGGCTCGACGGGTACCCAGTGATCTTCGAAGAGCACCAGGCCGACGGGCACACCGAGCGACGACGGTCGAGACGTGTGGACGATCTGCGGCCCTGTCGGGGCTGACCACCATCGTGCCGGCCACGCACTCAGTGCGCGTTCGTCGACGACACCGAACCCGGAGCACCCAGCCGCGACGAGCTGGACCTCGCCGACCGAGTCCCACCACCAGCTGTTCGCAGGAGACTCCGTCAGAGAGTCCGCGAGGGGCCGGAGATCGTCTGCAGCACTCTCGAGGCCGTCCAGCAGCGCGCGGTCGTCCATCAGGTCGCCGTGCGCAAAGTTCGACACGACGCGACCCATGAGGTTCAGGACCGAGACATCAGCCGACGTCGCCAGCTCTGTGGCGGGGTCGAGACCTTCCCTGATGGCTGCACGGATGCGGTCCGGGAGACTCTCCGGCCCCCGACTGGACTCGCTGACAACTCCATCCCGCAGCGGTGCGGAGGTCTCCTGAAGGATCTCCCAGAGGATTCTTCGCCCTACGGGTCCGTCGACGAGCGAAGCGCTGCGTGGATCCATCTCTACAGCCCACTCTTCGTCACGCTGCGCGTCATCATCCAGACGACACTACGAGGAGCAACGGACCACACCGAGACAAGAAGTCCTAGATGCCAACCATCTCTGCCGCTAGGTACCGAGACGTCATGGCAGCTCAGCCACCAGCCCGGTGGACCCGACCGCCGCAAGACCGTTCGGAATGTGTCCAAAGGCCCATATCCTGCGCTGATCAGCGCAATAGGGTGCTCGAGAGCCGCCCACCAGCTCTCACAGCCGAGAGCGGAGCACCGACCCCGACACCTGCTCCTCCGAGGTGCGACCTCATCTCGAGCCTAGGAGCTTCCCCATGAAGATCGCGCCGTTCGCCGTCCCTGTCCTGGTCCTCCTCGCTGCGTGCACAGCGTCGCCAGACCCCGTCTCGACGCCACCCGAGCCTGCGGGGACTCGCACCACGGAGAGCCAGCCGGTCGAGGATGAGCCGTCAGAGGAGACCTCAGCTGCCGCCGAGGAGCCGACCGACGAGCCGTCCCCGGTCGTCAGCACCCCGCCCACGGACGAGCGCGGCGACATCATCAAGGTGGTCGGGGAGCTCGGCGGCATGACCGACGCCAACGACGAGTGGACCGTCGACTTCACGGCGACGTCGATCTCCCTCGGGACCTGCACGGCGTCCTTCGCGGAGCCCGCGCTCAACGGGCACTACCTGGTGCTCGCCTTCGACGTGAACACCCACCCGGCGCTCGACACCACGTACGGAGGGTTCAGCTTCAACCCCTACGACTTCGTCGTCTTCGACTCGAACAACATGCGGGTCAACGACCCCGTCGGCAACGCCTACAGCTGCCTCGACTCGACCGAGACGCTCCCCCAGGAGATGGGCCCGAGCGAGTCCGCCTCCGGGAAGATCGCCTTCGACGTCCCGACCGAGACGGGATCGATCGCGTACCGGCCTGCTGACGTCGACAACGGGTGGACGTGGAGCTACTGAGCTGTTCGAAGTCGAGCCGCGCGCCATAGACAGCAAACCCAAATCTCGGTCAGAAGCCCGTCCGTCGCCAATGCTCGGTTGCCGCCCCTGCCGAGGACACGCTCGTCCAGCCCGCCTAGAGAGGCCATGCTCCCACGCCCCTAGTCTCGACGGCCAGCGAGAAGTCGACCCCATACGGATCATGGTCGGTGCGGATTACGCGGGATTAACCCGCCCCTCCACCCACTAGGGCACGTGTTCAAGAGCAGGTTGCTCACCATCGAAACCCGGAGAGAGAAGCCACGTTCAATGAATCGCCGCTGGAGATTTCGTCCGAGTGCTTCTCGACCGGGGAGGGCGGGGCTCGCACCTGCACCGGGCTCGACCGTTCAGCGCGCAACCGGGGCTCTGCTCGCAACGTGCATGCGGATCCGGTCAGCCACGTCTTGGTCAGGGGTCAATGCCAGCCAGCTCCCGTTGCGCCAAGCGATACGCCGCGTATCGCTCTCTCCTCGCCCGAGCTGTGCTGGCGCGGGCAAACTGGCGTGGCCAATCGCTCCTCTGCACTGAGCGGGCGAGGCGAAGACTGCAGCGACACGCTGCCAGCATCCGGAAGGTCCAGGTCCACTTCCTTTTTCGGTCCCGCCCGACTGCGTAGATACGAACCCGCGCCCCAGCGACTTCCGCAGCCGCGAAGTAGGCAAAGAGGTAGAGGAACGGGAACAGACCTATCGGGTACCACAACGCCATCGCTGCGATCCGCCAGACCGTCGCCCAGGAGTCGGCGGCCGTGCCATCTGCCAACGCCACCGTTGCGTGCCAGATCATGACCAGCCCAATGAGAGCGAGCGCTACGCTCAGGACGCGCGCAAGCGACTTCCCGTTTTCCTGGCTCACTGCGGCGGCTCGGAGCACGACCAGAAACGTCGCGACAACTTGTAAGAGAACCTCAGCGAGTAGCGAGAACGGAGTGGTGTTCACATAGATCACCACGAGCACTGTGGTGCCGAACGTGTCACGCACTACCGCCCGGACAAGGCCGGTGGTGTGATCCTCGCGCAAGCAGTGACCTGCCAGCAGACCCATTCCGGCTATGACAACCAGGCCGGTTCCCCACCACATAGCACTGGTCCACAAGCCGATCGCGTGAGCAAGGCGCAAGAGCCCGACCGCGTAGGCCACGTAGAGTGCAGCCGGCACCAGGATCGCCGGGTTGAGAGCGTGCCGGAGAAGCCCAGGAACCAAACGCCGCGATGGCGCATAGAGGAGGACTGCCACAACCAGGGCAAGCACTAACGCGGCGGAAACGATTTCGCGGTTGTTGGGCACAGATCCTCATCCTTCGGTTCACGTGCGGCTTCATCGAACCGTACTGGCTGGCACAGACACAGCAGCCGAAGGCCTCGATTCCAGGCACGCGCATAGGATCCGGCACAGGACCAGGTCGGTCTCGACTTTGGCCGAGCGGTGAGCCGGGAGTCAAGCAGCGGGGCCCGTCCCCCGCGCAGACGCCTCGATGAAGCCGCCAACGAACGTGTCCCCCAACCCGATCGTCGTCGGCGCTGGCACGTCGAGCACGAAGGCGGGCACAGCCACCGTGTCCCCGCCGTCCCATGTCTCGAGCGTCTTTGCGACCTGCGCCCCGAGCAGGTGAACCTCCAACCGCCCCACAGCCTCGTAGTCCCCCACAGTGAACCCGTCCCCGTAGCAGTACCGCGTGCTAGCCATCGTGATCCCACCCTGCAGGGCCCCGCGCAGCTCCCCCGCCCGCTCGCCCCTCGCGAGGGACCAGTACTTCGTGTGCACCACCAACGTCCGGGCCGGGATCACCCCATGCAGCTCCCCCAGCGCCCGCTCCACGTCATCAACATCCAGCAGATCAACCCCCCGCCCGAGGTACGCCTGCATCTCGTCTTCGTTCATCGAGTACACGTCGATCCGATCAAGGATCCGGTCCCTCACCCGCGTCGCGAACTCCGGGATGTGATACCCAGCGTCTTCGTAGAACACCAGCGACCCCGCCGGCATCCGGTCGATGTCCGCAGCGATCCGCGCCAGCCGCTCTTCGAGCAGCACCTCGTCCTGGATGACGTTGAACCCGGCCACCATGAATACGTCCGCCGTGCTCAGCACGTCCCCGAGCTCCTCCGCGATCACCAGGTCGCGGTTGGGCGGGTCGTTCGCATAGATGATGCGGTTCGGGTGCGGCGCCGTGAAGTCGATGTCCCCGGCAGCCACGCGCACCCCGGCCCCGAACTGCACGATGAGGTGCGGGTCGGTCGAGTCCTGCTCCGCCGAGCAGATGTACGCGCACCCCTCCGGCAGCAGCCGGCGTACGTGGTCGTCGATGCTCACCAGGTGCAGCGTGCACGTCACCCCGAGGGTCCGCATCGCGATGGCTGCTCGCACGCACGTCCCACCGAGCGTGATCTCCCGCTGGAACCGCGCGGAGAACGTCTCGATGATCTCGGACGATGCGACGAACCGCTCCCCACCGACGCCGTCCCGCACGAAGGCCAGCAGCGTCACCACCAGTGCCCGCTCGCTCGTCACGGGCACGGAGGTCGTGAGCTCGTCGGCGCGGATGTCGTACTCGCGGATCAGTCCCTCGAGCACGCCCGAGTCCCACACGATCTCGTAGTCGACGGTCCCGCCGAGGCCGAGCACCAGCCGCTTGTTGTCCATGGTCGTCCTGTCCTCCGTGCGCCCGCGCTCCGTCGCGCGTCGCCTCATCATGTGCGAGTACGCCGCTGACCGCCCTCCTTGTGCAGGTGGGCGGCCAGGGCCATCTAGGGGGTCGTGCCGGTCAGTACAGGTCTGCCTTGCCGGCCGCGTTGAACAGGTCGATCTTCTGCGCGGCGACGACCTTCATCGCGGCGACCGACGGCGGCTGGATGCTGTTGGGCTCGCGCTCTCCGGCGTCCAGCAGGACCTCGCGCATCTTGCGGTGGTAGGCCGCCTTGATGTCGCTCGAGATGTTGATCTTGTTGACGCCGAGCTTCACGGCCTGGCCGATCTCGTCGTCAGGGTTGTTCGACCCGCCGTGCAGCACGAGCGGGATCGGCAGCAGGTCCTTGATCTGCTCGAGCAGGTCGAGGCGCAGCTCGGGCTTGAGGGTCGACGGGTAGAGCCCGTGGCTGGTGCCGATCGCGATGGCGAGGGAGTCCACGCCCGTCTCCTTGACGAACTGCACGGCCTCGGAGGGGACCGTGTAGATGATCTCGCCGCCGGCCTCGGCCTGCTCGTCGAGCTTGCCGATGGTCCCGAGCTCGCCCTCGACCGACAGGCCCACGGCGTGCGCGGTCTCGACGATGCGCTTGGTCAGCGCGACGTTCTCGTCGAAGGGCAGCATCGACCCGTCGATCATCACGGAGGTGAAACCGGCCTGGATGGCGGTGAGCACCTGCTCATAGCTGGCACCGTGGTCGAGGTGGATCGTCACCGGCACGGTCGAGCGGTGCGCCCGGGCGATGATCGAGTGCAGCATGTCCGTGCCGATGTGGCTGAGCTCGTCGGGGTGGATCGCGATGATGACGGGGGCGTTCTTCTCCTCGCTGATCTCGAAGATGCCGTTCATCATCGCGTAGTCGCTGACGTTGAACGCGGGGACCGCGAAGTCGTTGTCGTTGGCGACAGCGAGCAGGTCCTTGCCGTTGAGCAGCATGAGAGATGTCTCCTTCTGAGGGGTGTGCGGTGGGGGTTGAGGGGGTCAGCTCTTGACCGACCCGGCGGTGAGCCCGCCGATGAAGTACCGCTGGAAGAAGAGGAAGAGGATGAGCACAGGGATGCACCCCAAGATGCTCATCGCCATCATCTCGTTCCACTCGTACGAGTGCTGGCCCATGAGGAGCTGGATCCCGATGGGCACGGTGCGCATGTCGTCCGTGCGGGTGAGGGTGAGCGCGAAGAGGTATTCGTTCCACGCGATCATGAAGGTGTAGATGCCGACCGAGACGATCCCGGGGATCGCGATCGGCACGAGGATCCGCCACAGGGCTGTGAGCGCCCCGGCGCCGTCGACCTTGACTGCTTCGTCGAGCTCTTTGGGCAGGGTGTTGAAGTACCCGGTGAGCATGATGATCGCGTAGGGCAACGTGAACACCATGTAGGTGAGGATCAGGCCCTGGTAGGTGTTGTAGAGCTTGAGCGTGACCATCAGCCCGAAGAACGGGATGAGGAGCGTGATCGGCGGGACGGCCTGGACCGTCACGATGATCATACTGAGCGCTCGCTTGCCGCGGAACTCGTAGCGGCTGAACCCGTACGCCGCGAAGATCGCGACGATCAGGGTCAGCGCCGTCACGGACAGCGACACGACGTAGCTGTTGACGAAGAACCGCACCTTGACGGGGTCGCCGAGGATGGTGGTGTACGCGTCGAAGGAGAAGTTCTCCGTGATGATGCGCGGCGGGAACTGGAAGATCTCGGAGTTCGCCTTGAAGGAGCTCGAGAGCATCCAGAAGACGGGGAAGCCTGCGAAGAGCGAGCCGATCACGAGGGCGATCGAGACGCCGATCTTCTGGAGCCGCTGCTCTTTGGCGCGCTTCTCGCCGGCCGGCCTGGTCTTGATGGTCTGCGGCGCCGAGGTGGGCGCCGGGGTCACTGTGGTGGTCATGTCAGTCCCGCGCATTCTGGTGACGGGCGTAGAAGAACGCCAGGACCAGGGTGGCGAGCAGCACGATCACTGCGGCCGCCGAGGCCATCGAGAACTCGTACTGCGAGAACGCCAGCTTGTAGGTGAAGGTGCTGACCATCTCGGTGACGTTGAGGGGGCCACCTCCCGTGGTCATCCAGATGAGCGCGAACTGCTGCGACGTCCAGATGAAGTCGAGCATCGCCATCGAGATGATGATCGGCTTGAGCTGCGGGAGCGTGACGTTGAAGAACTGCTGCCGGGCGCTGGCCCCGTCGACGGTGGCCGCCTCGTAGAGGTCCTTGGGGATCCCCTGGAGCCCTGCGAGCAGGCTGATCATGTAGAAGGGGTAGCCGGCCCAGATGTTGATGAAGGTCACGGCGAACAGCGCTGTCGAGGGCGAGGACAGCCACTCGACGTTGTGGTCGATGATCCCAGCCAGGTCCAGCAGGTAGTTGACGACGCCGTTGGGGTTGAGCATGAGGCGCCACAGCACCGCGATGATCGCGACTGTGAACAGCCACGGCAGCACGTAGATGACGCGGAACAGGGCCTTGACCTTGTTGCCGAGCAGCTTGGTGTTGAGCAGCATCGCGAAGCCGAGCCCGAGCAGCAGGTGGGCGACGACGCTGGAGCCCGTGAACACCAGGGTGTTGCGGACCGCGACGAGGAACGTCGGGTCGGTGAGGATGTCGACGTAGTTGCCGATCCCGACGAACACCGGGTTCTTGTTGGTGATGACGTTGTCCATCAGCGAATAGCTGATGACCATGATGATCGGCACCAGCAGGAGCACGATCATCAAGATGCCTGTGGGCGACAAGAACGCGTAGGGGACGAGGGCCCTCTTGAGGGACTTCCTCCGTCGCGGTGTCGGCGCGACCTCCGTCGACCGGTCGAGACCGGTCTTCGCGTCACGGTCTGCGAGTGCAGGCCTCATGGCGCTTCCTCCTCAGGTTTGCGGTCGCGCCGCCGGGTTCAGGGGGGATCCCCCGACGGCGCGACCTGCTAGATACCAGGAACGGTCTAGAACTCAGCCGTCCAGGCGTCTTGCGACGCCTGCAGCATGTCGTCGACCGACTGGTCACCGGTGAGTGTCTTCTGCAGCTGCTCGTCGAAGAGGCGCATGAGCTGCTCTGCGACGGGGAGCCCGACGAACTCGTTCGCGGGGTACCCGGACTTGTAGATCTCGAAGGCGGCCGCGAAGGTCTCGTCGTCTTCCACGAAGTCGGGTACGGAGGCGGTGTTGCCGGGGAAGGCGTTGGCCATGGACGAGAGGTCCGAGTTGGTCTTCTCGCTCATGAGGAAGTCCACGAGCTTCCAGGCCTCTTCTTTGTGCTCAGAGTTCTCCGAGACACCGATGCCCCACGACGCGTACGGGATGCCCCGCTCACCGGTGAAGTCGTCTTCAGCGGGGACCGCTGAGACAGAGAAGTTGAGGTCCGGGTTGGACTCGCGGATGAGGTTGATGTGCGCGAGGGAGTCGATCATCATGCCGACGCGGCCGTTGGTGAACTCTTCGACCTTGTCCTGCTCCTTCATGGTGAGGGAGCCCGGCGCGACGACGCCGGCGTCCCAGAGGGACTTGACGTAGTCGACCGCGGAGGTGACGTCGGGGTTGGTGAGGTCCGGCTTTCCGTCGGCGAGCATCGTGCCGCCCGAGGCCCAGGCCCACGACATGACGTCGTTCTGGATGCCGTTCGGCGCCTCGAGGGACAGCGGGACGATCCAGCCGTAGGTGTTGTCGCCGAGGGCGGTGACGGCCTCGGCCGCCTCCGTGAACTCGGTGCGGGTCGACGGCGGTGCGTCGACGCCGGCCTGGGCGAGGAGGTCGTCGTTGGTGAACATCGGGTAGACGAAGTTCACGACCGGGATCATGTACGTCGAGCCCTCGATCTGCACCTGGCTCGCGAGCTGGCTGTCGTCGTACTTGGCGTCCGTCATGAGCTGGGACATGTCGGCGAGGGCGCCCTGCTTGGCGAAGTCGCTCACCCATGCACCGTCGAGACCGACGACGTCGGACATGGTGCCTGTCGCGGCTCCGGCGACGACCTGCTCCTTGGTCGAGGCGTAGGGGCCGCTGAGGAGCTCGACCTTGATGCCGGGGTTCTCGGACTCGAAGGTGTCCATGAGGGCCCGGAGCTCACCCTCGGGGAGCTCGGGCTCCCACCACTGCGCGAACTCGATGGTGACGCTGCCGTCCGCCGAGGCGTCGTCTCCGCCTCCCGAACAGCCCGCCGCGAGCAGTACTGCCATCGTCGCGGCGACAGCGCCGACGACCTTTGTCGAACGAGCGTCGTTGCTCATCTCTCTCCCATCAGACACGTGCTGGATTGCGCCGACTTCTGCGTCTTAGTGCACGATTAGCAGCACTGTAGGCGCGTCTCTGACCAGCCGTCAAGCAGTAGATGCCTGGGAAGTTGCTGAGATCGTGACGCACGTCACCCGGTTTGGGCCGACTTGAGAGGCTCTGGACCGCAGATTCGTGCATGTGAGTGCGGTTTTCTTCGGCTCTTCGCGGCCGGGGACTCCCCAGAAGACGCATGGACGTGCTAGAAACGGGGGATGGTAGCCATCACAACGACGGGCAGCGATCGTGCCGGCACACCCCGCCGCTTCCCCGCTGGCCGCAAGGCAGAGCTCGCGGCATACGTCTCTGAGGCAGGTCAGGTGACCGTCGCGGAGATCGCCGAACGCTTCGACGTCTCCACGGACACGATCCGCCGAGACCTCGACCGCCTCGCCGAGGACGGCGTCCTCGTGCGCACCCACGGGGGCGCGATGAGCAAGACCGCACTCCCCCAGATCAACACGGGCTTCGACACCCGGCTCGGGTACCAGTCGGAGGCCAAGGAGAAGATCGGGGCGCTCGCCGCGACGCTGGTCGACGACAACTCCGTCGTCATGATCAACGCGGGGACCACCACCGTGGCGCTGGCGCGTGAGCTCAAGGACCACCGCGGACTGACCATCGCGACCAACAGCCTGCGGCTGCCGCCCGAGCTGTCGACGGACTGCTTCCGCGGGCTGTACGTGTTCGGCGGGGCCGTGCACATCGCCGACCAGAAGACCATCGGGCCGGTGAGCTTCCACTCGTCGACCGGCAACCACGACCTCGACGTGCAGTGCGACCTAGCTCTGCTGGGGGTGGGAGCGGTCTCAGCAGAGACGGGCTACTCCACGAGCAACCTCGAGGAGGCCACGATGATGAGCGAGATGATGGCGCGGGCGTCGCGGGTGGCGATCTTGGCGGACTCGTCGAAGTTCGGGCGGCGGTTGTTCGCGCAGATCGCTAGCTTGGGCAGGGCGAACTACTTCGTGACGGATGCGGAGCCGCCGGAGGAGCTGGCGGGGGCGTTGCGGGAGAGTGGGGTTGAGGTGCTGGTGCCCTGAGCCCTTCAGCTTCACAGAACAATTTCGTCCGGTTTCTGGGTTGAGTTCGCTTCGCACGATGCAAAGCTTGGAGCGTGCCCCCTCGCTATGCTCGCTTCGTTCGCCACACCACCTCCCCAGCCGAGGATCTCGAAATGGCAAAAGTGGACCAATTGGCCAAGTCGCTAGAAGCGCATATCTCGGCCAACGAAGAGCGCATCAACAAGGTTCACGTTTTCCGCGCACAGAGCGCGGCGCTCGAGGATGTGGTTGGAGACCTGCTCGACTCCATCTCGTTCCGGAGGCAGGTGATCCTGACGCCGCAGGATGGCTTCGTCACTCGCGCGCGTCCTGACTTCGTCCACATGCTCGCCCCTGGTCGCGGGATCATCGCAGAGGTCGAGCGCGGCGGCACTACGACCAACAACCACGACATCAAGGACCTCTGGAAGACCCACATTGCGCCGGATGCTCACCACCTGTTCCTCATCGTGCCAATGGCCAACTTCAAGGAGGGCGGCGCAGTCCGCGAGAAGCCGTTCCCGCGCGTAGCGAGCAGGCTGTCTGCGTTCTTCGGAGACAGCCGTCGGGAGATCGACGTCCTCAGCGCTCACGTTTTTGGCTACGGCACGAGCACCGCGTTGGAGCTGCCAGCCCCTGCACCGACACAGGCGACCGACGGAGCGTAGGGCAGCCGTCCTACCCGCCCGCACGGCCGCTGCGTCAACGACCCCGTAACGACCGCCAGCCACGAAACCAGCGACCACCCCAGCGATGCGGGGCCTTCTCATACCCTCAAGGCACATGGACGCCACAAGTACGCGCATCGACGCCCAGGCAGCTCGCCTCAAGGGGCCGAGGCTGAGTGCTGGATCTCGAACTCTCGCCACTTGCGTGGGTTCGCCACGTTGGCCCGCGAGGTTACGGGTTGAAGCCCGCTCGCTCGCAGCTAGCACTTCACCCGGGTCCCTAAAGTTCATCCGAATTACGACTGGTAGCGTCTTCACTGTCGTCGATGCTGACGTCGCCCGACAGGTTTGAAGCGCAGCTACTCGCTCAGGCGTCGCGGCTCGCCTAGCGAGCAGGTGGAGCGGCTCGTGGACCTGGCCCGGCCCCAACGAACTGAGGAGTCCGCACCCGTGACGTTCGATCAACAGGCATGGCAGCCTGACCCGGCCCTAGTTCGCGAGATCGAGGAGCAATTCGAGCGCACGATCGAGTCCTACAGGATTCACCCGAACCTAGTCTCTGAGCATGCCAACCACGAAGAATCGATCCGCACCGGCGGGTACGCCCACCGAACACTCCTGGAACTGGTTCAGAA
>LIDZ01012151.1_pt27 | contig 10962 bp, 8 predicted proteins | sample 644651 | NCBI WGS metagenome assembly LIDZ01 (sample SAMN03856242, study PRJNA289617) | food metagenome | isolation source: wine grapes on drying loft during traditional withering process | host: Vitis vinifera cv. Corvina | place: Italy: Gargagnago di S. Ambrogio di Valpolicella | collected 2014-01
GGGCTTGACCTTGTGGCGCAACATGTAACCGTTGACCTGCCTGCGGTATTGCTCGTTGTGGGCAATGGCGTGGGGGCGTGGGCCGACGATGGACATGTCGCCGTGCAACACGTTGAAGAACTGCGGCAGCTCATCCAGCGACGTCCGGCGCAAAAAGCGGCCCAGCGGAGTGACCCGCGCGTCGTTGCGCGTCGCCTGCAGCACCACATCGGTGTTTTCCTGGACGCTCATGCTGCGAAATTTCCAGACCATGATCGAGCGGCCGTCCAGCCCGTAGCGGCGCTGGCGGAACAGCACCGGGCCGGCCGAGGTGAGCTTGATGGCTGCCGCGATGGTCAGCAGCGGCACGGCGATCAGCAACAGAATCAGGCTCGACAGCACGATGTCTTCGGCACGTTTGGCCAGGCTCCAGGCACCGTCCATGGGCGAGTCGAAAATGCTGATGCTGGCCAGGCCATTGATGCTTTCACTGCGCGCATGCAGCAGGTCGAACATGAACACATCCGGAATCAGATAGACCGATGCGGTGGTGTCGCTCAGGCCGGTAATCAACTCGCGCAGTTGCGGTTCGGCGCTGAAAGCGAGGGTGATGTACACCTTATCGATCCGGCCAGCGCGGGCATCTTCGATCAACTGCTGCAGGTCACCCAGTACGGGCGGGCGGCGCTTGTGTGCCTGCAGATTCATCTGCTGCGGATGCGCGTCGTAAAAGCCGAGCAGGATCAGGCCCATCCAGGGCGCTTGGGCGATGGACCGGGCCAGCCGCTCGCCGACCTGCCCGGTGCCGACGATGGCCACCCGACGCGTGTTGAAGCCACGCCGACGCAGGGTGTGCAGGGCCAGACGAATCAGCAGCCGGTAGCCGCACAGCACGGCGAGGGCCAGCGCGAACCAGCTCATCTGGCCGTTATCGGGCAATTGCGTCTGGTTGAGCAGCAGGCTGTTCAGCGACAGCAGGGTGATGAAGGTCATCGCCCAGTAACTGAAGACCTTGGTCAGCTCGCGCAGGATGCGCTCGCCGCGCCATGAGCCATACAACTGGTGGTACTCGCTGACCCAGTGAAAGACCAGCACCGCGAGGAAAATGTGCGACCAGGCTTCTGTGCTGTCGGTGACTGTCAGCCCGGTTTGCCAGTAACCGATCAGCACAATGACGGTCAGGTCCAGCAAGCGATGGGCGAGCGAAAGCGCTGACTGGTGGGCACGCAGAATGCCGCGGACTGAAGTACGCATGGGGAGGGCTCGCTCAGACGATTTTCAGGGGGACGACACGGTTCGGCAGTTCGCTGCCGAGGCCGGGAGATGCCTGGGCGACCCATTGCGACAGAGACAGGCGCGCCAGATGAACCCTGCTTGAGAGGGCCAGACGGTCCTCGACGAAGGCTTTGATCTCCTGCTCGAAACGCGCGACCGAAAACCGCTCGGCATTGGCCCGGCAAGCCTCGGGAGAGATGCGTGATTGCGCCGCTTCGAATTCGCCGATGGCGGCGATCAGTGATGCGACTGTTTGCTGTCCGTAGAACACGCCGGTCGGCTGCGGGTGATCCAGACCGCGCACGGTTTCCATGACGCCGCCCTTGGCGAAGGCGATGACCGGCGTGCCGCAGGCCTGGGCCTCGACCGGGCTGATGCCGAAATCCTCCTCGGCGGCGAAGACAAACGCCCTGGCACTGCGCATGTGCTCAAGCAGCACGTTACTCGGTTGGAAACCCAGCAGCGTCACGTTGCTCACCTGGCTGGCAATGGCCTGCGCCTTGGCCAGGTCCGGTCCGTCACCGATCATGATCAGGCGTTTGTCAGGCATCGCGGCAAAGGCTTCGACGATCATCGGCATGCGTTTGTAAGGCACCATCCGCGAGGCGCAGAGGTAGAAGTCCCCACGCGTGCCCTGGGCAGTGAAGCCGAGTGTGTCCACCGGCGGGTAGATAACGGTGGAGTCGCGTCGATAGGCCTTGCTGATGCGCGCACCGATAAACCCGGAATTGGCAATGAAGGCATCCACGCCGGTCGACGTGCGCTGGTCCCACAAGCGAATGTAATGCAGGATCAGGCGCGCCAGGCCACCCTTGATTCCCTTGCTCAGCCCGGACTCCTGAAGGTACTGGTGCTGCAAGTCCCAGGCATAGCGGATCGGTGAGTGCACATAACTGATGTGCAATTGGTCCGGGCCGCACAGCACGCCCTTGGCCACCGCGTGGCTGCTGCTGATGATCAGGTCATAACCGGACAGATCCAGTTGCTCGATGGCCAGCGGCATCAGTGGCAGGTAGCGCGAATAGTGTTTGCGGGCACCGGGCAGCTTCTGGATGAACGTCGTTCTGGCGACCTTGCCATGCAGGTGCGCGCGGTCCTGATCGCTGAGGAAGTCGATGACCGCAAACAGGTCCGCAGCAGGCCAGACGTTGATCAATGACGCGAGCACGCGCTCGGCACCGGCGTAGCTCACCAGCCAGTCGTGGACGATAGCGATTCTCATGGGCGTTCCTTGCTGTAATGGCCCGCGCTACTGCGGACACGACGGCGCGCATCCTGGCGTTGCTGTTGTGGATTCAGGGTTTGCCGGTGGACGATTCGGCGGCGACGTGCAGCTTGCTTTGCTGCGCAGGGTCGGCCGCCAGCAACGTATCGATGCGCTGGGAAAGGCGCTGCGCGGAAAGCTCCCAGGAAAAACGCTGCACGTTTTGCAGGCCTTGCACACGCAGCGCCTTGCGCAAGGGCGCATCCAGCAGAATGCGCTGCATGGCTGCGGCCATGTGGCTGACGTCCAGCGGGTCGAAATACAGCGCACTGGCCTGCAGAACTTCCGGAATAGACGCAGCATTGGCCGCCAGCACCGGACAGCCGCAGGCCTGGGCTTCGAGCGGCGGGATGCCGAAGCCCTCGTAAAGCGAAGGGAAGACGAACGCAGTCGCGCCCTGGTACTGCGCGATCAGCTCGGCATCACTGAGGCGCCCCAGAAAACGGATGCGCGGGTCACGGCAGGCGAGGTGCTGCAGGTTCGGGTCGGCGAACAACGCGCTGGCTGCGCCGACAATATGCAACTGCAGATCCGTATGGCCGCGCAGGCTGAGAAAGGCCTGAATCATCCGTCTGAAATTCTTGTGCACGGCCGGCGAGGACACGGCCAGCAGGTATTTCGGATGATTCACCGCGGTCGAACCCGGTATGAAATCGTCGCTGACAGCAGCCGGTACGACGAGCACCTTGTCTTCTGCGTAGCCATAGAACGAGGATATTTCTTTGCGCGAGAAGTGGCTGCCGGTGATCAGGGTTCTGGCGCGCGACAGCAGGATCGGGGTGATGGTCCGATAGGCCAGCCGGAACAGCCGGGTGTAACTTTGCGGGTAGCGCACATAGTTGATGTCGTGGTGAGTCGCAATCTGGTTGCCATACAGCATGGGCCCGGTGTTGCTGATCGAGATCAGCAGCGGACTGCTACGACGTTTCAGGTACAGCGGCAGGTCGATCTGCTCCCACGCATGCCCGGTGGAGCGCCCGATGCAGTGCGCCTCCAATGCGCTGGCGCAGTCATGCAGCCTGATGTTATGCGGGGCAACGAATACCAGATCGTCGCGCAGTCGCTTCAGCGCTCGGCACATCTGCTCTGCGTAGCGCTGTACACCACTGATGTCCTGGGTAAGAAACCGTGCATTGATGAAAATCATCTTGAGCGTCCTGCTGATGAAGGTGAGCTGGCGGGTGCCACACCGTGTCTTTGATGTCGTCAAAGGGGGCGATTGCGCCCGTGCTACGTGCTGCGGTCCTGCAAGGTCTGGGCAAAAATGCTTTCGTACTGGTCCAGCATCAGATCCAGATTCATCAACGACGCGACGCTGCTGCGTGCCTGGCTGCCGAGGCGTGCCAGCAGTTCGGGCTGCTGATGCAGCCTGAGCATCGCCAGCCCCAGTGAATCGGGGTCATCGGGGCTGCACAGCAAGCCATTGAGCGGTTCCTGAATGATTTCCGTGAGCCCGCCCATGCGGCTGGCGATGACCGGCAGCGAGTGCGCGCACGCCTCGACCGCGACCATGCCGAATGGCTCATTCCACAGGGAAGGCACAACCGCCACGTCGATCTGGCGATAGAAATGCTCAGGCCTCTGAAAACCGACGAAGCTGATGTCCGGGGACGTGACCATGGCCCTGAAGCGCTTTTCGTCGGATGGCTGTCCGCGCCCGGCGATCTGCAATGTGGCTTTGAACGGCAGGCGCTGGAACTGCTCGATCAGCCACTCCAGCCCCTTGTTGGTCGACAGGGTGCCCAGGTAACCGAAACGCAACGGTGCGTTATCGACAAGTGCTTTGGGCTGCTCGCGAAGCGCTGGCGTAAACGGGCTGGCGTTATGCACCACATAGCCTCTGGCATGCTTGAAATAATCCTGCTCCCGCAGCGTGTCGAGCATGAAGCGGCTGACGCCGACCACCGCGCTGACCTGTTCCGACTGGTGTGCATGATGGCTGCGCAACCGTGTGCACGTCGTGCACTGGCGCTGACAGCTTTTGCCTTTTCTGAACATCGTGCTTGCCGGGCACAGCAGGTAGAAATCATGCAGCACCTGCACGATCGGGCAATTGGCCTGGGTGATCTGGTCCCATGCCGAGACCGACCAGCCCGTCAGGTTATGGCACACCACCAGTTCTGGCTGCTCCAGCTCCATCACGCGCTCCACGTACTCACGCATGCCTGCGTTGTAGCGGTCACGCCAGTGCCAGGCAAAGCGCGCCAGACGGCCCGGACGCTGGGCGATGAAGTGCCAATAGTGGTTAAGGAGGCCGGCCCGATAGACCTTGACCCGGTTGACCTCCGCCAGTTGCAAGCCAGGCCGGTCAGTGGTGGCTAATACCGCGACGCCGTGCCCGCGCTGCTGCAAGCCCTCGACCGTACGCTGCAGAATGATTTCTGCGCCGCCGCCGATATCGGGCGCGTAGAGGCTGTTGATGAAAAGGATTTTCATAGTGGGTAGGCCCTGTTCAGGCCCAGCCTGCCGGCTTCGCCTTCGCGAATGGCGTCGTTGAGCAGGTCCAGACGCTGGGCCGCGTCATGGCGCCAGGCATACAGGCTCAGCAGGCAGAGAAACACCCGGCGATTGAGCCGATAGCTGAGCGTGGAAGCCGCCCAGACATGTTTGTCGAACCAGGCCTGATTGCGCGCTGCGTAGTAGGCGCGCAGATCCGAGCCGCCCAGCAGGTAGCTTTCATAGACATTGCGGGTCCGTGCCTTGATGTTCCAGGAGTCTTCCAGATCATCCAGCCGCGCATCGGGCACCAGAAACAGCTTTCCGCCACCGTCGGTGATGCGCCAGGTGTATTCGCTGTCATCGCTGTACAGTTTGAGAGCATCCAGTGGCAGGCCGATCTTTTGGTAAAGGCTGCGATGGGCAAGCAGCCCGCCGTAAGTGGCAAAAGGCAGTTGCACGCGTTCCGGCATCAGCCGGGTCGCATCGGGCTTTCCCCACGGCAGGCGTCGCCAGATCTTGTAAGGCAACTGTGCGATGTGAAAGCCGAAGAAGCTTGAGCGCCGCTGGATCGCATATTGCAGCGGCACACCTGCGGCGATGTCGGCTTGATGCGTGGGGCGAAAGCCGAGCACCGCGCAGTTGTCCTGACCGTCGATGAGTTGCCGTTCACGCAAGGATCGATGCAATGCCTCGATGGCATGCGCGGTCGGTGCGTTATCGTCGTCCATCAGCCAGATGCAGTCGTCTCCGGTTTGCAGCGCGGCGTTGATGCCCACCGAGTAGCCATTGGCCGAGCCGGTGTTGTGCGGCAGCCAGATCACCTGAACCCGATCGGGCCATTTATCGCACAGCGCTTGCAGCGGCGCGGTGGAAGCATTGCTGACAACGATCACGCGGCCGATCAGCGGGCTTTCCAGCGAGCGGCTGATCAGGGTGTGCAAATAGCTGAAACGGTCACCATAGGTGAGCGTCACCAGGGTGGTCTGGCGCGGCATGGTGCGATTCCGAGGCTGGTGGAATAGGCGTGCGACGCATGCTTTCAGGACACGTCGTGCGGCAGGTTGCGGCGGGTTCGAGCGCTAGGCGCTCGCCTCGATTCGCGACAGGCTGCTGATCGGCAGCACCACTTTTTGCTGGCGTTGCAGCATATTGAGCAGGATCACCGCGCGCTGCGCGCCGTCTTCGCTCAGAAAGATGGCCTCGACTTCACCCCAGCTGGCATGGGTGATCAGCACCGCGTCGCCCTGGGTAAACTGTGCTTTCGGCGCGGGCGTGGCGAGTCGCTGGCGGATCTGCTCGATCAGATGATCCCGAACCGGCACCGGATGACCACCGAAGGTCACGATGCGCGAGACGCCGCGGGTGGAGCGAATCGGGTACCAGTTGTCCTGCACCTGATCCATGTGAATGAACAGATAGCCGGGGAACAAGGGCTCGCCGGCCTGAGCCTTCGCGCCGGTTTTTTTTGCATCGGCCTGTAACGGTCGATAGCACTCGAACTGCTGACGCCGCAAATGTTCTTCGGCGCGGGCTTCCTGCCGCGGTTTGGTCTGGATCAGGTACCAGCGGACATCCTGGTCGGAGTGGGACATGGTTAATTCCTTTTAAATGAAACAGCTCGGTCAGCGGCAAGCAGCACCCCGGTTATCGGGGCGCGGGGTGGTAGTTGTAGCCGTAGGCGGCGCAGTCGTAGTCGGAGGTCGTGGCCTTGCGCACCACCGCGTTGAAAATGGCGCCCTTGATCAGAATTCCGTTCTGACCCAAACGTCGTTTGCTGGCTTCGATTTCCTGAACGGTGGTCATGCCGAAGCGCGCCACCAGCAGGCAAGTGCCCGCCTGACGGCCAACCAGCGTCGCATCGGTCACGGCGAGGATGGGCGGGGTGTCGATCAGAATCAGGTCGTACAGCGGCGACAGTTCGGCAAGCATCTTGTGGAAGTTGTCATGCATCAGCAGCTCCGAGGGGTTGGGCGCGGCGAAACCACAGGAGATGAAATCCAGATGCCGGACACGGGTGGTGTTGATGACCTCGGTACAGCGCAGACGCGCCGCCAGTGTGTCGGACAGCCCGTGTTTGGGTTGCAGACCGAAGAGGCGATGCAGGTAGCCTTTGCGCATGTCGGCATCGATCAGCAGGACCCGTTTGCCGGTCTGGGCAATGATGGTCGCCAGATTGCTCGACACAAAAGACTTGCCGGCGCCCGGTGTCGGGCTGGATATCATCAACACGTTGTTGCGCGCTTCAAGCATGGCGAAGTGCAGGCTTGTGCGCAGGCTGCGCAATGACTCGATCGCCAGCTCGGCAGGAGCGGCAATGCTCAGCAACTTCGACTCCTTGCCAGCATGGTCGCGCTTGTCCAGATGCTCCTGTTGACGCGAGTAGGGCAGCGACGCGTAGACCGGCATGCCCAGATTTTCAATGATCTCGGCGCTTTCGACGCCGCGATAGAACGCCTGGCGCACGAAAACCATGGTCATCGCGACCAGTGCGCCAAGCAGCGTGGCAATCAGCACAATCAGCGTTTTCATCGGTTTGACGGGTCTTTCGACATTGGTGTCGGCGTTATCGATGACCCGTACGTTGCCGATGTTGCCGGCGCGCAGAATGTCCTGCTCCTGGCTTTTGTTGAGCATCAGCGTGTAGGTCTGGCTGATGACCTGCATGTCGCGGGTCAGGCGCAACAGCTCCTGCTGGGTCATGGGCAGCGCGTCGATCTTTTTCAGCAAACCCAGTCGCTGTTGTTCCAGCTGGTTCATCTGGCTCATCAGGCTGCGATAGGTCGGGTGCTCGCGGGTATACAGCCGTTCCAGTTCGACGCGCTTGAGTTTCAGTTCGGACAGCATCGAGTCAAGACTGACCACCTGGTCAAGCACCCCCTTGGTTTCGATACTCAGGTCCACCGATCGGGCGCTGGTCTGGAAGGTATTCAGCGCGGTTTCCGATTCCTCGAGCTGCTTGCGTACGGCGGGTAACTGCGAGCGCAAAAACTGCAGCCGCTGGGCGGCCTCGGCCGAACTGCGCTCGACGTTCTGGCGTACATACAGATGGCTGACCTCATCGAGAATCCGGTTGGCCCGTTGTGCGTCCTGATCCTCGATCGACAGGTAGATGATGCCCGAGTCCCTGCCGGCCTCGGCGATTTTCAGGCGGTTCTGATAGATCAGTGCGGTGCTGAGCGTGCGCTGTCTGGAGACAGTGAAATCGGTACCAGGCCGGGCCTGCAACGTAGCGACCTGGATCTTGATTCCGTGGCCTTCGACCACGCGATTGAGTGCACCGCCGAGCAGCAGAGTGTGTTCGCTATCGTAGAGCGAGAACTGGCCGGGTTTGCCTGCGGTCAGGGTGAGTTTTTCACCCAGCAGGTGCTCAGGCACTTCCAGTTGGAACACCTCTATTTTTTCGCCGCCCCACGCATATTGGGTCAGGCCGAATAAAGGCTGCGCCAGTTCACCATCGCGTGCGGGCTTGAAGGTGCGATACAGATACGGACCGATCACAGGAAACAAATCTGGTGTCTGGAGCCTATTGAGCTGCAGATCGTCGACGACCTTGCCCAGCAGTGCGCGGGACTTGATCAGCTCGATCTCGGTGGTCGCCTGCGACACCGAGAGTGGCTTGGCACTGACTTCCGGCGTGCCCTCGATGCCTATTTTTCGAGGCTCTATCTGAATCATGGCGGTGGCCTGATACACCGGCGTGGCCAGAATGGCATAGCCCAGGCCGATCAGAAAAAACACGCCGACGGTCCACAGGATCAGGGTCTTGTGATCGAACAGCATCCGCAGGACCGTTGCCAGATCAATCCGGGAGTCCGGTTGGAAATTCAGGGAAGGATGGTTCATGACGGTCATTTATCCTGTTGCTCCTGACTGAAAATGGGGAAGCCAGTCGTCGATGCAGCGCGAGAGCTGCGCGTAGGTCTGCTCGAAGGCTGACGCGGGGCGCCGGTAAGGGTCGGTGATGTCGAGCGGGTCCTGCCATTTCCCCATCAGAAAGGCTTTGCCGCGCACTTCGGGGGCCAGTTCGAGGACGTCGGAAAAATGCGCCTGCTCCATCAGCAGAATCAGGTCGGCCTGGCGCAGCAGCTCGCGACTCATCTGGCGAGCGGCATGCCGCCGAGGCTGCACCCGATGCGACTGCAGCACCGCATGTGCTGTCGGGTCGATCGACGAACCCGATAACGCGGCGATGCCTGCCGACTGAATACGCACCTGCGTGGCCCGCAGGCGTTCATGCAGCATCGCGACGGCCATCGGACTGCGGCAGACGTTGCCGACGCACAACACCAGCACACTACTGAACATGAGCTTTGCCAATGGCCGGCAGCAGGCGCCTGCGCAGATTGCCGATCACGTTGCCTGCCACTTTCCACAGTGTCTGCAGTTTGTGGCGAGGGGCGAGTGCAGCCAGCGACAGGCACACCGTCTGCATCAGGAAATACTGGTACAGCGGCTGATTGTCCAGGCGGTTGTAATAGTTGGCCAGGCTTGAGCAGGTCTGCAGGTTCATGTGCAACTTGCGTTTGTCACTGCGCATCGAGAACACCCCGCCAGGGTGCATGCGATAGGCGGCCGGCTTGATCCCGGCCATGAACTTGCCCTTGCCGTAGGCCCCCAGCAGCGACCACCAGCACATATCGTTCAGCGGCGCGTTGCACAGGCTCAGTTCGGGCGGCATCTGGCTGAACACATTGCGAAAGCAGACAGTCAGGGTCGACAGGCGTCTTGCCTGTTGCAACTCCAGCGCCGAGGCATCGGCGCGCAGATGACCTTGCAACTGCACGCCATACTGGCCGTGCTCATCGAAGACGAACGCGTCGTGATAAGTGATGACGTAATCTGGATGAGCTTCGAGAAAGTCCACTTGCAGTTGCAGTTTTTGCGGATCGGTCCAGTAATCGTCGGCTTCGCAGTAGGCGATGTAACGACCGCGTGCTTCGCCAAACAGGCCGGGGACGCAAGCTCTGCCCTGACTGTACTGATTGATCTGCTGATAGAAGGGCCGAATGATCGTCGGGTGCCGCTCGGCGTAGTGCGCAATGATGCGCGCGGTAGCGTCTGTGGAGGCGTCGTCGTTGATCAGGATTTCGTACCTGAAATCGGTCTGCTGTGACAAAAGCCCGTCCAGCGTCTGGGCGATGAAGCCCTCCTGATTGTAGGCGGGGCATACGATGCTCAGCAGCGGTGGCGCCAGGCAGGTTTCGTCGGTATTTCTTACAGTGTCGTCCATGGCTCAAGTACTCGGTTTACTGAACAGAACATAGAGTTTCGATGCCAGCGGCCGGTGACTCGTTGCCACCAGCGTCAGGGTGACAAGCCCGCTGAGCGCGAGTGCCAGAAGCACGCTGCTGCGGCTTTCACCGGCAATCAGATTGAAAACGGGGGCGCTGACCACCAGGCCGGCAGCGGTCATCGCGCTGATACGCAGGATGTCGCTCAGCCACTGGCGGTGCAGGCCGGGGGCCAGGTGTCGATGCACGATGGCTGGCCATATCGCGAAGGACGTCGCCCGCAGAAAAAACCACGCCAACGCCGCGCCGTACACGCCCTGATAATGGATCGCCAGCACCATCACCGGCACGCTGACCAGCGTCGAAATCAGGCTGTACCACAGGTGCAAGTGCATCCGGCCATAGGTGTATTGCAGATAGAACTGAAAGGCACTGGCGGCCATGATGGCGCTGCCCAGTGCGTACCAGCCCAGCACCGGACGACTCCAGTGCGCGGCGACCGGATCGCCGGTCCAGGCGAGAATCAACGGTTCCGCATACAGGGCAATGACCGCCGCCAGAGGAAACAGAAAGGTGCAGGCGAAACGATTGGCGGCCAGAAACAAGGCGTGCATCTCGTCGCGCCGCCCCTCGGCCATCAACACCGTCAGGCGCGGCAGCAGCGTCTGGACCAGCGGGTTGGTCAGCATCACGATGCCGGTGGCGATCAACGCCACCAGTGAGAAGTAGCCGTACTGGTCCAGCGGCAGCAGATTCGACAGAAGTGCCTTGTCC
>LIDZ01006641.1_pt1 | contig 10956 bp, 18 predicted proteins | sample 644651 | NCBI WGS metagenome assembly LIDZ01 (sample SAMN03856242, study PRJNA289617) | food metagenome | isolation source: wine grapes on drying loft during traditional withering process | host: Vitis vinifera cv. Corvina | place: Italy: Gargagnago di S. Ambrogio di Valpolicella | collected 2014-01
TACCTCAGTGGGGTTTGCTGACGCTTGTTTATAGAATTTTAGCCTAATCTGAAGCCATCCCCCTTTAGCTCAGCGGATTACTTCATCTCAATCTTATAAACGATTGCTGACTGATTTCAGGTGCTCCTGAAAAAGAGGCGTTGGCCGGGAAGGGGATTGTATTGCGCTGGGCGCTGAGCTGTATGGCCTGCCAGGCAAGTGCAACTTCATGCGGGTCGGATTGAAGCCGGTATTCGCGGCACTGTGAAAAAGCCTTCTCCTTACCATCAATTTTGTATCCTGACTGCCAGGCTTTTTTGCCTGACATCTGCCAGAGGTACAGGCCATTGCTATCAAGCAGGCGGTACGATTTATCTTTCGGCCTGATCGCATCGACCTGCTTCATCGTGAGCATGGATAAAATTCCGATGGGTAAAATTAGTGACCCCTTTTTTACCCGCCGAAGGGTGCGGCTGTTAACGAATCATTGCGGGCTGTTACGAATGGATAATTGGCTGTTGGCTTGTATCTAAAGGGGTTTTGCGAACTATTACGGAGGGTGGCGAACTATAGAATGGTGTCCCCTGCAAACACCGACAAAGTGCAGCAGGGGACTGAATAAGATAGGTATTTTTCAGGATGGAAAATATTGTGCCCGCACTTATGCCCGCAAAGTTTCAATTTGTGGGTTCGTTTGATTGGGTGTAGGACTGTTTCCATGACTTGTATTCGCAATACTCCCAGCGGGAAGCACGGCCGAACTTTTTTGGTGGCTTGAGCTTGCCAGCCTTAATTTGGGAATAGAAGAACTTCGGAGTGAAGCCAGCATCCTCCACCATAAACTTCATGTCAATAAGTGAGTCGTCGCGTAACTCGCGCATAGCTACTCCTCTGGCGGTCTGCCGCCGCTGAATACAATGATGATTAAAAGGGTGAGGCTGAGCCATAACCAGAACTCAGCCGGGGTGATGTCGGGGATGGTGCCCACTTGGATTGAGGAGTTAAGTTCAGCGTCGATGAGGTCTCTGACCTATAGCGAGAAATGTCATCATCCATGTTTTTGAAAGGAACTCGCTTCCTGCTTTTCTGTAGCGTGTAGCCGCATCTGGCCATGTACCAAAGGAAGGTATCGACAACATAGATGTGACCATCCCGCCAATTACCATTTTCATCAGCGTTGCCAATTGTATTGTGCATAGCTTTAAACAAGTCTTTCTGGTCATGAAAATCGCGAAACTCCGGTGGCATGTATTCGCCGCTTTTTAACCAGGCATAAAGTGGTTCATGAGACATGGTTATTCCTCACGCAGGGCGCGATAGTTAAAGTTGATGGGTTAGTTAGATGTACTGCGCGGAGTCGGCAGCGAGCAGGGTGATAGCTTTACGCATGGCAGCTATGCGGCCGGTTGCGGTGTATTCGATGGTGCGCGATTCCAGACCGTCCGGCTCGGTAACCAGAACCACTGAGTCGCCGAAGCTGATGGTCATTTCCAGACGGGCGGCCACAATCATCGCGTGGTCGGAATTGATCAGCGGGTTGAAGTCTCCGGGCTCACCGCAGGCTTCGAGGATTATCCGATCGTGATAGTCGCCGCCGCCGGCCGATTCAGCTGCGAGCTTGGCCAGGGCAACTAGCCGATCCTTTGGCAACTGGCTGATTTCATCCTGCGTCATGACTTCTCCTTACCTATCAAACGAATGTAATGACCAAGCCAATCCTTAGCTCTGAACGTATCAGGCGGCAGGCACTGAATTTGTTTGGCGTGAAAATCGAGAATTTCGGTGATGATGGGGTCGTGCTCGGATCGGGGCTTGTCTTTGGTGGCTTTGATGATTGCTTCGCGGCACTTGCGAGCTACAGCCCGTATGGCATTTTCATTCTCTGGCGCCATTCTCCGTCACTCCGTTCCGCTGCAGGCAGTCATTCCAGACTTGCTCCGCCTGCTTTGCCCGTGGAATTGACCAGACATTTTTCCTTTTGTCTGTGCCGCCATATCCGTTGTCAATTAGCTCTTCCATGTAGGCAGTGAAGGTGCTCACGCAACCCGCTATTAAAAGACTCTGAAATACCTGAGTTATGGAAAAAGTTTCAGCATGACTTCTGGCTTTACTCGGTAAAGGGTGGCAACAAGGCCGATATATTTCCCCTGTTGAAAAAAGTGGTCGATGAGATCGTTATCTTCTGAGAGTCATTAAAGAAGAATAAAAAATGGCCCCAGTTGATGAAGCTCTCCGGCAATGGATAACGGTTAGCCATGCTTTGATGTGTTGCGGAGCTGGTTTATAGTCTTGTCTCTTTAAAAGGAGAAAGAAATGAAATCAATCGCAGATTACCTAGCCGACACTGAAGGAACTGGTCCAGCTGTAGGTAAAACCTTTGAGCTGCATGGAATGACTATTGGTCAGTTTGTCGGGTTAACGCACCCAACGAGCCTTACATTTGCCAAGAATGGCGAAACAATGGAGGTGCCAATTGCCATTAGATTAGAGGGATTCAATTTACCAGGGCCAATTGGAAACCCCCTACTCAAAGAAATTAAAGAAATTTAAGTGCTGACCGCCTCCGGGCGGTTTTTTATTGGAGTAAATATGCCTGACACCTACCGCATCACAGTGACTACCAAGTCAGGCGAAACTCACGAAGGCCTGATGAACCGATCACAGCCTGAGATGGTTAATGGCTTCATTGGCGTTGCCCGGGAAGATGGCGCTTGGGTATACCTCGCGCCGGATGACGTGCTCAAAATGGAGTATGTTCCGGAACAAGCCGAGGAGAGTGATAAATCATGAAAACAACCGGGCCGATAACTCTGACTATCGACATGAAAGAGCATGTAGCGAAGTCGCGCGAAGTTCTTGAAGAGTTGCAGGCGAGGCTTAAGCAGTTTGCACCTGGCGCCTCAGAGGACTCAGTGTTGCGAAGCCTGCTGTTAGAAATTACGTTCGATTACCTCGAAGCGAAAAAGAAAATCACTGGATAGGATTACAATATGGCATCACCAGATTGGGAGGCCATCGAGTCGGCTTACCGGGCTGGCTTGATGTCAGTAAGGGCGATTGGTGAAAAGCATGGCGTTAACCATGCCACCATCCTCAAAAGAGCAAACAAAGAAGGCTGGCAACGTGACCTGACAGAGCAAGTCAGATCGGCCGTTAAAGCCAAGGTAACCAAATCGGTAACCAGCGGCGGTAACCAGTCACCAGTGGTTACTGATGCCCAGATTGTTGACCAGGCATCAGACGAAGCTGCCGGTGTAGTACTGGCTCACCGTGAGGGATTAGCAGCATGGCGTGGCATTACCAACAAGCTCCGCGACTTCCTTGAGGAAGCTGAAATCACCGAAGACAATCACGCATCAATGTCACGCTCTATAACTGCCGGTGTCGATGCTCAGATTAAGGTGATCAACGCCGAGCGTAAGGCCTATAACCTCGACAGCGAGGAAGGCAATAAGACGGTCGATGACCTGTCGAACCTGATGGATTCATTGTCTCAGGGGGCTTAATGAAACCTGAGTACATCAAGTTGCTCTCCGATAAGGACTGGCGGCTGAACAATCTGTATTGGATCACCGACAAAGAGGGAAAGCCTCAGCGATTCCTGATGACACCAGAGCAGCGCGAATACTTCGAAGGCATCCACACTCGCAACATCATCCTGAAGGCTCGCCAGCTAGGTTTCACGACAGAGGTGTGCATCATCCAGCTCGATGCGGCTCTCTTCGAGTCTGCCAAATGTGCGCTAATTGCACACACCCTCAACGATGCTAAACGCCTGTTCCGGGAAAAGGTGAAGTACGCCTATGACCGGCTGCCGGCAGAAATCAGGGCTGCCAATCCGGCGAGTAACGATTCGGCGGGGGAACTGGTATTCCGGAAGGGTGGGTCACTCTACGTAAGCACGTCATTCCGTGGCGGCACACTGCGCTTCCTGCACGTTTCTGAGTTCGGGAAGATATGCGCTAAGTTTCCCGACAAAGCTCGTGAGATTGTCACTGGTGCGTTTGAAGCGGTATCCAGCGATTGCTTTACCACCATTGAGAGCACCGCAGAGGGCCGGGCCAGTTACTTCTTTGATTACTGCCAGACTGCAGAGAAAGCTCAGTTGCAGGGTAAGACGCTTTCCAATCTCGACTGGAAGTTTTTCTTCTTCTCCTGGTGGAAGAATCCTCTGTATTCAATCGACCCGGTAGAGCCTCTTCCTCAGCGCCTCGACGATTACTTTGACGATATCGAGCAGAAGCATGGCGTCATTCTCAATGATCGTCAGAAAGCCTGGTATTACGCCAAAGAGAAGACGCTCGGCGATGATATGAAGCGCGAATATCCGTCGATACCGGCAGAGGCGTTTCAGCAGTCAGTTGAGGGGGCTTATTACGCTAAACAATTCCGCTGGCTCTACACCAATAAGCGTGTAGGTGAGCTGCCTGATAACCCTCACCAGCCGGTTCACACCTTCTGGGATATCGGGGTGGGCGACTCAACGGCCATCTGGTTCGTGCGTGAGGTTGGTGAAGAGTTCCACGTCATAGACTATTACGAGAACAGCGGTGAAGGTCTCAGGCACTACATGAAGGTGCTGAAAGACCGCAGCTATGAGTACGGCGATCACTGGGCACCACACGATATCGATAAATTACCAGTTTAACGAACAACCAGTTGGTGACGATGGCACTTACGGGATGGTGCGGAGCGTTACGGTTCATCCCGACCGCGTTATCATCCTGTGCGAAGGCTCAGAAGATGAAAACATGCTGTCCGGTGTGCCATTCCTGCGAGCTGGCTACAACAAGCTACTGGACCTCGAAAAGATTTCCGGTGGTAGCGCTGAAGGCTTCCTGAAGAACGCCAGCCGCCAGCTGGGCATCAGCTTTGACGCGCAGACGGACATGGTAGCGATCGCCAGGATGGCGAAAGAAGCCGGTTACGAAAACCTCGGCGAAGCAATGAACGACAAGATGATGAAGCTGAATCGCGGTACTGATTCGGCGCTTGTCACTCAGTCAGGCACCACGTCAGTGCTTTCCGTGGCCGCAGCCGACCCGGCTCCAAGCTGGACAGTAACAGCTAACGAGTTCTCGTCATCGATTCAATGCCCGTTCACCATTCTGTTTGGTCAGCAAACCGGACGGCTCGCATCTGATGAGGATAAAGCAGACTGGGCAAAGCGTTGCAATGGTCGTCGCTGGGGATTCCAGACAGCAGTCGTACAAATGCTACTGGAGCGGCTCTGGAATCTTGGAGCTATCGACGCACCGACATCAGGTGAAGTCACCCTAGCATGGTCTGACTTACTCGCACCAAGTGAGAAAGAGAAGATCGCCAATATGCAGGCAATGGCCGCTGTGGCGAAAGACACGCAGCAGGCTTTCGGCACTCCAGCCGTTGATGAAAATGAGGTGCGCACAGTTGGCGAGCTTGAGCCACGCAAAGCGCCAGTTACACCTGACCCAAACAAAAAGCTAACCGATAAGGACCCGCTGAATGGTGACGACGACAGCGAAAACCCGAATCGGGACGCCAATAGTACCCCGCAATAAAGCAGACCCGACGCAATCAGCCCGGCAGGTTGGACGCATGTATCGCGACATTGATGACCGTTACTACCGGATTAAACTGGCGCTTAAACAGCTATTCGATGAGCGGCTACACGCAGAGAAATCTTTATGGCAACCAGTTCAAGGTAAGTTATGGGCATGAATATCTGTATCGTGTTTATAAGAGGATGGAACTGGGTCAGCAGGCACAGGTGTTTTTATTTGGCGACAGCACCGTGCAGGGAGGGAATGGAGAGGATGCGGCGTACTCAACAGGAACGCTGGTTTTCGATATGTTCCAGGCTGCGGGGTTGAATGTAAACATTACTAATCGTGGAGTTGCTGGCACATCATGGTACCAAATGGATGCAGTACCTGATATCAGCGCAACGTCAGATCTCTTCATCATAAAATACGGAATCAATGATGGTGGAACACCCGGTAGCGGTGATAGGTTCGCCAATTATGCTGCTTCAATCAGAAGCAAGCTTGCGCAAATCAGGAGCACCACTAATGGTGGAGTGAATACGCTCAGTATTATTGTGGTAGGCCCGAACTCAACCAACGACACGCAGCACAACCGTGATGCTCTTTGGTATGAGCCGCAGCGAGAGATTATTCTGCAAGCATGTCGGGATTATCAGTGCGCCTATTTCGACACCTACGGAATGATGCCTGATGTAAAAAATGCCGCAGGTTTTGCCATGGATAACCCGTTCAGCAATGGACAGGGCGTCCATCCAATGAACACTATGCAAAGCTGGATTTGGGGTAATGTACTCAATACATTCTTCTCTGCTTATGCAACTGAGAAATACCGAAGCAATAACTTTCTCAACGTATCATCTTCAGCCGGCACTCCAAATGTCGCCACGGTATTAACAAATTATAAGAAAGGGACGTCTTTTTATCGCGTAACGGTAGCCGGCGGCTGGCCGTTCGAGGGGTTTGTTACGGTTGATCGTAGTGCCGACGATGCTGGCGTCCAGCGACTGGCAGGGTTTGCGAATCTTGCCTCTAAATCTGTTCAAAGAACATGGAATACAACTACCGGTACATGGAATTCATGGACGGGAACGGCAGTTGGGCTTACGCCTGCGAACGGATGGTCGGCGACTACAGCACCTGAGGTTAGAGTTTCGGATAACGGACTGGTGACAATTTCGGCCAAACTGACGGGAGGTACAACAGCAACAGGCACTCAGGTTCTAAGCGGCCTGCCGTCAAATCTGCGACCTCCTGTTGAGAAGAGATTTGCCTGCACAAACGACAATGGAACACATACATGTGTGGGTGTGAATGCCAACACGGGAAGTATATTTATTGTCGGATCAGCAACCGATGCAACAGCTGGCTTCCATATCAACATCAGTTATTACATCAACTAAAAAAGCCCCGGAAGGGGCTTTGTTTAGCTTGCTAATACTGTTCTGTTTCTTTTGCGATACCGTAGCTTTCTCAGGCCATTATTAACGGGTCTTTCATAGAAACGGTAAAGCAAACAGCTAATTCCTATCGCAATCCCCATGGTTAAAGCCATAAAGAAGAATGTCGACGCCATGCTGTCTAAATTGTATTCATAGTTCTTGCTAACAACAAAAATGCAAATCTGATGGATCATATAGAGAGAGAAAGAAGCTTCACCCAGAAATACAATTGGCTTCCAGCTTATAGCTCGCGAAACCACACCCTTTCCGAATGCGAAGACGTAGACGACCAGCGCCATCGGTACCAGGTAAAAAATATCGTAGCGATATTTCATGCCGACATTAGGCATTCCATAGGCCATGACGGCAGCAAGAATGATTATCGAGCCGATTTCCATCATGCTTGCAAATCTATCCCGGACGACAAGCTTACCAGTGTCGTACAGGCGGAACAACAGCATACCTGCCATGAAGTCAATTACTCGAAACGCCGGGTTAATGTAATAGGTCCAAGCTACGTATCTGGCCGTATCCGGAACCGCTGCCATGTGATAGACGATGAGAGCCAGCACCGCGCAGAAGAAAACCTGCAGCTGCCGGTTATTCAGAGTCACCAGGAAGATGAAAGCGACATAGAAAAACATTTCAGTTGAAACGCTCCACGATACCCCGTTAAAACCAAAGAAATATTGAGGGTCCGGAAAGGCACTCTGAATTAATAGTGCGTTATAAAAAAGTTGATCCAGATGTATCAGGCCGTAGTTGTATGACGGAATGTAGAAATAAATAGCCAAGAAAAGCGTTAGAATGTGGACAGGATATAACCTGGATACACGATTGAAAAGAAAGTCAGATGTTTTAAAAATCTCCCTTTCCCTGTGCTGCTTGTAGCTATAAGAGATTATGAAACCGGATAAAATATAGAAGAAAGTAACACCGACAAATCCTTCATAAAATATAGAATTAAAGAATTTTATGATGTGATTGTTAGATTCTTTGAGTATATGAAAGTGATGCAGAAAAACACCAAACGCTGCAATGAATCTCAGCGAAGTTAATGAGTTCAGCCTCATTTATTGTTTTTTCCTTTGAGTTTGATGTTTGCGTACTCGGTTAGTAAGCAGATGGCAATCATTGCAATGTCGAGATACCAAACAGGCTCACCGGCCTTAACCTGGCCCGTAATGAGAGAGAAAATAGCGAGTGCCGCCATCATCCTTGAAAACCATTTCATCAGATCACCGCCAAAAAGTAAGGTTAACTAATACTTATGGATTCTATTACACAATCCTTACTCGGAATAGTCCTGGGTAGCATAAAAAAACCGGCGACCGGGAAAGCTGCGAGGCATCTCGCATCTTTGTACAAGGACGCATGCACAGTAAGCCTGGCGCGTATATCGTGAGCCTTCATCAATATGGAGGCATCATGGAAAGAGATTTCGCAGACCAGCTATACGACGCAGCATGTCAGGAGATAGGTGCCGCCGTGGTGGAGATAGTCAGCTCCGGCAACGCGGTCACGGATGAGGCGATTAAGCGCACGCTGGCGCGGTACATTGAGGCTGATAATCAGCTCGCCACGGACACCGCCATCTACCTGATGCAGTAGCGTGCTGACAAATCTCCTGAGCCATTTCGCTTGATCGAAATCACCCGCAGATATTACTGTTGTTATATACAGTGATTTGGCGGGAGGATTTTATGGGCGGCAAGGACAGTAATTTTAAAGTGGTTTACAGGAACGAGAAGCTGGAGCACTTCAGGGAGGGTGAGTGGGTATTCTTCCAGCGTCCAAAGGAGTGTGGCGGCGGCTACTGGTTTGGCCGGACGTATGCCTTTTACTTCTGGCTGGAGTTCGGGCAGCCGACATCACTGGCGCAGGGAATCAACTACCTGCTGGCGCTGGAGAGCATCAGGCCGCAACTGGAAGTATTCGACGATGACCAGTTTGGTTTGCCGTTTTAACAAATATTAAAAACCCGCCACAAGGGCGGGCTAAAACTCAACTCTTTGACAGGCCAAAAAATAGCAATAAATTACATTAATTCACCACGTTACTGATGTCCTTCAAGCGTAGCCGTTAATTTGTAATAAGCAAAAAAAGTCCCATCATCAGAGGCGATGATGGGCAGTAGCGTGGTGATGATATACGAACGCTGAACGCGCTCTGTTATAAGAGTTCTGTTCAAATCTTATGGGAAGATAGTGAGAAAAGACCCGCCTTCCCGCGAGCCTGTCCCCACTCACCGAACGGTAGGAGCGCCCGGCTTGTCCTGCGATAAAATTAAGTTTAATGAGGCTTTTTAAGGGGTTCAAGCGCAAGCGGTAAAAAAGCCCGCAATAAGCGGGGGAGCATGAAGCCAATTAAAACTTAAATATGATGAGCGTTGGTTGGTCATGTTCAGACCTTTTAGTTAACGGCCAAAATGACGATCATTTTATAGCAGGCATAAAAAAAACCCGCCTAAGGCGGGCAAAATTCGTTACTTGGAGAAAATCTCCATATTTAATATGGCAATTTCATTTGCGATAAGTTCAATAGAATCCCTGATAGCCGGTTTTAGCACGATAAACCCTTCGTTGAATGAGTGTGTCTTTCAGTATCGCAGGGACAAATGATTAAGCTGGCTTTCCATCAATCCAGTCAGCCCACCACTGCATCATCTCCCGGCGCTTGTCGAGATACTGCGCGTGGTTGTAGATGCCGCGGATGTTGTTGCGGTCAGTATGCGCCAGCTGCTTCTCTATGGCATCGTGCGGCCACTGGTGCTCATTCATCACCGTACTGAACTGGTGCCGGAATCCGTGCCCACTCGCCAGCCCTTCATAGCCAATTTGCCTGATAACCTGTAACACAGTGTTTTCGCTGATCGACTTACGCTTGTCATTGCGGCCGGCAAACACGAAATCAGAAACTGAGGTTATCGGCTGAAGCATTTTCAGCAGGTCATGAACCTGTTGTGACATTGGGACGATATGCGCTTTGCGACTCTTCATCACTTCGGCATCGATGGTGATGAGCATGTTCTCGTAATCGACGTTCGTCCATTGCATGGAGCGAAGTTCCTTTGTGCGCATGGCCGTGTACTGCAGAATCTGCGTAGCGGTCTTGGCTATGATGCTTCCCGGATATGTTGCCAGCGCCTTATTAAAGGCGGGTATCTGGTCTTGCGGCAGGAAAGGGTAGTTCTTTTTCCGATAACCGCGAAGTGCATCAGCCAGGTCAGGCGCCGGGTTATATTTGGCGCGACCGGTTATTACGGCATAACGGAAAACCTCTCCACACCTTCCTCTGGCTTTATTGGCCCTCTCCATAGCTCCGCGCTCTTCAAAACGCCTTAACACACCAAGCAGCACCATTGGTTCCACTTCTTCCATAGTCAGATGGCCGATGTACGGAAGAATATCCTTTTCAAACATGCTGAGCAGTTCCACGGCATATCCTTCAGACCAAACCTCACGCTTATGCTTGTACCACTCATCGAAGATGGTGCCGAAGGTTGTCGCCTTCTGAACTTCACGCTGCTTAGCCTGCTGCTTCTCCCCGGCCGGATCTAACGCCTGCACCAGTTTCATTCTGGCTTCTGACTGGCGCGCCCGCGCCTCTGTTAATCCGATCTCCGGATAAGGCCCAATCACCAGCGTCTTTTCTTTGCCTTCAAATCGGTACCGCATGCGCCACACCTTTTTACCGGTAGGCGGTATAAACAGGAACAGGCCACCTGAGTCGGCAAGGCGATATGATTTTTCTTTTGGCTTGGCCGCGTCTATCTGCTTAACCGTTAGCATGTGGGCATAATTCCGTGGGCATTTTGCATTGTGCCCACAATATGCCCGCAAAAGTTTGGTGCAGTCAATTCACTGTGGGTTACTCCGGGTAACATCAATTGAGCGGGAAGGCCTAACCAGTGCGGGTTTGAGTAATGCGAGGGAATGGCGGGTAATGAATGAATGGTGTCCCCTGCAGGAATCGAACCTGCAACTAGCCCTTAGGAGGGGCTCGTTATATCC
>LIDZ01000446.1_pt5 | contig 10947 bp, 10 predicted proteins | sample 644651 | NCBI WGS metagenome assembly LIDZ01 (sample SAMN03856242, study PRJNA289617) | food metagenome | isolation source: wine grapes on drying loft during traditional withering process | host: Vitis vinifera cv. Corvina | place: Italy: Gargagnago di S. Ambrogio di Valpolicella | collected 2014-01
CCGCCATATTTATCAAACAGCTCCACCGGTAAATCGAAATGATGCAAGTTCATCACTGGCGTCATGCCTTCAGCCAACATCGTGTCGATCACGCCATTGTAAAAACGCACGGCATCGTCATTGACGGTATTGGTTTCCAGATCGTCAATCAAACGACTCCACTGAATGCTGGTACGCATGCTGTTCATACCGATGGAACGCATCATTTGAATGTCTTCTCTGTAGCTGTTGTAAAAGTTAGAGGCGGTATCTGGTCCTACCTGATTGTAAAAAACTTCTGGTTCGATTTCGTAATGGTAATCAAATACGTTGGCATGTTTTTTGTTAAAACGACCTTCACTTTGCGGGCCTGATGTAGCTGCGCCCCACCAAAAGTTTGCTGGAAATTGTTTCATGATTTGTTTTCTCCTGACTGATTAGAAAGATTAATTGATGATTATTTGTTCGTTACACAAAGTAAGGACTCAAGAATCCATTGATCCTTGAATCCTTTCCTTGATTTATTTTGCTGCTGCTTCGCGTTTTAATTCTTGTTTTGTCGATAGCATTACAAAAGGAATATACATTACGATTGCAATGACTAAGTTGACTGCTGATAAAATCGCACCAGAAATACTTTGTGTTGCTAAGAATCCACCTAAGATTGGCGGTGTCACCCATGGCGGCATAACGGTTGCTGGCGGCACTAAGCCCCATTTTGTAGAAAAGTAAGCAGTAGTAACACAGACCATTGGTGTTAAGATAAATGGAATGAACATGATTGGGTTCAATACCAATGGCAAACCGAACATTAAAGGCTCGTTGATGTTGAACACGCCTGGAGCGGCTGCCAAGTTGTTAACTACCATGAAGGCTTTGTGTTTACGACCAACTAAGTAAATTGCGATGATAAGACCAAGTGTTACCCCAGTACCACCCATATTTACGAATGAATCGATAAATGGTTTGTTGACAATATAAGGCGCTGTTTCCCCTGCGCTAAGTGCTGCCATGTTGGCTTCGATTGCTGGTGCATTGATTGCTTGCATGAATGGATCGATCATGTTGGCACCGTGTAAACCGAAGAACCACAAGAATGGTGTAATGAAAGCAATTAACAATGCTGAACCGTAAGAATTTGCTAATCCCATGAATGGTTCTTGAACCATTGCGTAAAATGCTGCAAACATATCTTCAACGCCGAACGCACCGATAACTGCTGCAACTAAACCGAATAGAGAAATGGTAATCATTGCTGGGAATAACGCCGCAAAGGATTTAGCAACTGCTGGCGGAACACCGTCAGGCATTTTTACAACTAATCTTGGGTTGCCTAATAGACGACGGAATAATTCAGTAACAACGATAGCAACAATTAAGGCTACGAATAAACCAGTTGAGTTCATTCCGCTGGTAGCTGCACCTAATGTGAAGAAGCTGGCTACAGAAACCACACCGGTTGATACACCATCTTTGCCATAGCTGTTGGCTAAGTTATATGCTACTAGAAAAGCGATGAATACAGACAAGACGCCGAAAGTACCGTTCCAAACGCCGCCGCCGAAGCCTTTCCAAGATTCGCCGCCGAAGATTCCGTCCATAAAGGTGCCGAACGCTGGAATCGTTAGTGACAGGTTGTTGATCATTACTGCTAAAGCCCCTAAGATCATTAAAGGCATAGTTACCATAAATGAGTCACGGATTGCCACTAAGTGCCGCTGTGCCCCAATTTTAGACGCAATCGGGATAAAGCGCCGTTCCATAAAATTAATAAATCCATCCATTTCAAAATTCCTCCTGTTTTAAAAATAATCATAGAATGACTGCTGACCTTGTGGAAAGGCAGCCATGATTTTTTGATTGCTTACTTCAAATTTGTCTAACAAACAACCTTCTTTTAAAGATAATTGACCCAAAATCAGCTCGGTCCAGGCATGAATGTTGCCGCGAATTTCGGGTTCTAAACCTTCCACTCGCTGACACTCGCTAGCTTTCAGCTGCCAGATTCCCTGGTTCCAAGGACATTGTTGATCCTCAGTGACCTCCACGATTAATTCGTCAGCATCAATTGGTAAATGACTAAATAATTGCGGTAAATTGATGATTCGACTCATCATGTAAGGAGTCACTGTGATTTCCAGTGCCTCTTGTTCAGCAAAACAGCTTTCCAAGCACTCATGAACCGGTGCTGCATACACAAACCAGCTGAAGGATGATACATGAGCCTTCATATAGGTCACTAATTTTCGTAAAGCAAAGCCGTTTAAGTAAACCAGTTCGTCCACCAGGAAGGTCTCTCCCTGCAAACGATAGATCATATAGCCTTGGGCTTGCTGATTTTGGTCATAACATACTGCGTAAAAGCGATGTGGATAATACATCTGCAGTCTCTCCCACCACCACGCTTCTCGGGCAACCGTGCCAACCTGCTCACTTGCCAGGGCCTGTTGGTAGATTGCTTGAATCTGCGTTTGTGTTTCATCCCAGGTACCTCGTTGAATCTCGCCAGTTTTTTCACTAGAAACATGAGCAAAGGCCGCGGCCGGTATGCGGTACTCTTTTTGCTGGCTGGTGTTCTCGTAACCAAATTGACGATAAAAGCGTTGGGAAAATGGGGCCAACTGGGAAATCACGACACCACCTTCATACAAGTCCGTCAAAATTTCCTGCATGATCTCTGAAACGCCGCCGCTTCCGCGAAACTCAGGATAGCTGGCTACATAACCAATCCCCGCCATCGGCACCGTTGCTTCATACACCTTCGCTTGGAAATGGTTCACCATCACTAAACTGCTCAGTTGTTCATGATGGAAAGTGCCAAAGCAATCAGCATGCTGGTAGCGGGAAAGAAACAACGAATCATCAATAATTGGCTGCTGCTTATTAAAAGCATATTCAATCAAATTCGTTACCGCTTGCAAAGTTGCCTGATTTTGCGGCAGCTTCATTGGATCATCTCCTACTCGTCAGCCAGACGTTGGTAAATATCAACGACTTCTTTCGCTAAATCATTGAAGGTAATGCTGGTCATCAAGTGATCCTGACTGTGAACTGCTAACAGTGTAACCGTCATTTGATCGCCTTGAGCTTCTTTCGTTAATAGACCTGTTTGGGCGTGATGTGCTTCCACTAATGCTTCGTCTGCTTCCGCAAGTTTGGTTTTTGCCAGCTCAAAGTCGTTTTTCTTAGCAGCTTGAATCGCTTCCATTGCATTGCTTTTGGCGTTGCCGGAATTCATAATTAAACCCATGATTGCTTCCAATTGCTCTTGTGTCATTTTATCGCTCATCTTGCTAACTCCTTATTGATCCATTAAAGTAATCGCTGTATCTAAGACACTTTCGCCATTCATCATGCCGTAGTCTTTCATGTCGATAACTTCCAATGGGATATTTTTTCCTGCTAATTTTTCATCAAATTGCGCTTTCATAAAACGAACTTGTGGGCCTAATAATAAAACATCAACTGGGTTTTCTGCATCATTTAGTTTTGCATCCGCTTCTGAGGCAGATACCGCGAAGATATCCGCTTCCATTCCTCTTGCTTCGGCAGCTTTTTCCATTTTTGTTACCAATAGGCTTGTGCTCATTCCAGCAGAACAAACTAACATAATTCTTTTCATAGTAATACGCTCCTTAAAGTTTTTTTATTTTCACTTTTATATAAAGCAATTACTGTGCCAACTTTTCGCTTGCACGGTGGTTGATATGATAAGGTTTTCAACTTACACACAAAAAAACTAGAATTACACACTGTGCAATTCTAGTTCAATACTATTATCCAACAAGGTTTTTACGATATACGCTTTGTCGTCTTCGGTCAGCTGTACCCTGAATTGTTCTTCAATCGGTTTTAACTGCAATGTCACCTCAGCAAACATCGAAATGTTCTGTTGCCGATAACTTTCCACGCCATTAAAGGTCGGGCGCGGCAAGTCTTTTTTGATTTTATCCACTAAGAAGGAAATATGAATCATCAAACCCTGCAGCACATTAGTATCCACGATCAGCCCGCGGCTTTTGCGAATGCGTTGAATGGCTTCTTCGGTTAAGAAAAATAATTCGTTCACCGCAATTTCTGGTGTAAAGTCCTGAGTTAAGGAGTCCACCATTTCCGGCAGCGAAATTTTGGTTCCCAAAATATCTTGAAACTCCAGGATTTTCTGGCGATTGAAGAGATTCAAAGCCGGGATAAAGGGAATTTGCTGGTAATGAATTTCCATCGTTCCGATAATCGCCGCAATCTCTTTAGTAGTAATCAGCTCATCAATCCGGTGCTTAAAGCTTTCTCTTTCCAGTGATTGCATCTGGATAATTTCAAACTCGTTTGCATCCACCAGCTGGGAAACCACCTGATTCAAACGCTTGGATACTCCTTCGCCGGTAAAGCAGGCAACAATGATGACCCGCTTGCCATCCTTTTGCTTCGGCTCATCCAAAGGAATCATGTTGCTGAACATGGTCATCACACTGTGGTAAATGTCCTCCAGCGAACGACCCAAAGTAGCTAAACGCAGGCTTTCCAAAACCAGCATGGTGCTGGCCATCGAGATCACCTTGGTACGGATGCCCATCTCGTGAGAAATCAGGTTGCCAAAATTATTAGGAGACCCCATATCAGTTAACAGAATAATCCCTTCGGAAAATCGTTCCTTCTCGGCGGCAATATAGTTGCGAATCGTGCGATACAGCTCTTCAGTTTTGACTGTCAGCGGCATATTAAAGGCGATCCCGTCCTTGGTGCCCAGCAAATCCTGCGCCGTTTCCAGCATACTGGAAGCTGTGGATTTTCCGTGCATCACGACAATTACCGCTACCTGACGTTCATCCGGGTGTTTATCTTCACTAATTTCCATCGTTAGAAACATCGTGATAAACCCGATCTCATCTAACGGAATCATAATATTGTATTTTTCTTCGATGTGCCCCGACAGCTCAATCGCCAACTGAAATTCTTTAGAATACTTTTTACGAATTTCGTTTAAGTTGGGATGTGGAATGATTTGATCGGCTTTGATTCTTTCAATAGTAGAATTCAGATGCAAAGCAAAAGCAAAGCGCACCTTCTCATCGTATTCCCGCTGTAATTTATTAGAAGCAATCTCGTATAATTCATTGGTCAGCTGCCAAAGATCATCGGGAATAATTTCCCGATACGCATTGGTATGAGACAGCTCTTCAACATATGTTTCAAAATACTGATCCACATCATTGGAGATTAACTCTTCTAAATCGATTTCCGTCAGGTTTTCCTGATTCAAGGTGTCCAGCTTATAGGTGATGGAGTGATAGACTTCCATGCTGGTGGCTGGATCTTGCCCCCAAACTACCTCTTCGGTTCCCGGCTTAAAGCTCATGTATAGATTTTTCTTATCTAAGAAGGGACCTAAATCCGGCTGCTCCTTCATTCGCAGCAAGCCTTTTTGCACGTTCAGCGGCAGGTCGTCTTCGGTAATCATCAGCTTGTCCTGATCTTGGGTGGTTTGATAATGCAAGAAGGCTTTGGCACAAACTAGCTTCAGATCCCGCTTTAGTTGCCCGATGTTGCCTTCAGCACTATATAATAAGAAGCCCAGCAAACTGCGTTTATCGATGGCGATTTCTTCCATTAAACGATTGGCTTCTTGCTGCAGAAATTCCTTAATAATCGCCAGTCGTTCATCCAAGGAACGTTCGGCCAAAGACGGCAGCTCAATCTGCATGGGAATCCGGCGATTAAAGGTAGATAAAAAGGTGGAGCTGGTTTCGGTAGTGGCCCCCAGAATTTGCACGGAAGCCGTTTTTTCCTGACTGTCGCCTAGTGGTCGGAAAATGCCTTTGTCAATGAAGGTAAAGAGCATCTCTTGGCCTTCCGGCGGCAAACGGTGAATTTCATCTAAGAATAAAATCCCGCCATCGGCTTGAGCCATCAATCCGTCGCGACTTTCTTCAGCACCGGTAAAGGCGCCCCGCTTCACCCCAAAAATATGTCCATATAACAACTGGGGATTTTGAGCATAGTCGGCACAGTTAAAAGTAATAAAAGGTGCACTGGCATCCAGCACTCCTGAAGATACCGCAAAGCGATACATGCATTCCGCAAACATCGTCTTCCCAGTCCCAGTTTCCCCAAAAATAATCGTATGCAACCCTCGTGGAGGGTATAAAATCGCTGCTTTTGACTTTTGAATCTGACTTTTCAGGGATTCCTCGCGGCCGATTAAGTTATCAAAGTTAATATGGTTCTCTGTTGATGGCAAAACAAACTGAAATTTTACCGGACGGCCGTCAATTTTTTTCACATAGCCATCCTTGGTCAGCTCGTTTAAATAACGACTGATGTTGGTGCGGTCCATGGACATTTTATCGGCTAATTCCTGTGCCGTCATTTCTTGCTTTTGTTGCTTCAAAAGGTCTAACACTTCGTCTTTTCTTGATTTCAAATCCAGCACCTCCTGGCATGAAGTGGTATACACCAGTGCCTATTATACAGCTTTTTCTAGGGAATAACTAGGGGATTTCGGAATAAAAGAAATCGATTACAAGATTATTTTTGCAGAAAAAAGAACAGACACAATGGCCTGTTCTCACGTTCGCTATTTTTCTTCCATGGCTGCTTTCAAAGCTTGAGCCAATGCACTTTCCTGCGGTTCAGCCTCTTGGTTGACCTTTTGCAGCAGGCGACGTTCTTCGTGCTTGCTCATTTTCTTACTGCGTTCTTTTTTGTCCAGCATCTTTTCAGTGGTTCCGTCGTACTTGCAACGGAAGTAAGAGCCTTTCTTGCCGTCAATGATTTCCATTTTACGATGACATTGCGGGCAGCGATGGTTGGAGACTTTTGGTTCTTTGCGGCGGCGGTAGTTACATTCGGTATTAGTACAGTTGTAAACCTTGCCGTCGCGGGTATTTTTTTCTCTTAATAAAGAACCGCATTCGGGACATTTCTTTTGGGTGATTGAGAAGTCTTGGTATTTTTGTTCACTTTGTTTAACTTCTTGTACCAGTTTTTTGGTATCTTCTTCAATTTCCTTCAAGAATTGCTTGCTGGAATAGCTGCCTTTGGCGATGGCTTCCAGCTGTTTTTCCCATTTTTCGGTTAATTCAGGTGTTACCAGCGATGGATTAACTAATTCTAACAGCTGCTTGCCCTTTGGTGAGACCTGCAGACCACTATTGGTTCGTTCCATTAATTCGGATTTGATCAGCTTTTCGATGATTTCCGCCCGCGTTGCTGGCGTACCTAAGCTGTGTTTTTCCATTAAGCCTAAAAGCGTTCCTTCGTTAAGAGGTTTAGGCGGTGAGGTTAAGGCTTTTTCAATGGTAAAGTTTGGAACAATCCGCTGATCTTTCTTCCATTGAATAGCTGGCTTCTCTTCTTCAGCTTTCTTCCAGCCGGCTACCAGAACCTTGCTTTGGCGGAAGGTGAAGGTTTCATTGCCAAAAGCCACGGTTACCTTTTGTTGGCTTTCTTTATGGGCATCAGCGAATAAACCTAAAAAGCGGTTAACGATCATGCTGTAAATCCGCTGTTCATCCGTAGACAGCTTCTCGTAGCGTGGTCGCTGCTCAGTCGGGATCAAGGCATGGTGATCGGTTACTTTGCTGTCTTGGAAAACCCGCTGCTGTTTGACTTGGCCGCCATTTTTCAAATACAGCTTCACTTCTGGTGCGAAATCGCTGATGGCCTGCAAACGTTCCTTCATGGTCGACTTCATGTCGCTGGTTAAGTACTTGCTGTCGGTCCGCGGATAAGTCACAATTTTGTGGGTCTCATACAAGCTTTGGACAATCGACAGAGTTTTCTTAGCCGAGAATTGGTAGCGGGCATTGGCGTCCCGTTGAACTTCGGTTAAATCGTAAGGCAATGGTGCGGGCTCTACTTTTTCCTTGTCGCTGACTTCAGTCACTGTGCCCTTTTGCTGGCTGAGTTCCTTCACTAGTGCTTCGGCTTTTTCCCGTTCGGTGATGCCGTAAGGATTTTTCTGATTCAGCTTGGCCTTTTGTCCTTCTACTTGCAAGGAAACGACAAAATAGTTTTGCGGCCGGAATTTTTCGATTTTCTTTTCCTGCTGGCGGACTAATGACAAGGTTGGCGTCTGAACTCGGCCGGCAGAAAGACTGTCTTCATATTTTACCGTTAAGGCGCGGGTGACGTTTAGGCCCACTAACCAGTCGGCTTTAGCGCGAGCCAAGGCTGAATAGTAAAGATTGTCGTATTCTTTGGCTGGCTTCAGCTTTTTAAAGCCGTCGTTGATAGCTTTCGGGGTCTGTGAAGAAATCCAAAGACGTTTTACCGGCTTGTTGAATTTTACGTACTCTAAAATCCAGCGGGCTACCAGCTCCCCTTCACGTCCGGCATCGGTTGCGATGACGGCCTCGGAGATATCGCTGCGCTTAGCCAGCTGTTGAATCGTTTTTAGTTGGGCACGAGTTTTAGGCAATGGCTTGATCCCGATATGTTTTGGAATCATCGGTAAAGTTTCCATTTGCCAGCTTTGCCATTCTTTGTTTAAATCTTCCGGCATTTTTAGGCTCAATAAATGACCAAGGGCCCAAGTTACAATCACATTGGGTCCTTCAAAGTAATTTTTATGTTTTTGGTTCGCGTTAAGCACCTTGCTTAAATCTTTTGCAACACTTGGCTTTTCCGCTAGTATTAGTTGTTTCATAAGTTTCCTTTCTGCTTTCAACAGTAATGGCGTTATTGTCCAATAACAGGGCCAATCCCCAATACTGTTGAAGATAATCGTCGCATTCTTCACACCAACGTTCATCCTCTTCGTTCCAGAACGCACTTAAATAATTTTTCTTCGTGTTATGATATATAAAATCTTGAGCTAGAGCGTCCCAGCGCTCGTCAAAATATTTTTCAGCTTCTTCAAAGTTGTCAAACTGCTTCTCTTCAGTGATGTCCTCTTTCCAATCTTCAAAAAACCACCATGGTTCATTGTCACCATACATGGTAATAACCTGATACATTTACACCCCTTCTTTCCATTGACATCATAAGTCATTCAGCTAAAATTTTTCAAGTGTTCTGTTTAGTGGAAGAATTTCTTCTTAAGTCTAACATATTATTTTTACGTTTTTCTTAATTCTACTTTATCACAGTCAATTGGGATTTGATATTCTATTTTTTAGGTTTATAATGAAAATGTTTTGAAAACATATGAAAGAAGGCAGAACTATTTTGTCTGAACGAATCAAACAACGGCTCTTTCCGCCAAGACCTGCTTGGCAGAAGAATTTGATTGTGCTTTGGTTTGGTACCTTCATGGCAGGGATCGGCTTTAGCCTGGTGATGCCCTTCATGTCGCTGTACATAGATACCTTGGGTGATTATACTAGCCAAGAGCTGAATTTATGGAGCGGTGTCACCTTTTCCTCCACCTTTTTGATCACAGCGATTGTTTCGCCGTTATGGGGACGTTTGGCTGACCAAAAGGGTCGGAAATTGATGCTGCTGCGGGCATCATTAGGGATGGCTGTGGTTATCGGCTTGATGGGTTTGGTAACCAATGTCTATCAGCTGATTGGTTTGCGGCTTTTGCAAGGTGTCTTTTCCGGCTATGTAAGTAATGCTACAGCTTTAGTCGCTACCGGTACACCGAAGGAAAAAAGCGGTCAGGTGCTAGGCACTTTAGCTACAGGATCGGTCACCGGCAGCTTGCTGGGACCTTTAGTTGGCGGGACGACAGCTTCCATTTTCGGGTATCGTTACACCTTTTTTATTACCAGCGCTATTCTTTTCTTAGTATTTCTGTTGAGTGTTTTCTTCGTTCATGAAGAATTTACTCCAGTCGAGAAAAAGGATATGCTGCCAGCTAAGCAAATCTTCCAAGAGCTGAAATATCCACACTTAATTTTGGGGATGTTTTTGACCACCATGATTATCCAAGCCTCCAACAATTCCATCAGTCCGATTATCAGCTTGTACATTCGGCAGCTGATGCATAATCACGGAAATGTGACCTTTGTCAGCGGGGTAATTGCTTCGATTCCTGGGATTGCTACTTTGATTGCGGCTCCACGGCTTGGTCGCTTAGGGGATCGAATTGGCAGTGAGAAGATTCTAGGAATTGGTTTATTGTTTGCCATTGTTGTTTATCTGCCAATGGCGATCGTGCAAAACGTTTGGCAGCTGGCCTTCCTGCGCTTTCTAGTAGGAATTTCCGATGCTTGTCTATTGCCTGCCGTGCAAACCTTGATCACCAAGTATTCACCTCATCAAGCAGCCGGCCGGATTTTCAGCTACAATCAATCCTTCCAGGCAGCCGGTAATGTGGTGGGACCAATGATTGGATCTAGTGTCTCCTCTATTTTTGGATACCGGGGCGTTTTCTTATCTACCTCGTTACTAGTACTAATCAATTATTTTTCGGTTCATCGCAATACCAAGGAAATTGCCAAATCAGAAGCTTTTCATCAGAAAAAAGAAGAAAGCATTGTCCACAAATAGGACAATGCTTTTTTTAAGCTTTCATTTTCTTGGCAAAGAAGAAAGCGCTGAACAGCCAGCAGCCGTAATACAGGCACATCATCAAGAAAGGTTCGCGGGCATCAAAGTTATATGTGTACAGCACCACGGAAAGCATGCCACTGATGCAGGCAATACCAACATATAATAATTTGAAGTCTTGTTTCATCTTTAAAACACTATAACCAGTTATAATTGCGCAAATGCCGCACATGGCGACAACGTATAAATCTGTGTAATACATCTACATCGCTCCCTTTTTTGATCATTTTATCACAAAAATCTGTTAGATATAAGTGATAACCAGCAACGTTCCTGTTCAGGAAATCATTCATTCACTTCCTCTGTCTTGGTTAAGCGAGCTTTTATACTAAAAAATAAACCGCTCACTAACCAAAAAGCGAAAAACAATCCTTTGCAAATTACGATCTCTTTTTCCGCAAAGTGATGGGTGTAACAAACAAAGGACACCATTGCTGCACACATGCCAAATAATATGTAAGAAAATTCCCG